>WNFY01001881.1_pt1 | contig 34769 bp, 28 predicted proteins | sample 5400091 | NCBI WGS metagenome assembly WNFY01 (sample SAMN13153364, study PRJNA577476) | soil metagenome | isolation source: 60 cm soil or saprolite under grassland replicate 1 | place: USA:California | collected 2016-06-15 | reverse complement strand
TTGTTCATGCTGAACGCGTTGCTAGGCGCGGTGGCGACCGAAGGCGGCGTCTTTCCGAATGCCTGGAACAAGTTCGTGCCTAAACCAATCCACACGCCGCCGCATCCGAAGATGTGGGGCGAAGTGAACTGGCCGGCCGAGTTCCCGCTTTCAATGCACGAGATGTCTTTTCTCCTGCCGCATCTGCTTAAAGACGGCCGCGGCAAACTCGATACTTATTTCACCCGCGTTTACAACCCGGTGTGGACGAATCCCGACGGCTTCTCATGGATCGAAGTTCTCACTGATGAAAACCTGATTGGGTGTCATGTGGCATTGACGCCTGTTTGGAACGAAACATCGTATTTCGCTGATTATATTTTGCCGATGGGTCTCGGGCCCGAACGTCATGACATTCATTCGTATGAAACGCATGATGCGCAGTGGTTGGGTTTTCGTCAGCCCGTGATGCGCGCCGCCCGGCAACGGAACGGCGATGACGTCACGGACACTCGACAAGTGAATCCCGGCGAAGTCTGGGAGGAAAACGAATTCTGGATGGAACTTACGTGGCGCATCGACGCGGATGGTTCGCTTGGCATCCGCCAGTTTGTTGAGTCGAAGCAGAAACCCGGCGAGCGTCTCAGTGTCGATGAATATTACGCATGGATTTTTGAGAACTCAGTTCCAGGCTTGCCGGCGAAAGCCGCGGCCGAGGATTTGACGCCGCTTGAATTCATGCGGCGCTATGGCTCGTTTGAAATCGCCAGGAAGATTGGCGCCGTTCACGAGCAGAACGTTCCAGGGGAAGAACTGGAAGATATTCGTGAAGATGATCTGGGTCGCATCTTTACCCGGGCGCCGAAACCGGCCTCAGCGAATGTGGTTCCAATTCCCAGTCCCGATGGCGATGCCGAGGGCCGCCGTTTTGTCGGCTTAAAGGTCGATGGCGAAATCAAGCGCGGATTTCCCACGCCGAGCGGCAAACTTGAATTCTTTTCGCGTACGCTCGCTGATTGGGGCTGGCCCGAGTACGCCATCCCAACTTACATAGCGGGCCATGTTCATCCCGAAAATCTCGCATCCGATCAAACGATTCTGATCTCAACCTTTCGTTTGCCGATTCAAATTCACACGCGTAGTGCGAACGCGAAATGGTTGAACGAGATCGCGCATACTAATCCGTTGTGGCTGCACACCAGCCACGCTGCCAGGCTCGGCGTGCGCACTGGCGATCTGGTTCGAGTGGAAACAGACATCGGTTACTTCATTGTGCGGGCCTGGGTGACGGAAGGAATTAAGCCGGGAATTGTCGCGTGCAGCCATCACATGGGTCGCTGGAAGGTTCACGAGAATGGCCAGCGTCAGTTGATGGCGACTGTGAGATTGAATCACCACGGTGACAAGTGGAGCCTGACCCGCGAATCCGGCGCAGCGCCATACCAATCAAGCGACGCCGATACCCTGCGCATCTGGTGGAATGACGTGGGCGTCCATCAGAACCTGACTTTTCCAGTTCATCCCGATCCGATTTCCGGAATGCATTGCTGGCATCAGGCTGTGCGTGTTCGCAAAGCCGGAAGCAACGACAAGTACGGCGACATCCATGTCGATACCGCCAAGTCGCGCGAGGTTTACAGGAAATGGCTGGCCCAGACAAGACCGGCGCATCAATATTCACCGAACGGCGAGCGCCGGCCCTACTGGATGCTGCGGCCGTTGAAACCGGCGCGGGAGTTCTATAAGTTGCCGTCCGCAGACCAGCACTGATCATTTTCCATTTGTCATTTGACATTTTTCACATGCCATTTGGTAACGTTCCAGCTTGAATCAATCAATGACCAAATGAAAAATGATAAATGACAAATGGAAAATGATCCGTGCCTGAATTCCCGGACATCGTCGTCTATCTCGAAGCGCTCGAAAAGAGAATCCTTAATCACACGCTGAAACGCGTCCAAATCGGTTCCCCATTCCTGCTGCGCACAGCCACGCCACCCATTTCTAATATCGAAGGCAAGAAGGTGGTCGAGTTAAGACGTCTCGGCAAACGAATCTGCATTGGCCTGGAAGGCGAGTTATGGTTGGTTCTTCATTTAATGATCGCCGGCCGTCTTCATTGGAAAGAAGGCGTTGCCAAGCAGCCCGCCAAAGCATCGCGCCCGTCAAAGTACAAAGCACAGCTCGCGACTTTCCACTTCGACAACGGAGTGCTCTGGCTTACTGAAGCAGGCACGCAACGGCGGGCTTCGCTTCATCTGGTGACAGGAGAAGACGGTTCTAGCCGCCTCGATCCTGGCGGAGTTGAACTCTTCAAAGCCGGCCACAAACCCGACGAGAACCGATTCATCGATCTGAAGACTTTTGACCAGGTACTCAAATCCGAAAATCACACATTGAAACGCGCGCTGACTGATCCGAGATTGTTCAGTGGTATCGGCAACGCTTATTCGGACGAAATTCTGTTTGCCGCGCGATTGTCGCCGGTGAAACTCACGCAAAAACTATCCGAAGAAGAAGTGGCCGGGCTTCATCATGCAGTACGGGAGACTCTCCTGCAGTGGGTAGAGAATCTTAGGGCCGAGGGCGGCAAGGGGTTTCCGGAAAACGTCACCGCCTTTCGGGAAGAAATGATGGTCCACGGCCGCTTTCGTGAACCATGCCGGCGTTGCGGCGCAAAGATTCAACGCATCCGCTACGCGACGAACGAAACGAACTACTGTCCGAATTGCCAAACGCGCGGCAAACTTCTCGCTGATCGCGCACTCTCGTGGATTTTGCGCGAAGACTGGCCAAAAACGGCTGAGGAACTTGGATGACTGTGGCACCGGCGTCCCGACCGTGAATCAAGCGCCCGACCCCCGGCCACGCCGAATTAACCTGTCCCCGGCGCGCGCGCCATTTGCTTCCGATTACCGATATTTGATATGAGCTATAGGAGGAATTCAAGCGATTGCCTACACTGAGTCCAAGAACGACCTAGTTCGGTCAATGACGCGATCGGAGGCCTCAACTTCAATGTATTTCAAGCAATTCTACCTCGGTTGTCTCGCGCACGCTTCATATTTGATTGCGTCGGAAGGCGAAGCCGCAGTTGTGGATCCGCAACGTGACGTCGATCAGTACATTGAAGAAGCGGCCGCGCATGACCTGAAGATCAAGTACATTATTGAAACTCACCTCCATGCCGATTTTGTCAGCGGGCATCGCGAGCTGGCCGCGCGTACCGGAGCAGACATCGTATTCGGAGAGAAAGCCGGAGCAACGATTCCCCATCACTCTGTCACGGATGGGGACGAGCTGACGATCGGCAACGTAACATTGCGGATTATGGAAACCCCGGGCCACACCCCAGAAAGCATCTGCATGCTTGTCATCGATACCTCCGTTTCGGATCAACCGCAAAAAGTCCTGACCGGCGATACTCTTTTCATTGGCGATGTTGGTCGCCCGGATCTCGCGGGGGGCAAAGGTTACACGCCGCAGATGATGGCCGGAATGATGTACGACAGCCTGCATCAGAAGCTCTTGAAACTGGACGATGCGGTCGAGGTTTACCCGGCGCATGGCGCCGGATCGATGTGCGGCAAAAATCTTTCGAACGAAACTTCGTCTACCATCGGCGCCCAGCGGAAATTGAATTATGCCCTTCAGCCGATGGCTAAAGACGATTTCGTTACCATGATGACCGCCGATTTGCCCGAGGCGCCTGCATATTTTTCGAAAGATGCCGAAATTAATCGAGCCGGCGCCCAGGCCTTGAATAGATTGCCGCGACCCGCGGCCCTTTCACCCCTTGAAGTTTGCGCACGGGTGACGCAAACCTGCGTAATTCTCGACGTGCGTTCGGCGGCGGAATTCGGAGCCAGCCATGTTCCCGGCGCGCTGAACATTGGGCTCGGGGGCCAGTTTGCTTCGTGGGCGGGCGCACTGATCCCTATGACTTCACCGCTCGTGATTGTTGCTGAATCAGAAGAGCAGGTGGGCGAGGCACAAATGCGGCTGGCGCGGGTGGGATTGGAAAACATCCAGGGCTTTCTTACCGGCGGAATGAAAGCGTGGGAAGAATCTGGTCTGGAGATTAGCACCGTACCGCAGATCAGCGTCGCTGAACTAAAAGAACTGATCGACACTAATCGCGGGCTGCAAGTTATCGATGTTCGCCGTCCGGCTGAATATCAAAGCGGCCACGCCCCCCGAGCGATCAGTGCACCCCTTGCCGGCTTGCGCGACAATCTGGCGGCCTTGCATCTACCGGCAACGGAAGACATAGCGCTCATTTGTGCCGGTGGTTATCGCTCGAGTGCGGCAACCAGCATTATGCAGCAGCACGGATTCAAAAAATTGCTGAACGTCACAGGCGGCACTACGGCCTGGATCGGCGCCGGATTTGACGTCGAGATCTCGGGACGGGCTTAACACTTCCTAACGCACTAACCATCCATTGCGTACTCACGATTTGTCGAACATACTGTCTTTGAAAGGCGGAAACGAATTTCTTGGTCGACAAACTTCTTGAATGGCGTAGTGAGTTTCCCATTCTCGAAAGATCGGTTTATCTGATCTCGCACAGCCTTGGTGCAATGCCGCGGGAGACGTGCGATTGCCTGCAACAGTACGCTGACACGTGGGCGACGCGTGGCGTGCGCGCGTGGGCCGAAGGGTGGTGGGAAATGCCCGTCACCGTGGGAAATGAAGTCGCGCGGATCATCGGCGCAGATCCGGGCACGGTTGTGATGCACCAAAACGTCTCTGTCTGCCAGTCGCTGATTCTCTCCTGTTTCCTGCCGCTTCCGAAAGAATCCAAACGCAACAAGATTGTCTACTCGGAATTGAACTTTCCCTCGGTGATGTACGTGTACGAGGCGCACGCGCGCGAACATGGCCTGCGCATCGAAACGGTGAAGTCCGATGACGGCATCACGGTGCAGCTCGAGCGAATACTCGCGGCGATCGATGAAGAGACATTGCTGGTTCCCATCTCGCACGTGCTCTACAAGAGCGCATTCCTCCAGAACGCAAAAGCTATCACCGAGCGCGCTCATGAAGTTGGCGCAATGATAGTGCTCGATACGTACCAATCGGCGGGGACCGTGCCGTTGAGCGTGAAGCAGCTCAATGTTGATTTCGCGACGGGGGGATCAGTGAAGTGGCTTTGCGGCGGCCCAGGGGCAGGCTATCTTTACGTGCGACCTGATCTGATCGATAAGCTTCAACCGAAGACCACTGGATGGATGGCCCACGAAGCGCCGTTCGCTTTCGAAACTGAACTTCGCTACGCTCCGGACATCACCCGGTTCCTGCACGGCTCGCCGGCGATCCCGGCGCTGTATGCGGCGATGAGCGGCTATAAGATCATCAATGAAATCGGCGTGCCGGCCATTCGTGAAAAGAACATGCGACAAACTCGGTACCTGATTGAGATGGCCGAAGCAGCAGGGTTTCGCGTCACCAGTCCGAAGGACCCTTGCCAGCGGGGCGGTACGATCACCGTCTGGGATGATCAGGCCGCCGCGATTACCAGGGAATTGATCCGGCGCGAGTTCATTGTCGATTATCGTCCAGGCGCCGGCGTGCGCATCTCGCCGCACTTTTATACGAAAGACGAAGAGCTGAAATTAGTGATCGACGAGATGAAAAAGATCCGCGATCATCACGAGTACAGAAACGAAAAGGCCGGCGCCGCATTTTGAATAACAGAGGTATTGTTATGAACCAGTTTCTCGAATCGCCGAATTTGCTGCAGACCATCATTTCCGAGGGTGAAGCGACCAATGCTGCGGCGAGCGAATTGGTCGCCGGTCTCAATGAAGGACAACTAAACTGGAAACCCGTGCCCGAGAAATGGAGCATTGCTCAATGTCTCGACCATCTGACCGTCGCTTCCAGCAAGTTCGATCAATACTTTAAGACTGCGTTGGAACGAGGGCGCGCGAAATGGCCAGTCACCTCGCCGCCCGCGTATCGCCCTACGCGCATGGGAGCGTGGCTCATCAGGCAACTCGAACCTGTAACGGGCCGTAATCTTCCCGCACCCAAGGTGTTTCGGCCGTCGTCCTCGGATATTCAGGGCGCACTTCAGAAGTTCCTGGACCAGCAGGAAACATTTCTGAATTTTGTGCGCAGCGCCGATGGTGTCGATTTCAACAGAACAAGATTACGATCTCCGGTAACTCCCTTCATGCGTTACAGCCTGGCGGACGCTTTCGTCATTACGGTGGTGCACACGCGGCGACATCTTGGCCAGGCGCGAAAAGTCCGCGAGACCCCGGGCTTTCCGAACTGACGTTGCATGTCCAAAGACTACGGAAAAAAAACTCCGCTCTCCTACAACAGGTATCTCCGGGTGCCGGAGTTGATCGATTTGCAGACCTGTCTTTCGTCGCCGGCCCACCACGATGAATTACTTTTTATTACCGTCCACCAGGCCTATGAACTTTGGTTCAAGCAAATACTTCACGAGATCGATGCAGCAATTCGCCTGATGAATGAAGATCGCCCCGCTGAATCGGCGCGGGCGGTGCGCCGCGTCGTGGAAATCGAAAAACTGCTCATCGATCAGATTCATATCCTGGAGACCATGACTCCGATTAGCTTTCTTGGCTTTCGTGACGAACTGAATCCGGCAAGTGGTTTTCAATCTATGCAGTTTCGCGAGATTGAGTTTTCTTCCGGCACGAAGGACGCGAGAATTCTTCGCGAGTTCGAAGCCGATGATTTTGCGCACCAGCGTTTACACGCGAGGATCAACGCGCCGTCACTGGCCGACGCCTTCTTCACGTTCTTACGCGGGCGGGGATTTGATTCGCCTGCTGAAGATGCGCGGACCGATGCCAACGAGCGCCGCAGCAATCGCAGTCGCCGCGTCCGGGCAGTAAAAGAAATTCTCAGTCACTTTGAAACTCGCAATGACGAATTTCAACTCGCTGAAGCTTTGCTCGAACACGACGAATGGTTTTCGCTCTGGCGATCACACCACATCAAAATGGTCGAGAGGATGGTCGGGACCAAGCGAGGCACCGGCGGGTCAGAAGGCGTTGGGTATCTGCGCACGACGCTGGATAAGAAATTCTTTCCCGAATTGTGGGAAGCCCGCACCTATCTCAATGCCAAACATGCGGGCGAAGGTTGTCCCTTTGCCGGCAGCCCTTCAGTTTCGCCGCATGAATGATTCCGGCGCTACCAACACTGCTGAGGTTGTCTCAGGCAGGCAACAGCCGCAAGTCAAACTGCCTCTTCAACAGGTATGCATTCTTTGGTTGCTCTTCTTCCTGATCTGTCTGGGTCTGGGGTATCCCACGCTCAAACGATATGACCCGGCCCGCGCCGAAGGATTGACGGACGCGATTGTATACCGGCAGATGGTGCTCGGTTCGCTCGGTCCCCGGCCGCATGCCGAGGTGTTTGCAGGTCGAATACTCGTGCCGGGCACGGCGCAGATTTTTTATCGCACGATCGGTGCGCGTATTCGGTCGGTCGATCCAATTACGTTAAGCCTGCTGCTCGCCGCTTCGATATTCTGTGCCATGACCGGGGTATTGTTGGTTATGATAAGCCGCCACCTGACCGGAAACGCCGGCGTCGCTTTGTTCGCCGCAGTGCTCTATTTGATCAGTTTTGCTGTGCCCAACTTTCAGTTGGCGGGTTTGATCGATTCCGGAGAATCACTTTTCATGTTGGCTTTGGCGTCGTTGCTGCTTTTGCGCCGCTGGTGGCTATTGCCTTTGTGTGGCATTGGCGGCGCACTCGCCAAAGAGACCTTTGTGCCATTTGCGGCGATTTTCGCCATGACATGGTGGATTGTCGAAGAGCGCCACGCCGCCAGACGATTCGTCACATTGGGTTGGATCGCCTTCATGATTCTCTTAAGCGTAGCAACTCTGATTGCGGTCCGGTCCGTTTTGTTCGGGCACATCGTTTGGCCCTGGCAGATTGCGGCCGCGCTAAATGCCGGGACCGGTTTCTTGTCATCGTTAGTGCGCTGCCTGAGCGATAGAAGTTTCTGGTACGTTTTTATCTGGTTATTGCCGCTCGGAATATTAGGAGTGCGCAGTGTGCCGCGTGCCTGGCGATGGCCGGCGGCGACCACTTGTTTGTGCGCGCTCCTGCTGGGCGCTTACAACGATATGGGCGGAACTGTGGCGCGGCCGATTTTTAACATCGCAGGCGCGATGCTCAGTTTTTCCGTCGCGGTTCTGTTGACGCGGATGTTGGCTGCGAAACAGGTAGCGACTTGAATTGGAGGAATAAACCAGCCGGAAGTCTTATGACCAACTTTCCCGAACGTTTCAACATGGCGGAATACTTCCTCTACCACAACCTCGAGGAAGGGCGGGAAAACAAGGAGTGTCTCTTTTTTGGAGATGAAGCGTTCACCTACGGTGAGACGGCGCGGATGGCCAACCGCTGCGGCAACGCTTTACGGGAGGTGGGCGTCGACATTGAAGATCGCGTGCTGATCGTTTTGCCGGACTGTCCCGAGTTTGTCTGGACCTGGTTTGGCGCGGCGAGAATCGGCGCCGTGATTACGATGGTTAATCCGCTGCTGCCGGCGGACGACTATCGATACTATCTGGATTACACGCGCGCCCGCGCCGCAATCGTGCATGAATTCTTTCTGAAGCCTTTTGTCGAGGCCGCGCGAGACTCCACTTACCTTCGCGCCGCCCTGATCATCCGCAACGAGAGCGCGGTCGATCAGGAACAGGTGGACCCATCGCGCAGCCGGGTGGCCTATTCATTCTTTGACGAGATTGTTTCCAGCCAGCCGGCGGTCTGTCCCATGGCAGACACTCACCGGGATGATATTGCCATCTGGTTATTCACCTCGGGATCGACGGGTCATCCCAAAGGCGCAGTCCATCTGCAGCACGACTTGCCCTACAACACAGAGGTTTTCGCGAAACGCACGATGGGGGTGAATGAAGAGGATTTGACCGTCTCAGTTCCCAAGCTTTTTTTCGGTTATGCGACCGGAACAAATCTGTTGTTTCCATTTGCGGTCGGCGGCGCGACGGCTCTCTTCGCCGAACGATCGACGCCCGAAAAAATGTTCGAAGTAATCGAGCGTTTTCGCCCAACTATCCTGACCACGGTCCCGACCATGATCAATTCAATGCTCAACATGGCGGACGCCGCGTCACGCGATCTTTCCAGCATTCGCTTTTGCTATTCGGCCGGCGAAGCGCTACCGGTCGAGCTTTATCACAGGTGGAAACAAACTTTCGGCGCGGAAATCTGCGACGGGATTGGATCAGCAGAGATGTTTCACATCTACATTTCCAACCGGCCCGGCGACGTCAGGCCCGGCAGCCTGGGTCGCATCGTCGAGGGGTACGAAGCCAAAATAGTCGATGCTGATGACAAGGAATTGCCGGCGGGCGAGATGGGCACCCTGAAGATCAAGGGCGACTCGGCCGCGCTTTGTTACTGGAACGCGCATGAGAAATCAAAGAAGACGTTCGCCGGCGGCTGGTGCATCACCGGCGATCAATTTCAGGTCGATGCCTCGGGGTACTATTGGTATCACGGTCGCACGGACGAAATGCTGAAAGTCGGCGGAGTGTTCGCCGCGCCGGCCGAGATTGAAAACTGTCTGCTGCAACACGACGCGGTTTTGGAATGCGCCGTCGTCGGTCACGACGCGGGTGACGGACTAATCAAGCCCAAGGCCTTCGTAGTCGCGCGCCAGGGATATGCGCCTTCGGATAAACTCGCCTCAGACATCAAAGAGTTTGTGAAGGCGCGGATCGCGTTACACAAGTATCCTCGCTGGATCGAATTCATCGAAGCTCTGCCCAAGAACGACCGTGGCAAAGTCGACCGAAAAGCGCTGAAGGCTGTCCGGCAAGCTTAAGCTTGTCGACAACTCTCGCTCGAGCAGTCCCTTGAAGTTTTGGTAGCGACGCTGCGCGACAAGCTTGAGCTTGTCAGACTTACGATTGCAGTCTTCGTTCGAGATTGTAATCGCGCAGGCGACGATACAAAGTTGATGGCGAAATGCCGAGAATTTCAGCGGCCTTGCCTCGATGCCATCCTGTCTGTTCCAGGGCGGCGATAATCTGTTGTCGCTCGACGTCGGCGAGTGAAGTAGGCGGGCTCTCACCCCCGTTGCTGGGTGCAGAGGGCGAAACACCCGGTGAGTAAGCGGTCGCGGCAACCAGGCCGGTCGTCATTCCTCTTACCTCAGGCGGTAATTCATTGGGTGTAATCCGATTGTCGTTAGCCAACAGAATCGCGCGTTCCAGGCAGTTTCGCAGCTGGCGCACGTTGCCGGGCCAGGCGTAGTCAATTAAAGCGCTCATCGTTTCAGCCGTAATTTCGAGCGGATGAGGACCACCGAGCTGCTTGATGATGTGACTGGTCAACGGTTCGATATCTTCAGGGCGATCGCGCAGTGGTACCAGATGGATTTGAAAACCATTGATACGATAGAGCAAATCGGAGCGAAATGATCCGTTGCCGATTACGGCATCGAGATTTCGATTTGTCGCCGCCACGATGCGAACGTTAACTTCGACCTTACGTACTCCGCCCACGCGGAAAAAAGTGCGAGTCTCGATTGCGCGCAACAGTTTTGCCTGCAGATTGGGCGGCAGTTCGGTTACTTCATCCAGAAACAGCGTGCCGCCATCCGCAAGTTCAATCAATCCCAGCTTGCGGGCTTTGGCCCCGGAAAATGCGCCGGCTTCATAACCGAATAATTCAGATTCGAGGAGTGACTCCTGGAACGCCGCACAGTTCAGATCGATAAACGAGGCATTCGCCCGATTAGATAGACGATGAATGGCGTGGGCGATCAATTCCTTGCCGGTGCCGGACTCTCCGGTGATTAGAACCGAGGCATCAGAAGGCGCTACGCGTTCAACCAGGCGAATGGCTTCACCCATCGCGTCAGAGACGCTGACGATCTCAGGAAGTGGAGATTGCCGGTCGAGTTGTGCACGGAGACGTTGATTGTCGACCCGCAGCCGGCGCTTCTCAGCCGCCTGGCGCACGCGCACATCAAGCTCGTTGATGCTGTAAGGCTTGGTCAGGTAATCGTAGGCGCCGATCCGCATCGCTTCCACCGCGGTCTCGATTGTTCCCTGGCCGGTCAGCATGATCACTTCGGGCGGGTTCGGCCGCTCATGAATGCGTCGCAGCAACTCCATCCCGTCCATGCGCGGCATATTGATATCGCACAGCAGGACGTCAACGTTGCTTTCTTCCAGCTTGCGGAGAGCGGCCTCGCCGTCGGGCGCTGCCTGGACCCGATAGCCAAGGCGCTGCAATTCCTTCTGCAGCACCAGGCGCAGATTTGCTTCGTCCTCGGCGATTAGCAGTCGTGCGTCGTGAAGGTCGCTCACTGAAGAATAACTCCGCTCCGCAAAATCTTAAGTTGCCAGTCGTTCGCTAAAAGTTTGCCGGCGCAATTCATTCAGAATCTTCGCTTATCGGCAGCGCGATTGTGAAAGTAGTCCCTGTGCCCACGCTCGATCTTACATCCAGACGGCCGCCATGTTCCGATAAAATACCATAACATACTGCCAGACCAAGTCCGGTGCCGTGACCAACGTCTTTCGTAGTGAAGAACGGATCAAAAATCTTGGTCAGGTTCTCTGGCCGAATTCCAATCCCCGTGTCAGTGACTTCGATCAGAACCCGGCGGCCGGAGTTGCGCGCGCGCAAGGTTAACGTCCCGCCATCGGGCATCGCATCGATGGCGTTGGTTGCCAGTGCTATTACTGCCTGTTGCAATTGTCCTTCGTCGCCGGAAACAGTGTTCAGATCATCGGGAGCTTCAACGTCGATATTGATCTTGTCGCCACGCTGCTGGTGAGTTACCAAACGCGCCACGGATTTGATTATGTAAGCCATGTTCACCGGCACGCGATGGCCGCTGCGCATGCGGCTAAAATCAAGGAGGCCATTGGTAATCGTCTTGCAGCGAAATGCTTCGTCGCGAATCAATCCGAGATATTCCCGCAGGTCTTCAGTATCAGGTGATCCGTTGAAGGCGCCCTCTTGAATCCGTTTCTGTAAAGCTTCCGAGCAGGCAGCGATGGTCGCCAGGGGATTGTTAATCTCGTGCACCACCCCGGCCGCAAGCCTGCCGACGGCCGCCAATTTCTCCGCGCGGGCAATGCCACGCCCGGCTTTGATGCGGGCGGTGATTTCTTCGCCCACGGCGATGACGTGCGAAACTTCGTTGCCATCTCCGGCCCGCATCGGAATCTTACTGATCAGCCAATGTCTTTCGTCGCCTTCTTTGGTAACGGTCTGTTGCTCGACCCGATGAATCTCGCCGGTGGCGAAGACGCGGCCGAATTCGCGTTCAAGGGTCTCGCGCTTTTGTTTCGTGAGTACCTGGAAGATATTCCGGCCCAACACGACGCGGCGCGGCAGGCCCAGTTCGCCGAGCTCCCGGTTCTTGTTCCAGGCGACAATGCGGTAGTCGCGATCGATTGCATACAAGGAGAGCGGCAGGCTATCAATAATCGCTTCAGTGAAGCGATGCTGCATTTCGGATTCTGCCGTGCGCCGATCAACTTCCGCCGCCAGAGTTACCGCGGATTCACGGGCCGCGAGATAAAGAGTCGAGACATGCGAAGCAAGTGCGGCCTGCTGCGCCGCTGCATCAATCAAACGGCATTCAGTTTCGCTGCACGCCTCGCGCTTATCGAATGCCACGATTAATGCGCCGGCCTGGCCGCCGCCAAAGCGAATCGGGGCGGCATATTCGGCGGCGTGCTTTTGATCTTTCAAAAGGAACTGATCGGCATCGGTTATGAATGCTGAAACCAACGAACCTGGCGACTTGAGCCAGGTTTCGAGTTTGGCGCGGTTAAGCGGCGTCGAATTTTCAGCGCTGCCTTCGCGATCGAAAACGCTGACGACCAGACCGTGACCATTCGAACGCACGGCGCAGGCGCAAAGCGCGGCGTTGGTCGCTTCATAAGTCGTACCTGCCACACGCCGCGCGACTTGTTCCGGCTCGAGCGAGCGCAGAAGGCCGCGTCCGAGATCGGCGAGAAAGCCCAGTTCACGATTGCTGCCGAGCAGATCTGATTCGCGTTGCGCAAAGCTGAGATGTGAATTGATCCGCGAAAGCAGTTCTCCCGGCGTGGAGGGCTTGACGATGTAATCGTCCGCGCCGGCGGCAAAAGCGTCAACCTTACGACGCTCGCTATCGTTCGCCGAAAAAACCACCACCGGTAATTGCTGCGTCGTTGCCTGAGCACGCAACAGACGGCACAAATCCACGCCGTCGACGTCCGGCAACTCGACATCAATCAAAACCAGATCGCAGCGCTGCTGGTTTAGAAAACGAAGTGCCGTCGGCGCATCGGGCGCGGTCACCGTGCGGTGACCGGCGAGTTCGAAAATTCCGCGCAGGTTTTCCCGCGATGTCGTATCACTATCGACAACCAGTAACGTCGCCGCAGTTGTATCGGAATAGGTGGAGACTGACATTGAATATGAAAGTGAGAATCGCTTGATTTGCTTGACGTTGACAGGGCTGAGTGCGCCCCAATTGGGCAAGGCCGGGCGTCTGACGGACGTGCTCGTCCGCACCCCTGCTTCCAGATTGGAAGATCGGAGGTAGGGTTGTCAAGGTTTAATTAATCGAAGTGGATGTCAGAGACTCGCCCGTCACCTCTTCTGCGATTTCAGAAGGTGCGTCCGGGCGTATGATATCTGTTACCGCCGGAAGCGGTCCCGACAGTTTATGGGCAGATTTCGCGCGATACATTGCCTGATCAGCCGACATAAGGAGTTGATCCAGATTCTCGCCATCGGTTCCATAAACCGCGGCGCCGACGCTGATGCCAACCCTGGTTCGCAAATCACCGCGGACGTGTAGCGAAAAACTGCTGACCGCAGTCTCGATACGCTCGCATAGCTCCTCGATCTGCGCTGGCGAGAGATCCTGAACGAGCGCCACAAACTCATCTCCGGCATACCGTGCGAGAAAGTCGTACTCCCGTAGTTGTGCGTGGACGATGGCGGCAACTTCGCGCAGCATCTTGTCGCCGATCTTGTGGCCGAACGTGTCATTAACTGTCTTGAATTCGTCGAGGTCGAGCATTACGACCTGGAATGGACGGCCGGTGCGCCGCGAACGGGCAGCCTCTTGTTCGAAACGAACGTGGAGACAACGCGCATTAGGCAGGCCTGTGAGCGCATCGGTTAGGGCATTCGATTCCGCCCGGGCGTGCTGCAACGCATTGGCAAGTGCGTCAGACGCCAGTCGGGTTACGCTCTCAAGCAAACGAAGATGGTCATCGCTGTAATCCTTGAGCTCGGTCGAATAAACCGACAGGGCGCCAAGCAACAGGTCGTCCTTGGATAATGGTAAAGACGCCATTGCGCGATAGGCTCCGTCAGTCAATTCAATGTCACGAAAATCCAGACTCGGACTAAGGCGATTGACCGCACGGCGGTTCGCCAGCGTAAATCCGGTCACGCCCTCGCCGAGCGTAACACATTTGTTGTGCAAGGCCGCGGTATTCTTGCCCCTGACGTGCGTCACTCGGGCATAACCCTTCGTCTCGTCATAGAGAAAAACTGCGCACGTGTCGAACGGCACGATTTGGGAAACTTTTTCGATCAGATTGCAAATGGTATTTTCGACTTCCAGCGACGATCCAAACGTGCGGGCAATTTCGTAGAGCGCGTAGACCTCACGGTGCGCGTTACGAATTTGGTCGTAAGCGGCGCTTGATTTGTTTTGAAAAATCACCGAATTGTCGAGACGCCCCGACAGTGCATTGACCGAAAACTGATCATTCAGTCCCAGAGCAGAAATCTCAGCTTCGAACTGCGGTAAATGTTCGACGAAAACTCTGACAACCCTTGGATCAAAGTACGTTCCTGATCCTGAGTTAAGCATCTGGATCGCTTCTTCGCGGGTCAGTCGTGGACGGAACGGCCGATCTTCGCGCGCCGTATCAAAGCAATCAACCGCGGCCATGATGCGCGCCGTGATCGGAATCTGTTCACCTCTTAATCCATCCGGATAGCCCTGACCATCCCATTGTTCATGGTGATGCCGCACGATGGGCAAGACCGGATACGGAAACTCGACACGGCTGAGGATCTCGCTGCCAACCACGGTGTGCGCCTTCATTTTTTCGAATTCAGCAGGCGTCAACGATCCCGGCTTGTTCAGAATGTGATCCGGTACGGCGAGCTTGCCTACATCATGCAATAATGCACCCGCCTCGAGCGCGGAAATCTCATCGCGCGACAAACCAAACAGTTTGCCCAACCCAATGGCGTAAGTTTGAACCCGCCGGACGTGGCAATGTGTGGTTTGATCCTTGGCGTCGATGGCCGTGGCGAGCGCCTCGGCCGTGGCCAGATGCAGGCGGCCCATCTGCTCCGCCTCGCGGGTCTTCGTATTTAGTCGCTGAAGATAAAACTGGCACGTCCAGTAAGTCGCGGCCGTGAAGGTCAGCACCAGGAGGGAAAGTAGTCCAACTCGCGAGAACGTCAGGATCGAAGATAGCTCCAGCCGCTGAGCCTGCAGGAATAGAACGCGATCCAGGACCCACACGAAACCCAGCGCGGCGGCCTGCACCATTACGGCCCAAGAAGCTTTGACCGCACGGTTGTAGTCGGGGATTTCGCAGGATTTCATTTTAGTAAGCGCCGATTGCACCTTATGACTATGCGCCGGAAACGACTCTTCAATAGCAAATCGAATCTCCGCTTCCGGCGCAAAGTGGGCAAAGGGTGGCGACCACCGGCACGGCGTTCGCCATCTGGGGTGAAACTGGCGCTCATCAAGCCTGGATAAATTGTTTTTCTCAGAAGCCTCTTCCAAGTGTGCGGCTAGGGGCCCAGTGCGGTGAGCCCGTCAGCGCGGTAACGCTTCTAGCCGCGCTGCCGGAATTACAAGCCCTGTGCCACGGAACGGTTTGAGGCCCTCCCGGGATATTGCGCTGAAACACTTAGTGTTACTTGATTAATAATTACGGCGGCGAGCTTTCGCGGGCTCCGAAAATTCAAAGTGACAGGTCAAAGTGATTGTTCGGTCAGCCTCAGAAGCTCAATCGTAAGAGAGAGCTAACGCTCGACTAATCAACAAACGAGATTGAAAGCGCAAAGCCCTGGCGAGGGCGTCCTCGCTCACACTCGGGCCTCTGAGACTTTCAGTTGACAAGGGCAGTTTCCCAAGTGCACCTTTCAGCATCTTTAGGCGAGTAAATTAGTCGTGTCTAACACTTCAAATCAAAACCGTGGGAGTGTTCCGGCATTTCAAGCCGTCGGTTATGCAGAGTTGCTGCGAGGCAATCGCAGCTTTCGATTGCTTTGGTTGGGCCAGGTCGTAAGCCAGATGGGCGATTGGTTCGACACGATCGCTGTCTACACGATTGCGCTCCGTTTGACCGGCTCGGGCAGGGCGGTCGCTTTGATCATGGTCGCTCGTTTCCTGCCGAGCGTCGTGATGGGTCCGTTGTCCGGCGTCGTTGCCGACAGGTTCAGCCGGCGCTCGATAATGATCACAGCCGACTTGCTGCGCGCCATCGTCGTGCTCGGGTTTCTGCTTGTCCGCCGGCCCGATCAAATGTGGCTGATTTACGTTCTCACCGTGTTGCAGCTCGCCTTCTCGGCTTTCTTTGAACCGGCGAAGACCGCCGCGATCCCCTCGATTGTTTCCGATCGCGAATTGCTCTCGGCGAATGCGATCGCCTCCGTTACCTGGTCCGTGATGTTGACTCTGGGCGCAGCGATCGGTGGCTTTGTCGCAGGCTGGTTCGGCACCGATGCAGCTTTCATCCTTGATTCACTGTCGTTTATTGCATCGGCCCTGCTGATCACGAGTGTGACATTCCCGAAACGTGCGGCCCGACCCAAAGCAAAACTCACGATCGGAAAGGCGCTCGGCGTTACTGACACTCTTGAAGGCGCGCGCTACGTCAAGCACCGACCGCGGGTGTTAGCTTATTTGATGGTCAAACCCGCCTGGGGAATGGGTGGCGGCATCCTGACGTTGCTGGCGGTCTTTGGTGAAAAGATCTTTCCGGTCGCGGGCAAGACCGCGACGGGTATCGGTGTGTTGTTCACCGCGCGCGGCATCGGCACGGCGGTAGGGCCAATCGTGGCGCGACGCTGGGCCGGCGAGACTCGCAAGCAAATGCAGGTGGCGATCGGAATAGCGTTTCTTATCGGCGGAGTATTCTACATTTCGTTCGGCATTTCCCGCAGTTTTCTGCTTGCCCTTCTGTTCCTGCTTGTCGCGCATACAGGCGGCAGCATTCTGTGGGTCTTCTCAACTGTATTGCTGCAACGTGAGGTCGAAGACAAGTTTCGCGGGCGAGTGTTCGCGGCGGAGCTGGCATTGCTTACGCTGACGATGGCGGCTTCGAATTATATCGTCGGCGAGTTGATGGATCGATTTGGGTATTCGCCGAGAATTGTGACGGCCGGAGTGGGTACATTTTTTCTGCTTCCGGGATTGATCTGGTTTGCGACGCAGAAATGGTGGGATCGGAAAGCGGCGCCGGCCGGCCGGGATGAAAGTCAATCCACCACTAGGGAAATAGTTTAGAGGCGGGCTATGGCCCGCCGAACCATCGATGAAACGGGACCGGAGTCACCTCTAACCGAAAACAAGACTTAATCGCGTGCGACGATGAGAATCAAAGTCGGTGTAATGGGTTCGGCTGAGAAAGTGAACGATGCGTCGGTTGAGGCGAAGGCCACGGCGCTGGGTAAGGCGATCGCTAATCGCGATGTAGTTCTGTTGACGGGCGCAACGACGGGGTTGGTTTACGCGACCGGCAAGGCGGCACTGAACGCAGGCGCATTGCACATTGGAATTTCTCCGGCCCACGACGAACGGGAGCACGTCGAAAGATATAGCTTGCCAATCGATGCCTGTGACGCAATCATCTATACGGGTTTTGGATTGAAAGGCCGTAACGTGGTGCTGGTTCGTTCGTGTGACATCGTTTTGTTTATTGCCGGCTCGACAGGATCGCTAAACGAATTCACAATCGCTTACGACGAAGGAAAGATCATTGGTTGCTTGAGGGGTACCGGAGGAGTGGCGGATGAAGTTGAGCGCCTGGTGACGAAGTTCAAAAAAGAAACCCAGGCAAGGATTTTTTATGATGGCGATCCGGTTAAGTTGCTGGACGAGTGCTGCGCAGCTGTCAGGGCTTGAGCTTTGTGCCTTGGCGCTTTTGCGTGAGACACTCTCTCGCGAAGCCGCAAAGACGCATAGAAAAATCATCTGGAGTAACCCTTATGGATCTCGGACTAAAGAACCGCGTGGCCCTTGTCGCTGCCGGCAGTCGGGGCCTCGGCTTCGCCGCGGCCCGGGAATTAGCGCGCGAGGGCGCGCGCGTCTTTTTGTGCTCGCGCGATGAAATGCACGCTACCGAAGCCGCTGCGAAAATTCAGGCTGAGACCGGGACGGAAGTGACGGGAATGCGCGCTGATGTGACGAATAATGCCGACATCGGACGTTTTGTCGACGAGGCAGTCGAGCGGGCCGGCAAAGTCGACGTTTGTATCACCAACGCCGGCGGGCCACCCTCGACAGTCTTTGCCGACACCGATATTGAAATGTTTCGCAATGCGTTCGAGCTGAATGCCCTTTCTGCAATCCGTTTAGTTAAACTCGTGCTGCCAGGGATGCGCGCGCAAAAGTGGGGGCGAATCATTAACATCACTTCCGTGTCAGTCAAACAACCAATCGAAGGCTTGCTGCTTTCGAACACCGTGCGCGCCGGTCTGACGGGCTGGGCCAAGACAGTTTCGAATGAAGTCGCGCCTGATGGCGTGACGGTGAATAACGTCGCACCGGGTTATACGCTGACGGAAAGACAGGACGAGTTGGCTGAAGCACGTGGCAAAGCTGCCGGTAAATCGAAGCAGGAAATGATCGACTTCTGGGCGTCGCAAACGCCGATGCGCCGGATGGCTTCAGCGGAAGAGATCGCTGCGGCGGTGGCGTTTCTGGCTTCCGAACGAGCGTCGTATATTACCGGAGTAACGCTGCAAGTCGACGGCGGCTGGGTGCGGAGTTTACTGTGAACTGAGATGGCGCGCGGCTGGGAAAGTAAATCAGTCGAAGATCAAATGAGCGTGGCCGAGGCGAATCGGGACGCGCAGATCAAACCCCATTTCTCCCCGGCTGAACGCGAGCAACGCGAACGAAAACAATCGTTATTGTTGTCGCGCGCTCAGATCGTTAATCGATTGAAAGGGGCGCAGAATCCTCGTTACCGAGCGCAGCTTGAATCAGCCCTTCAGCATTTGGAAGCACAGTTAAAAGAATGCGAAGGTGAGGTCGATCAGTGACCTGAAAGCTGAAACGAAGCCCGTAATATAGGATGCAGTCACGGACTAATGCCTTCGGCGTTCGCGAAGTCACGATCCAATCAATCAGAATCTTTCCGTCTGTCTTGCCTCGTAGAGCCAGGAATTGTGAAGCTGAAATAGAACCGTCATTCCGATTAACGCCATTTCCATCAGGACGAGAACGATCAGCGGGCCGTAGCTTCGTTTCGTTCGAAACGAAGCCGGCAGCGGCACGATGGTGGCAACCAGGAACAGCAGGCCGAGGACAGCTGTACTGATTAGGGTTAAGGTCAAGCACAAATTAATACTCGTCGCGACAAGCGAGACGTTCCCTCTGCTCGCAATTGTGTTTGTTAGTATGGATTGGGCTTCCCAAAACAGCGCGGTCGGAATAAAACTGAGAACACCGATGAGGAGAAAGAACGACGCCGCAGGCGAAGCGGTCCTGACCGAAATCGCGGTTCTAACAATTCCCACAATCAGGCCGACAAATCCCACAACTGCCAGGCCGCCAGCAACTGCTGAGACGCCGGCCGCTTCAGCAGAGCGCATTGCCCGGAGGAGATTGAAAACCATGAGCGCGCCCATCGCGGCGCCCAGCATCGGAATGGCATACGACAACGCCGGAACGAGTCGCGCGACGACGCTGACTCTCGTCGTAACTGTTTGTTGAGCAGGATAATCGGGCGTCACCGCTTCATCCGTTTAAGGTGTCGAAGGCTTTGGCGCCGGCGGCATATTGAATTTTGATTCGTCGACGGTCGCGTTCAACTTTATCTCTGAGAATTTCCGGGTTGAGACCGGGTTGCCGACCTCGATGGTCGAGCTGACTGCCGTGAAAGGAAACTTGACTCCGTCCACTTCACGATAATCGTCAAGGTCTACCTGATCAGGAATGATTCCTACCATGGTCGACATGTAAGTGACCCGCCGTAGCAATAATCCGGTTTGCATGTCAAAAAACAGGCGTTGCCGATTTCCGTCAGCTATCGTTCCCGTGACGACATAGACGTCCCGATCGCCGATCTTATCCAGGCCCACGCGCGTGCGCGTCAGTTGCTCTTTAAGCTTGATCAGGGCAAACAAACTATTTATGGACCTCAGCTGCGCCAGCTCTCCCCCGGATAATTCCCGCACTCCGCGTGGCGTCCTTTCCCAGCCCACGGTTCCGTTGAATCCCCGTTCGAAAGCACCCTGAGGAGTCGTCACGTTCTGATAAAACCTGTCGGGGGCGACTTGATAAACTTCAAATTGCAGGGCGTTACCGTTTGCCTGCACCAGCGTTCCCTTTGCCACGCGCGATTTCAATTTGTTGATCGCCGCCTGGCCTCCCAGAGCTTCAATGTATTTGTTGAAGATGTCGTCCGCTGAAGGAAGCGCAGGTCGAGGGTTCGGCGAAGCTTGAGGCTGCGCCGACGGTGTTGCTGCGGCCGGCGATCCGCCCGGTCCCCCCGCGCCCGCCGGCGGGGGCGAAGGCAGAGGCAAAGGCAAAACAGGTATTGATTGGGGCGATGTTCGCCCGCGGTGACAGGTGTAACAGGAAACCGGATCCAGATTCAGGCGGGAAGTTACCTTGTTGTCGTCAAGAACCAAAAAGTTCATTACCGGAATCAGTTGTGACGCCGGCATGCCATTGAGGACCTTGATGTTTTTCTCCACTTGCTCGACTGTCTTTTCCTGCACGGCAGAAGCAGTCGTTTGCAGAGACGAGTCCGGCGACGCCTCACTTCGCGCATTACTGTGATCGGTAAACACTGCGAGCGACGCGGTTATTGCGAGTATCAGGGCGATCAGTCTTAGCATTAAGTCCTTCGTGTACGTTCCCACAAGGCCTCCATTAGTCTTGCCAGATTCTCTTGAAAGGGTGAACGTCAAGATAGTTGAAAGTGCTGCAAAGCGCAAAGCAAAACACCCGGCATTAAAACCGGGTGTGTGGTCTTTCGAAAGGTGAATGGAAGGATCGGCCCGCTACCGCCCGCGGTCTTGTGTCTGGCGCGCGACATTCACCTTGGCACGTGTCAGGGTATCCAGCGATTGGTAAATCTGAAGATAGATTTGCGTCTCGCGAGGAATCAACGCACGCCAGCCAGAGCCGGCGCGACGAATGTAGCCCGGCAGTTTGGCCGCGTTCGAATTGTAAGCCGCGGCGAGGAGTTCAGTGGTGGTTGCCTCCCTGGCGCTGAGCGCCGATTGAATGTCCTGGTTGGCCGCCAGGTCGTTCCAGGTGTCCTGCATGTAAAGCAGCATAGCCTGCAGCGCATTGCCGTGATTGCGCATGCCGGCAACAAAGTCGGGATTGAGTCCGACCGCTGGATGGCGCTGCCGCTCGAGTTGATAAGCCCACGGAATCATCTGCACCATGCCGCCCGCGCCTGCCGAACTGACCGAGTAACGATAAGTATCCAGTTCATTCAACGCATAGAGCGAATAGATTTCATCAAACAGCGCGATCCGGTTCTCGTTGCGGAAACGATCGTGATCGACGTGTTCGACGATGCAGAGGTGCTTGGCCACTTCGACGATATTCTGGGCGATCGGCACGCCGTGATCTCTAACGCGCTTCGCCGCCAAATCAACCATCGAGTTGACATATGCCTGGCCGGCCTTAGTCAGGTCAGACGACAGCAAGGCCGGATGCGCCGAAGTGTAGTAAGCCATCTCGCGAAACCTGCCAAAGCGCTCGATGGGAAACTCAACCACCAGCGGCGCGAGAGTGTGGTTCTGATTGTCGAAGATGGTAACTGCCGTATTCACACCGTTCGCGCGCAGCACATGAACGTCGACCGGTAGTCCGAGCGAGGTCGTCAATGAAAGCACCGTGCCCTTCGTCAGAAAATTCTGTTTCGCGATTCTAATCAGGTGAATTTGGGAAGACTCCGCCAGCAAGGCGGCGACGGTTACGTAATCAAGTGGTGGAGCAGTGATCGCAATCGGCACCGCGCGCGATTTGAGCAGCCGTTCAGCTTCGGTAATGCGGGTGTGGATCCTGCTCGGTGTCAGCCGGCGGCTGGCAACTGGCTCTTCGAGCGATGGCGAAGCCGCAGTCTGGTCTTCGCTCGCCTGTCTGGATCTGTTCGCGGCGGACGAAACATTTCCGGTGTTATCCGAAGGAACCTGTTCCTGAGTCGCTTGAGTTTGATAAGTTTTCGACGTACTTCCAGCGGCGCGCGTTACCGTGCGCGGTCGAGTAATCGGATCCGGAAGGACCGATTGAGCGGCAACACTGGCTGGTAGAAATACGACGAGCGGAACTAAAAGTGAGACCGAGGATAACTTCATAAAAGGCACTTTCTGGGGGGAGGCCTCGCGGGGCGCGAAGCACTTCCTCAGATTCGCGCATTGAGGGTCAGGTTGTCAACGAAAATCGTGAGGAGGTAGTGGTACACTTTGAAAAAAATTACTCCAATACCTGGAACGTGCTTTCGTGGCTTTGCCACGACACATGGCGGTAAGCCTGTGGCTTACCGGTACGAGTTCCACGACTTCAGGAGGCTGCGCCTCTGACTGACTGGAGGCATAGCCTCCAGAGCTCACCAATTGAGGGTCAACGGTAAGCCACAGGCTTACCGCCATGTGCTGCGCCGAAGGTGCAATGTCCAATACTGAGACTGGGTCACGCATTTTGATTCAATATGTACCCTACCCCGTGAGGAGAACTCCGACTGATATGGCCCGGCTGCCGCCTGGCTCATTCTCGATCGTCTTCGAGCTTTGCGAGGCGGGCCTCGATCTCTTTCAGTTCCTCACGCATCCTCGGCACGCGCGCGAGATGTGCATTCAAGCGCTTATATTCGTCGAGTGGTTGAATCGGAACGCCCCACCAAACTCCCGGCCGCACAATCTTGCCGGGTAGGATTCCAGACTTCGAGCCAATCACGGCGCCGCTCTGCACGCGAATGTGATCGCCGAAGCCAACCTGGCCGCCGATCACGCAATCGTCTTCGATGGTCACACTGCCGCTGATCCCGGTTTGCGCGGCGATCACCACCCGTTCGCCGATGTCACAGTTGTGACCGACGTGGACGAGGTTGTCGATCTTCGTTCCACGACCGATGCGCGTGCGTCCCAGCGCAGCTCGATCGACGCAGGTATTTGCTCCCAACTCGACATCGTCCTCGATAACGACGGTGCCGATCTGTGGAAACTTGTGATAGCTCTGGTCATCGTGAACGTAACCAAAGCCGTCTGTACCGATGACCACGCCGGCATGCAAGATGACGCGGTCGCCGATGGTCACGCCGTCTTCCAGAAACACATTGGAATGAATCACGCATTGGTTACCGAGTGTGACGCCATCACCAATTTTTGCCCCGGCGCGGATCTGTGTGCCGTCGCCAATCGAGGAATTTTCGCCAATGCAAACAAAGGCGCCGATGAAGAGCTCCTGACCCAGCCGCGCGCTTGCGGCAACCACGGACGAGGGATGAATTTCGGGCGCACGAGTCTTCGGCGGATGCAGGATTTCGGCAATCAGAGCAAAAGCCAACTTTGGTTTCCTGACCTCGATACGGCAGGGGACTGCAACGTTTGATCCTTCCGGAACTAACAGGCAGGACGCTTTGCTTTCGCCCGCGAGCGCATAGAATTTTTTGTCTTCGACATAGGCGATTTCGCCTTTGCCGGCGGTTTCAAGGCTGGCCACTCGATCGATGATGACGTTGCCGTCGCCGAATGCCCGGCCCCCGACATGTGCCGCGAGGTCAGAGACTTTTCTCTCGAGCGCCTTCATGAATGTGGGCCACCGATTCCGCAAGGGCCGATAGTACAACGACCAGCCATGGATGGCGAATGCCTGGCGTAAACTGTTCAGGAGGTCAATCATCTAGTAACCTTGCCGCAACTCTTTGAGTAGGCGATTTGGTCGGTCATGGCAAAGAACATTTTAATACTACTCATTTCTTCCCTGGCCCTGAGCGGCCTTTTCCAGGTATCGCTGGCCGCGCAAACGAAAGGATCATCGCCCGCGCAGTCCAGGGCTACCGAGTTCGCAATCAAAGACCCGGCGGGCCCAACTGGCGGCAAACTCTATATCACCGTTGCCGGGCAGCAGAGAAAGATTTACGACGAAGCATTCGAAGCCTGGATCATCAGCGATGGCCGCGGGGTCGTTTTCTCCAGCCATGACGGCGCCGGCGGCTTTGAAAACGAAGGGCAGTCGCTGCATATTTACGACGTCGAAACTCGCCACACTCGAAAAATTCTTTCAGAGTACTTCGGCATCAATGCGGTTCAGGCCGTTCGAACCAGCTCCGGCGCGATTGCGCTGCTGGTAAAGATGCAGGACGGTGGGCTCGGCGGTTCGTACTTTGCAGTCGTCGATCCAACGCGGGGCGAAGTTTTCTATCGACAGTGGGCAGAAGCGATCGCAATTAGTGGCGACAACATTACTCTGGCGTTCTATCGCGAGGAAGATTTTGAAACGATTCTTGAGGAGCGAAGCCCGCAGCCGGAGAATTCGAATCGGGTGATCGCGACGACGAAGGTGCGTCCCTACAAGAAAGAGACGCACGACTTGAAAGAGGTCCTCAAGCAGAAAGTCATCTATAACAAACCGTCTTATCTTGCCGAAGGCGATGCAACTCCCCGGTCGAGAGAAGTCAGGATTTATCTTTGGGAAGTTAACAGCAAAAAGTCGGGCCTCGGATTGTTGCCCGTTACGCGGCGCATCGGCGGCATCGCCGTGCTGCGTCTAACGCTGGATATGTTGTTTGCGGGTGCAACCAGGGAAGAAGAATCCAGGGGCCTCAGTTCTTCTACGTTCGGCATGAAGCTCGATGGGGTGACGCTGACCGACGGCGTCGCCCTGATAAAGTTTTCGCAGCCGAAAAACGCGACGAACTATGGCTCGCTCGGGCCGATGATTTTTGCCGAAGCAATTGAAAAAACGGCACGGCAGTTTTCTACGGTGAAGAAAGTTGAAATCTGCGCCGTCGGCGAGACGATGATTGATTCCGAGCTGGAAAAGCCCTTTCCAAAATGCCCGAAATGAAGGTTGCACGCTATCGGATGTCACGAATTAGCGATCTGGGCCCGTCTGGTCGAAAATCAACAAATCGGTTGTAAAGAGATTCACTTTTGGCCCATCCGGTAAGGCCGCGCCTCTTTTTGTCTTGCCTTTGTCTACAAGAGCCAACTATCATGCTTTGGTTTATTCAGGAAGGGTGCAGCCTATATCCCGGCGCGTCTTTAGCCCGGGACAAAGCGCCACTGAGGAGAATCTTTCATTGTTCAGTGACCAATTCCGCCGCGGCGAGACAGACAAGAGCAAGTTAACCGGAGTTACCGGATCGAAAGTCGTCTCGGCGCTCTCAGATGTCGCCTGGAAAGCCTTTCAATCGGTAAACCAGCGCCTTCCCGAAGGCGAGGCCATTCGGCCGAACTGGGCGCCGGGTCCGCTCCTGAAATCCTACGAACGATCTGCCCCGCCGCTCGGGTTCCCCAGAGAAACTGATTCGCTTTGTCCGCGCTGCGTTAAGGAAGTGCGCACAGCCGTCATTGACGGCACCACGCCGCTCGAATCATTGATGAATGAGCATCCAGGCGAGATCAAAGCTCAGATAGTTGAAGAGAATGGACAGGTCGTCATGCGCAAGACCTGCCCGAAGCATGGCGAGTTTGTCGACGTAATGGCCACCGACCCGGCGTTTCTCGAGCGGATTGAATCGTTATTTTTCGGACGCGACTTTAAGGCTGCTGAAGATACGCACGTGCACCGGCATGGTACGTCGAATATCAAATTTGGCCGCGGCGCGGTGTTGACTGTCGATCTCACCAACCGCTGCAACATGATGTGCAATCCGTGCTTCATGGACGCAAATCAGGTCGGCTATGTTCACGAGCCGACGTTTGACGATACGAAAGCAATTCTGGATCGCGCAGTTTCATTCAAGCCGCGGCGGCAGGTCATCATTCTTTTCTCGGGTGGCGAGCCGACACTTTCTCCTTACTATCTCGAAGCCGTTGCTTACGCCAAGAAAATTGGCTTCTATCGCATTCTTGCCGCGACCAACGGAATTCGCTTCGCCGAGGACATTGAATTCTGCAAGGCTGCCAAAGCTGCCGGCCAGCACGGTGTGTATCTTCAGTTCGACGGCGTCGGTGAAGAAAAGAACAAGCATCGCGGCGTCGGCAACTTGTTCGACGTAAAAGTGCGTGCGATTGAAAACCTCGCGAAGGTTGGTATCAAGGTCACGCTCGTTGTCACGATAGTCAACAGCATCAACAACGACGCGATTGGACAGATCGTCGAGTTCGCCGCGAAGAACATCGACAAGGTTCAGACTATCGCGTTCCAGCCGGTTTCATTCACCGGCCGCGACGAAGATATCTCGGACGAGTTGCGCACGAAGTGGCGCTACACGCTCGCGGGCATGACGCACGATTTGAAAGACCAGCTCGGCGGGCGCATGCAGCCGCTCCGCGATTGGTTTCCGCTGTCATCTTATTCAGCCTTCACCAGTGTGATGGACATGCTGCAGGGGGCGGACGCGCCGTGGGGCTGGTCGTCGTGCAACTGCCACCCGAACTGCGGCATTTTCACCCTTGCGGTGGTGAATAAGCAGACCGGTGATTTCCGATCGCTGTTCGAGTTCTTCAACTACGAACAATTCATGAAAGATGTGGCGGTGATTACGGACACGGCACGCGGTAAGAAACTTTCTTACGCGCAGTTGGGGATGGCGATCATGCGTAACTTTGACGCCGCGAAAGCGCCGGAAGGCTTTCCCATCTCGCAGATCATTAATCTCTTTAAGCCGTCATCGACCAACTCGAACTCTGATCGCAACGACCGCATGACGAGCGCCGGCCAGGACACGACCGCCGACAACTGGCGCGTGCTCTGCGTCGAAGGCATGTGGTTCCAGGATCTCTTTAATTATGATTTTCGCCGCACCGAGATGTGCGTCATTCCTTACGGCACGCAGGAAGGCGAGATTTCATTCTGCGCCTACAACACCGGCGTCGGCTGGCGGCAGATCATCGAGAACATGCACAAGACCGCCAACCTCTCAGAGTGGTACAAGGAACATGAACGCCACGCCGTGTATGCCGCCGGTCACAACGTGCCAAATATTCCCAGGAAGCATTCGTTGAGTCTGCCGATCGTTAATGCAATCATTGCTGACGACGACACTGTAAAGTTGGCTTCAACGACGCCGTATCTCGTCGAAGAAGAAACCGTGTCCGTTAGTTAATTCAGCTCGCCGCCATTTGTCTCTGAAGAACTCGCGGTTTGAAAGGAGTTTCCTCAATGAGAAGAATACTCTCTGTCCTCCTCGTTATTGTCCTGACTCATTTAATGGCTGCAACTCCTCCAGGTAAATCGCAGGAGCCTGGGTCAAATCAGGCGCCGTCCACCTCTCCACTCACTAATAAGGACGTTACGGACATGGTTAAGAGCGGCCTTACCACCGAGGTGATTATCGCCAAGATCAAATCTTCGCCATCGAAGTTTGATACAACACCGCCCGCACTAGCTGAACTGAAGACGGCCGGTGTGCCTGACGCTGTGATTCTCGCAATGGTTCAGAGAACGCCTGGCGCGGCTCCCGGTTCATTGGCTGCGGACGATCCGGCTACCACTGAGGTGAAAGTGCCGGATGGAACCGAGATCGAGATACAACTCAAGAACACCTTGTCGGGACAAGAGGCAAAGGTAGGTGATGTTGTCGACTTTACGGTCATAAAGCCTGTCCAAATCGGCGGCATTACGGTTTTTGAGAAGGAAGCTTCCGCCCGCGCGAGGGTCACGACAGCAAAGCCGGCGGGACATTGGGGTCATGCGGGGAAACTGGAATGGTCGATGCAAGATGTCCAGGCGGTTGATGGGAATCGGGTGCCCTGTCGTTTCACGAAAAGAGAATTGGGTGACAGCAAGGGCAGCACGGTGGCGGTGGCGGCCGTGGCAACGACCGTTCTGCTTGGACCGTTTGGTTTGCTCTGGGGACTGAAGAAGGGAAAGCCTGCGATCATCCCGGCTGGCAACCGGTACAGTGTGTTTGTCTATGGCGATACGGTTGTTAAGGTAAAGACGAACGGTAGTGAAGCAAAGACTCCCTAGCAATGCCTGATTGATCATGTTTCGCAGCCTGAAAGTTCCTCTCATATGTCTTCTCGCGGCCGCGGTCTTTTTGTTTCTGTGGCCTTCGTTCGCGCACACATCTGATCCCAAGAAGTTTGATTTCGCGGTAGTGAGATCACAGGACGCCGCGAAAATTGTTTCATTGTTGGCGGAGCTGCCTCAGACTGGTTTTCCGAAAGAGTTGATGAACAAAGTCGAAGGCGTTGGTGTGTTCCCTCACGTGACAAAAGAGACTCTATTGTTTCAACAATCAGTGCAGGGATATGGTGTTATCTGTGTTCGCGCCGACAAAGGTTGGACTCTTCCTGCTTTTTACCGATTCATGGGAGGTGGGTACACATCGACATTTGTAGACGAGGATCAGATCTCGGTCATTGTTTTGTTTATGGACAAAGAAGCCTTGGCCTGGTTTGAGAAAGGCCGCGTGGGCTCACAGAACAGGAGAAAGTAATGGCTGGACCGGTGGGCGCCATCAGCGAGGCTCAAAAAGCTGAGCTAGCCAGCGCCCACGTAATCGGTTATGTATACGACAACAGCAAGCTGAAAGGAAGCAAGTTCAGCAGCGGATCCAAGAGTTTCCTGCTCAATCCGGACAATAATGTTAATAAACCACTCTACGGGTTGAAAGGCCGCGAGGTTTTAGCGGGAAAACAGGTGAATATCCCTTCTATTCCGCAAGGCATAAAAGCCTACCAGGAGGCTTTGGAAAAATACTATTCGCGCTAGTGACTTCATTTCAAATAGATCCTGTTTGCAGCCCTAAACCGTACTCTGTTTCGCCTTTTGCCAGAGTGCTTCGAGTTCTTCAAGACTGGCGGCATTGAGCGTCTTGGTTTGTTTGCGTAGCTCGTCTTCGATGTAGCCAAACCGCCGGCGGAATTTTCGATTCGCGAGTTTCAACGCCGCTTCTGGTTCAACCTTCAAGTGACGCGCGATGTTGGTTATCACGAAAAGGAGATCGCCGATCTCTTCGCGCACGTGCGCGTGATCGTCTTCGTCGTTCGATTCAGCATGCGACTCGATGGCAGCACGTAGTTCCTCAACTTCTTCACTTAGCTTTTCAAAAATCTGGTCGACGCTCTTCCAGTCAAAACCGACGCGCGCGACCTTGGTTGAGATTTGATGCGCTTCCATCAGCGCCGGCGCTTTGGTCGAAACTCCATCCAGAATCGAAGTGCCTTCCTTTTCTCCGGCGAGTTTGCCGGCCGCTCGTTTTTCTTCGGCCTTGATTGCTTCCCAATTGCGCAGCACCTCAGTCGAATCGCCGGCCTGAGTGTCGCCGAAAACGTGCGGGTGCCGCCGCACCATTTTCGCGTGTACTTGATCGATTACCTCATCGATCGTGAATTCGCCACGCTCTTTTGCCACTTGAGCAAAGAATGTGATCTGAAAAAGCAGGTCACCCAGTTCTTCGCGCAAATCGTCCGGCCGTCCCTGGCGCGCTTCCTCCAGCGCATCGAAGGCTTCGTAAGCTTCTTCGAGCAGCATCGGCGCCAGTGTCGCGTAGGTCTGCTCGCGATCCCAGGGGCAGCCGCCGGGCGAACGCAGCCGGTCCATCAAGTCGACAAGGTCATTAAAGGTTGCAGGCATGAAGAGAGTTTCCGACTTTCAGGTTTCAAGTTTCAAGTCGGGAACGCAACGTCAACGCTTTTGCCGGCAACGCGACGTCCGCATCCGCATTTGAGCACGAACAGACTCGCGGCTTTGCCGCAGCACATTGCGGAAAGGCTCTGCCTTTCCGGCAAGCCTTGGTTTTCCTTGAGATGTTGAGGCTGCGCCTCAACATCTGACGGCGGAGCCGCGAATTCAGTTGAGCCGAAACGGTGAGCCAAGGCTCACCGCGATGTGCGGTGGCTAAGCCGCGATCGGGTGGCGCACACTTTTTCCGCCGGAAGATGCGGACGAGGACGTCCGCGTTCCCGGCACTCGGTTGGCCGTAACGCAGCCAGCGCCTCGGCGATGCGTCGACCCGGCGGGCAACCACTTTGCGATCGGATGAACGCGGATGCTAACATCAGCTCGTCCAGGAAAACTGATTTTACGAGGGAGTTTGCGCGCGATTGATGAGATCGCGCCAGCATTCATTCTGAGAACCACGCCGTATGGATGAGCAACAACCAACTTTCAAAGTAGTCGATCGCCGGCCGTTTAATCCGGATGGCACTCCGCGTGAGCTTTCGCCGGAAGAAAAGAAAGAGGCAGCGCAGGTTGCCGAGTCGCCGAAGACGCCGGAACCGCCACCCGAGCAAGCGCCTGCGCCAACTGATCGTCAGGCCACGAATACATTGCAGCCGGAATCGCAAGAGTCCCAAACGCCGCCGCGCCAAAGTGAAACCCGGCCGCGAACCGGAGATCCCCTGGATGATCCGGCGAGCTTTCTCAGCTTGATCATGTCGCTGGCTTCGAACGCCGCTGCGAATCTTGGAATGATGCCGCATCCGGTTACCGGAGAAACCGGCGTCGACTTGAAAACTGCGAAGCATTGGATTGATATTCTGGGAATGCTCGAACGAAAGACCAAAGGGAACCTGGACGCGCAGGAAGCGGAGGCCCTTGAGGGTCTGCTCGCGGATCTGAGAATGCAGTTTGTTTCTTTCACCAATGCGCCCAGCCCGCCGTCTAAATTCAGTGCCGGCGATATCACCGGCGGTAAGTGAGTCCAAAGTCTGGCGTCCAATGTCCAAAGTCATTCCAATTTAGTTTCCAGACTTTCGACTTTGGACATTGGACGTTGGACTTATGAGACTAACCTTCCTGGGCACGGGCACATCCACCGGCGTTCCATCAATCGCCTGCGATTGCGAGACGTGCAGCTCCGATGATCAGCGTGACAAGCGGCTGCGCGTTTCCGTGCTCATCGAACATGCCGGCCAGACAATCATAGTCGACACCTCCACCGACTTTCGCCAACAGGCTCTGCGTCATGGATTAAAGCACCTTGACGCCGTACTGGTGACGCACTGCCATGCCGACCATATTTTCGGACTCGACGACATTCGGCCGCTCAACTTCCGGCATGGCGCGCTTGGCCTCTATGCCAATGAACGCGCCTGGGTCGATATTCGTCGCATCTTCAAATATGTCTTTGAGCCATCTCACTTCGGCGGCGGCTTGCCGCAAATAGTTCCGCACACACATACGCCACCGACCTCAGCGAGATTCCCCCATCAACCATGGACGGTTTGCGCGATCTGAAGGTGCTGGTGCTTGATTGCTTACGAATTCGCCCGCATGAAACTCATCTCTGGCTGGAAAAGGCCCTGGCATATATTGAGAAATTGAAACCACAGCAGGCGTATCTAACCCATATCACTCATGAAGTGAAACATGCGCGCGATTCGGCGCTGCTGCCGGATAATGTTGAATGGGCATATGACGGACTCATCGTTGAAGGATGAAGGATGAGGGATGAAGGATGAAAAAAGCGAACGCGTAATTGGGTTTCTTTCATCCTTCATCCTTCATGCTTACTTGTTTATGCGTCTCTTTCACGGAACCGACAACGCCGACATCGCGCGCCCGACAGTCTTAACTCTTGGCGTGTTTGATGGATTGCATCTCGGCCATCAACGCATCATGCAGACGGTGGTCGAACGCGCGAAGGCGACTGGTGCCTCGCCGACCGTTATTACCTTCGAGCCGCATCCTCGCGCCGTCCTGCATCCCGAATCCGCGCCGCCGCTGCTGCAGACTTTCGATCAGAAGATCGAAGCGCTCGGAGTGCTGGGCATTGAACAGACCATCGTAATTCATTTTGATCAGAAGTTTGCGCAGATCCGCGCGCAAGACTTCCTGCGCGATGTAGTTGTCGATCGTTTGCACGCAAAAGAGATTTACCTGGGCCGCGGTTTTGCTTTTGGCCACAATCGCGAGGGCAACATCGATTTGTTGCGGACGGTCAGTCAGCACCTTGGATTCTTTGCAGATGAAGTTCCAGAAGTGCGTTTGCGCGGTTGTCGCATCAGCTCGAGTCGTATCCGCGAACATCTGCTCAAGGGCCGCGTGAATCTCGCCCGCCGCATGCTCGGTCGTCCCTATGGTGTCGAGGGTCGAGTCACACGCGGAGCCGAACGGGGTCAACAGCTCGGCTTTCCCACGGCCAATCTTCATCCACAGAATCGGGTGATTCCGCTCAACGGCGTCTACATCACCGCAACGCTCATCGAGGGTCAGTGGCGTCGCAGCGTTACCAACATTGGCACCAGGCCGACCTTTGGTGACGAAACTACGACGTCGGTTGAGAGTTTCGTGCTGGATTGGTCAGGTGATCTTTATGGCGATGTAGTTCGGGTGCGCTTCCTTCGTCGCCTGCGCGCCGAACAGAAGTTCGACTCCATCGACGAACTAAAGACTCAGATTGCACGCGATATTTCTCGCGCTAAAGGTTACTTCAATCGTCGCGGAGTCCGTAGTTCACTGGTAATCACCTGATTCCCGCCCTGTCACGCGCGCGCCTTGCGCTTGAGCTCACGGGCGGTACGCACATGCGCCGCTTTTTCAAATTGCCACAGCGCCGGCGTGGACGAAATGCTTGCCACACGCGAACTTTTAGAGTACAAAGACGCCACAATTCCTCGAAGAATTGTGGCGTGTCCGGAAATTCGTGTGTGCCTCCAAAGGAGATTACAACGATGTTCGCTTCCTCCGTGCAGTTCCTTAAGTATTCTGCAAAAGTGATCCTTTTCGCCGCCATCGTTGCCGGTGGCGTCAGCGCGGCCCTGGGGCAGGCGCAATCAAATGCCGCAGATCTTCGTGGGTACGTGCGCGACCAGCAGGGAGCGGTCGTAACCACCGCCACCGTGACGGCGCGAAACAGCGCCACGAATACTTCCCGCACTGCTACCACGAACGGTGAAGGATTTTATGAATTCGTAAACCTGCCGCCGGGCGATTACGACCTCACCGTCGAGGCACAGAGCTTCAAGAAAGCATTATTGCCGGCAGTAAAGTTGACGATCGGACAACGGGCGGATTTGGATGTCACGCTCGAGCCCGGATCGATTGACGCGGTGGTGACGATTTCGGGAGCCACCACGGAACTGGTGGAGACCTCAAAGACCGCGGTGGCCACAACTGTCGATCAGCAACGCATCGATAATCTCCCTATCAACGAAAGAAACTACCTCTCTTTCGCGCTGACTACGTCAACAGTAGGTCGGGATAATGGGAGGCCGATTGGCCCGGCGCCCACCACGGGATTGAACTTCGGCGGTCAGCGTGGCCGTTCAAATCTGGTCCAGGTCGATGGCGCGGACAACACTGACAATTCAGTCAATGCTTCGCGGTCAACGGTGAGTCAGGAAGCTGTGCAGGAGTTTCAGGTGGTCACTAATTCTTTCGCGCCGGAGTTTGGACGCTCTGCCGGCGGAGTTGTCAATGTGGTAACCAAGAGCGGCACGAATGATTTTCGCGGCAACGTTTTTGGTTTCCTGCGGCACCGAAGTTTTCAAGCACGCAACGCCTTCGCTCCGATTGCCGACCCGCCCTTCACTCGCGCTCAATATGGCGCGACACTCGGCGGACCTTTGGACAAAGACCGCACGTTTTTCTTTGCGGCCTTCGAGCAGCGCCGGCGGCACGAGTCAGGCTTCTTCACTACGGACGTGCGGAGCGGATTAACAAGTTCAGTGACGATTCCACTCACCGGACTTGGACCTGTCACCTTTCCGAATCTGACCGCACAACAGGTTGGTTACATAAACAGTCTGCTGGCTACGGGAAGCCCGGCGCTCGCCGGCGCCGCCGTGCAGTATGCCTACCTGGCCTCCAGCGGCGGCAGCACGGCACTTAACGGCTTCAATCCATTACCGAATCCCGGAACTGTTCCGGGCGTGCCCCTCGGTGGGACGATTGGATCGCGATTTCTCCTGAGTGGCGCGCCGGTTCCTTCAGGGACGACAAACAGCCAGGGTCAATTCATCGCTTTTCGCCCCCTCAACGGCTTGCAAAAAATATTTCCGGTGACTGAGCGCACTACCTTCAATTCATTTCGTCTGGATCACAAGATCACGGCGAACCATCAATTGACGCTGAGAGCTGGATACAACCCCAGCACCATTACCGGCATTCAAGTCGAATCTCAGAACCAGTCGCTCGGCCAGAACGATTTTTCTCGCACCGGCATTCAAAAGTTAAGAGACTGGGCTGTCGTTGCTTCGCTCAACTCGACACTTTCCAGTCGCGCAGTAAACGAATTGCGATTTAATTTTGGCGAGCGGCGGGCCACGTTTAGATCGGAGAATGGCGACGCTGTCGCTTTCAACATTTCCGGAGCGGCATTCATTGGCCGCGAATTGTTCTCGCCCGTCGTGCGCACGGAAACACGTTATGAATGGACAGACAACCTCAATCTGATTAGGGGAAATCACACGTTCAAGTTCGGCGGAGATTTCGCATTTATCAGAATTCC
>WNFY01002279.1_pt1 | contig 34771 bp, 25 predicted proteins | sample 5400091 | NCBI WGS metagenome assembly WNFY01 (sample SAMN13153364, study PRJNA577476) | soil metagenome | isolation source: 60 cm soil or saprolite under grassland replicate 1 | place: USA:California | collected 2016-06-15 | reverse complement strand
GTGAGTGGTTCGGTAAGCGCAAGTGTTACTTCTGTAACCGCAGTAGGTACTGCTAATACTACCTATGATGTTAGTGTAAGCTCTATTAGTGGCAGTGGCGAACTTCGGTTAGACCTGAATGCTACCGGCACTGGCATTGCAGATGCGGTGGGAAATTCCATCAGCGGCGGCTATACGGGCGGAGAGACTTATATTATGCAACTTGTTGACCAAATACCTCCAACGGTGAGCAGTATCATTCGTCAGTCACCTACTAGTTCAACTACCAATGCTTCTTCTGTTACTTTTAAAGTCACTTTCTCTGAATCAGTAAATGGAGTGGACGCCACAGATTTTACAGCCTCGGTAGTTTCCGGCACGCTTTCAGCCACGATGGCCTCGGTTACCGCTGTGAGCAGCAGCATTTATAGTGTAACGGTAAATTCCATCAGTGGTAATGGGGTGTTGCGTTTGGATTTAAATGCCAGTGGCACGGGTATCACTGATCTGGCAGGGAATGCCATCAGCGGCGGCTATACGGGCGGTCAAACCTATACCATAGATCAAACGCCGCCTGCGCTGAGCAGCATTACCCGGCAGTCACCCACTATGCAAAGCACCGCGGCAACTTCTGTTGTGTACCGGGCTGTTTTCTCTGAACCGGCCAGTGGTGTGGATGTTGCTGACTTCAGCCTAAGTATCGTTAATGGCACCGTGAGTGGTAGTATTTCCTCTGCGACGACAGTAGGCACTGATGGGACCATGTATGACGTGACGGTGGGTTCCATTAGTGGCAGTGGCGAACTTCGGTTAGATCTGAATGCTACCGGCACTGGCATTGCAGATGCAGTGGGAAATTCTATAAGAGGAGGCTATACGGGTGGAGAGACTTATATTATTCAACCTGTTGACCAAACACCTCCTACAGTAAGCAGTATCAATCGTCAGTCACCCACTGATTCAAGTACTAATGCTACTTTTGTTACTTTTCAAGTCACTTTCTCTGAATCAGTAAATGGAGTGAATGCCGCGGATTTTACAGCCATAGTAGTTTCCGGTACACTTTCAGCCACTGTGGCATCGGTTACCGCTGTAAGCAGCAGCATTTATAGTGTAACGGTAAATTCCATTAGTGGTAATGGAGTGTTACGTTTAGATTTAAATGCCAGCGGCACCGGTATTACTGATCTTGCAGGAAATGCCATGGGCGGCGGCTATATCGCTGGTCAGACTTATACAGAAGATCAAACTTCACCCAAACTATCTCCTGTTAGCATTGCTTCTGATGACAACTACCCATCTTTTGCAAAAGTAGGGAACGTTGTTACCCTAAGTTTTACTGCTTCCGAACCTATCAATACTCCTGTCGTTACGATTGCAACACATGCCATTACAGCAATTGCAGGGAGCGGCAATAGCTTTACAGCCACATATATAATGTCGAGTTCGGATATAGAGGGAATAGTTCCATTCACAATCAATTTTACAGATGTAACTGGTAACGCAGGTACTCAGGTTATCGCACCTACTACTGGAAGCATGGTACGGTTTGACAAGATAACTCCGGCACTAATTAGCATTAAACGGCAATCACCCAGCACAGATACTACCACTGCCACTTCTGTAGTGTTTAGAGCGATATTTTCTGAAGCGGCCACAGGAGTAGATGTAACAGATTTTTCCCTCGCAACAACTGGTGAAACAACCGCATCCATTTCGTCGATCGGAACTGTCAACAATAGTACCTATGATATTTTTGTAAACTCAGTTAATGGAAATGGAACGCTGCGGTTGAACCTAAATAGTACATCAACTGGCATTACTGATTCGGCAAGTAATACTATTAATGGGGGTTTTACAAATGGAGAGAGTTATACAATAGCAAGCTCTGCATTCCTTGTTACGAGCCTTGGTTTTATTCCAACGTCTATGAATACCGGGGAAAAACCTCAATCTAAGGTATGGAACTACAATGGTTATTATTGGGCTGTTTTAGCCAGTACAAATGGGACTTACCTTTGGCGCCTCGATGGGACAAATTGGACTAGTGTTTTAAAATTGTCCGATAGTACTAATGTTCGGGCCGACTGCAAAAGAGTGGGAGATGTGACACACATTCTTCTTTTTAGAGGATTTAATGGATTAACGGCCCAGCTTGTATCCGTTCAATATTCGCCTGCAACTAATATCTATCAGCTTTGGTCACCAAGACCTTCTACTGTAAATATAACATTGGATAATGGCGTAGAAACGGCAGCAATTGATATTGACGGTCTTGGCAGAATGTGGTTAGCCTCTGCCGGCGTTGCTGATATTAATGTACGTTGGAGCGATGCCCCGTATTCTTCCTGGAGTTCGCCTATAACCATCTACACCGGAGTCGCGGACGATGATATATGCGATGTGATCTATATGCCAACAGCAGGGCAAATAGGCATACTTTGGTCAAATCAAAAAACAAAAAGATTTGGTTTTAAAACGCATTCAGATGATGCAACACCCTCCGCATGGTCAGCGGACGAAGTTCCTGCTTCTCAGTCAGCAATAAATTTTGGTCACGGCATGGCTGATGATCATCTTAACTTTGCGCTTGCCAGCGACGGTACATTATACTGCGCCGTTAAAACCAGTTATGATTCAACGGGATACCCTAAGATTGCCCTTTTAATACGACGTCCTACCGGTATTTGGGATAGCCTTTATAAAGTTTCAGAAACCGGAACAAGAGGAATTGCACTATTGAATGAGGCACTCGAAAAATTAAAAGTAGTTTACTCGTCCAGTGAAAGTGGTGGTAATATTCTATATAAGGAAACTTCAACTTCCAATATATCATTTGGTCCTGCAGTTACGCTATTGCAAGGAACTTATAACAATCCCACAAGCACGAAAGAAAATTATAACTCAGACATTTTGGTTCTGGCGGGAGACACTGTTCACACGTATGTCGGAGGGGTGCTCTTGACAGAAACTGTTTCTACTTCTGTTCCAACTGTGCCAGTTTTGATTACGCCATCTAACGCAACTACGAAGGTAATAATTCCGCCTAACTTAAAATGGAGTACAGCAGCAGGAGCAGCTTCTTATCAGGTTCAGGTCTCTGCATCCTCTGATTTTACATCAACAATATTTGATCAAAGTAATATTATAGCAACTACTGTTCAGGTAACCGGTTCGACAAATAGCACTCTTTATTACTGGAGGGTAAGGGCTGCCAACACATTCGGTAGCAGCGATTGGTCAACAATTTGGAGCTTTACAACTGCTTCAGGTAGTCCTTTAATAGCTCAATGGAAGATGGATGAAGGTAGTGGAACCACACTCGTAGATGGCGGGGAATACCAAAATAATGCGACAACAGTAGGAAGTTCTGTATGGGTAACAGGAAAGATTGGACAGGCTTTAAAGTTAGATGGCACAAGCCAATATGCCACTGCTCCAAATAGTCTTTCTCTTAGTCCAACTAACTCTATTACAATAGCGGCATGGATAAAGCCGGAACAAATAGCCACACAATATGTTATTGAGAAGGCCGCCAAGGGTTCAACTAATGGGTATGAATTATCCCTTTCATCAGCAGGTAAGGTGTTTCTGAGAGTCAATCAGGTAACTTCCGGAGATACTTACAGGATTAATTCTGTAACCTCTTATCCTGCTGATGGAAATACATGGATGCATGTTGCAGCTACATATGATGGCACAGTTATGAAAATTTATATCAATGGTGTTCTGAATGCATCCTCCACCCCAGCTTCACCTCCTGCAATTAGTACAAACACTTTAGCAGTGGGCATAGGGGCTCAATCAGATGGTTCATCGAAATTCAAGGGAGCTCTCGATGATGCACATATATATAATACTGCTCTAAGCGCCTCAGAAATCTTAAATATCGTAGCTGAAGCACCTCCGGTGGCCCCTGTTTTAGCTTCCCCGGTTAATAACGCAACAGGAGTGGTGGTTAATCCTACCGCACTAAGCTGGAAAACAGTGGCAGCAGCATCATCTTACCAGGTGCAGGTTTCTGCAACCTCTGATTTTGCATCACCTATATTTGATCAAAGTAATATTACAGACACTACCACTCAGATAAATGGCTTGGCAAATAATGCCGTTTATTATTGGAGAGTGAAAGCAACCAGTAATGCAGGAAGCAGTGATTGGTCACAGGTTTGGAGCTTTACAACAATGTCGAATAGTCCTTTAGTGGCATGGTGGAAGATGGATGAAGGAAGTGGTACAACACTTATCGATGCTTCTGATTATCATAATAACGGAACAACAGTTGGAAGCCCGGTATGGGTTACGGGAAAAGTTGGACAGGCCTTGCAATTAAATGGTACAAGCCAATATACTACAGCTCCAAACAGTGCTTTTCTTGGTCCAGCTAACGCTATTACAACAGCAGCATGGATAAAACCGGAACGAACAGCCACACAAAATATTATTAAAAAGGCCGCCAATAGTTCAACTAATGGTTATGAATTATCCCTTGCATCAACAGGCAAAGTGTTCTTCAGGATCAATCAGGCAACTTCAGGAGATACTTACAGGATTACCTCCGTAACGTCTTACCCCGCAGATGGCAGTACCTGGATGCATATCGCAGCCACGTATGATGGAGCAGCAATGAAAATTTATATCAATGGTGTTTTAGACGCATCTGTAACTCCTGCTTCACCCCCTACCATTAGTACAAATGCTTTAGCAGTAGGTATAGGAGCGCAGCCAGATGGTCAATTCAAGTTCAAAGGAGCCATAGATGATGCACATATATATAACAACGCTTTAAGTGCTTTTGAAATAGCTAATTTAGCTACTGCCACGGGAACAGTCATAGCTTCATCGTCTTTAAATTCCTTACAGAAAACCGATATAACGAATGATTTGGCTTATCCAAATCCGTTTTCGACCAATGCAATAGTAACTTTCACTCTTTCGTATGCAAGCACTTATACCGTAGAGCTATATAATAGTAGTGGTATCAAAGTCTCCATAGTTAAACAGGGAAGGGCAGAAGCAGGTAAACTCAATATAGTTAATGTTGATGGCTCCGGACTGAGTAACGGGCTTTATTTCGTAAAACTACAGGTAGGTGAAAAGTCTAAAACATTAAAATTGGTATTTCAAAAGTGGTAAGGCTTACATAAAATTGCAAGTTTAAAGACCAAACTTTAATAACACTGAGAAGATTTAATAAAGTTCATCTATAGTTATAGCTCAGGATCCCCTTTTTGCTGCAATGCAACCTACACGATAAATAAAATGATTACGTCAGGTTCAATTGAAATGGGCATTATTTCATTTTTCGAAAATGTAACAGCGATATGCGTTTTTTATAACCATTTAAAAAATTAAATTAAATTATGAAAATTATTGTTGTAGGAACAGGTTATGTTGGACTTGTTACGGGAGCTTGTTTGGCAGAAGTAGGTACAGAAGTGATTTGTGTTGATGTAAACGAAGAAAAGATAAAGAATTTACAAAATGGACAATTGCCAATCTACGAGCCTGGATTGGATGAAATTGTGAACCGGAATGTAAAAAAGGGAAGGTTGCATTTCTGCACCAATTTAGAGGATGCAATTATAGGTGCACAGATAGCATTTATTGCTGTTGGAACACCGCCTGATGAAGATGGCAGTGCAGACCTTCAATATGTATTGAATGTAGCAGATGCTATTGGTTGTTATATGAACAGCTATCTGGTTGTAGTAACAAAGAGTACTGTTCCTGTTGGTACAGCCTCCATAGTAAAGGAGACGATAGCTAATGCATTGAAGAAAAGAAATGTTAGCCTTCCTTTTGATATCGCTTCCAATCCTGAATTTTTAAAAGAGGGAGCTGCGGTGGAAGACTTTTTAAAACCCGATAGAATTGTAATTGGCGTAGAAAGTGAGAAGGCAAAACTTTTGTTGCAGCAATTATATGAGCCCTTTGTATTGAATGGCCATCCTATACTATTTATGGATATTCCTTCTGCAGAGATAACAAAATATGCCGCCAATGCAATGTTGGCAACAAGGATTTCTTTCATGAATGATATTGCTAATTTGTGTGAATTAGTAGGTGCTAATGTGAATGAAGTTAGAAATGGCATAGGTTCTGACCCACGTATTGGTAACCGTTTTATTTACCCCGGTATAGGTTATGGTGGGTCTTGCTTTCCTAAAGATGTAAAAGCGCTAATATCCACAGCAAAAGATTATAATTATGACTTGCGCATATTACGTGCGGTAGAGTCTGTAAATGATGATCAAAAGAAAGTATTAATCAAAAAAATAAAAGCATTTTATAATAATAAACTGGAAGATAAAATTTTTGGTATATGGGGGCTTTCTTTCAAGCCCAAAACAGATGATATCCGCGAATCTCCCTCCCTTGTTATAATAAAAGCTTTACTAGAAGCAGGAGCTAAAGTAAAAGCGTATGACCCTGTTGCAATGCATGAAGCAAAGAATATTTTAGGCTGTACCATCACATTTGCAGATGATCTCATCACTGCAGTTGAAGATGCCGATGCATTAATAGTTGTAACAGAGTGGTCCGAATTTAGATTACCCAACTGGAATGTTATTTATAGCAGTATGAAAACACCGGTCATTTTTGATGGAAGAAATATCTATCATGCCAATGACATGATCAAAAAAGGCTTTACTTATTTTGGCATCGGTATTCAGGCTGCGTCTGATAACAATATTTATAATATGGGTTTCAATGAAGAAAGATATCCCATCCTATCGGACTACCGGTTGCAATAAAGGAACCCGCAGAAGTCTATGTAATTGTGCCTAAGAAATATAAACTGTTTATCACATTACCCATTCAACCACTTAAACAATATAAAAATGTGTGGCATAGCTGGTAGCGTTAACACCAAAATTAACTATAGTACCCTAGAGCTAATTAAACATAGGGGTCCCGATTATCAGTCCTTGATTGACGAAGAGATTAACCAAAATAAAGTGTTTTTTGGACATACACGCCTGTCTATACTTGACTTAAGTGAAGCGGGGAATCAGCCTATGTACACAAATTGTGGCAATTATTGTATTATTTTCAATGGTGAAGTTTATAACCATTTAGAATTAAGGAAAAAATTACCAGAGGTATCCTTTAGAGGTCATTCTGATTCGGAAACAATCCTTTATTATATTAAAAATTTTGGGATTAGAAGCGTTACAGATTTCAATGGCATTTTCGCTTTAGCTTTTTTAAATAAGAAAGAAAAAAAGCTATATTTAGCAAGAGATCATTTTGGAGTAAAACCTTTATACTATTATTTTAATGATAATAAACTTGTCTTTAGCTCAGAATTAAAAGTTATTCTTGCAAGCACTGCTTATGATAAGCAAATTGACCTTGAGTCTTTAGATGCTTTATTGACATTCCGCTATAATCCTGCTCCTTATACCGTTTTCAAAAACATCTTTAAGCTTAAAGCTGCTTCTTATTTAGTGTATGATTTTGAAGGGCATATTGAAGAAAAAAAGTATTGGAGCAAACCTCAAAGAATAAAGCATAATATTTCAAAAGAAGATGCAATAGCAGAATATCAGCATTTATTGCAGCAATCGGTAAAGAGGCAATTGTTAAGTGATGTGCCCGTAGGATTGCTACTCAGTGGAGGCCTGGATTCGGCTGTATTAGGTCTCCTGATGTCAAAATACAATGCTACTCCTGTCAAAACTTTTACTGTAGGTTTCGAAGGTAAGGGCGACTTCAATGAAACAGGATATGCGAAAGAAACAGCCCGGTTAATGAATTCCGAGCATCATGAAATACTGATCAATAAAAAGATATACCTGGATACCTATTATAAATCTTTTTATCATGTTGAAGAACCAATTGCCGAACCGACTATTTCTGCATTGAATTGTGTTTCAAAATTGGCTTCGAAACATGTAAAAGTGGTAATGAGTGGGCAAGGAATAGATGAGCCTTTGTCTGGTTATAATCGGTATTATGGTGAGTATATCTTTTCAAAGTATAGAAATTTACTTCGCTTGATTCCCGTTGATTTGTTAAGCAAAGCTATTCCAAGAAATCATACTTTATCAAGAGGAGCGCATGCTGTAAAATATAAGAACGACCTTGAGCGGTTTGTTGGTATTTACACCATATTTACAAAAGATCTGAAGCGTGAACTTTATAATCAAACGCTCCAACAACAAAAAGATGCTTCGCAGCATCGTCTTTTCCTGGAAGCCCTGTCAAATGCAGATAATACAGGCGGTTCTTTATCGAAGCTTCTTTATATTGACACTCGTACGATGTTACCGGATAACTTATTATTATTCAATGATAAGATAACGATGGCTAATTCTATAGAAAACAGGGTTCCTTATTTAGATATAGACCTTATGAATTTCATTGAAAGCCTTCCTGTAAAATTTAAACGAAGAGGAAGTATCGGTAAATATCTTCATAGAGAAGCAGTAAAAGAATGGATACCAAAAGAAATTATTTATAGAAAGAAAAGAGCCTTTTCAACACCTGTGGACCAATGGTTTCAGGATGAACTTTCCATCACTTTATCTGATTTAATAAATAGCACTAATTCTTTTAGTAGGATTTATTTCAATTTGCCGGTAGTAGAGAAAATGCTAAGTGACCATAAGGGTAAAAAGCACAATTACAAGCATGAACTTTTTATGCTTCTTTCCCTTGAGTTGTGGCACACCAATTTCTACTCCCAATTTTAAATATAATCTGGGATGTGACACTCTCTCCGGTTTTTGAAACCTGTATGTAATAGTTTTTCTGCTTTTGCAGCCCCTCTTTTATCTTGGCAGCATTAAAAGTTTCACTATGAAAAAATGAATAGGCTTTTAAAAAAGTTGCCAATGTTGAATTACTTTACTGAATAATGGAAACGTTTGTAGTGAAGTTCTTTTTAACTGCTGAATCTAATACCCCTTGCTTTTACAAATGATTTTGGAGAAAGTAACGATGAGCCAAATTTTTAACAGGAACGAAAAAAAGATGCAACATGAAATTTAACCTTAGAGAATGTGAGAATCAATCTTTTCCTACTGATTTGCAAAATCAAGCGATTGTTCAGTTGATAGCCCAATTGGTTATTACATAAAAGCTCCTATTCATGAATTAGGGGCTGCATTGCCTCAGTTGGAGGGTTTAGAAAAACAATGCCAGAACTTTGATGACAAATATGGTAAGGCTAAAATCAATTACATAATGGAAGTATTGGAGACAGATGAAGAAATTTTCTGTCCTACATCCATAAGCATTCTTAGCATTGATACTATGTTTGCGATCATAAAGTTTAGCAAAGTTTACGAGTACGAGTACCAACAACAGTCTGCTAATAAATATAAGCTATCTTTGATCATATAATAAGTGCCTTGACTACAAGATGGCTTAAGAAATCTACACACTTTCAATTTCACTTACCCCATTAATTGTTGCTCATCTTTCTTGTTTTCAGGAGCTGCAATGACCTCCTGTAAGAATGATGCCTTCTTGTGCTACTTTGGTTTCAAGTTGGAGCTGCATTTGGTGCTCCAAATAAATCATATTTATAAAGAGCCGTTGAAGTCGGATAATTAGGCCCTATTTTTTCAAGCATTACTCTACTATGTATTACTTCTACTATACAGTCATCACCCAATCATTAACGTGAGCCATTAGACTGTGCGTATGGGTTGCGAAGCCCACTATCGCTTTGCGTGAGTTCATTTAGCTATATAAACTTTTATCTGCTGTGGCGAAGTGAATGTTGCTCCGGAAAGCAGTTTCACATAAAAATATTTTGATTGCCCTGTTATTTTCTTAACCACAAGCTTAATTATGATATTCGCGGAATCCTGTCCTGAAGGAATTGTAACAGTGCCAATAGATGAATAATAATCAGTGCCTGAAAATGCCGTACCATCCGAAGTTGTATAATTAATCTGCATATCATTTTGAAGCGGTGAGCTTGCCACTACAGTAACTATCGCTTGCCCTGTCTTATCCTGTACAGTGATTGAATTAGCAAAAAGATTTACGGTAGGAGTATTGAGTGTTTCTGAACCTGAACTTGCACTCATATCTGACAATGTAGCCGTTGGTTTACCTACCCTTACATTATCAAAATAAAGTATTCTTTGAGTTGTTGTTGATACTATACTGGAAGAAGTCCAGTCTGCTTTATATATTCCTATTTTAAATTTTGGATAAGTGGTAGTGTGCATGTTTTTTCCTGTAAGCGCATAGAGCTTAGTGCCATCTCTCCATATTTCTATAAGTCCGTCACTGTTCCATGAATGAATGAAATGAAAAACAAATGTATGCCACTCATTTCTTGGTGCAGGAACAAAGGTATTTCCAGCAGTAGTGCTTGAAGTGGTTGGAGCTGCATTTGGTGCTCCAAATAAATCATATTTATAAAGAGAGGTGTTAGTGGGATAATCCGGACTTATTTTTTCAAGCATTACTCTACCATGTATTACTTCTACAATACAATCATCCCCTCCATCCTCTGTCCATTGGGTAATATCTTCGTGCGCTTTAACAGTATCATTATCATACCCTACTGCCGGGATATACATAGCATAGGAATACCATGCATCAGGTCCTGGCCACCATGAATCATCTGGATGCACTGGCGTTACTTCTGATCTTATCCTTTGGATACTTCCAACCAAAGGCTGGTCTTTTCTTATCTCAAATTTTACCGTCTTCATTCCTTCATATATCGGGTTTGGCGCAGTTACCCTCGTAAGTGTCCATCCATAGTCAGTAGTGGTATTATCAGGAGATACACTACCATTGTTGCAGTTCTCAATGTCATGAACCCTGTGAGGAATGGAATCTGTTTTGGAGAAATAATTAGCATTTTCAAAAGTTTCTTCGAAGACAAGATTAGGACTTACTGCATTATCAAAACTTTTACTTGAAACGGAGTTTGCCTGATTTTGATTTGCTGTTTCTTTTTTGCAGCTCGTTCCTACGATGATACATTTAAAAATCAAAATAGGGAGAAATAATTTCTTCATATCCTTGGATTTGGATTTTAAATAATTGTTTTCTAAAAAAGATTAAGAAATAAAGTTGTCTACAGAACTATTTTTTGGGAAAACGAGTATGCAAAACTCTTTTCAGAAAAACGTTGTGCTTCCTTGTATATGTATTTCCTCTCTTATTTTATTTAAAGACCGCCCATCATATCGCTTAAAGTAGCCGTTGATTTGCCTACTCTTACGTTATCAAAATAAAGGATTCTTCGGGTTGTTTTTGATATTGCAGTGGAAGAAGTCCAGTCTGATTTATATATCCCTATTTTAAATTTTGGATAAGTGGTAGTGTGCATATTTTTGCCTTTAAGCGTATAAAGCTTAGTGCCATCTCTCCATATTTCTATAAGTCCATCACTATTCCAGGAATGGATAAAATGAAATACAAATACATGCCACTCATTTCTTGGTGCAACTGTAAAGGTATTTCCAGCTGTAGTACTTGAAACAGTTGGAGACGCATTTGGTGCTCCAAATAAATCATATTTATAAAGAGAAGTTGAAGTTGGATAATCAGGTCCTATTTTTTCAAGCATTACTCTGCCATGTATTACTTCTACAATACAGTCATCACCACCATCTTCTGACCATTGTGTAATATCTTCATGGGCTTTAGTAGTATCATTATTATACCCAACTGCTGGAATGTAAATAGCATAAGAGTACCATGCATTCGCTCCTGGCCACCATGAATCATCATGGTGTACTGGTGTTACTTCTGATCTTACTCTTTGGCTACTTCCAACTAGAGGCTGATTCTTTCTTATCTCGAACTTAACAGCTTTTAATCCCTTATATACTGGACTTGGAGTCACTCTTGTTAGCGTCCATCCGTAGCCTGTAGTAGTGTTGTCTGGCGACACACTGCTGTTATCGCAGTTCTCAATGTCATGAACCCTGTGCGGTATAGGGTCTGTTTTAGTAAAATAATTCGCATTTTCAAAAGTTTCTTCGAAGACAAGATTAGGACTTACTGCATTATCAAAACTTTTACTTGAAACGGAGTTTGCCTGATTTTGATTTGCTATTTCTTTTTTGCAACCTGTTGTTAGGAGGACACAGTTAAGAATCAACATGGGGAGAAATAATTTCTTCATATCCTTTGGGATTTTGGATTTTAAATAATTGTTTTCTAAAAAGATTAAGAAATAAAGTTGTCTACAGAATTATTTTTGTTGGGAAGACAAATACGCAAAATTCTTTTCAGAAAAACGTTGTGCTTCCTTGTATATATATATATTTCCTCTCTTATTTCATTTAAAGACCGCCCATCATATTGCTTAATGTAGCCGTTGGTTTACCTACCCTTACATTATCGAAATAAAGTATTCTTTGTGTTGTTGTAGACACACTTGAAGTTGATGTCCATTCTGCTTTATAAATGCCTATTTTAAATCTTGGATAATTAGTAGTGTGCATGTTTTTGCCAGTTAACGTGTAGAGTTTAACGCCATCTCTCCAAATCTCAATAAGTCCATCGCTATTCCATGAGTGAATGTAATGAAACACAAAAGTGTACCACCTGTTTCTTTGAGGGAGAGCAAATGTGTTTCCTGCTGTTCTTATAGAGTATGTAGGGGTGGCATTTGGAGCACCAAATAAATCGTACTTATACATGGAAGTGGATGTTGGATAGTTTGGCCCTATCTTGTCAAGATATAACCTGCCATTAGTTACCTTTACAGTACAGTCATCGCCACCATCTTCTGACCACTGAGTTATAGTATCCCATGAAAGTGAATCCTTGTCAAATCCGACTGAAGGGATATAAATAGCATAGGAGTACCATGCATCAGGCCCCAGCCACCATGAATCAGTATGATGTATTATTGATACTTCTGACCTTATTCTCTGACTACTTCCAACTAAAGGTTGGTTCTTTCTTATTTCAAATTTTACTCCTTTAGCTCCCGAAAAGAATTTATCTGTTACTCTCGTAAGCGTCCATCCATAACCGGTTGTTGTATTATCTGGAGATGTGGTACTATTATTACAATTCTCAATACTGTGAATCCTGTGTGGTACAGAATCTTTTAAAGAAAAATACGAAGAACCTTCAAAAGTTTCTTCAAAAAGAAGATTAGAATTTACTGTTGTCGTTCCATCATTAAAACTTTTACTTGAAATGGAGTTTACCTGATTTTGATTTGCTGCTATTTCTTTATTGCAGCTTGTTGTTACGTTGATACAGGTAAAAATCAACGTAGGGAGAAATAATTTCTTCATGTTTTTGGACTTGGATTTTAAATAATTGGATTCTCTTACTTTTAAAAAAACAAGTGTTTTTTTTCTTAAAAAAAATTAAGATATAAAGCAGTCTATAGAACTATTTTTATCGGGAAGCGAACAAGCAAGATTCGTACCAGAAAAATGACATTGAAACAGATTTAAGTTTATTCTATAAACTATGGATTGGAAACCCATATGTTGAGAGATTGGCTAAAGAAAACTCTAATTACAACAGGCACTAAAATAAGGGGAGCTTACAGTTTCTTTAGAAATATTCAATATGCCGGGTAATCTGATGCTCAAAAAACCTAAATTTAGAACATAATCTTCCAAATGGAACCTACACAGTTTTAATCCAGATAGAAACTGAGTATTAGACGAATAAAAGGCTGTCTAAAAATCAGACGACCTTTTACTTCAGGACGTGGTTCCCTTGAACGCAGATTTTGCAGTTAAAACTATTTTGTGAAAATACCAGATTCTATAATTCCTTTCAACTGCACAGCAGTTGAAACTTTTTAATCAAATTCATGGATAAACAACCCAAAAATCAAATAAACGACTTCAAAAAACAGCAACTATAACGTTATCAACTCTTTCAGAACTATTTTTAAAAAGATTGCTATAGTTTATATTTAAATAGCCTGTAGTTTCTGAGTTTTAGAATTCAATTTATATAGAATGCCTTGCAGATGAGGATTTGAGTAATCAAACAACTGCAAGGCATTCTTTTTTTGTGGAAAAAGATTCCTCAAAAAAGTGAGTCATTTTCGTAAGATGTAGTTGCAATAAACACATGGACGCAAACTCTTATACAGTCAGCCGTTTCAAGGCACAAGCTAATAAATTATCAGGAATCATTTCTAAGGGTTTAAGCGCTGCCAAACCAAAGCTCGTAAAACAATTGGTATATGGCATACAAGCCAGCAGGGATGTAAAACTTTCAAATATCAGCAGAGCCTTAAAGGAAGATATTCCATTGAAAAAACAGAAGATAGGCTAAACCGCAGTTTGAAGATGAAGATTTTACTGAGCATATCAACCAACAAACACTGCGCCTGGGCAATGATAAAATAAATGATTCAATGGTAATAGCCATTGGATGTTACCGCTACACCAAACAGTCATATAATCTTGAAGATGTCAGAGTGAGAAGTTATATCTCTATTCGAAATTTAACCGTTATAGTGCATGCCGCCGCATATTTTACAAGCATTTACATCGGCATTTATTCTTTCCAAAAGATTCTTTGGCATTCCAACATTCTTTAACTATGCAATGGCAGATGGTATATTTGAATTATTAAAAAAATCAACAACGGGTATTAATATTTGCTGGAAAAACAGCTATAAAATCAGATCAGATTCAACTTGATCTGTTTCCCGATTGAAAAATCAAGGAAACTCCCGTGAACAGCAGTTAACATAACCTTTATATTAATTTTTAATTTTTTTATTTATACCACTTATTGTACATTTACAAACAGCATTTGAAGTAAGCGTAATTGTATCGAAATCTTATATCCATTTCAAAAACCTGAAATTTCCCCCGCAAAAATTCCTATACCGTGGATTGCCTGCTGAAGGTTGTTTGTCCATAATTTTTTTATCTCTATAGTGAAAGTACTATGTACTAAACTAATAGGGGTTAGTTCTATTACAAAATTTTTCTTTTGAAGTAAGCATAACGTACCGAGTCGTGTATCTTATTTCAAAAAAATAAACTAATATTAAAAGTTTTTGAAAGAATCCCATACCCCTGAATACCATTTTTATTTTGATAGTAAGAAGTATTTTATATTAAAATAATAAAGCAAAGGGTATCTGTCTTGTCAGCGGCTTTTTTTCATTAATGTAATTAATCCGTTAATAAAATAATTAATTGTCCATGGAAAAAAATAAAAAAGGATTAGAAATAGAAGAGGATAATTTCTTTAACGAAATTATGTTCCGGTTTTTCCCTTATTGGCCGCTCATTCTTGGTTTATTCGTAATCAGTATAATCATAGCTGGCGCATACCTGTTGTACACAACACCCACTTATAATATTTCTGCAACGTTATTAATAAAGGATGAAAAAAAGGGAATTGATGATCCTTCAATAATGCAATCATTGAATATCTCTTCCTCCAGTAATATTGTTGAGAATGAAATGGAGGTATTGAATTCAAAGACCTTGCTTCGTGACGTAGTAATGAAACTGAATTTATACGCCCCTATTTATTCAGATCAACCTGTGTTTAGAAAAGTTCCCGCCTATACTCTTTCTCCTGTAGTTGTTCAGGTAAAAGATACAGCTCATTTGGATACTGCGACCAGCTCCCTAAAAATTTACTTTACTTATGATTCAACAAAGCGTCTAGTGAACCTGACGAACGTGTATGTTAAATTGCCCGTTATTTCTGTGCCCATTTTAATAGCTGTGGAAAATAAAAATCATTCTCTGAACGAATGGATAAAAACACCGTATGGAACGTTTAGATTTGTTCCTAATCCCCGATACAAGCCGACCCCTCAATTAACATTGTTTAGGGATACTACCACCTATCCCCTATGGTTTACTCTTACATCTCCAAATACACTAGTTTACAATTTAACTCAAAACCTCGTAGTAGCCACGCCAAATGATGCCGGAACTGTAGTAACTCTGACAGTGCCAGATCTAAATATCCAACGAGGAAAAGACATTTTAAATGAATTGATATATGCTTATGACGAGGCATCAGTGAGTGATCAAAATCAATTTGCTGCAAAAACACTTTCAATTGTTTCAGCGCGAATGCAGGAAGTGCAGCATCAGGTAGATTCTATCCAGAATTTGATCAACGTGTACAAGGTGAAAAATGGAATAGTGGACTTAAGTGCACAAAGTTTGGAATACCTGAGAAATGCAGGAGAAAACGACCAACAGGTTTCAGAAATTAACAGAAAGATCGCAGTACTGAATGAAGTGGAAAAATATGCCAACACAAAAGATGGTATTATTCCATCCACTTTAGATGTAGATAACGAGGTATTACGGGATTTATTGAAACAATTAAATGACCTGGAAATTAGTTATGAGAGACAAAAGATGACCGCTTCTGAAAATAATCCCGCGCTGGTCAGCTTATCAAACCAAATTAATAAAACACGATCAAATATATTAGAGAATGCACGAATTGAAAGAATTAGCCTAAACGCCAGCCGGAATAATTTAAATACAACAGGTAGTAATTATTCTTCACAATTAAAAAATGTTCCGGATAAAGAAAGGGCATTGGTAGAAATTAGTCGTCAACTTACTGTTCTAACCAGCACCTACAATTTTCTTTTGCAAAAAAAAGAAACGACCGCAATAACTTTTGCTTCCACTATTCCCGATGCCAGAATTGTTGATTATGCTGGTCTTGCGTCTATTTATCCTGCTAGTCCAAATAAATTAATTGTGCTTTCTATTGCAGTTGTTGCTGCAATGGGAATATGCTTGTTAATCATATTGAAAAAGGAGGTTTTTAACGCAAAAATATTGTTCCGTTCAGACATTGATAAATATACCGATATCCCAGTGGTAGCTGAAATTGTTGATGTAAAAAACAAGGATTCACTTATTAATGCTCAAAACAATCCCGGCAGTACTGAACAATTTCATCATTTGGCAGCTGCTATGGGACTTTATGAAAAAAATATTTGCGGAAAAAAATTGCTTGTTACTTCAAGCATCAAGGGCGAAGGGAAAACTTTGATCAGTACAAATCTTGCCATTACCCTTGCTTCATCGGGTAAAAAAGTGATACTTCTTGATCTCGATTTTCGAAATCCTCAGGTTTCACATATTTTCAAGATAGACAAGGAGGCAGGCATTGCCGAATTCCTGGAAGGAGGAAAAGATCCATATGAAATTATCAAGCATTCGGAATATGAGAATTTGTTTATTACACCAGCAGGATCTGCCAAATCCAAAATGAATGAGCTTCTTTTAAACGAAAAATTGAAAGAGTTTTTTGATTACCTGGAAGAAGTATTTGATTTTATCATTGTTGATACGCCGCCTATAGAACCTGTCAGTGATGCTTATATTCTTGCCAAATATAGTGACAGCACATTATTTGTAATAAGACACCGGTATACACCAAAGGCGATTGTCCGGTTACTTGATCAAAATAAAAAGATTAAATCTTTAAAAAATATTGCTATTGTTTTTAATGGAGTAAAAGCAAGAGGATTTATTAAACATGCTTATGGATATGGTTATGGTTTTGGATATGAATACGTATATAATCAGGAGAAAGGCAAAGGTAAACGGAAGAAAGCAGTAAGTTGAGATAGGCAGGATTAATTAATAATTTCCCTTTTCGTTAAAAGACTTACCACAGTAAAGCATGTAACTGGGTACTGGCGAAGCCTTATCAATGCATGTAACCTTTTTGAACACCAATAAAAATTTTAACCATTAAATACCCTCTAAAATGGAAACCAAAAAAATTGAACCAAAGTGGTATGCAGTATATACCAGGCCACGATGGGAAAAAAAAGTGGCAGAAATTTTAACTGATAAAAAGATTGAAAATTATTGCCCTTTAAATAAAGTGATTCGTCAATGGAGTGATCGAAAAAAGATAGTGTTTGAACCACTCTTTACTTCTTATGTATTTGTCAAAACAACCCAACAACAACATACAGAAATTCGGAAGATAAATGGAATAATAAACTTTGTTTACTGGTTAAATAAACCTGCAATAATACGTGATGAAGAAATTGTCAATATAAAAGATTTTTTGAACAATCACGTAAATGTACATCTTCAAAAAACACCTGTTAACATTAATGATCCGGTTAGGGTTATTAAAGGTCCTTTGATGGATTATGAAGGAAATGTTATTGTACAGAAAATTACAAAATAGAAACATTAGGGAATAGATAAACAAAACATTTTCCATCATTTTTGCAAACCATATTCGATAGTGCTTTTAAATACATTTTTTTACCCTGACTGATAATACCTAAACCTGGAAATTATTATATATAACTCTTTTGCCCTTTTTGGTCTGCTTAAAACAATTATAAAATTTTTATTGTAGGGATAACATGACTTATATAAATATAAATAGAATATTTCCCGTCAAAATAAATTAGAAACACTCCATGGATCTACAATAATAGAGGAACAGTCAAATGAGTGAATACAATAAAAATTATTATGAAGAATTAATCGCTGACAAAGTAGTGACTAAAGAAACAATTTTCAGATTATTATTAGAATATCTTGATACTAACCATATCCCTTATGCTGTGTTAGGACCGACCGATCATTATCCTGATTTAACAGAAGAAGGGGATATTGATTTTGTGATTTCACGAAAAGATTTTAAAAAGATATCTCACTATATTCATAAGTTCTGCAGTCAGAGTAATCTTATTCCAGTTCAGATGCGGAAGCATGAAAGTACAGCCTGCATCTTTGTTTTATCTTTTTACAATAAACAGCAAGAGAAGTTTAATTACATTAAAGTGGATTTCTGCAGTGACTATATAAGACGCGGACATTTTTATTTGTCTTCAGACGAACTTTTGAACAACCGCTCTTATACTTATGACTGTGATAAAAATTATTGGCAATTAAATAATACTTATTTCTTCATTTATTACTTAATTAAAAAGATCGATAAGAAAAGTATCAATTCAAGACAATTTATGCAATTGGTTAAATGTTGGTCCAATGCTAAACCAACTATTCTGGAAAAGCTAAAAAAATTCTTTAACGACGATGATATTACCATTATCATTAAAACTTTTGATCAAAAAGATCTTAATTATTTAAGTGAAAAACTTGAATATTTAAATACAACTCTTCATGTAAAAGTGTCAAAGAGATTAAGGGATATCATTTCAGACAAACTGAAAATAGTGAAGTGGGCAATTAAGCCCTCTGGCCTTGTGGTAGCCGTATTAGGCAGGGATGGTTCAGGAAAAAGTACTTTCATCAATGAAATGGCAAACTCAATGAGACCCTATTTTTCAAAAACAGAAAAATTTCACACATTTGCGGGTCTGCTATACAGAAGAGGTATATTTAGCAGGAAAAAAGGAACTTTTAGTCATTCTAATCCACACAATCAGAAAATGAGAAGTTCCAGTACTTCGTTTTTGAAACTTAATCTCTTCTTTGCTGAATCGCTGTTTGGTTATTGGTTTAAAATATTTCCACGCAAGGCAAGATCACATTTTATTTTATTTGACCGATGTTTTATTGATGTACTTGCTGATCCTGTAAGATATAGGATTAAAGCCAACAAGGTTTATATAAGAGTTCTTTATTACCTTCTTCCGAAGCCAGACATTTTGATAATACTCGATTTGCCATCTGATGTTTTGTTCCAACGAAAACAGGAGATGAATTACGAAATGTCAGAAAAATTACGGCACGAGTATTTGAACTTACACAGTTTTTTATCAAATAGTATTGTAATTAACAATGAAGGGGAAATAAAAGATACAATAAACAAGGCCTCAACCTTTATTTTGAATTATATGCATGAAAAGATTTCACAGGGAAAAACAGTAACAAGTGCTCCCATAATTTTATTAAAGACTCAATCATGAGAAAAAAATATATTGCGGTAATTCTTGCCGCAGGCAATGGTGAGCGCAGTGGTTTTGATATCCCTAAACAGATGATTAAACTGGCTGGTAAACCAATTGTAGAACATACAATTTCAAATTTTCAAAATAGTACCAGTATTGATGAAATAATCATTGTTACAAACAGCAATTGTATTGAAAAGATAGAAGAGATTGTCACAAACCGTGCTTTTACGAAAGTGAAAAAGATTATTAACGGAGGAGGGGAAAGATATGAATCTTCCCTCGCCGCTATTAATGCTTGTGCACAGGATGCTGAAGAAATGGATATTAAATTGATTTTTCATGACGCTGTACGTCCGCTGGTAAGTGACAGAATCATTCGTGATGTTGTACAGGCGCTTGATCATTATAATGCTGTTGACGTAGTTGTTCCAGCTACTGATACCATAATTTCTGCTGATCCGATTACCAATACAATTGACGCAGTGCCTGACCGATCAAGTCTTCGGAATGGACAAACTCCACAGGGATTTAATTGGAAAACAATTAGATTAGCTTATCAACTGGCACTAAAGGATCCTAATTTCAAAACAACGGATGATTGTGGCGTTGTGTTTAAATATTTACCGGATGAAAAAGTGTATCTTATTACCGGTGAAAGTAACAATATTAAGCTCACTTATAAGGAAGACTTACACGTTATAGACAAACTTCTTCAACTCAATTCAAAAAAAATAATCTGGAATAAACTTAATTCCCGTACCCTTTCCATGTTAAAGAATAAGGTCCTCGTAATAATAGGGGGCACGAGTGGTATAGGAGCAGAAATGGCTGAAATTGCCACAGCTTATCAAGCTAAGGTGATTGTGGCAAGCCGGCGTACAGGTACTGATGTTACCAATATTGATTTATTAAATGAAAAGTTTGAAACTATTCGTGCGGAGTATGGACGTATCGATTATGTGGTTAATACTGCCGGGATCCTTGTTAAACAGCCCCTGGCGCTTATGGATTATGCTGATGTACTGCAAGCGATTCAAATCAATTATATGGGAGCGGTTCATATTGCCATTGCTGCTTACGAATATTTGAAGGAGAGCCACGGGCATCTGCTTAACTTCACCTCGAGCTCATACACTTATGGTCGTGCATATTATAGTCTTTACAGTTCAGCTAAGGCAGCAGTTGTCAACCTGACGCAGGCATTGGCAGAGGAATGGCATACACAATACGTACGTGTAAACTGTATTAATCCTGAACGTACTGATACCCCCATGAGACGTCGTGCATTTGGTATCGAACCTCCCGGAACGCTTTTGTCGGCTAAGGATGTTGCTCTATTTTCTTTGGGCGTCCTTATTAATGAATCAACAGGTCATATCTTTGATGTTACTACCCACCAGGTTCGCCATTCAATACAAAACGGCGGATTTCTTGATGAAATGGCAGGAATAACGCAAGGCATAAACAGGGAATAACAACCAAAGACAATCATTCTAATAAGAGAATATGGATTTTGAACATTTATTTCCTGATGAGAGACAAAAGGGTGATACACGCATCAGGCAATGTCAATTGGTAATGTTAAGAATGCTTAAAGTCCTTGATTTCCTTTGCAAAGAACACCAGATCAAATATTTTTTAATTGAAGGCTCATTAAGAGGCGCAATAATTTATCAGGGTTTTCTTCCATGGGATGATGACCTTGATATAGGTATGACACGGACTAATTATGAAAAATTCGTTCAGTATGTGGTACCGGAATTACCAAATGATATCTTTTTCCAAAACGATGAAACAGATCCTTATTACCCTTCCTGCCATATTGTTGAAGCTAAATTAAGAGATAAGTACAGCAGCTATACACGTGAGAAAGCAGATAAGAGAATGTATACATTTCATGATGGGCTACAGATAGATATATCGGTTTATGACCAGTCCTACCTGCCCAATAATTTTTTTATATACGCACTAAACCAAAGCTTGAAATTTTTTGTCAAATACAAGGGCAATAAAAAGAGAGCCGGTATACTTAAGTGGATCTCAAAATATTCGCCTTTTCCGCTGGTTTATGGTAGCAGCTTTATTTGCAGGAGGAAAATGATGAAGCAGAGAGCAAACTATATTAAACAGAAAGAAATAAAGAACCTGATAAAAGCAAAATTTGAAGATATGGAGGCTTACATTCCTCAAAGTTGGGACAGTTACCTTAGAAGACAGTATGGTAATTACATGGAACTTCCTCCTGCTGAAAAACAAAAACGGCATCATGGTACTGATATACCTGATCCTTTCACGCCTTGCAATCACAGTGAAATTCTTTACTGGAAATCTAAAACGGTTAGATAGACGAAATTAGAAATATATCCGAAAATTTATGAATTTCGATTATTTATTTCCTGATAACAGAGAAAAAGGAGAAACCCCTTTAAGGCAATGTCAATTGGTGATGTTAAGGATGCTGAAAATTTTTGATTACCTCTGTGCAAAACATCAAATCAAATACTTTCTAACAGGCGGTTCTCTTATTGGCGCTGTAAGACACCAGGGATTTATACCCTGGGATGATGACCTCGATGTAGGGATGACACGGGATAATTATGAAAAATTTATTCAGTACGCTGTGCCGGAATTGCCCGATGATATTTTTTTTCAAAATATAGAAACAGATGCTTTTTACCGGCAAAAGGATTATGTTGATGCAAGATTAAGAGATAAATACAGCAGTTACACACACCAGGGAGAAAAAAAAACTCCCTGGCATGATGGATTACAAGTGGATATATTTGTTTATGATCACTCCTTTCTTCCTCATAACTTTTTTGTAATTACCCAGAATATTTTATTAAAATGGTTGAACAATTATAAGAAGAGAGCGGCGATATTAAAGTGGATTGCAAAATTTTCTCCTTTCCGGCTGGTTTATGCAAGCAGTTACTTACAAAATTACGGTTTATTAAAGGGAGGCACCTACATTAAAGAAAAGGAGTATTCCAATCTTATTAAAGTTAAATTCGAAGATATGGAAGCATGGATTCCGAAAGAATTTGATCCATATTTAAAAAGACAGTATGGTAATTATATGCAGTTACCTCCTGTTGACAAAAGGATTTCCAATCATAAAGTTATATGTGATCCTTTTACACCATGTAACCATACCCAAATTCTTTATTGGGAGAAAAGAAAGCAATTCAACTCTGTTAATCACTTCCTATACAAGAGGCAGTAAAATAATTATCTTATCAGGCTGTTCTCGTTTTGACAATTATGTTGAAATATTAACCAAAGCACAAGTATGAATTTCGATCGCTTATTTCCTGATAACCGGGAACAAGGTGAAACCCGTTTAAGGCAATGCCAATTCGTAATGTTAAGGATGCTTAAGATTCTGGATTATTTATGTGCCAAGTATCAAATCGCTTATTTTTTAACTAATGGCACTTTGTTGGGTGCAATAAGGCATAAAGGTTTTATTCCCTGGGATGATGATTTGGATATAGGAATGACGCGTTCTAATTACGAAAAATTTGTTCGATGCGCAATGCAGGAGTTACCCGATGATATATTTTTTCAAAATGTTGAGACAGATCCGCATTATCCTGCCTACTATCGTGTTGAAGCCAAATTAAGAGACAGGTACAGCAGCTACAGCAGGAGCGAAGAGTTAAAAAAGAAATATAAATGGCAGAATGGGATACAGGTGGATATCTGTGTTTATGATAACGCATATTTGCCTCATAATTTTTGTATCTACCTGGTCAATAAATCTATAAAAGTTCTTGGAAGAACCAATAGTAATAAAAAAAGAGCAAAAGCTTTGAAATTCATCGCAAAGTATTCACCCATTTCTCTTGTTTATTCTACCAGCGGTATTTGTACACTGAAAACATTGAAGCGTGAAACACATTTTATAAAAGGAAAAGAAATAACAACATTAATAAAAACCCGGTTTGAAGATATGGAAGCCTTTATTCCGGCAGGATGGGATAGCTATTTAAAAAGACGGTATGGTAATTATATGCAATTGCCTCCGGTAGAAAAGCAAAAAGGACACCATAGCGCTGATCTGCCTGATCCATTTACACCAAGCGAACATGTTGAATCCCTTCACTGGAAAGATCGAATGCAGGTTCATCAAAATATATTCTAATTTGTTGAAAAGAATTATTTCTACTAACATTCATTAATTATTAAAATTTATGGATTTTGATCATTTATTTCCGGATGAAAGAGAAAAAGGAGAGACACGTACCAGGCAATGTCAGTTGGTAATGTTGAGAATGCTCAAGATTCTCAACTACCTTTGCAGCAAACATAAAATAGAGTACTTTGTAACAGGAGGAACAATGCTTGGTGCCATACGGCATCAGGGTTTTATCCCATGGGATGATGATCTGGACGTAGGTATGACCCGTGACAATTACGACAAGTTTGTACAAAATGCAGTGCCTGAGTTACCAAATGACATCTTTTTTCAAACAGACGAAACAGATTCTGGTTACCCGTCATGCCATATTATGGAGGCTAAATTAAGAGATAAATACAGTAGTTATAGTGGAAAAAAAGACTGGCATAACGGTTTGCAGATAGATATTTCAATTTATGATCGTGCTTATTTACCACACAATTTTTTTATTTATTTAATGAATCGCTCTTTGTTATTTTTTTTCAAAAAAAAGGGTAACAGAAAAAGAGCGAAAGTGCTTAGGTGGATCTCCCGATATTCTCCTATTCCACTTGTGTATTCCTGTAGTTTTATATTTGGTTTTGAAATGGTAAAATTGGGCACCAACTATTTAAAGGCAAAAGAAATAGCATCAGTGAGAAGAATAAAATTTGAAGACATGGAAACTTTTATACCAGCGGGCTGGAATGCTTACTTAGGGAGGCGGTATGGTAATTACATGCAGTTGCCACCTATAGAAAAACAAAGAGGTCATCACAGTAATAACAATTACATGCAACTTGCTCCAAGTGAAAAAGAAAATCTTTCAGAAACAAATATACCTGACCCTTTTAAACCATGCAATCACAAAGAGATTCTTCAATGGGAAAGCGAAAGAATTATTAGCAATCACAACGATTCTTCAATTGAAGATATATTTTATAAATCGAAACTTGGTTAATTACGAACTCAGTTTAATCCCTTACTGCTTATTATAAGTCCTTGTAATTCATCAAAATTTACATCTAAATGTTCTCGAACTTACTACTCACCCTTAATAAAAAATTTACAAAAGATAAAGACGTCAAAGAAATTGCAAAAGGGGGATCTATTGCCTTTATCATGAATATGATAGGGATGGGAGTAGGGTACCTGTTTGTACTACAGGTATCTGCTATATATAAAGATTCCACAGCAGCTATATATGGTCAGTATATACTCGTATCCTTGCTACTTCGGATTGGAAGTATGTTTACACGTTTCGGTACCGACACATCAATGTTGAAGTATACAGCAGGTTTTGCCAGTAATAATTTATGGGGGAATATTGTTGATACATATAAAAAGTCATTAACCCTGGTTGTATCTTTTAATATAGCGGTAACACTTATTGCTATCATTTTTTCAAAACAGTTGGCAAGCTTGTTTAAATTACCCGAGGGTCTTGTACAACTTTCGAGTGTTTTTATTTTACCAATGGCACTCACCTTATTTCATTCCCAAACTTTAAGAGGATTAAAAAAAATCGGCATTTCTTCTTTTCTGCAAAATTCCGCCTTTACTATTTTTAACTCGATCATACTTCTTTTGGTCTTTCCCCTTATTAATAAAAATAGTTTTTATTTCAAAAGCTTGCTTTCCTATACCTTGTTTGCTGCAATAGTAATTGGAGCGCTCGTGAGTATTATACTATGGCTCAAAAGTATGCCCTCAAAAAACGAATGTGCAAATTCTTTTGATGTTAGACAAAAGTTATCCATCAAGCAAATTTTGAGTGGCTCATACCCGCTTTTGTTAGTCGAGTCCAGTTCTTTTATTGGCACATGGGTTGAGCAAGTTATGCTTGGCATATTTGCTACTCATGAAGACGTTGGTATATACAATGTTTGTGTGAAATATGCTATATTAACTTCAATTTCTCTTCGTTCTGTAAACTCAATATCAGCTCCTAAATTTTCAGAATATTTCTTTCAAAATGATTATAAAACTTTGGGAAGAGTTGTACGAAAAAGTACCAAGATGACTTTCTGGGCAGCCTTTCCTGTTACTTTAATCTATATCATCTTACCGGGTTTTTGCCTTGGAATTTTTGGCAAATCTTTTACCCACGGAACAATGGCTCTATCACTACTTGGTATAAGCGGATTAATTAATGTAATGACAGGTTCTGTAGGACCATTGTTGCAGATGACCGGTCATCAAAAGACGTTACATAGGATCTTGTGGATTGGCGTTTTCCTGGAAATTATACTCAACTGGATATTAATTCCATTGTATGGTGTAACAGGTGCAGCAATTGCAAGTTTGTTATGTTCAGCAATAAAAAATTTTAGTATGGTTTTTTATGTAAAAAAATATTTTGGTTTTTCAACTGTCTACTTCCCCATCTTTTATGATAAATAAAAGTTGAGTTATAGAATTTAGAAGTTTTCTTCAAAATAAAATAAAAAATTGATGTCTGTAGTAAATGTTATAATTCCCGGAGCTCCAAAAGCAGGAACTATGTCAATAACTTCAATTTTAAATCAGCATACTGATGTTTATGTCCCCGCATGGAAAGAGCCCCGTTTTTTTATTGAAGACAAAATAAAAGAATTGGGTGATAATACGCCCTTAAAAAAATATTTGATGAGATCAAGTGTTTTGGAATGGTCAAAATATAAAACACTTTACAATAATGAGAGCAGGTTTAAAATAGATGCTAGTGTTCAATATTTATATTATTACAAGTCTGCAGTTCCAAAAATAAAGAGGTATTTGGGAGATCCTTACATTTTTATCATTCTGCGCGATCCTGTTCAAAGAGCAGTTTCAAATTATCTTTTTAATAAAAAAGCGGAAATAAAACTCAGTAGTAATTTTATCGATGCGATTAAAAAAGAACTTGAAGGAGGAAGGGATAAATTATTTGGATTTCTTCACAATTATAGAGTGGGACTTTATTATGAACATGTGAAATATTACCTGGAAAATTTTTCGAAGGTAAAAGTTCTTTTTTATGAAGATTTTCAATCAGATAATCTAAGGTTTGTTAATTCAATTTTGGATGACCTTGGTTTATCAAGACTGGAAACAATTCAGGAATTACCTAAGTTAAACACTTCCTCTGAACTTACATTTAAGGGAAAAATATTATTAGGTAAATATTCACCTTACAGGCTTACTGATAAGTACATATTTCCACTATTCATTAATAAAGGAATTTTGCACAAAAGAAAATTGAAATTACAGGCCAGATTTTCAAAGAAGAAAACTCATAAAAACACATTAACGGAAGAAGAACTAAAGTTTATGTATGATTTATATAAAGAGGATGTGATGAAATTGATGCAGCTATTAAATTTGCAAAGTTCTCCCTGGCCTAAATTTAAAATTTAATCGCTTTCAGTACTGAGTTTGCCAAAACCTTTTAATTTCTTCTGAATTATCATGAACACTATATCATTACCAAATTTTCTTATTGTAGGTGCAGCGAGGTCGGGAACTACAAGTTTGTATCATTATTTAGATCAGCATCCCGATATTTATTTTTCTGAAACGAAAGAACCTTGTTTTTTAGCTTATGCCAGAGGTTTATACAAGGGTGAAGTTCACCGCCATGCTGTTACCGACCTGGACAATTATGTAAAATTATTTTCTCCAGGGATATCAAATAAATGGCGAGGTGAGGCAAGTGCCATTTACTTACATTTACACACGGAAGTTATCAATAATATCGAATTTTATATTCCGCATCACAAGGATTTAAGGATAATAATGATTTTGCGTAATCCTATTGAAAGAGCCTTTTCACAATATATGAGGAATGTGAGGAATATGCAGGAAACAATATCTTTTGAAGAGGCCGTAAGAATGGAAACAGAACGAAAATCAAAAGGATTTAATTCTGACTTTTTTTATATAGAAAGAGGTTTTTATCATGATCAGGTGAAAGATTTTGTAGAAAAGTTCAAATACGTAAAAGTTATATTATATGAAGATTTTAGTAAAGATCCGCTAAAGGAAATTGACGATATTTTTGATTTTTTGCAATTAAAAAGATCGTTTAACATAAATACTGATCAGCATTTTAATAAATCGGGGAAACCTAAGTTTAAATTCTTACTTAAACTTCAAATGGCTCTGATTTATAAAAAAAACCCAATAAAATCAGTAGCAAAATTTATGCTTCCAAAAAAAATAAGGAAAACAACCGCACGTCATTTTACAAATTTGGTTTATGATCATACACTCGAAAAACAATCTGTTTCAAAAGAAACTTATTTAAAATTATTAGAGATTTATAGAAGTGATATAGAACAATTAGGCAAATTAATCGGAAGAGATTTATCCGGTTGGCTTCAATCCTAAATTTAAAAAATATAATTTTTGAAGTTTCAATATGGTCGCTTCACTGTTTTTTTTAAAAAAAACTCAAAAATTTATCATTAAACAATGACTAAGCTTTCAAACAGAATCAAATCTTTTTTAGATAATACTCTAATTTTATTTTGGATTATAAGTGGAGGTGGAGTATTATTTGTACTGGCAAGAATCCCGGCAACGGCTATGTTATTTTTATATACGCTGCTTTTAATAATTGTATACAGACCCAAAATCAAAAATTTATTAATTAACGCCTATGTTTATGTTATTTTGTTCGTTGTTTTATGTATGTGGGTCTGTTATTTATTCGCTGTTCAACCACAGGATCTAAGCAAGTATGCATATACATTAATAGTATTTATTCTTAGCGGTTTTCTATGTATTTATTTTTTTTCCTCCTTTAGCTATTCAAATTTTTTAAAATCATTTTATAACGGGTTAAATATAATACGGATACATGCAATTGCAAGCGCTATTTTAATGCCCTTTCTGATGGGTCATACTTTTATTGTGACTAATGAAGTTTCAGGATTTACCGCGTATACTTTTAAATACTTATTTTTTTTAAAAACAGACCAATATGCCTTTAATTTATTTGGAAAAGAAATTTACCGAACCCAGGGTCTGTTTTGGGAACCGGGGGTTTTACAGTTTTATTTAGTCCTTCTTTTGTTTCTTCAATTATATGTGATAAAAAGCAAAACAGCCAATATTTTAGTGACCATTTTTGCTATTATTATCTGCTATTCAACAACTGCTTTTGCATGCATGCTGCTTATTTTATCCGTTTACATACTTAACCTTATAAGAAAAAAATTTTATGCAGGTATTTTTACAATGCTAGCTTTTTTAGCCATTATACCCCTTTTTATTAGCAATTTTGAAAATAAATTTCAGGGTGAAAAGGTAACATCTTCAAGAGTTCGGCTTTATGACTTTGTAGAACAGTTCCTTGTTATTAAAGATTATTTTCTTACAGGTGTAGGAATGGATAGCGGAGAATATGCTATTGTAAGATCAAAGTATAGATTATCGGGTTCACTCGCCGATTTGAGTTTCAACGGAGAAGAAGTTGGTTCTACCAACTCAATAATGCTTTTGCTTGGTACCATGGGAATTTTTATGGGAGGCTTCTGGATTTTTGCATATACAAAGCAACAATTTGTGAGGGAGAGCGGAAAGAAGACAATATTAATCACTTTTCTTATAATAGGCGTAAGTGTTGAACCTCTTCTGTTAAAGCCATTTTTTATCACTTTCATGATTAGCGGAATGATGCTGATGTACATCAAATTTAAATATCCTCATATCAAATCATTATGGAAAAGCGAATTCTAATTACCGGAGGAGCCGGATTTATTGGATCGAAACTGGCTCTTTCATTAATTGAGAGAGGATATCATGTTCGAATATTGGATAATCTTTCAATGCAAATACATGGCGAAGATTATTTGCAATCCGAGTTGTATCAATCAATAAAGAATAAGACTGAATTTATTAAAGGAGATGTAACACAGCGAAACGACTGGCTTGAGGCTTTGGAGGGACAAGAAATTGTGATTCACCTGGCTGCGGAAACAGGAACCGGACAATCCATGTATGAAATTGAGAGGTATTGTTCAGTAAATCAAAGCGGTACCGCTATCATGTTAGATATCATTACTAATAATGAGCATTTAAATATAAAGAAAATCATTGTTGCATCTTCCCGAGCGATCTACGGGGAAGGAAAGTATCGCAATTCTAAAGGAAAAATTGTTTACCCCGATTCAAGAAAAGACGAAGATATGGCAAGAGGTGATTTTGAAGTAAAATGTTCCGATACCGGAGAGAATTTAGAATTATTACCTACAGATGAAGACTCAAAAATCCATCCTTCATCTATTTACGGTATTACAAAATACAACCAGGAACAAATGGTATTAACAATAGGCAAAGCTCTTGGTATTCCTGCTGTTGCCTTACGTTATCAAAATGTTTACGGACCTGGTCAGTCTTTGACCAATCCCTATACAGGTATTCTTTCCATCTTCTCAACACTTATTAAAAACGGTGAAGACATCAACATTTTTGAGGACGGAAAAGAGAGTCGGGATTTTGTTTATATCACTGATGTAATAAATGCAACAATTCTTGCTCTTGAAAAGAAAGAATCAGATTATAAAGCGTTCAATGTTGGATCAGGCGTACCGATTACTGTATTGGCTGTTGCACAAAAGCTTAGGGAAAAGTATAAAAAACATGTAGATATAAATGTTACAGGGAATTACAGGTCGGGTGACATTCGCCATAACTATGCTGATCTTTCCAGTATTAAAAAATATTTGGGATTTGAACCTAAAGTTGATTTTGATAACGGTATATCCCAGTTTGCTGCTTGGGTTAATACCCAAAAAATAAAAAAAAGTCGCTATCAAGAATCACTGGTTGAACTGGAGACGAAAGGTTTATACAAGTCATAATATTCAACATTCACCGTATGCTGCCTAAAATTGGATTGGTAACAATTACATTGAACAGTGAAAATATAATTGCAGGCTTTATAAATTCTGTGAATAATCAGAATTATTCGAATTATTGTTTGTATGTAGTGGACAATAATTCAGCAGACAATACTTTAAAAAAGATTAATGAATTTGCTAATAAAGACAAGGTTGTAATTATAAAAAATAATTTCAACAATGGAGTTGCAGGAGGTAACAACCAAGGAATTTTAAAAGCTTTGGAAGATGGATGTGAATATGTTATTCTTATAAATAATGATACTGAATTTGAAGAAGAACTTATTTTGAAATTATTGAATACAGCACGAAATTTAAAATATAGTATTGTAGTTCCTAAAATGCTTTATTATAGTGAACCAGAAATTATTTGGTTTGGAGGCGGCTATTTGAAACGATTTGAGGGATACAGGAATTATCATGTAGGCATGGGAGAAAAAGATCAGGGTCAATATCATGACAGGGAGATAACTTACGCTCCAACATGTTGTGCCCTGATTCATCGTTCCGTTTTTAAGGATATTGGATTGATGGATGAGAAATATTTTGTCTATTTTGATGATACTGATTTCTGGTACAGGGTGATGAAACATGGAACACACAAAATGCTATATATTAATAATGTTTTGTTTTATCATAAAGTTGGTAGTTTAACCAAATCAAAAAATGGCACTCGTGTTGACTTTAAATTTGGTGATTTTGCAATTAAGTATACGACAAGAAACAGAGTGTATTATTTACGAAAGCAGAAGACTCTTTCATCATTCTTTAATTTAGTTTGGTTTTGGTTCAGAATTAATCTTAAGTTCTTACTTAGTGGTAAATATAATATCAATATAAATACATGGAAACTAATACAATTTTCATTTTTGGATGGCTTAAAATTGTAATTGGTCCTAACGCTTGCTATCAAAACTTATTTTTTCAGGAGAAACAAAATTAAAATTTATGAAAACAATTTTTGTAACAGGGAGTAGTAGAAGTGGAACTACAATGATGAGCAGGATCTTAAATAATCATTCATTAATCTTTACATTTAATGAATTGCATTTTTTTGAACAATTGTGTGAAACATCAAAATTAACTGAAATAGTAGGTTACAATGATGCCTTAAAACTATGCGATAAATTATTTGGCATTCAGGAGGATGGGTATTTACTATATAAAAATAAAAAAAAGTATATTAATACAGCGGAACATATTGTCAAAGCTATCCCTGACAATCAAAGAACGCCCATTAAAATATTTCAAAATTTTCTTGAGTATACTGTCACTAAAAATCAAAAAAAATATGGGTGTGACCAAACTCCAAGGAATGCTTTATATATTGAAGATATTCTTGCCAATTTTCCAGATGCAAAAATAATTTGTATGGTACGCGACCCACGGTCAGTACTTCTTTCACACAAATGGAAATGGAAAAGAAAATTTTTAGGGGCAAATAAAATCACCTTAATAGAAGCTATAAGAAGTTATTTCATTTATCATCCTTATACAACTTCGAAACTTTGGGTATCTGCAGCAAGGGAATCAGTTAAATGGCAAAAAAATGAAAATGTAATGCTTGTACGGTTTGAAGATGTCGTAGAAAGTCCCACTCAATCAATAAAGGATATTTGTAATTTTCTATCAGTAAATTTTGAGCCTGCAATGCTTGAAATACCTCATGTTGGTTCCTCGCTTAAATCAGATCAAAAGAATACAGTAACAGGCATTTCTAGTTCGGCGAAAGATACCTGGAAAAAAGGGGGTTTATCAAGATCAGAATTATCTATATGCCAAAGAATATGTAAAGATTTTATGCATCAATTTGGATACAAAGAAGAAACTTTATCCGTACCTTATTTTTCTTATGTTACTCAAACACTCAGTTTTGCCTTTAAAATGTCTATTTCAGTATTCTTAAATCTATACCGTGCAAAAAATTTTAGTCAGGCCATAAGAAAAAGATTATAGGATAAATGATACCAAATTTCTTCATAGTTGGAACTCCAAAAGCAGGTACTACTTCTTTATATCATTATCTTGAGGAGCATCCTGATGTATATATGTCTCCTGTCAAGGAAACGAATTATTTTTCTTATAATGAAATAAAATCGCAGGGATTATTTTATAATGAAGAACATATCTGTTCCCTGAATCAATATCAGGTACAATTTAAAGGAGTAAAAGATGAAAAAGCTGTCGGTGAAGCAAGCGTCTCCTATTTATACTATCCGTTAGTGCCTTCAAAAATAAAAGAGTTTAATCCTGAAGCTAAAATAATCATTGTTTTACGCAACCCTATTGAAAGAGGATTTTCTCATTATTTAATGGATAAGCGATTGGGATTTGTACATCTTTCTTATGAAAACATTGTTTGGGAAAATAACAAACATCCCCAATCTGAACTTTACTATCAACAGTATGTAGCCTTGGGACAATATTATGAGCAGGTAAAAAGATATTTGGAAGCATTTGGTGAAAAACAGGTAAAAATATTATTCTATGAGGATATCATAAAAGACATACAGAGTGTAATTAAAGAACTATATACCTTTTTGAATGTTGATTGCACCTTTTCTCCCAATACCGATCAACAGCATAACGTATATTCTTCTCCAAAAAACTTTTTTATTCAAAAACTATATGCCCAGAAAAAAATTCGAACGATCGCTAAAAGATTTTTTGGAGAAAATATTCAACATCAATTGAAAGATAATTTTTTTAGAAAAGAGAAACCAGTCTTGAATGAAAAATTAAGACTTGCTCTAATCGAGATCTATAAAACAAATATCTATAAAACTTCTGCTCTATTAAAAAAAGACCTAACCTATTGGTTGCATTAATAATAAAAAGTTATTGATGAGTTTTAATTATTGTAAACGAATACTCAGGCAATTCAATTAAACCATTATTTAGTATACCCGTTTTATATTTAACATCAGCGGTACTATTTATTATGGAATTTTTACTAGCATATTTTGTTTCAAAAGTTGCATCTGTGTTTACAAAAGCGGATAAGTTAATCTTAATCGGAGAGTTTAATAAATTAACGAGAAGTATTGATGAGCTTTTATTATTTGAAAATTTCCATCCAAGGAGTTCATAATCTTGTAAAGACTGATTGTGATCCTTTGTAAAATTAATTTTAGCCAACGAGTTCATATGATCAGAAGCCATGAGCCATGCGGACATTCCTATACCGTTGGGCATTTTTTGAAAACTTTGCTTTTCTGATTCGATTGCAGCAAAAGTTGGAGCACCAGAAATATTGTGATTTAGAATCAGCGTCGTATTTGGAGATATACTTGTTGCAATTGAGGTCATTAATAATGTGGCGAGTGTTTGAGACCATGTATTTGCCTTTGGCGCAATTATTTTATTATCATTCTTGTCTATTTCATTATTCTTGTTCGAGGCCCAATTGATGTTGAATTCAGTGACCCAAATGCTTTTATCTTTAATTGAATTAAAGCCCTGGTTATTAAAGCCATTATTATAACATTCTTCAAATAACTTTTGAAAATTTATACCAGAATCATCAAGTATATTATCTGTTTTGGGATATAAATGTGCGACGATTGCATCTGCGTTAGGTGCATTTTTCAGGACGATATTATTCCAATTTTTAACATCAGCATTGTAGTTTCTGTTACCTCCAATAACTGCAATCCTTACATTTGGAAAATGGGATTTGATAGCATCGATCCATTGTTTACAGGTTTTTCCGTAATCTTCGACGGTTGAAAAATTTTGTCTGCCTGGATTTTTGAAATTATTGAATTCATTGCCCAATTCAACCCATTTGATCGGAATCTTTAAGGATTGAGCATATGTAAGCATGGCTATCTGGTCTTGCAGGGAGCTACTAATCATGTTTAAGGTAAAAAGAACATCACAATTTGTCTCGTCAACAAGTAATTTTAACTCTTTTAATCCATTTGGAACGTAACGCATTTTTTTAAACTTATC
>WNFY01001784.1_pt1 | contig 34779 bp, 28 predicted proteins | sample 5400091 | NCBI WGS metagenome assembly WNFY01 (sample SAMN13153364, study PRJNA577476) | soil metagenome | isolation source: 60 cm soil or saprolite under grassland replicate 1 | place: USA:California | collected 2016-06-15 | reverse complement strand
AAGGTACGCAAAGGAAGGCCTTTTCTCTGCGTTCCTTTGCGAAAAACTCTGCGTCCTTTGCGTTAAAATGCTCCTTGACAATCACACATCCTTAGTTCTGACGCAGACTTTGAATCGCTGGGCTACTGTCATTCCGCTGCCGGCTTTTTGTGCAAAGCCGCTTCCCAACTCCTTAGTATCTTTGCCTGAGACGTATTTTGCGTCGTCATTTCACGCAAAGTCGCAAAATAAAACCCAGGGCGCGAAGAAGATTAGAAGCCAAAATACTACCCGATGAGGCGTTGGTCATTTGCGGTACTTACGCACTAAAAGAAGGTAGCCGATTAGCACGCCGATCGCTACGAAGGGCAGAATGTGAATTGGGCCTGTTGCGTGAAATACGAGGAGGCCAAGCACATAAAAGAGCAGCAAGACCACGAAGATTATCCAGCCCATTTGTGAATACTCCCGAAACCGTAATCCTCTCGCTGCGACAAAAAAGTTTTGCCGGGCGCGCGCGTCAGTGTCCGAAAGCCTCAGGATCGATGTAGGCACCATAACAAACCGAGTTAGCAACGATCAGCAAATCGCCGGCAAGCGTCGCGGATGAAAACTCAGCTCGCTGTGGCCCAATCAAACAAAGTACGCCGCCGGCAGCGACCGCGATTCCCACCGTGTGCCCAAGTGACGCGCGGTCTGTGCGCAAGACTATACCAACCAGCAAAGTGAAAACGGGTATCGTCGTTCCCAACAGAGTCGAATTAATTACCGTGGTCAGCGACAATCCTTTGACAAACAGCCACTGGTTCAAGACGACTCCGAGAGTGCCAGACAGTATGAGCAACGGCCAATCTCTTCGCTCAATTCTGCCCATGCTTCCGCGAAAACGTGCCACCAGGACCAACGCCAGTGAAGCGCCGGCAACTCGAAAAGCAACGAGGCCCAGGCTGGGGATGGCTCGCAAAGCGATCTTGCCAACTATTGGCCACGTCGCAAACATGGCCTGGACCGCTATTAAGGCCACATGTGGGGGCTGCCGAGCTATGGGTTCGGGACCTGGGCACGCTCGCTCACAAAATGTCGGACACAAAAAAGATCGGGCGACCCCCGACCTCGAGTGCAACTGCTTCTGAGAATTGTCCTATTGGTTTAGAAACAGGTACACGGGATTTTCGAGTATCTGCTTGAACGTTTGCAAAAACTGAGCGCCGGTTGCGCCATCAATCACTCGATGATCACAGGACATCGTGACCCGCATCGTCTGGCGAATCGTTATTTCTCCATCCTTCACCAGCGGCCTGGGAACCATGGCGCCGATGGCGAGAATCGCACCTTCGGGGGGATTGATAACCGCCGTGAACTCATCGATGCCAAACATTCCGAGATTGCTAATTGAAAAACTCGCGCCCGTGTACTCTTCGGGCTTCAGCTTGCGAGCCCGGGCCCGCTCAGCTAGTTCGCGCACTTCAGCACCAATTTCCAGTAAAGATTTCAATTCAGCCGACCGTACTACGGGCGTGATCAGTCCGTTTTCAGTAGCTACGGCAACGCCAATGTCGGCATGCTCGTAATACCTAACCGTCTTATCCTGAAATGAAGCGTTTACTTGCGGATGTTGCAGCAAAGCCACTGCGGTGACCTTGATGATGACATCGTTGATGCTGAGCTTTGCGTCAGGATACAACTCGTTAATCGATCGGCGCATATCCGCGGCGCGATCCATTTCGATTTCATTGGTCAGGAAAAAGTGCGGCACGGGCCCCAGAGACGTAACCAGCCGGCGTGCGATTGTTCGGCGCATCTCACTAAGCGGCTCATCGCGGTAAGCCGATGGCGCATAAACTTCACCCTTTGCGGCTGATCGTGGCAGAGCTGCAGCACGCAAGGCTGGTGCGCTCTTTGGCGCAGCTTTCTTTCCGCTAATAGCAGTCTCAATGTCGCGCTTTACAATTCGCCCAGCCGGGCCGCTCCCTTGCAGTGAACCGAGATTGATTCCGGCCTCGGCGGCCATGCGAGCAGCGATGGGCGAAACGAGCATGCGCCCGCCTGCGGGCACTGCGCCGGCCTGTTTCCCGTCGGGCGCTAGTGTCGCCGGCGCTTCTGTTTCCTTCTTTGCTTCCGGTGAGACTTCAGTTTGCTTGGCCTCGGCAGCCTCAGCCGAAGAAGACGGCGGCGCGGCACTCTTGGCTTTTTCTAATAAAGCCGAAATATCTTCGTCAGGCTCGCTGATGATCGCAATTGGCTGACCCAGTGGAGCACTTTCGCCTTCCTGGATGAGAATTTTGCGCAGCACACCATTCGACAAGGCCTGCATTTCCATCGTGGCTTTGTCGGTATCGATCTCCGCGATTGGCTCGCCCATCGAGACCTTGTCGCCTTCCTTCTTCAACCAACGGGAAAGCTGACCCTCTTCCATGGTCGGCGAAAGCTTGGGCATTACCACTTCAGTTGCCATTTAGTCCTCGTAAATCGTGAATCGTGAATAGTAAATAGAGAATCGTGAAAAGAAGAACGTCTGATCTATTTACGATCTGCGATTGACTAATTAGCGATCCAAATATGAAACTTCGCGCACAGCCGCGATGATTTGCTCGACGCCGGGCAGTGCCAGGTTTTCAAGGTTCTTCGCGTAAGGCATCGGCACGTCTGCAGCCGACACGCGCTTGACCGGAGCGTCCAGATAGTCAAATGCCCGTTCGTTAATCTCGGCGCTGATTTCAGCGCCCACGCCGCAGAACGGATGCGACTCTTCAGCGATGACGACGCGGTTAGTTTTCTTGACTGATTCGACGATCGCGTTAATGTCGAGCGGTCTAATGGTCCGGGGATCTATCACTTCGCATGAGAGGCCGTCTTTTTCCAACTCCTCCGCGGCTTTCAGCGCCAGCGGAACCATCAGTGAGCGGGCGACGATCGTAGCGTCCGTTCCTGCGCGCTTCACCTCAGCAACTCCAAGCGGAATAGTGAAGTCACCATCGTCAGGCACTTCGCCCTTCAATCCGTACATACGCTCTTGCTCTATGAAAATAACTGGATCATCATCGCGAATCGCGCTCTTCAAAAGACCTTTCGCGTCAGCCGCAGAAGAGGGCATTACGACCTTGAGCCCGGGAAAGTATGCATACCACGATTCGAGGGCCTGCGAATGCTGGGATGAAACCTGATAAGCCGAACCACCCGGTCCGCGGAAGACGATTGGAATTTTGAACTGTCCTCCGGACATGTAAAGCATCTTCGCGGCTGAATTGATGATCTGATCTGTTGCCAAAAACGAAAAATTGAACGTCATGAACTCAATAATCGGACGCAGACCTGCCATGGCGGCTCCGACGCCAAGCCCGGCAAAGCCCAATTCGGTGATCGGTGTGTCGATGACCCGCTTCGGTCCGAACGTTTCAAGCAATCCGCGCGTCACTTTGTATGCGCCCTGGTACTCAGCGACCTCTTCGCCCATCAGGAAAACGTCTGGGTCGCGCGCCAGCTCTTCACGCAGCGCGGCATTCAGGGCATCGCGGATTGTCATTACAGCCATTAATCGCTCTCCAAACTGGAAAAGCCTTCAGGGTTAGCGTAGACATCGGTGTACAACTCGCGCGCCTCAGGTTCCGGACTTCCTTCAGCAAACTTGGCGGCCGCTTCGACCTGATCTTTTACTTGTGCTTCCAGAGCCGAGGTATCATCCTCGCTCAGGACATCGTTTTCTTGAAGCGCAGCGCGGAAAAGCTTAATCGGATCTCGTTCCTGATACTTTTCAATTTCGGCGCGCGTTCGATACTTTCCGGGGTCAGACATCGAGTGGCCCATGTAACGATATGTGCGCGCCTCGATAAGGGTGGGCAGCGACTGCTCCCGCGCGCGCTTAACCGCCCTTTGCGTAGCCTGCCGCATCGCTAACACATCCATGCCATCGACGAATTCTGAAGCGATTTCATAAGCGCAGGCTTTCTCCGCAACGTTTTGTAGCGACATCGCGCGCTCGAGCGAAGTGCCCATGCCGTAGCGATTATTCTCGCAAATATAAATGCAGGGAAGTTTCCAAAGTTGAGCCATGTTGAGTGACTCGTGAAATGCACCCTGATTGACCGCAGCTTCTCCGAAAAAACAAAGGGTGACTCGATCGGTCTCTTTGTACTTACTTGCGAAAGCAAGTCCGGTCCCCAGTGGGATCTGTCCACCGACAATCGCATGGCCGCCCAGAAAATTCACTCGCGCGTCAAATAAATGCATCGAGCCGCCCTTACCGTGAGAACAACCAGTTGCTTTGCCATAGAGTTCGGCCATCACCGCTTCAGGCGAAATGCCTTTGGCAATTGCTTGTCCATGTTCACGATAACTGGTCACCACGTAATCGTCCTGCCGAATGGCAGAGATTGCCCCGACACCAACTGCTTCCTGACCAATGTAAAGATGACAGAAACCGCCAATCTTACCGAGGTTGTAAGCTTCGGCGCATTTCTCTTCAAAGCGCCGAATCAAGAGCATCTGCCGAAATAGGTTAATCAGCGTCTCGCGATCTTCGTGAAGAGCTGAGATCGAGTCTTCTGATTCAGACTGAGCGATGCTTGATGATGACGACGGTTGTTTTTCGATTACGCCGGCCACGCCGCCGGTCGCAGATCCTGTTTGTTCTTGCTGGTTGCTTGTGTGGTTACCCATCAGAAGCGCGCTGAATGCGAAGCGGCCAGCTTTTTGGCTGGCCTTTAAAATATCGATTTATCTGGAGGGATTATACGCGACACGCGGGGTCAGGCAAAAGCGTGAAGAGAAGATACCATCGACCAGGCCCGGCGATCGTTTAGCGAAGAATATCTTAAGTGTATTGATCGATGCGCGCAGGCGTGGGCATCGCCGCAAGATTAACCAGGTTCTTTCGGGCATGTTTGTCGCGCTGCATATTGCGCGCGGCTGTGGTAAGCAACTCTTCACTGGTCTCGCCGTCAACAGGGAAACACGCGATGCCGGCGCTGATTGTGACGTCCACGGTTTTGCCTGCGCGCACAGAAAACTTGTGTTCAGTAACCGCTTTTCGAATTCGCTCAGCTACCGTTTCAGACATCCCGTGTGATGCCATGGGCATGATCGCCACAAATTCATCGCCCGCGTAGCGGGAAAGAATGTCCATTTGACGTAGCTCTTTGCGGATTACGCGAGCCACGTTCGCGAGCAATCGATCGCCGATCCCATGTCCCCACTGATCGTTGATTAGTTTGAAGTCGTCAATATCCATGCTGACGAGCGCAACCGATTCCTTGTTCAAACGTTGGCATTCCGCCAGGCGCTGCTCGAGCATCATGTAAAAGCCGCGCGCGTTCGGCAATTCCGTTAAGGGATCGATAAGAGCGCTCTCTTTTGTCTTTTCAAACGAGATCGCATTGTTCAGCGCGGACGCCGCGTGTTGGGCTACCGATTCCAGCAGGCGGACATGCTCGGTCGTGTAAGACGTGCGGCCCTTCGAATAAAGCGTAATTGCGCCAAACGCTCCGTCTTCTCGAATTAGAGGCGAAACCAAAACCCCGCGATAGGTCCCGGAAATGTCGTCCGGCAATCCAACCAGGTCCAGCTCGGGGGAGGAATTGCACATCGAACGAGCATTCGCAATTACCCAGCCGGTAATTCCATCGCCGATGCTGACGCGCCGGCCGGTGAAAAGGTCTGCATGATCACCGACGGCATGCATCGCAATACCTTTGCCGGAACGATCATCAACGATGAAAATGATGCAGGTATCAAAGGGGACAATGGATCGCAGCTTGTTCGACACCAGCGTCACGGTGTCGCTCATGTTCAGTGAAGACCCGATAGTCTGCGCAATTTCGTGCAGTGCAAAGACCTCTCGCTGCGCCTCAGTGATCGATCGAAAACCGATGCTGCTGTCAGGTGTTCCCAGAATGTCGGAGGCTAATCCGGCGTCAGGTTGGGCCTTGGTCGTCAAGTCGATATTTTCCGACGGCACTTGTTCCCGAATGTCCTGTTCGCCTATGAGCCTGTCGAATTCAGTCACATGCTGCGTAAAGAGCTCCACAATTTTCGGATCAAAAGACGATCCGGACATTTTTTGCAGCAACGCAACCGAGTCTTCTCGTTTCATACCCTTTCGATAGGGCCGGTCGCAACGAGTTGCATCGTAGAAATCGACTATGGAAATAATGCGCGCCACCAGGGGTATGTTTTCGCCCTGAAGTCCTTTCGGATAGCCACTGCCATCCCACTTCTCGTGGTGATATCGCACGATATCTTCAACCGGATAGGGGAAGGCCACACGCTTGAGGATGTCGCCACCAACTGTCGGATGGATCTTCATCTTCGCAAATTCAGATTCAGTGAGCTTGCCTGGCTTGTTGAGAATATATTCCGGCACCGCGAGCTTGCCGATGTCATGTAGAAGTGCACCTGCCACGAGTGCGCGCAGTTCCTCGTCGCCCACCTTCAGGAGTTTGCCCATCTCTGTCCCATAGATTTGCGTCCGTCGGACGTGGCCATGTGTAGTTTGATCCTTGGCATCTATAGCAATAGCAAGTGATTCAATCGTGTTCATGTGGAGATTGGCGATCTCCTCGATATAACGAAGTTTCTCAGCCTGCCCGCGCGTGACTTCGCTGACCCGCTTTTCATTAAAACGGTACAACAGATGGACCAACACGATGATCAGCACACCGACAAATAGAAATGCCACGCCGGCGCCGTGAATCGCTGCGTAAAACATCGCAGCAGAGGTCACATTTGCCACTTGAGTAATCAGAGTCCATACCAGGCTTTCCGGTGATACCGTTAATCTCGCCTCCCCGGCGCAAAAGGAGTTGAAGGCGATAGTTCCGAAGGTGCTAAGCGAGTATTGCACTATGCCGAAAACGCAAAGCGGAAACAGCAGAAAGTTAAGCACCAGATCTGTCTCGTTTCCCGTCATTGCGCCGCCCATCAAACTCAGAGCCATTACTCGATAGACCAAAGACGCGACGAATGTTGAAATAACTGAAGTGCTCACAGAGAACAGAGTGGTCCGACGTTGAGCGAAATGAAACGAGGAGATAAGTCCAACAGTAGCCGCAAGAATTACGGCCGGGCCCAGACTGTTTGCCGGCGATAAGGTATACGTCATTACCGCAAAGAAAATGAAAGCATCGGCGACGGACTTATGCGTCTGGCTTACACCGTCAAGGTTGGTAACCGGGACCGTGAAACGGCTGGAAACCACAGTCAGAACTAACAACAGCACGAATGAGAGTAGGCCGCTCCACCCAAGGGGCTCCAGTTTTACGAGGGAAACGATCGCAAACATCAGCAATCCAGTACCCACGGTTGCGACACTTCCAATTAGAAGCAAGCTCTTCCAGTTGAGTTTTGGCATTAATTAGGTTCTGACTTTTGCTTGACCTGAGGTGTGGAAGGAAAGGCCTTACCGATCAGTTACAGTGGGGGTTTGAACGGTACCACGCAGTGACCAACATCGTTGGCCATTGCCAGAATAATGGTCGGATAGCTATTAGTCAACACTTTCTTCAGGTGAATGTCGAGACTATGGCTCGAGACCTCCGATTGTCGATTTTGAAGGTCGGCTCGAATTCATGCTAGCCGCTTCTTGAATTGAGCTGAGCAACGAAGTCGTCGGGCGTTTTAGCAGGCAATTGGCAGGTATAGGCTTGGCAAACGTAAGCAGTCGCGGTCTCGGCAGGTTGATTACGTTCGCGAAGCAAGGGAATGAGGCGAGTAGCTCTTTCGGAGTATACAGTGGATATCGCAATTACCCTGTTTGGTAAATAAGTCCGCCACAGGGTTCGCATTAGCTGCTGAAGGGTTTCATCCGTTGGTGCTCCCACCAAAGCGATTTCTTTAGGAGTCGACAGGTAGAAGTCTAAACCGCACATGGCGAAGCCGAACGCTGACGGATAGCGGCGCATTTGGTTGACCAATAAACGAAGCACGGCGGTGGCTCGCCGGCGATAATCTTCATTCCCGGTTAGGAGGCTGAGCCTGAGCAGAGCGAACAGGGCGACAGAGTTACCCGAAGGCGTTGCGTTATCCAGGAAATCTTTCGAACGAATAATTAATTGCTCGTGACTCTTTCCGGTAAAGAAGAAACCGCCACTCTCATCATCCCAAAACTGTTCGATCATTGTCTGCGTTAGTTGAATGGCGGCTTCCAGCCATCCCAGCTCGCCGGATGCTTCGAACAGAGAAATCAGTCCGTCAATGAGACACGCATAATCCTCAAGATAGGCATTGAGCTTCGCCTCGCCATCTTTGTAAGTCCTAAGAAGGAGGCCGTTCTGCTGCAAGCGCGAAAGGAGAAATTCGGCATTCGCTTCGGCGACGTCTCTGTAATCTGCTCGATCCAATATCCCTGATGCTTCCGCAAAGCTGGAGAGCATTAGGCCGTTCCAGGCCGTGAGAATCTTCTCGTCTCTGCCTGGATGGATGCGTTGCTCGCGAATGTGAAAAAGCTTTTGCCGGCCGGTTTCTATTACCTTTTGCAGGCGTTCAAGTGAAACTTGCTTACGCGCAGCGATTTCGTCAAAAGTCGATGTGACATGGAGGATGTTCCGGCCTTCAAAGTTTCCATTCTCGGTGACATTGAAATAGTCGCTGAACAGTTCCCCATCTTCCTTTCCGAGTGCGTCGATTACCTGTTTCCGCGACCAGACGAAAAACTTTCCTTCATGACCTTCCGAGTCCGCGTCCTGGGTGGAATAAAATCCCCCTGTCGAGTCCGTCATTTCGCGAACCACGTAATCAAGTGTCTCCTCGGCGATGCGACGGACATCTTCGTCCTTTGTCAGCTGATAAAGATGGAGATACAAACGCGACAGCAGGGCATTGTCATAGAGCATCTTTTCAAAGTGCGGCACCAGCCAGTGCCCATCGACTGAGTAACGGTGAAAGCCGCCGCCGAGTTGGTCGTAGATGCCACCGGCGGCCATCTTGCGGCAGGTATTCTGAACGATTTCAAGCGCATCGCCTGAACCTGTGCGATGATGAACATGCAGGAAGAATTCAAGCGTCATCGATGGTGGAAATTTTGGCGCGCTGCCAAATCCGCCATTCTGAGGGTCATAGTTAGCAGCAATTCGTCGATAAGCACTGTCAAGGAGTTCCGTCGTGAGAATTTCGCGGGACGGCTCCGCGATACCCACGCGGCGCAACTCACCGAGCATCGTGGTTGCGGTATGTACGACTTGCTCCTGCTGCGACCGGTAAGCTTCAGCGGCGCTCATCAGCACACGCGGGAAGCCAGGCATGTTATAGCGATCATCAGGCGGAAAATAAGTTCCGCCATAGAAGGGGACGCCCGCGGGCGTCAGAAACATCGTCATAGGCCAGCCGCCATGACCGGTCATCATCTGCACAGCATTCATGTAGATTTGATCAAGGTCGGGTCGCTCCTCGCGATCGACTTTTATGTTCACAAAGTTCTCATTCATCAGTTTCGCGATCGCTTCGTTTTCAAATGACTCGTGCTCCATTACATGACACCAATGGCACGCCGAGTATCCGATGCTGAGCAGGATTGGTTTGTTCTCGTCGCGTGCTTTGGAGAGTGCCGCGTCGCTCCAGGGATACCAATCGACCGGATTATGTGCGTGCTGAAGCAGATAAGGACTTGTCTCGTTGATCAGCGCGTTCGTATGTTTGTGCTCGCTCACGGTTTTTCCAATCTACGCATCGCTAGTCTTTAAACCAGTACTTCGTCTCTTTTGCCCAGGAGGTGTTTGGATAACGTCGATGCAACAGATCGAAAGCTGCTTTTGACCAGCGTCCTGTCTGTTTGTCGGTGCAACCGTACCGCGTGGACTTCACCGCGAGGTGCAGGCCTTCAGGAACGCGCGGGTCCGTCGGACTCTTATTGGCCCAGTCGATTGCCATCTTACAAAGATAATTTGGCCCCGTACCAAGAGCTTGCAGGGTTGCTAATTGCTTCGCTGCGAGTCCTTCGGATGGTTTCAGGAACGCAGGCACCACGAACGGTTTGACTCTCGATTTCGTTCCCGCCGCTGCTTCGCTTTCAGGGGAAGAGTCAGCCGTCGAAACCGGCGGTTCTGCACACCACCAGTTATCGCGGTAGCTATCGATCTCGTTTATTGGAGTTGTACGGCCGACGCCTTCTGCAACGTACGGGCGTAAGCCCGGAAACTTCAGCAGCAAATAAACTATGGCGAATTGCCGGGCGTCAGGCGTTCGCGCGCTCTCGTATGCTGCCAGCGGCTCGCGTAATTCGGGTTGGAGATCGCTAAGAATAATTCCGGCCTGGGCTGCTATGTCGCGATCTTCAAGCAGCGCGGCACGTACAAATGCAGCCTGAGTGACACTTCGGCGGAGATTAGGCTCGAGCGCAGTGCTGCGGACCGCATCTTTCATGATTGCGACCGGCATCGCTTTGTTGAAGACATTTGTGGCGTCCAAATCAAAGAATAGTTGCGCACCATTCGTCGTGGCGCTGATTTCCTTTTCGTCTTCGGGCAGTTCGCGACCGTCGGCGTCATCACTGAAGCCGGCCGGTTTGCGCTGAGCGTCTCGCAGGAACACGTCGAGGTTTTGGGCCAGACTCATTCGTTGGGCCAAAAACAGGTTTAGCGTCGAGGCCGGAAGGTTCACTCGATCGTTGGGAAGTATTTTGTCGAGTGTGTCGCGCGCTTCGTTCGTCCGCCCGCTTTCAATCAGCAGACGAACCGTGTGAAACGCCAGGGAAGGAAATGCGGCGGAATTATGATCGACCACGGTTGCCGCTCTTAGCAATGCGTCCAGGTTTGGTTCTTCAGTGCTTGCTTTCGTTATTACCGCCAAGAGCCAGGGCAAGGCCGCTGTCTTTTCCCAACGGTCTCGGGCATGCTTCGACGCTTCTGTTGAGTCGTCCTGAAAAGTCAGTATCCAATCCGTCAAGTCGTCGGTTTTCAAGTTTGCTGGCACGGCTCTTTTATTTGTGTCTTCATCGTCGCCGACGAACTTGTCGAGCAATGCCGTGTAATCCCACACATCTTGTTTAAAATCAGCCGTCGTGCCCCTTTTGACTATCAGATGGGCCAGTTCGTGGAGCTTTTCTTCCGGATGCAATCGCAAACGTGCCAAATTCAAGAGCCGTGCCGATGCATGATGCGTTGCGGTCGCGGTCTTGTCTTTTAGGATTGTGTTAAGTCGATCTTCAGCTTCAGTGAGCGCAGGGCGTCCTTCTTCTGCTTTGGCCGCCAGGCTTCCTTTGCGTAGAAGCGCACGCGCGGTCAGGTAAGCAGCCACCTCATGCCAGGGCGAAGCATGATCGCGAGCGATCGAGTCGAATTGCTGTTTCGCCTCGTCAAAACTTCCAGCATAAAAGTTGGCGGCCGCGATTTGATAAGCGCGATCTGCGCGGATCAGTGAATCTTGATCGGCGCGTGCCGGTTCAGGAATCTGACGCCCCGCGCCGCAATTCGAAAAGACCGTGTCCTGGGCGGCGAGCCAATCACGCACCGCCCCGCTGTCAGCGCCAAATTGCTTGATTCTTTCATTCAAGACAGCTTCGGCATTTTCAAAAGCGTCTTGCTGACAATTCAGGTACGTTTCGTATTCGTGTGGCTTTTCACGGTTGCGAAAGGCATGTATCTCGGGCGGGGCGCTAACGCCCGAAACTCTATTGCGCGCGTCAGTCCATTTCTTGACCCATTCATCATCGTGAAACTCCAGGCCGTAGCTCAAGCGATCGTCCCAGAGACTTTTGAGAGCTTGTGTTTCCACAACACTAAGACTGCTCCCGATTAGATTGCGATAGGCGGCCAGGAGATAAGAACGCGCGTAGCTCGATCGCAAGATTCCCATTTTGCCCGTGGCAAAGCGCTCGAGTGGAAAATCAGGATGTTTGCTATAGACGAATATTGCGTCGGTAAAGAAAGGCCCGCACGCCTGTGTCTGCCGTGGAATCACAAACGAAACGGAAATAACAAGCGCGAGAGTCGCAAGTGCCTTGCAAGGCTTTCCCAAAATCATTTTGTTGACTCCAGAAAAGAGCGAACCGATCTTTCGGTCCACGTGTCAGGGTTAAAGACATAGAGCCGTCGCGATGAAGAAAGGCCTGGGGATCGCTCACCGGTAGCAATGCCATAACTCTGGCGACATAACGATGCGGCGAAGTCGCCTCCATCATCCAACCGACTACGGATCCTTTTCCCGTCAGGTCCCATGCGAAACAACATGGGCACAGCTTCGTCGATCGGCAAATCAGATAGCCAGTCGTCGTAGGTGCACCACGACGCCAGGGCAGTTATTGATAGGCCCACGTTGTCCGGAAGACGTCTGCGGACGTCGAAGATCACATCGCCGTAAAAGCTATGTTCGGATTTGAGTGCGTCAAAATCAATTTGGATCGTTGAGACATTCGGCAAGACAGACATCGCTGCGATTGCCTCAGCCACGGCTTCAGCCTGGTTCTTAGAAAGTTCCGGCCGGTTCACAGAATCGGTTTCGATACGCGCCACCGCGACAACCCGCGTCGTTTCCGGCAAGTCCAGCGATTGTAAGCGTGGCCGCACTATCACGTCTCCCGCGCGAAGACGAACCGTTCGCGCCAGAAAAGCGACTCCAATCTTGTTGGGATCGATGAAACGCAGATCGCCGGGCCTTTCCCACGCCCATAGTATTACTCTGGGCAACCGCTCGAGCCGATTTTTGGCGGCTGAATTCGTCGGCCGAAGGGATCGCGATCGAACTTTCGTTAATACTAAGGCGACAGAGCAAACCAGTACTACGACGCTCACTAAAGCTAAGCCTGCTTTTCTGGAAGGGATTTGGTGCATAGATGCGTTCATTGGATGGAAGATCTCGATTTTACACTAGTCGCTATCGCAATCCACTCGTTCTATCGGACGCAGCGGGTCAGTTTCTATTCTGAACAAAAAATAGGCCAGCCTGTTACCGGGAGCGCGGGCGCCCTCGCCCGCCAAGCGTGCGCAGCACGCTCAGGTTTTCACTTCTTGGACAAATTCGACGTGATCGTGTTCGTGCATGGTGCGGGCGAGGGCGCCCGCGCTCCCAGTGAAGAGTTGCACGAACCTCAAATTGACCCACCATTTATCGGACGCGTGCTAACAGTCTGATATACTTCGACTGAATGGTGATTCATTTTTAGCAGCACAAATTCATCACGGAGAGTTAACGGAAGTAAACAAGAAGTAAACAAGATGGAACGCGAAAGTCTTGAAATGGATGTGGTTTTCGTCGGTGCAGGTCCGGCGAACCTTAGCGGCGCTTTTCACCTGGCGAAGTTGGTGGCAGAACACAATAGCGCCATAGAAAGCGGAAAGTTACAAGCTAAGTCGCTCGGTGAAATTCAACTTGCCGTAATCGAAAAAGGATCTTCCATAGGCGCTCACGTCCTTTCGGGCGCGGTCATGGATCCAAAAGGACTGGCCGAACTTATTCCGGACTTTATCGAACAGGGCGCGCCGGTCGAGTCGGCTGTCAAAGAAGATCATTTCCTTTACCTGACGCCCAGACGTGCGATTCGCTCACCGATCACTCCACCCCCGCTCCGGAATCACGGTTATTACATTGTTTCGCTCAATCGTCTGACGGCGTGGCTGGGAGAGAAATGCGAGGAAGTCGGCATCAATATCTTTCCGGAATTTCCCGGCGCGGAAATGCTCTACGACGATGACGATCGCGTGATCGGCGTGCGCACCGGCGACAAAGGGATTGATAAGGAAGGGAAGCGCAAACCGAATTTTGAACCCGGCATTGACCTGGTCGCAAAGGTTACGGTCCTTGGCGAAGGCGTTCGCGGCTCGCTGACGAAGAAGTTGATTCAGCGACTTGGTCTCGCTGAAGGTCGCGAGCCGCAGATTTACAGCCTCGGCGTAAAAGAGCTCTGGGAATTACCTGACGATCGTTATCCGACCGGTCGCGTGACGCATACGCTCGGTTTTCCATCCGATCAATGGACCTATGGCGGTGGTTGGATCTATGGAATGCAGAATCGAATTCTGAACCTCGGGTATGTGACCGGTTTGGATTATCGCGACCCGCTGATAGATCCGCACGCTGAGTTTCAGCGCTTCAAGAGCCATCCGTTTTTGGCGAAATTGCTTGACGGCGGCAAGATGATCCGTTACGGCGCGAAAGCAATCGTCGCCGGCGGCATGCACACAATGCCAAAACTTTACGCGGATGGTGTGCTGATTGTCGGCGATAGCGCGGGTTTTCTAAACGCGGCGCGTCTAAAAGGAATCCACTCAGCCATTAAAAGCGGAATGCTCGCCGCCGAAACCATTTTTGAAGCCTTGCTTGCCGATGACTTCTCCGGTGCCAGATTGCAGAATTATGAGCGACGTGTCAGAGAAAGCTGGATCACGCCGGAACTGCGCCGCTATCGAAATTTTCACGCCGGTTTCCGTCATGGACGTTGGTTGGGAATGGTCAACGCCGGCTTGCAGTACATTACGGGCGGCCGGGCCTGGGGCATTTTCGATCGAGATCATCAGGAGCCAGGACACGAAGCCATGCGGAAGCTTTCCGTCTACGGCTATCAAAACGATGATCCCGCTCAACGGTATAAGGACCTGCGGTTTGACGGCGTGCTGACCTTCAATAAAGTAACCGATGTCTATCACGCCGCTGTTGCCCACGCCGAAGATCAGCCGGCACATTTGCACGTGCTCGACACGAATGTTTGTGCCGCGCGCTGTGCCAATGAATATGGCAATCCCTGTCAGCGATTCTGTCCGGCTGCGGTCTACGAGATGGCTGACAATGGAAATGGTGAACGTCGATTACAGATCAATTTCTCAAACTGCGTCCACTGCAAGACGTGCGACATAATGGATCCGTACCAGATAATTAATTGGGTAACGCCGGAAGGTGGCGGCGGGCCCGATTACAAAGGGATGTGAGGTTGCTATCTAAAGGTTTTTAACACGGCTCTGATCGTCAGCTCTCTTCCGCCACTTTCTCGTCGCCATCAATCTTGAGGTGAAAGCGAACCCTCCCCTGAACGACTTCCTCTAACGCAATTCGGGTAGGTTTATGTTTCGTGGAGTCGATGTCGATGCGGGGCCGCGCGCCGCGCTGCAGCTGTTTGCTACGCTTTGCGGCCAAAATAATCAGCCGGTACTTGGAATCAATTTCCTGTGATTGCGGCTCTGTTAATTCGTTAAGATCCTGCACAGTATGCATAGTATGTTTGCGGACCTCTTCCGCGATTTTAGTGCTTGCAGAATTGCTGGCACTTACTTCCCGCCGGTACCAATCGAAACTAAGCCAAAGTCTAAAAGAGTATCTTTCAGTCTTTCTTCCTGACGCTCGCGCCGCGCTCGCTCGGCGTAAATCACCGATGCCAATTGCGAGGAAGCCCGATTGATGTCGTCATTGAGGATTACGTAATCGAAATACTTGTATTGTTCCACCTCGGCCGGCGCCCCGCGCAAACGTCGCTCAAGGTCCGACGGGGAATCGGTGCCTCGGGCCAGCAGTCTTTCGCGCAGCAACTCAAATGAGGGCGGTAAAATGAAAACCGTTACCGAATCAGCGATCTTGTGACGAATGCTTTCTGCCCCCTGGACATCAATTTCGAGAATGATGTCGCATCCAGCCGAGCGTTCGCGCTTTATTTGCGCGAGGTTCGTTCCATAGAGATGGCCATAAACATTAGCCCATTCAAGGAACTCACCGCGCTCGATCATTTCCTCGAAGGTAGCGGTCGAAACAAAAAAATATTCGCGGCCATCCTGCTCACCTTGCCGCGGTGGACGCGTCGTGTACGAGATCGAATAACCGACGCCTGGTACGGTTTTCAAGACGCGATCAATTAGCGTACCTTTGCCGCCGCCCGACGGAGAGCTGACTACAATTAGCATCCCGCGCCCGCTTTCTGCGTTGGAGGACCGCGAATCTCCTGTCTCCGTCAGCTCATTCGACATTTTGCACTTGTTCGCGCAGTTTCTCAACCTCAGCCTTAATGGCGAGCGCCGCGTCTTTGATTGAGACTTCAGTCGATTTGGCCAAAACCGTGTTTGCCTCGCGGTTAAGCTCCTGCAAAAGAAAATCGAGACGTTTGCCGACTTCGCCATCGGCCTCAAGCGACGCACGAAACTGGTCGAGGTGACTTCGCAAGCGCACCAACTCTTCACTGATATCGCTGCGGTCGGCGAGGTACGCAACTTCCTGCGCCAAACGTCCGGCGTCGAGTTCCATCACCTGGCCGCCCCGCGCGATCAACTCAGCAATTCGTTTTTGCAGACGTTGCCGGTAAGCATCAACCAGTCCTGCTGCTGCACCCTCGATAACAGGCACCTCAGCTTCGATTTTTGCCACCCGAATGCGCATTTCTTCCGCTAGCGCCGCGCCTTCGCTCTCTCGCATAGTCTCGAGGCTATCAAGGGCCTCGTGGAGGGCTTGTTCGATTCCAACCAGCTGCGCGTCACTCAAGCCATCGCGCGTGGGCATCAAGGCGCCGGGCAGGCGCGCGACAGAATTAACGTCGATATCGCCGCCGAGGTTGAACTCATGTTGAATATCTCGCAACGCATTTACGTGGCCGGCAATCAATGGACGGTTGATTTCATATTCTGTAGATCCGGTACGATCAAGATTAATAGTAATGTCCACGCGGCCGCGTGAAAGGCGTGTGCTAACGATCCGCCTGACGACCATTTCGACCGAAGAAAGTTCCTGATTAAGCCGCAGGTGGATGTCGAGATAGCGGTTATTCACACTCTTGATCTCTACCGCAACGGTGAAATTTTCAGCGTTGACAGCGCCGCGGCCGAATCCAGTCATTGATTTCATAAACGATTGTCAGTAGTCAGTTGTTAGTTGTCAGTTGTAGTTACCAAAAGGCAACTAACTACTGACTACTGACAACGGACAGTTCCTCTTCCTCATCCGCAAATTGTAATTCGTAGAGCCGCTGATACTGGCCGCCCTGGGCTAGCAACTCAGAGTGTGTGCCTTGCTCGGTCACCCGCCCGCGTTCGATAACTACAATCATGTCGGCGCGGCGGACAGTAGACAGACGGTGTGCAATTACAATTGTGGTTCGATCGCGAACTAGATTTCCGATGGCGCGTTGCACTAACTGCTCAGATTCAGCGTCAAGCGCTGAGGTCGCTTCATCGAACACCAGCACGGGCGCATCGATTAGGACTGCGCGCGCGATTGCCAGACGCTGTCTTTGTCCGCCAGACAGGAAAATTCCACGCTCCCCAATGACAGTGTCATATCCATGGGGCAGCTCCCGGATGAAATCGTGCGCCAGCGCCGTGCGCGCCGCTTCTTCGATCTGATCGTCAGAGGCGCCGGGCCGGCCATAAGAAATATTGTAACGAACAGTGTCGTTGAATAGAACCGTTTCTTGAGTGACCAGTGCCAAATGTCGCCGCAAGCTCGCAATCTTTGCATCTCGGAGATCGATTCCGTCCCACAATACCGTACCGGAACTGGGATCATGAAAACGCGGAAGTAATTTCGTCAACGTAGACTTTCCGCCGCCGGATTCACCGACCAGCGCCACCATTTTGCCGGCCGGAACTGTCAAGCTGACGCCGCGCAAAACCGCTCGCTCTTCATTCGCATAACCAAAATGAACTTCGCGAAATTCGATTTCGCTCCGCAACGGCGGCAGATCGAGCGCGTTCGGCTTTTCGGTAATCTCAGCATGCTCATCCATTACTTCCCAAACATGATGCGCCGCGGCCAGGGCCTGTGACAGCGAGTTCTGCAAACGCGAAAGCTTTCGCATCGGGTCATAACTACGAGCCAGGAAAAAAATGAACGTAAGAAACTGCGCGGTATTCATCCGACCCAGCCGAATTTCGCGCTCGCCAAAGAAAAGCAAGGCGACGACAAAGAGTACCCCGATCAATTCAATTATGGGCGGCGACATTCCGGCAATACTCGCCGACCGCAGATTGGCCCGCTGAATGTGTCCGGCCACCCTGGTAAAGCGATTGCGTTCGCGCGCTTCTCCCCGGTAGGCCTTGACGATGCTTTGATTAGCGAGCGCCTCCTGCGCCGTATCCGTCAGGCGTTTACTGCCTTCGAAAGACTCGCGCGCAAGTTTACGCAGCGAGTTGCCGAAGCGGATCGTGAGCCCTGCGACCGGTGGAGCGATCAGCAGTGACACCAGCGTCAGCCGCCAGTTGAAATAGAAAGCCGCCGCCAGTAAAGCGATTAAAGTGAATCCTTCGCGCAGCATATCGCGCAGCGTATAAGTCACGGCAGCCTCGATTGCCGCAGCGCTGGAAATCAGACGAGATACCAAATAATTAGTTCGGTGCCTTTCGAAGAACGCTGCGGATTGCCCGAGTAGATGACTATAAAGATCCTGACGCAGCCGAAGAATAGAAGATTGTCCGATGTAAGCCATCAAGTAGGTGGAAAAATATTCGGCCACTCCCTTGACGATCGTGAAAGTAAGGAGCAGCAGCGCGATTGTGCGCCAGGCTGCGAGGCCGGAAGCGGGGATAATCCGTTGTAATCCGAAGAGCGTCGGTGTCCGACGCCCGGCTCCCTGAGCGAATGCCTGATCGAAGATTGGGACAATCAAGGCGCCTATAGCGCTCTCCAGAACGCCAACCACGATCATCGCAAAGGTGGCAACAGCGAAGGTGCCGGAGTGAGGCAGAAGATATTTTAAAAGCCGTCGAAGATCGCGCATCACAATCGATGTCCGGATCGTGTCTCGGGAAGGGAACTAGCCTCGTTGCACGATTTCAATGAGGCAATATACTTAGCGAAAACGTTTGACGTCAAGGCAAAGGCTGTCCATAATTGGACGAACCCTCGGATGCTCCAGAAGTTAAACTAAGGCAGGCTTCAGTCGAGCCGATTGTTTACAATCGTTTGGCTTGAAACCAGTACAAGGAAATCAACGTGGATCCCCAACCCGCTAGCACGGCCGCCAAGAAGCTTATGATTGTCGATGATGACGCCGAGATGCGCACGCTTCTGGCTGAATATTTTCGCAGGCTCGGCTTTGAAGTCGCTGAAAAAGAAAATGGCCCTGCCGCCCTGCAAACCGCAACGACTGATCGCTTTGATTGCTTTATTCTTGACGTTGCCATGCCGGAAATGTCGGGAATTGAGCTGCTGAAAAAAATGCGCGACCGCGGCATTCAGACGCCCGCGCTCTTCCTGACCGCGCATGATCTGCTGGACGACAAAGTTGCCGGCTTCGAGGCCGGGGCCGACGATTATCTGGCTAAGCCCTTCAGTCCTCGCGAGCTCGAATACCGGATTGAAGCGCTTCTGCGTCGCGGACAGGGAGCAAAGCCAGCGAGCGGCGATGAAGAGCGAATGGAGATTGGTGATCTGGTGGTCGATAAGCGTCGGCACGAGGTCTCACGAGGCGGCGTCAGAATTGACCTGACTCCACTCGAGTTTCAGATACTTGAACTGCTGGCCTCTGAGCCGGGGCGTGCCTGGTCGCGGAATGATCTCCTCGACCGAGTTTGGAGCACTGAGTATGAAGGGTATCAGCGAAACATCGATCCACACATCAATCGCCTGCGGAAGAAACTCGAGGCCGATCCAAAGAAACCTCACTACGTTCTGACCGTTCGCGGGGTCGGATACAAGCTTAACGAGAATCCTTAGACGCACGGTACGGTCGCAGGGGGAACAAGGTCTGAGTCGTCATTTAGCAGGTGAAGTATGTACCACTCAGGCCACCTTCGCATTTTCTTAGCGACAGCAGCAGTTCTGTTAGCTGTCGCGGAAACTTCGGCTCGGCCCGCTCTTCCTCCTTTCGCCGGATCAACGCTCTTCGGACAAGACCGAACCGCATTACAAAATCCGAATACAAAACCCTCGGTCCGTCTCAGCTGGAGTGCGCGACCAGGCGTATCGCGCTACCGGCTCCAGTTGGCACGCGATCCCTCGTTTTCAGATATCGTTTTTGACCTGGTCGTTTATGGCAATACATACCAAGTGACGGACCTACCGGCCGGGACGTATTTCTGGCGGGCCGCACCATTGACGACAAAGCTTGGCGAATTTTCTTCGACCGAGGTGATCCGGCTTAGCGAACAACCAGAGCGAAGCAGCGCCCAGCCGCAGCCGTCACCGAGCAAGCAAGCTGAGCGAAGCACCGTTCAGCCGCAGCGGTCGCCGAGCAAACAACCTGAGGAAACCCTAAGCAAGCCTCTTGCTCCAGCCAACACGATTGTGGCAGAAGTTCGATGGCGAGCTGCGATTGGTGACATTCCACGTCCTGTGTTGGCGCATCTACGTTCTCGTGGCTCGTTCGATATTGTCGGAGTGAGTACTGAAGGCGTAACGTTCGCGGTAGATGCGGCGTCCGGTGTTACCTTGTGGAGCGTTTGGAAGCCGCCGCAACAATCAAGTAGCGCGCCCGCTTCGCTTGTTATCCCGATACCTCCCCTTTTGATCCAATCGCGCATTGGTCTGGATAACGTAATTGTCTTATTCGACTCGGCTGTCAGGGCGTTCGAAGGAGCCACCGGTCGGGAACTTTGGCGAATTACGCTGCCAACGGCCGCGACGGGAGGAGTGGCGGTTAGCAACGATCGCTCCGGCGTTGTTTTCATTTTGGATAGTCCACTGCGCCTTTTGTATGTCCTCAATGCTGACAATGGAAAGCTTGTTGCAAAAATGCAGGTTCCCAATCGCGTAATTGGTGGGCCGGTCTCATTCGATTATCAGGGCACTCGCGGAGTGCTGCTCGCTTATGAGGATGGCCTCGTGGAAATTCGGGATCAGATGGGTCGAGTCGTGCGCTATGGTGGAGCCGCGAGTCCCAACACTACGGCGCCCGTCTTTGTGAATGGCTCAAGCGGAGGCCTAATCCTGGTTGGGACCAAAGGTGGATTGATGGCATTAAACGCCGATAATTTGCGACCGGTCCGCCGACTCAGTCTAAAGGATGATTTCCCGCACGGAATTCTGGTATCGATCGATCTTGACATGGACGGGATTGCAGAAGTAATCATGCTTACTGATCTTGGGCGTGTTGTCGCGGCCAGGGCATCTGATGGAAAGATCCTATGGCAAGCTGAAGGATCCGGCGATGCACAAAGCGTCGCATTCGCCGATGTGAACGGCGATCGGGTCCTTGACATCGTCATAAGTGGCTGGCGGACTTTTGGCTTTGCGTTGTCAGGACGTGACGGTTCGATTCTCTGGAAAGAGGAAGAAGATCCGGCCGTGGTTGCCAATTACGCATTATCGCTTTCGCCGCGATCAATCGTAGCCGCCCCTTTCGGCGCCCGCACGCTTTTGGTCGCCAGTGATGTTTTTCATACAGGATTGCGAGCTATCGAAATCCGCCAGGCGACATCACGCGCGAAGTGACCACTGACACTCGTACATCTCGACTCTGTGGCTCGCTGTAATATAGAAAGACGGCTTCGACATGCTCTGGATCGTAGGCGCAATTATGCTGCTTACCTGGTTTGTGGGGAAATTTCTGCTGCATAAGGGCGGCCTGGTCCACGTATTTATGCTCACCGCCTTAGCCTGCTTTGTCATTCAATTTGTGCAGGATCGTCGCACGAAAGCTTATTACCGCGAACAAACTGGCAAGGATACTTAGTCTCTTATCTCGCACCGGGTTCGTCCTGTTCTTCAAGCTTCAATCGTCTCACCTCGATGCTGGTACTTGCCAGTTAGTGGCCCTTCGGCAACAATTGCGAGGGGTTTCGGCATCAATGAATCAGATTGACCAATATCCTGCGAGAATCGGTAAAGCTTTGGTTGGGAGACTTCGTGATATGACCAGACCCTTCGCAATTAAAACCGCTTTCACTGCTTTGATGTTGCTTGCCGGCGCGACCATCGTGTTGGCGCAAAGCGATGTGCGGCGCACAACAATCGCGATTACCTATCCTCTGAACCAGACCATCGAAGTTCCGTTCCATGGCACGACCCGTTTGCCCCGGCTTAAAGGTAGTGCCAGAGTGCGGCGACAGGGCCGGCGCGGCACTCGCGTCGAGTTGAGCATTGAGAATCTGCCCCGCGCGTATGAACTGGGTGGCGTTTACACGACTTACGTGCTTTGGGCTATTTCACCCGATGGCCACGTTGACAACCTGGGTGAGATCAAACGCAGTGGTAGCGGGATTATCGACTCGAAAATTGATGTGACGACACCGCTGCAAAACTTTGCGCTGATAGTAACTGCCGAACCGCACTTTCTGGTTCATGTGCCCAGCCGCATGGTGGTGTTGGAAAACCTCGCGCCCAACATGATCCGCGACGCGCAGGTGGAAACAGCGAGAATTCAATACATCGGCAACACCAGCGATTATTTCCGCGATTCAAGTGTGCCGACAATTGCAGCGTCCGACTATCGCGACATTCCCACCGCGCTGTTGGGCGCGCGTCAAGCTGTGAACCTGGCGCGTTATGCCGGAGCCGAGCGCGACGCGCCGAACGAGTTGCGCGCCGCCGAGGCCGATCTCCAACAAGCAGAAAGCGCTCTGCGCATGCGGCAATCCGATCGAGAGATAGACATTCTTGCTCGCCAGGCAATAAGCAGTGGCGCCAAAGCGGAAGACATGGCAATCGTGCGACGCACGGCGCGAGAGCGACGTGAAGAGATCGAGCGCCGTGATCTCGCGGTGCGCAACGCCGAAGAATCCGCGGCCAGCGCCAACCAGGAAATCACGCGGTTGAAAGCTGAACTGGACAGCGAACGGCATGCGCGCGAACTGGCCGAACGCGATGCCTTAAACGCTACCGGGCAGTTGCGTGATGCTCGCACGGAGATTGCGCGCCTGCGCGACGAGATGCAGACGGTGCGCGCTGACGCCGAGGATGCGAAGGTCCGGCTGGCGCGAATCGAGGGCGAAAAGCAGGCCGAAGAGGCGCGCCGTGCAAGCGAAAAGCGCGCAGCCGATCAGCGAACAGCCGCCGATAATCTGAAGCAAGCGCTGTCTCGATTCGGCACTATTCGAGATAGTGGCCGCGGCACGACGCTTGTGCTGTCGGAATCGCTTTGGGCCAATCCACGATCCAGCAACCTGGTGGCTGCGTCCGCGGCCAAGCTGGATCAGATCGGCGCGCTGCTGGCCAACAATCCCGATTATCAAATTTCAATTGGGTCCTACACGGACAATCGGGGCGAGGAAAGTGTGCTACAACAGCTCACCCAGGACCGCGCGCGCGTTTTGTCCGAACGTCTGGCTACGGCGGGCGTCGATGTCACACGCATCCAAGCGAATGGCATGGGCGCAACGAATCCAATCGCACCGAACACAACGGTTGCCAGCCGCGCCAAGAATAGAAGAACTGAAATCACGCTGAGCCTGGCGGGGCAGTAGGAGTCGGGGCAGTAGCCCAACCACTTCGTCTTTGTCCGCGGAGCGGACAGATTCAGTAGCCGTGGGCAACGCCCACGGATGAGAAGCACAAGTCAGATCCCGACCCTGAAAGGGTCGAACGAAGAGGAGTCTCCCATGGCCCAAACTCTCGTCAGCCTCATGGTTCACATAGTATTCTCAACCAGGAATCGAGCTCGGGTGATTACACTACCCGAAATTGAACCGGAACTCTTCGCTTATATGGGTGGCATTTTGAAAAATCACGACTCGCGCTTGCTGGAAGCTGGTGGAACAGCTAACCACGTGCACCTGCTGATCTTGCAATCAAAGAACATTGCCTTGAGCGCCTTGCTAAAGGACGTCAAGAAGGACAGTTCGTTGTGGATCAAGACAAAGGGAACCAAATATGAAAACTTTCATTGGCAAGATGGTTACGGCGCATTTTCAATTCGAAAGTCTGATGTTCTGGATCTGAAGCGTTACATTGCCGACCAGAAGGAACATCACCGCAAGAGATCTTTCCAGGAAGAGTTCGTACAGTTTCTTAAGAGTACGGAATTGGATATGACGAGCGTTACTTGTGGAATTGATTATTCGACCCTTTCAGGGTCGGCAACATATTTGGTGCGTGGTCCGTGGGCGTTGCCCACGGCTATTGAATTCATCCCCTGCGGGGATGTCGTCGTCGATTACCATTTAGGCGGTACTCATATCGATGAACGCTGGACTATTGTCACATGACCCTTCTCGAAGCCCTCCAACTCATCGGTTACAGCCTGGGCGCGGTGTTGCCGCTGTGGATGGGGTATCTCCTGTTCAAACAGCGCCTGGGCGTCGTGCCCATTCAGCGTTTGCTGCTCGGCCTGGGACTGTGCATGGTCGGATGGCATGCCGGCAATCTCGTCGTCACGATGCGCAGCTTGCTGGGGCTTGACTCAGCAGCATGGGCTGGCGTTTCAAGGCTCGCAAACACACTTGCCGTTGTCAGTATCACCGTCTGCTATTCGCTGCTGTTGCACGTTCATTTGTATTTATGGGCCAACGCTCATTCGCGCGATCTGACGCGGGTTGAGCGCATCCGGGTTTATTTGTCTTACATTCCCTGCTTGTTCCTGTTTGTCGTAGTGGCCTGCATCTGGTCGGGAGCTTATCAGCCGATGATCGCAAAGCTTTCCAGCTTCGTGATGCCGTTCGCCCTGTGGGTAGTTTATTCGCTGGCTGTCGTGGCCATTACTGAGCTGCTTGTCGCGCGTGGCGCGCCGTCGCCGAGCGAGCGCCGCATCCTCCGCACACTGGCTTTCTCCTTCATCGTGATTGCCATTTTGATCCTGGGCTCTCTCGGACTCGGCTTGGGTAAGGGAACAATCGCAGGTCAGTATCTTCAAACGTTTGCCAATCTCGGTTCACTTTTGCCTTCTGCGCTGCTTGCTTATTACATCTATCGTTACCGTTTTCTCGAGCTGATCATCAAAGAGAGTCTGGTAGTGGCGAGCTTCGCGGCTGTCGTTCTGGCTGTCTATCTCTATGGAATTCGACGTGTCGGCGATTGGGCGGCCTCGCGTTACGGTTTGCGCGCCGGTGTGATCGAAGCAATCCTGATTCTCGGCCTCACCCTTCTTGCTGCGCCGTTAAGAGGCTGGCTGGAGAAACGGTTTCGCGCGCTCTTCGAACGTGAAACGGCGCTTTATCGTGACGTCGTCGCCCGCGTTGGTTCTCAGGCTGGACAATACCGGCAACTGCCCGAGCTGCTGAGTTTCATTGAATCACAGACGGCGAGCGCGCTCTCGCTACGCCGAGTAAAGATCGTCCTGAGTAAGGACGATGTCAGCGAGCACGGCCGCAGCCTGGATCAAAGGCAAGTCGAAGCGCCCTGGATTGAGCAGCTTTTGCACAGAGCCGAGGCTGATCGCGCCAGCGAGATCGCGAACACCGACGAGCTGCGCCAGAATGAATATGACATCGCTTATCCCTTACGACGTGAGGACCGCAACGTGGGAGTAATGCTGGTCCAAGCTTCGCCTAACGCGCTGACCCCGGACGTGCGCGCAGTGTTGGAAGTTCTCGCCGGCCAGGTCGCAATCGCGGTGGAGGATTGCCGTCTGGGCAACGAAAACATTCGATTGGAGAGAAAGCTGGCCGAAGGTGAGCGGTTGGCTGCGCTTGGTCAGATGGCCGCGAGCGTAGCCCACGAGGTGAAGAATCCGCTCTCCGCGATCAAATCGATTGCGCAGGTCATGAGCGAAGATCAGGCGCTCAAGAGCCAGCACGCGCGCGACCTAAGTCTCATCGTCGGAGAGACTGATCGACTGAGTAAGAGCGTGACCCAATTGCTTAGCTTCGCCAGTAAGAAACCGCCCGCGGCTGCGCCGTGTGGCGCCGACGAGTTGGTGCGGAGTGTGACTGAGCTTTTTCGCGTCGACGCTGAAGAGCACGAACTAACTCTGCAATGCTCGGCAAACGCGGAAGCGCAGTTAGACGGCGTACAGACAGCCGCTATCCGTGATGCCCTGTCAAACCTCGTCCTGAACGCGTTGCAGGCTACTCCAAAAGGCGGCAAGGTAACAATTCACTCAGCACTCGACGAAAACGAAATTGTTTTTGCCGTTACGGACAGCGGATCAGGAATCGATCCGGCGATGAAGACAAGAATTTGGGAACCGTTCTTTACCACGAGGCAACGTGGCACGGGACTTGGCCTTGCGATTGTGCGAAGGCGAATGGAAGAGGCTGGAGGCTCGGCGCGGCTGGCTCCGTCGCACAATGGCGAGGGTGCTCGATTTGAATTGCGCTTGCCGATGTCAGTAGCCCAACCATAAGGGAGGGCCTTGCACGCTAATCGTCGAGTTAGCGCCCTCGCTTACGGTCGGGCTACCGCCCCGCCGCGCTACTGTTTGGAACTTTCATCGTTCGTGTGCGTGACATCAATCGGACGAGCAACCAATCTGCCTGCGAGCAATCGCAAACTCAATCATCAAGGAGAACGAGTTATGATCTCAATCAAAAACCATCGGGTGATCTTTTGCGCTTTGTTATGCGCAGTTCTGGCTGTAACGGCGACAAAGGCGCTGGGTCAGGAGTCGAATCAAACTTCGCGCTCGTCAACCAGCTCGCCGCGTGAAGACGACACCAATCTCGATACACAGCTCTATCTCATTCTGGCGACGAACCGCGACACAGAAGACGGGAAGATGCCGTTGGCGCTCGAGCCGGTGCTGGCGCGGCTTCGTGAAACGCTGCCGTTCAAACACTATGCGCTGGCTGCGACCTTCCTTAATCGCGTGAGTCACAATGGTTATCTCGAGATGACCTGGGTGGGCGGACCGCTTCTGGTGCCTTCTTCGTCTCCTATGGGGAATCCCAGCTTTAACCAATTTACAGCTCAGGTGAGAGTAAGCACAGATGACAAAGGTCGCGAAGTCGTGCGCATGAATAAGTTTACCTTCGGTTCGCGCGTGCCAATTATTACAGCGCAATCAACCACCACCTCGACCGCGACCGGCCCCAGTTCCTTTCCGGTAATCAATTATGAATCGGTTGGCTTGCGGACGGACATCAGTATGCGCGAGGGGGTTCCGGTGATTGCGGGCACACTGAATGTCGGCCCTTCGGGTGATGCCATCGTGGTGGTGATAGCTGCCAAGCGATCCGCAAATTAAGCACGGCACACCTTTGTTTAGAGGCGGGCTACTGCCCGCCTCTAAACAATCGATAATGTTTTAGTTATATCCGTGGCACGCGACGGATGGGACAAACGGGGGTTTACCCACTCGCTACTGCGAGCGGTTCTATTAGGCCGCACTATGGCACGCAACGCGCAAGCAAAACTCCCCGAAAAGTATTAGACTCTGGGGAGTCACCATGGAAAAGAATAGCTTGCGGTTGTTAATAGTCGACGATGAAGAGGCGGCACGCTACGGCATCAGACGCGTGCTGGAGACCTTTGGCAGCGAGATTGCCGAGGCCGAAAGCGCAGAAGCTGCGCGCGCCTTGCTGCAGCAGCGAAAGTTCGATCTCTTGCTGCTCGACGTCAACCTGCCAGGAATCAGTGGTCTTGATTTTCTAGAGGAGCTTCAAACCGTAAACGAGTCGGACTCGGCCGAATCGCCTCTCGTCATTATCATCACCGCGCATGGCTCGGAACGCCTGGCGGTGCAGGCCGTGAAGGCCGGTGCCTACGATTACATCTCGAAGCCTTTCGAGCTTGACGATCTTCGTCTGGTCGTCAAGAACGCATTTGAAACAATTCGTCTTCGTCGCGAGAACCGGTCGCTCAGACATCGCATCGAGATCGAAGCTTCTCAGCGTGGCGCGTTACTTGGCAATTCCGAGGCTATGCAGACCGTGCGCTCGATCATCGAGAAGGTCGCGGACACGGATGCGACCGTTTTAGTGCGCGGCGAATCCGGCACCGGCAAGGAACTTGTCGCGCGCGAGCTGCACGATCGCAGCAGCGTGCGACGCAATGGCGCGTTCGTCGCGGTGAACTGCGCGGCGCTGCCGACCGAGCTGATTGAATCCGAGCTTTTTGGGCACGAAAAGGGCGCATTTACAGGCGCTGCAGCACGCCGCAAAGGCAAGTTCGAACAGGCAAACGGGGGCACGCTTTTCCTCGACGAAATCGGCGATATGAGCGCAAATGTGCAAGCGAAGCTGCTGCGCGCTCTGGAAGAACGAAGAATTGAAAGGCTCGGAGGCGACGAATCAATTCCGGTCGACGTGCGCATTATCAGCGCCACGCATCGAGCGCTGGAAGAAGAGATAACGACTGGGAATTTCCGCGCCGATCTATTTTATCGTTTACGGGTGGTGACGATTGATATTGCTCCGCTACGCGAACGACCTGAAGATATTCCGGTTTTGGCCGCTGCGTTTGCCCGTCAGGCTGCGGAACGTCACGGCTTGCCTGAGCGACAACTCAGTCGCGACGCGCTGCGAAAAATGATGGAGTACGAATGGCCTGGCAACGTGCGTGAACTGCGCAATGCAATCGAGCGTGCGGCAATTATGTCGGAAAGTGAGGAGCTGGAGGCAATCGACCTCGATGATCAGCCGGCACCTCGGGCATCTGTTACTGCTACTGAAGCAGCGGTGAACGGTAACCTAATGGTTCCGTACACTTCTGATTTTCGTGACGACCGGCGCGAGTTCGAGCGCCGTTACATTGCCCGCTGCCTGGAGGAATCCGGCGGCAACGTCACGCGCGCGGCTTCGATTCTGGGAATGCATCGTCAATCGCTGCAACACAAATTGAGAGAGCTGGGACTTGGGCGACGTTACGTCGCAGTCGGAATCACGCCGCAAGACAAAGAGTAGATTCTCCACCCTCTTCGACGGACAAAAATCGACAAAAGTGCTATTTTTCCGGCATGCTAGGGAAGCACAAGAAACCTGATAGGAAACCGATCCGTAGCTGCAGAGGGCGCAAAGACGCAAAGGAGCGCATAGGCAGGTTTTCCTCAGCGGCCTCTGCGGAAAACTCTGCGACCTTTGCGGTTAATTACCAGCGGCCGTAGGCATTGACAGACTAAACAAAATGAAAGCACGCATAGACCGGTTGCGTAACTCTGTCGCCCGTTTCACGGGCTTTCGTTTCGTAATATGATCCTGCCCCAGCACTAAAGTGCCGGGCTATTTTCAATAGTCCGCTGCGCAGACGTGGCCGCATCGTTTTCTGAAAACAGTTTTGATGAGTCAATCTAGTGTGGTGTCCCAGAAATTCACTTAATTCATCAATCAACGGGGCACTAGCCCGACCGTCAGGGAGGGCTCAGTTTACACACCGCTAACACGTGAGCCCTCCCTGACGGTCGGGCTAGCGCCCCGTTGGCACGCCGCGGTTTTGTTAGCGCACTTTCGAGACAGGATACTAGCCGGAACGCCAACTTATGAAAGCACGAATAGACGCCATTCTGCATCGCGAACAAGCTGAGTATCTCGATGATCTTCTGCCACCGAGCACCGGCCTGTTCGCGGAAATGGAAAAGTACGCAGCTGAGCATGACGTGCCGATCGCCGATCGCGAAGTTGCACTGTTTTTGGAAATCACTGCGCGGACAATCAAAGCGAAACGCGCATTGGAATGCGGAATGGCTATCGGCTACTCGGTAATTCACCTCGCGCGTGCGATGCCGGAGGACGGCCTGGTAGTCACAATTGAACCCAGCGACGAAATGATCAAAGTGGCGGAAGGTTATTTCTTACGAGCTCGCGTACATGAACTCGTGCAAATTGAAAAAGGGTATGCCCTGGACGTCATTCCGCGCCTGAAAGAAACTTTCGATCTGGTTTTTATTGATGCGGTGAAGGAAGAATATCGCGGGTATTTGGATTTGTCTCTGGCTAAACTTCGCGCGGGTGGTGTGGTCGTCTGTGACAATCTTCTTTGGGGCGGACAGGTCGCCGGAGAAATTCGCTCGCCCAATCAGAAATCATCCACGGAAGCCCTGCGCGACTTTAATCAATACTTCGTAAACCATCCTCAGTTGCGCGCCGAAGTCTTGTCGGTTGGCGACGGCTTGGGTTATGGAGTGAAGGTTTGATGAAGCGCTGAAGGCGCGAAATGTAATAGCCCTGGGCGTTAGCCCAGGGTTCCTGGAACCCATTTTCAATCTGAGCCCTGAAGGGGCGACATGCCTGGTCCAGACAAGATTATTTCGCCCCTTCAGGGCTTATCAGTGAGATGGGAACGTTTACCCAGCGCGTTGCGCTGGGCTATTGCATCGCGCGCCTTCGGCGCTTAAACCCTCTGATCATTTCCGATTCCGCGCCTGACGGCGCTTAAATCCTGTGATCATTCGTCAAACCGCTGAATCTCTTTCTGAAGTTGCTGATGTGACCGCCCGCGGCGGCGTCATCGCCTTTCGCACCGATACCTTCTATGGCCTCGGCGCGGATCCCTCCAATCGCGACGCAGTTCAAAGAATCAAACAACTAAAGGGCAGGCCAGCGGGCAAACCAATCCTTGTCATCGTTAGCGATAACGATCAGATTGAGCGGTTCATCGCGCAGAAGTCCAGGACGTTTGATATTCTCGCTGAACATTTCTGGCCAGGACCGTTGACACTAATCGGCAAAGCAGCGCCACAAATCTCCGCTGAGATTACTGCTGGAACCGGAAACGTTGGCGTGCGCTTGCCGGCCGATGATCAGCTCCGCGCGCTGGTCCGAGCCTGCGGCGGAGCGCTAACCGCTACTAGTGCAAATCCTTCGGGAGATGAACCTGCCAGAACAGCGAGCGACGTGCAGCACTATTTCGGCGAGGTGGTTGATTTGATTATTGATGATGGCGAGGCCCGAATTGATCGACCCTCGACGGTTGTAGACGCGATTGAAGCGCAGCCGAAGCTGATTCGCGAAGGCGTGATTTCGTGGTCTCAGATTGAGGCTGCAATCAAATAAGCTGTAATGGGCTGGCATGGATGTCGGCGAACCGCAGGCAAGATGCCCGCGCTCCTATTTCTGCACCGTCAAATCCTTCACGAATGCCCAATCACCGCTGGCGTTCACATGGATATTGCCGACGCTCTTCTTCGTGATGACCATGTTAGCCTGGTACCAGAGGGCAAAAACCGGCACATCGCGACTGATGATTTCCTGTGCCTTCGCGTACAAAGGCGCGGCCTTCGTATGGTCGTAGGTATTAGCGGCTTCCTCGAGGACCTTGTCCAATTCAGGATTGCTGTAGCGGCTGCGATTGCGGGCGGCGCGTGTTTCGGTGGGAATCTCAGACGACGCAAACAGGTCACGGTAAAAGATCGGATCCTGGTTGCCGCCAACCCATTGACCATAGGTCATCTGAAACTGGCCCCTTCGAAGCGAATCCAAGAGAACGTTGAGTTCTGAGGTCTCGATTGAAACCGGCACTCCCACACTCTTCAGATAGTTCTGAATTACGCCCGCGTACTGGCGCGCGGCCGCACTGCTTCCGGAAATGCGAAACATCAGTGGAGCGGCCCAACGCATTTGTGGGCCGTCCCCGTCGGGATCGCGAAACCCTGCTTGGTCTAACAAATTCTTCGCCATCGCTGGATCGTAGTGATAAATCTGCCCCGGCGTATATGCCCACGAAGCTTCCGGCAAAATTGAATGAGCGATTTGTCCCTGTCCCAGGACCAGGTCGCGAATCATGCTTTCACGATTAATTGCATAAGCGATGGCTTGGCGCACCTTGACGTTTTCCAGCGGCGGCGAGGTGGTATTGAAGGTCAGTAGATTCACATTCGAACCGGCGAATTGCAAGACATTGAGATTCGGATCCGATCCCAGTGCCTTGATTGCATCCGGTGAAAGGCTGGTGGGCAGCGGCGCGATATCCACCCGTCCGCTGCGCAGTTCCGCCTGCATCGCGTTTGAGTCGCTGATTACACGCACGCGCAACGCAGGGATCTGCGGCGGGCCATCCCAATAATTTGGATTCGCTTCCAACTCGACAACCTGCTGCGAGCTGTCGTAGCTCCTGAACTTGAATGGGCCGGTGCCGATCGGATGTGCTTTTTCCGATTCATAGCTATCCTTCGGAATGATTGCTATCGGAACCAGGTTCGGCAGCAATCCTGTCCACGGATTATTGAGATGAATGATCAGGGTATGCGGGTCGGGCGCCTCGATGCCCTTAATGTAAGCCTTCCGCTTGGTACCTGAACCCTCAAAAAAACTCGCGGCTTTCGCAAACGTTGAAGCCAGCACTGTATCCAAAGTGTATTTCGCGTCCGCTGAAGTGAAAGAGCGGCCGTCGTGGAACGTCACGCCGTCGCGCAGCGTGAACGTGAAACTCAGACCATCTTCGGAGCGTTGGATATTCGAGGCGAGCTCAGGCACGTAATCAAACTTGTCGTCCTTCTTCACTAACGAATTGAACATCAAGGTGCGGACACGTTCGCTGGCGGCATCAACGGAAGGTGAACCGAGCGGATCGATTGTCTTGACGTTGTCTGAAAGCGCTACGACAAAAATGTTGGACCGACGCCGGCAGGCAAGTGGCAGAAGAAGCAGCCCGATAACCAGAAAGAGACCTACGCTGTTCTTCAGACTGGATCTCCGTTCTTTCGAACGCCGACTGCTGATTCTGGCGGCTGGACTAATCAACATGCGATTCTCCCGGATAATGGTAGTCGAGTGTGTCGTTTAGCCTATGTATTTCATCCCCCAGTCGCTTGAACTTCTCCATGTCCAGTTTTGGCGGCGGCTGCGCCAGCGTCTTGGTCTCAGCGATTCGCGCCAGCGATCCTTGGATTCGTTTTTCGGGGATCTTTCCATCGCGAGCTGCTTCAAGCAACGCACGGTAGCCGCGCCGAATTGTTTCCGGCGTCGCGCAAATCAAAAGCATGTCTTCGCCTGCCCGAAATGCCCGCACAGTGGCGTCTTCAATTTCGCAATGCTTGGCTATGGCGCCCATTTCCAGGTCGTCGGTGACGACCAGGTGATCGTAAGCCAATTCATGACGTAAAAGCTTCGAGACGATGCTCGGGCTGATCGACGCGGGCTCGATCAATCCTCCCGTGGTTCCTTTCTTGATATCGATGTTGGGAAAGCCGCCATGGCTGACCATTACCACGCGCACGCGATCATCGCTGCGCTGGAACAGTTCGATGTACGGTGCCAGGTCCTGGGCAAGCAAATCATCGTGCGACAGGGGCACCATCGGCATTTCGATGTGCGAATCTACTTCGCCGGCCCCGATTCCCGGAAAGTGTTTCAAACAGCCGAGACAACCCGAACCCTGCAGCCCGCGCATATAAACAGTCGTGTTACCCAGGACCTCTGCAGGCGTCCGCCCAAATGAACGTGAATAAAGACCATTTGTGAGCTTACTGCGCTCCTCCGTAATAATTGACATCACCGGCGCGAAATTCAGATTAAAGCCCAGCATGCGCAACGCTTCACCGGTAATGCGTCCCAGAGCGCGGGACCCGGCCAGATCGCCGTGCTGGCGAATTGCGCGCGCCGAGGGCATTGGGGGGAAGATTTCGCGCAGCCGATCGACTAGTCCTCCTTCTTGATCTATGCCGCAGAGAGGTTCAATCGGAAGCAGCGAGCGCGCGCCATCCAGCAGAGCCCGCAATTGCTCAGGCGATTCCACATTGCGGCCGAAAATTATTATTCCGCCGGGTTTGATCTCCTCGACGAGTTCGCGGCCGATTTGCTGTTCGAAGGGTAGTGATAAGAGTGTATCCGATTGCATTGAGTATGAAGGCCGGTCGGAAGTCAAAAACAGACCGTTGCAAGCTTACGATACGAGAGAGCGCGATTCAACTTAATTAGTTAGACGGTAGGTGCTCACTCTAGGGTTCTGCTAAGGACAACTTTCACTGGCAGCGCGGGCATCCTCGCCCACATTAACGTCAACCCGATTGCCTCCCTTTCGTCCAGGAAGTGAAGAACTGAGCGTGTTGCGCAAGCTTGGCGGGCGAGGCGCCCGCGCTCCCAGTAACACGTGGCCTATTCATTCCAGAATAGAAACCAATCCATACCGGGTTGACCTACTAGCAGAAACGGCCGGGCCAACTTGAAGCCATGCACAGTAGCCGCTGCGTTTTCAAAGACTCTCATTTAGAATGTCGACTTGATGAAGGGAATGATACTCGCCGCCGGATACGGCGAACGCCTCTGGCCGTTAACCGCGGATCGAACCAAGCCGGCGCTGCCGGTTCTCGGAAAGCCGCTTGTCGGTTACGTGGCTGAGTATTTGGCGAAATACGGAATTTCAGATGTCCTGGTGAATCTGCATCACCGGCCCGAATCGGTGCGCGCGGCTCTCGGTGACGGCAGTAGATTTGGCGTCCGTTTGCAGTATGTGCACGAGCCGGTGATTTTGGGAACGAGCGGAGCGCTCGACAATGCGCGCGATTTACTCGGTAGCGATACGTTCGTCGTCGTCAACGGCAAGATCATCACGGACATTGATTTGAACGCGGCTTTCGAAACCCATCGGCGGACAAAGGCGCTCGCTACGCTCGTGCTTCGAAGAAATGTCTTACGCGAGCGTTTCAGTATCGTGGAGACCCACCACGGCCTGGTAACCAGGTTCGGTGGAATGCCGGACTATCCGACAGAAACCATGAATAAAACAGAAATGGCTGATACACCTTTAATGTTTACGGGCATTCAGATTCTCGAGCCGCTCATCTTTGGTTACATTCCGCGCGGTGTCTTCTCCCATTCGACGATAGATATCTACCCGCAAGCGATAGCAGCGGGCGAGCGGATCGCGGCGCATGTCGCCGGCGGATCCTGGTACGAGCTGTCCACGCTTCGTCGTTATCTCGACATTAGTCTCGCGCTAATGCGCTCCGAGGGCCGGAACGTATATGTCGGTCAGAATACGCTAATTGACAGAGACGCTGAAGTGAGCGAGGCGGTGCTTTGGAACAATGTAATGATAGAGAAAGGCGCCACAGTACGCCGCTCGGTACTCGGTGATGGAGTCCGTGTGCGAGCGAATGAGCATATCAATGACGCTGTAGTAGTGCGCGGCGAAATCGTTTCGGGATTGACCGCGCCCGCCAAAGCTTTGAAAGGCGAGCTGTGTGGCGATAACTTTGTCGTCTCCTTATCGCAGTGATAAGAT
>WNFY01005029.1_pt1 | contig 34811 bp, 28 predicted proteins | sample 5400091 | NCBI WGS metagenome assembly WNFY01 (sample SAMN13153364, study PRJNA577476) | soil metagenome | isolation source: 60 cm soil or saprolite under grassland replicate 1 | place: USA:California | collected 2016-06-15 | reverse complement strand
GACTGTCCAGGTCAATCCAGCATACTGCGTGGTTACGTTATTGAGCTGAGTCGTCTTCGTCTGGTATTGAGTCACATTTGCTTTGCCAGTCAAAGCAATCATTTCCTGAGCCTCAGTATCTTTGCCCAGTTGAAGCGTAAGCTGGCTAATCTGGACACTGGTTGGTACGGGGAAATCCAGCCAGTTCGTGCGCGACACACCCCCATCTGGACCGATGAATTGTTGTTCATTGGTGGGAGCAATACTGGTTTTATCGGGCAAAATTAAGCGGGTAACATCGCCGTAAAGGTAACCTCCACGGGCCGTACTCTTATTATCTTCTTTAAGATTCAACCGAACCACACCGGTTGTCCCTGCATTACGGTCATCAAGAAAGGCCTTCGATTGCTGGGCGTTAACGATTGTGATGTCCACTCCTGCATAGGGCACAGTCTGATTGATCTGTACAGTAGTGATGGGAGGTTGAGTTGTAATTGAGCTGCTACTGTTGTCACTATTGTTACTACTACTGCTGTAATTCAGACTTTTGGAGAAGCTGTTAAGGGACGTTTTACTCGCATAATATAAAGACGGTACCCCCAAACAGAGGAACAGGACGACAAGTAACACGAGACATCCACAACAGCTACTGCGCTGGCGTTGTGGTCTATAACCAGCATATCTACGCCCACCGAAGCCTCGTAAGAGGAAAAGGAGGCCTAAAGCTCCAAACGCTTCGGCGATAGGGCTTTGATTTTGTGGCTGCTGTTGTTGCGCATAGGGTGGTACTTGTTGCTGAGGAGATTGAGCATAAGATGGTACCTGCTGCTGGGCATAAGGTTGCATCTGCTGGGGCTGTTGCGCGTAGGGAGGTGTTTGCTGTGAATAGGGGTAACTTTGGGATGGAGGTTGCGCTCCATACTGGCTGGGCGGTGGTGGCTGCGCTTCAAGCACCGTTCCACAGTTAGTGCAAAATCGTTGGTCGGCGGTAATCGAGATGCCGCACGTTGGGCAGTGATGCTCAGACATTTGTGACATGGCCGTTCTCCTTAGTGCATATTAGTACATAAAAGGGGGAAGTTCTGAAGAAAACCTCACACCCCCTGAAATAGTTGCTACAATGCTACAATAGTAACAACGAACGGCGAGTGTTTCTATAATCCAAATCACCTAATCATCATGAAGTAGTACACTAATTTGGGGATATAAGAACAGCTACTCAGCGCGCAGTGCTACTATTGGATCGAGCCTTGATGCGCGTATAGCCGGGTAGAGGCCGAAAACAATTCCAATGAACGAGGAGATCACAAATGGAAGAAGAATTGAGACTACTGTTATCACGAATGGAAGTCCCGTTGCACTTGTGATCAGCAATCCCAGGAAGAAGCCCATTAGCATGCCAATCACTCCTCCGATAAGACTCAGTACGAGGGCTTCAATCAAAAATTGGTTGCGGATATCGCTGCGCCGTGCGCCTATTGACATGCGGATACCGATCTCGCGTGTGCGTTCAGTGACTGAGACGATCATGATATTCATGATACCGATACCACCTACTGTGAGAGAAATTCCAGCGATACCCACCAGGAGGTATGTCAGAATTTGTGTGAACTGCTGTGCAGTCTGCAAGAGCTGTACCGAACTGATGGCAGTGAAGTCATCAAGGCCCCCACTTGGAATCTGGTGTCGTCGTTCCAGGACCGTCTTAATATCCTGCTGCACCTGTTTCACGTTATCAGAGCTATCGACTTGTAACAGGATTTGATCGACAAAGGTTGTGTTCTTCAAACGGATGAGCGCAGTGTTAAAAGGGACAAAGACAATGTCGTCCTGGTTGAAGCCGCCACCTTTCGCCTGTAATACTCCGATAACACGGTACTCTTGATCACGAATGCGAATCGTCTGACCCACGGGGTCTAATCCGGTTATATCAAAGAGATTATGCGCAACAGTCTGTCCAAGGATCGCAACAGGAAGTCCGCCACTATCATCGGCTTCACTAAACCAGTTGCCTTCTGCCATTTGCCATCCCTGGATATCCTGGAATGCAGTGTTTACTCCCTGGATACGGGTATTCCAGTTCTGTTTCCCAAATACAACCTGCGCATTCAGGGAGATAATCGGGCTTACTGCTGCGACATGTCGTATTTTTTTGAGAGCAATAGCATCCTGTGGTGTGATTGATTGAGTAGTGCCAGCGCCACCGAAAGCCCCTCTCGAAGTTGAAGCGCCAGGTATAACGGTAATGACATTGGTGCCTAAGCTCGCTATGTTCCCCGTAATAAATGCGCCAGCTCCCTGTGTCAGGGTAAGCGCAGCAATGACCGCGGCTACACCAATGAAGATGCCAAGTCCTGTCAAGAGCGAACGTAGTTTGTTAGACCAGAGAGCCTCCAGCGCGATGGCAACACTTGCTCCAATCATGTTGCCTCGCCTGGTACGACCCCCATGAAAATCTTGGAGCGAGCTTGCTGCAAAGTACGGGAGGGATTGTGGCTTTGCCGAAAGGGGAGCTGGTTCGTTCTTTTGTAGGGAACTGCTCAATGGGTTTCCTCCGTCACCTTGATCTTGTGCTCAGTAGTAGCTTTATTAACCAGCTTTGTCCATTCTTCTTTGGCTGAGGCAGGCGAAAGAACCTGCTCATCGTGCACAATAAGCCCATCTCGAAAAGCAACCTGGCGCTTTGCAAATTTTGCGATATCCGGTTCATGGGTTACCATCAGAATCGTCAAACCCTGCTCATTCAACGCCTGTAGCACAGCCATGATCTCAAGACTGGTGCGGCTGTCCAGGTTGCCTGTAGGTTCGTCAGCTAACAACAATGCTGGCCCATTCACCAATGCACGCGCAATAGCGACACGCTGCTGTTGTCCGCCTGAAAGTTCCGACGGCTTGTGATTCATACGATCTCCAAGCCCGACAAGACGTAGTACACTACGACCACGACGTTCTCGCTCTTCCCTCGAAATCCCTGCATAGACCATTGGGAGAATAACGTTACTGAGCGCATTCGAACGGCTGAGCAAGTTGAAGCCCTGAAATACAAAGCCAATCTGGCGATTTCGTATGTTTGCAAGCTCATCATTTGACAAGCGACTGACAAGCTTTCCAGCCAGCCAGTACTCCCCCTTTGAAGGACGATCCAGGCATCCGACGAGATTCATGAAGGTGGATTTACCTGAGCCAGAAGGTCCCATTACAGCAACAAACTCACCCTGGTAAACTCTCATCGAGATACCTTGAAGGGCAGGGACACGCGTCCGCCCTATTATATATGTCTTCATTAGAGTACGTACGTCAACAATAGGCGTGGACGTTATGGTAGTACCCGCATCTTCCGGCCTGGTAATAGCCTTTTGAGGTATAGTTGCCAGATCTTGGATAGAAGACGAGCTTTGATTGTCAACAGTTTGATCCGTCTCGGTTGTCTGTTGATTGATACTATCTGGATCTGTATCAGATGAGCCAGTCTGAGAAGATGACGCTTGTCCACCACCTTTTAGCAATCTGGAGTTGTCGCTCATCAACGTATATTTTCTCATTTTCATGTCTAAGATACCAAGACCATCGTAAGACGATGCCTTTCCGTTTGTGGCAGCCTGAAAGGATCGCTCGTGTATAGTAGGGGCGGGGCTTGCCCCCGCCCTCGCTCCCTTCATTGGATAAATGTTACGCTATACATTAGCCGCGCTGCGCACCGACAACGATAATGTCACCAGGTGAGAGACCCTGCAGCACTACATAATATGTATCATCTGTTAATCCTAACACAACAGGAACAGTTATGAAAGACGTTTGACCACCCGGTTGTTCAATCACATACGACGGAATGGGATTGTCCTGTGCGACAGATGGGTTTTGATTTATTAATTCAGTGCGCTGTTGGCGTGCCTGTGCCAGTGCAGAGAGTGCCTGGCTAGTAGTGATGAGCGGTGGTATGCCGTTGACTGTGTTAGTTGCCGTGCGCGCAAAGTTTATAGCGTTGACAGGAACAAGCACGACGTTAGGTTGTTGTACCACAACGATTGTGGCACTCGCTGTCATACCAGGTAACAGGTTCGCGTTCTGCAAGTCATCCTTATTGACATCAATAGTAACAGGAAAGGTCACTACATTGGAGACTGTCTGCCCGAATGGCGAGATGGCACTGACTGTTCCAGTAAATATCCGATTGCCATAGGCACTGACCGTGAACTGTGCGGGTTCTCCAACCTTCAGATTTGCGGTATCGGACTCATTTACGGAGGCCAGAACTTGCAATGTTGAGGTATCAGCAATCGTAATAAAGGTGCCACCCCCAGCTCCACTTGTCGAAGGTGTCGAAGAGCTCGAAGAGCTCGAAGAAACGCCAGGTGTTCCACCAACAGTGCCATTGATGGTCGTGACGATGCCAGCATGTGGCGCCAGGAGTGTGGCGTTGGCCAGGTTGTGCTGCGCAGTCTGAAGTCCCACTAATGCGCTTTGCAACGTGCTCTGGGCTGAGTTGACCATCCCTTGCAGACTTGTGTTACTCGCGTCGGCGCTAGCCTGCGCAGAAGCTAACGCTTTGGACGCCGTGTTGACCGCGTTCTGCGCGGTGGTATTGCTCGAGCTGGCCTGGGCCTCTGATAAAGTCAAAGCCTGCTGGTCGCTTGAGACCTTGGCCTGCGCTGTGGCGTTGTTGGAGGTGGCAGTCGTCTGGTCTGATGCGAGTCCTTTCTGTGCAGTGCTGACTCCGTTTTGCGCCGTGGCGTTGTTGGCGCGGGCCTGCGCTTGGGCTGTTGCAAGTGCCTTCTGGGCAGTACTGACATTGCCTTGCGCTGTTGCGATGTTGGAACTGGCCTGCGCCTGTGCTACTGCAAGTGCCTGCTGGTCACTATTGACTGTGGCTTGCGCCGTTGCCACGTTGGCCTTCGCCGTGGCGCAGGTGGGATCGGTAGTTGGAGGAGAAGCAAGACAAGCCGTCAGTGCCGTCTGGGTATGGCTCAGGGAGGTTTGAGCGTTGCTCAGCGTCGTCTGCGCGGCTGCGACGTTGGCTGCCGATAGCGACTGGGTATGGCTCAGGGCGGTTTGAGCGTTGCTCAGCGCCGTCTGCGCGGCAGAAACGTTGGCTGACGATAGGGATTGGGTATGACTCAGGGTTGATTGAGCGTTACTCAGCGTGGTCTGCGCGGCTGCGACGGTGTTCGCCGACTGGGCCTGGGTATTCGTCAGGTTGGTCTGGTCGTTGCTCAGCGTGGTCTGCGCACCGGAGGTGCTGGCCTGCGACTGGGTCTGTGTTGTGGCCAGACTCGCTATGGCATTGTTAAGCGCGGTCTGCGCGGATTGCACACTCGCATTTGATTCAGCCTCAGACTTGCTTAAATTGGCTCCAGCATTGTTCACCCCGGTTTGCGCAGATAAGACCATTGCTTGTGCAGCGTTGAGGGCATCCTGAAGAGAAGTCTTATTCAGTTTGGCGAGCACCTGACCCTTCACAACTGTCTGCCCAACCGAGACGTCAATCTGTTGAAGGATACCCGAGCCAGAAAATACCACATTATAGGTGGCACTTTGTACCGGCCCGGTGGCGCTGACGGTGAGGGAGAAGTTGCCCTGGGTCACCTGCTGCTTTTGATAGGTAATGGGACGTTGGCGGCCTCGTATCAGAAAAAAGGCCAGGAAACCTGCGAGGATCAGTAATGCTATGAGAATGAAGGTAATAATCGCCCCTCGGCTTCGCCACCATGATGGCTTTGGAGGTAATGGGCTTCCCTGGTCTTCGGGAGCCATTGCGTTAAAATCAGGTAAGGAAAGCACCTGTTCTTCAGGATTTTGAGTTTGCTGCATCATACATATTCATACTCCTCTCAATCGATTTTGCTGATAGAGGTATATGATGAAGACCCATTGTAGATAAGATAGTTGCTAATTTAGATAGTTCATAAGGTCTTCTTTTTTAAAGAATTCTTCTGCGCTGACCCCTTTACAACGCATCAGACAAATATGTTCTATAACGCTTTCTATTATAAAGCCATCAGTGACATTGTCAATGTCTAAAGCAGCCCAAATACTAAAAAACCCTCTGGAAATTGTAAAATGTCAAGGCCAAATTGTAAAATAGCAATAAATTTTCGAGTCTTTTTCTCTCGCGTCGCCTTCGGCAGCGGGGTGGGGTTCCAAGGGGCCTTCAAGGCCCCTTGGAACCCCTAGCTGATTAGTTACAAATAGCAAGGATTAAGAGAGGTTAGAAAAGAGGCAGGAGGCGAAGCCTCCTGCTGAGCTGTGCTGCCTGTGGCTGGCATTGTCATTCCGTTCGCAAGGCAACAATGGGATCGAGTTTTGCTGCACGCACTGCTGGATAGAGACCAAAACTGATACCAACGGCAGCTGAAACGCTGAATGCCAGAGCAATAGCGACAACACTAAAGACGAACGGGAAGCCAAGTCCCTGAGTGAGCGCAAAGCCACCGAGCAAACCTACAACGATACCGATTATGCCACCGATGACACTGAGCATGAGAGCCTCTAGCAAGAATTGGTTGCGGATATCGCGCTGACGTGCGCCAATAGCCATGCGGATACCAATCTCGCGGGTGCGTTCAGCGACAGAAACCAGCATGATATTCATAATACCAATTCCACCAATTGAGAGCGAGACTGCTGCGATACCTATGAGCAGGATTGCTAGTTCAGCGGTATTCTGCTGAGCCGTCTGGACAAGTTGGTTTCCGCTGAACACCTGAAAGTCATTGGCTTGCGACGCTTCTCTCAAAGAAGAACTATTGCTTGGAGTTGTAGCTCCACCGGTTCGTTGTCCACCATTCGGGTTGCCACCCCCACCAAAGCCTCCACCACCTGGTCCACGCGCAGGGTTACCATTGCCAAAGCCACCACCGCCTCCACCTAGTCCACGTAGCGGATTGCTGCCGCCGAATTGCTGGCCTTGAGAGGAGGGGGCCGATCCCGTGAGATGATGATGCGTTCTGAGTAGCGTAGTAATGTTTTGCTCCACTTGCGCTATGTTGTTGACGTCATCGACCTGCACCTGGATTTGGTCCACATAGACAGGAGAGGGTTTCAAGCGCTCACTGGCCGCGCTAAAGGGCACAAAGATAGCATCATCCACGTTTGCAAAGCCCTGTGTTCCTTTGGACTGAAGCGTGTCAACGACGTGGAAAGCCTGATTATTTATAAGGATCGTTTCACCAATCGGGTCGGTACCGGTGGTAGAAAAGAGACTCTGAACTACAGTCTGCCCGAGCACAGCGACAGGAGCACTTGTCTGTTCACCCTGGTCACTAAACCATAAGCCCTCGGCAATCTGCCAACTCTGAATTGTTTGGTAACTTGGATAGACACCGCGAACTGATGTATTCCAGTTCTGGCTCCCGTAGACTACCTGACCGGATGTTGTTAGAACAGGAGTCATTTCGACCACGTGGTCAACCTGTGCCACCGCCTGGGCATCAGACAAGGTAAGCGTCTGTTCTGTTCCCGCAGCGCCTCGCGCACCGTTGGTCGACGCCGCGCCGGGCGAGATAGTAATAACATTGGTGCCCAGGCTGGCGAACCGGGCGCTAACACTCTGATTCACTCCCTGCGTCAAGGACACAACAGCAATAACTGCCGACACTCCGATAATTACGCCAAGCATGGTCAGGAACGAACGCATACGATTGGCTTGAAAGACCTCCAAGGCGCTACCCAATATCGCATCAATTTTTACACCACGCCTGGGTTTCGAGTACCACGAATCCTGAGTAAAAGCTCTCTTTGGTGTTGGCTTGACCGGAGAGATTTTTGCTAATGAAGTATTTGATACTGGTGCTGTCCTTGCCGAGGGTTTTGATGTATCTGCCATAGAACTATCTCCTCAATGTATTGCCTCGACTTTGTATCAGGAGGTTGTCACCCGCCCCACTTATGCTTTCATCGACAATTATAATATGTTTTAAATAAGCAAATATTAGGAGAGTACTTTCCCCTCCACACAAGATACAATTATAGCAGGGAAATCTCAAGAAATTATCAAAAAACTGTAAAAAATAGTACAATTTTGTGGAATTGCAAGCCTTCTATTTCACCGAAGATAGTATTAATGGAGATACAAATTGTGGGGAAAGTAGTGTAGGTTATATTCCCGGTTGAGGATAACATGCTGTTGATGTAGACGGTAGCAAGGATGTGAAACCTTTTGTAGTAAAGGACATGTCCTCGCCTATAATGCCATCAAAGTGTAGACCTGCTGTGTTGAGCACATTACAATTGCCAGGGGTTGGCAAAATAGTGAGATCCAACTCGGGAAATGTACCTGCCTGGCGTTGGACCTGTAAGCTAAAAGGAGTGGTACCCAGGGGCGGTACGTACCAGGAGACAGTCACAGTCATAGTGCAGTTCTTGGGTACAATCACCCAGCCGCCAAACATGGAGCGCCCAGGTTCATCACTTACTAAATTAGGAGGTGGGCCTATGGTATCGAGAGGGTGCCAGTGCCCACCATCAGGATCAGTAACCGAAGGAGCTGCCGCTCCTGGTTGGTACTGACCCGTCGGACAAAGTAATTCACCTTGTGGATAGACTCCATCGGGTTGACATTGTTGATAGCGACCGCCACAGAGAGGTATACCTGTATCGAAGCCATTCCCCCAAAGAAAGTGGCTATTCGGCGGGACATAGATTCGTAGATAGTCGTGATACGTATCATACCCGTAAACCGGCCCGATCTGATTATATACCAGACGAAGTTGCAGTACATGGGTCGCGCCACCTTTGGCATTAAGTGAGACGGTATCGTGCATAATGGTTTTGACATACTGAGAAGCTTTACTGGCGCTGAGGTTGGCCTGAACCACGAATAAACCGTCATGGGTAGTAGAACGATCAATCTGTGCTGCATAGTCGTACTTTGCGAGTAATGCTTCAACCTGAGGATTGGTGAAATACACTTGTAAATCTCTGGATTTCAGATCATGCAACATATCCTGGGCAATAGCCAGGATTTCATCTGGTGGGGCTTGACGTACTTTGTCCAGCAGCAGATGAGCCAGCAGACCAGTAAATCGTTTGCGGTCGGATGTTGTCGTAACACCTGGCTGAATGACAATCTGTTTGTATATGCCAGCGTTATCCTGTTGATAATAATGGAGACGATCCTCCAGATTTTGTGCAGTAATTGTATCTTTGTATGTGGGAACATAAATCGGTCCAATAATCTGTAAAATATGCTCTACTAAGAACGGGGTAACCAGGATGACACCATCCACCTTGTGACCAACTTCAAGTTTGTATTGGTCTATGGCAATCTGAGCCGAAGTAGGAAAGTCAGCAGAGTCATTCGAGTCACGCAAGCCCCAGTTTGCGAAAGGCCACCATGAACGATATTGTGGTGGAGCAAATTGCCCCAGGGTTTTGCTGCTATCAACATACTCCACAAGGGAGATATCCCTGAGGTTGAACGGGGCAATACGACCTCCTTGTATCTGTAATTCGCCATATTGGCCAGTGAAACCACCAGTTGGTCGCAGTTCTGCTCGATCCATAGTTTGCACCAGAAAGGTGCGCGGCTCATTCACACCAAGAAGCCAATTAGCGACTCCTAAGAGATCGAGTACCTGCACAAGATCACTTTGGATCTGGGGGAGCGCTTGTAGAAGTTGTTGCAATTGATTACGCTGCTGCTCACTGACAGGTAAGGCATCGAGAGAAATGAAGCGTGATTGAGTTTGGATATCGTTCAGGTTCGGCAAAATCCCACCGATGGTCGCACCCACCAGATCAAGTATTTGTTGTGTGACCAATGGTTTTGTGGTACTGGTCAGTAGAGAACCACGAAATGTCGGTGCGAGTGAGAGAGCAGTTGCAGTAAGTTGCTGTCCAATAATAGAGATGTCCATGCCAATTTGGCTTACAGCGCGAGCCGAGCGAACCTGTGTGAGATACTGCGGAAAGTACTTTGTTATGGACTGAATGAGACTTGTGTGATCAATTTTATATTCAACTTGCTGAAAATCTATATATGCGGCTCCAAATTCTTGACGAGACCTGCTCAATTTGTTGTTGTCTAAAAAACCACTGGGGTGAGCTTTGACGCCCGTGAAAATAGTTTTGATATTGAGCAGGTGCTGTACTCCGCTCTGAGCTTGACTACGTATTTCGTTGTAGGTGGTATAGCCACTAATGCCATAGCCAATAGCGATGATGATGGGGACGAGTATGCCCAGCAGCAAGATAGCCAGAAGGATACGTGAAATCACACGATAGCGAGTTGAGCGTGGCTTATGAAGTGGTGGTTCTTGTGATCCTGGACTGTTAGAAACGCCAGCAGCATCAGAACTATTATCATGTGATGTGATTGTCATACATGTTACCCCAACGAAAGCAGAGAGAATCCATAGAAATTTAATTCTAAGGCTTTTTGCTTGCTAACAGTAAATGGATGTAAGCTGTTCCCCATAATTACTTCCTTAACATCTATTATAACGCGCGAACAAGAATTAGCGTTACTTGTTTGCACGTGAGAGCAAAGACGATTTATCATTACCATAACATTTCTCTTTTCATCAAGGTAGCATAAAAGTAGAAGGAGACAGAATTTCTATGAATTATGTTTGGAAGGTGGCAAGGAATGGATACGAGCGGCAAAGATGGTACTATTCGGCATGTGCTTTCGCATGTGAATCCACAGGGGTGTGATGTGCATGCATTCAAGGAGCCTACACAGGAGGAACTGGCACATGATTTCCTCTGGCGTGTACATAAGGTTACACCTGCTAAAGGTGAAATGGGGATTTTTAATCGCTCACACTACGAGGACGTGCTGGTTGCACGTGTCCATCATCTGGTGCCAGAAAAAGTATGGAGTAGCCGCTACGAAGATATAAATAACTTCGAACAACTCCTTTCTCGAAACGGAATGATTATGCTGAAGTTCTTTTTGCACATCAGCTACGACGAGCAAGAGCGACGTTTGCTGGCACGCGAACAGAATAAAGATAAGTCCTGGAAGCTTTCGGCTGAGGATTGGGAGGATCGAAAGTATTGGAAAGATTACGAGCAGGCGTACGAAGATGCATTATCGAAGTGCAGCACAGATGAAGCACCATGGTATATTGTACCTGCAAATCATAAGTGGTATCGCAACCTGGCAGTGGCCCATACAATTGTACATATAATGCGGCAATATAAAGATGAGTGGAAGATTGAATTGGAAGCACGAGGGCAGAGGGAGCTTGAGAAATTGCAGCAGATCAGAAATAAACGTTGATCTGGAAAACACCGGGTATCCACAAGGGATACCTCTACATTTCCATCAGGTGAACCTCGCGGTCGCCTCAAATTGTCAGAGCATGGATATTCGGTCATCTAAAGCTTGCGGGTGGGTCTTCCTCGAGTGCGCACAGGAGGTGGATAATATGTTGGGGTAACAGCCATAATATCGCCAATGCGCACCTGGACTTGCAGGTAGCTATTGCCTGGGCGGTGATAATGTGCGAAGAGCATGAGAACATGATGTGCAATCACATCAGGATCATCAGTGTGACATGAGAGGATCATTTGCCCCCCAACAGTATCCTCAGCAGAAGTAACTGCTACCTCTTCGCCATCTTCAGCGATTACAAGTTTACGTGTTTCCTGACGCACTAAGCGACTCGGCCAGAGCATAAGGGCAATTATACGGCCCTTGAGTCGCTGTTCTCGCAGACGCTCGCCGAGATAATTCGCGAGTTTGCGTATAGCTGCACAGGTTTCGTCGGCGTCAGCGGCATGATGAAGACGCACGCGAGCGTTCTGGCTGAGTGGCGGAGCATCAGGGACGACGAGACTAGAGTCCTGACCACTTGCTACATGGTAAAGCCAGCCACCTAGTCGTCCTAATCGACGGCTCAAGCCTTCTTCAGTCAAAGTAGCAACCTGTGCAAAGGTAGTGACTCCAAAATCCTTCACATGCGCTACAAGTTCTGCAACCGCTACTGAATCTATGTTTTCGCTTTTGCCTTCGATTTCAGGAGGACGAGAGGCATGCCCATTCTGCTCACTTAATTCAGGTAAGGCACTTGGAATACCTGTACCCGCCGCGCGCATCTGGAGTAACATTGAAAGCGGTAGTGTTTGCACGAATGAAGCTTCTCGACCTGGAGGAATGTAGAGGACTCCACGCCGACCATCTTTGCGACTCATCAGTGCAGCAAGTTCTGAGATTGCCTTACCGTTAGCAATGCCGATAAGAGCCGTCAGGTGCATTTCTCCTATCTCCGCACAGAGTCGCTCGGCCAGAGTGACTGGAGAATCGAAAGCCAGTTCGCAACCACGTAAATCAATGAAAGCATCAGCAACAGGCACAGTCTCTATAATACGCGAATAGACTCGGTATCGTTCGCGAAGTTTTAGCAGCACGGGTTGATATTGATCATAAGAAGCCGGAAGGAAACGCGCTCGCGGAGCAAGGCGATAAGCACGACGCAAGGGCATACCCGGACTGACCCCCAGACGCAGTGCAGCAGGTGAGACATCTATGACACGTCCAGGCTCGTTTGGACGACCCGTTCCAGTGCCTACCACAAATGCCTGACCACGCAGGGTAGGGTCAAACATTTCCTCTAACGTGCAATAAAAGTGACGTATGCGTACATGCATAATGCCCTGTCGGAGGCGCGCACGTTCTGTGCCGCGCGAGCCGCGTCTTGCATTTCTTTGTTCAGTCCCGCAGTTTGTCGTTCAGTGAGTACGTTGGTTGTCTGTGGAGCGTTGGTTGCCGGGATGTTCAAATTGTAATGTTGCATAGTAGCCTTCTGGCATATCTTTAATAAAGTGTATTATACCCTATAAATGTATTCCTGGCGTTTTTTTATCCCTCCAATGAGATAGGAGAGTTGTGGGGAATACCCACCTGCCAATGAGCTTCGTTCCTTGTAATTCCTTTTTTATTATGATGCGCCACCTGCTTGGCTTCTATTTTCCTATCTGCGAGAAATGCTGTCAAGTGTTACGTGTTACAGTGATTTATTACAATTAAGAACGCCTTCGAGTATACTTATTTTGAGATGCATAAAACCTTCCTATCATCAATTTGTACGTTGTTACAATAAGTCTTCCTGGTAGATATTGCCTTCAAGTAAGAGAGGGATCAATCGGATGAACGAAAGGGATAGGTTTGATAAATTTACGGAGCGCGCAAGGAAAGTACTTAGTCTCTCACAGGAAGAAGCACAACGCTTCCAACACAATTATATTGGGACGGAACATTTGCTGCTAGGTCTTGTACGTGAGGGCGAAGGTGTTGCTGCCAAAGTATTAACAAAGCTAGGTGTAGAGCTTCGGGAGGTTCGGAATGCTGTCGAATTCATTATCGGGCGCGGGGACCGCATTGTGTTGGGTGAGATTGGACTTACACCGCGTGCCAAGAAGGTGATTGAGCTGGCAGTAGATGAAGCCCAGCGCATGAATCATCACTATATAGGGACGGAACATTTATTGTTAGGGCTACTGCGTGAAGGTGAGGGTATTGGTGCGGGTGTGTTGGAAAGCCTGGGGGTCAGACTGGAGCGAGCGCGGAGAGAAACACTGGCAGTGCTTAGCGGCGGTAGCTCCGAGAAGCAGGTGACCCCTCCACCGTCCCTATCTGTGCCAGCGGAGGCTGCATCACTTGTGGCAGAGGGTGAGCCAGCGCTAACTTGCTCCTACTGCGGTGCACGCAGCCCAGGCTACTTCCATTACTGCTTTAACTGTGGGGCGGAATTAGCATAAGAGTAGCAGTTATCACCAGCCGAGGAAGTATAATAAATCACTAAGCACGAAGCGAGCACGGATGAAGTGGCCGTTGTTGACAGCAAAATCGAATTCTTCCTGGCTGATTGGTGGCTCAAGTTCTTGAGCAGTGAGGGGCGCTCCAGCTTGAGAGAGAAGCTGATGCACAACGTTGGGAGGACGTACTAGTGAAGCAATTTTTGGACGATGTATGCTTTGCCAGGATTGGCAGAATTGTTCGAAAAGGGCGCGGTTCTGATACCACAGGGTCAGTTTTCTGCGGTAATCGCTCCAACATTCCTCAGCCATTGCTCCGGTTGGGTCAACTGGTTGAAATAACCGATAGATGCGCATTTGCATTTGCTCATACTTTGGATAGCAGGAATCGAAATTGACAGCCTCGGGATCGAAGTTATCCAGAAAATTCTGGTAGAGCCGTGCGGCGGTGAGAGTGGCTACGCCGACTTGAGCACCATGTAAAGCAAGGCCACGATGATAGTGATAAGCGATCATATCCAGCATGTGCGAAGTCACATGTTCAGTACCTGAAATAGGGGCAGACATGTCGACGACAGATTGAGCAATACCAGCAAGCAAGAGCGCACGTGCAACAATGGCCTCCCCTCTATGTGATCGCTGTCCAATGCCAGGGATAGCCTCCAATAATATAGTGTCCAGGTTATTGAGCAGCGCAAGTGGAACTTCGCTATAAAAATCGACGAGGCCGAGCACACTGGCAAGATACCAGTCACCATATGCGACGAAGCGAGCGCAACAATCTCCCAGACCAGCTAGAGTCATGGCTTTTGGCGCAGAGGCAAGAACACGCAAGTCCGAAATGATAGCTGTTGGATAGCGCGATGGAAGAGTACGCTTAACACCATCCTTGAGTAGAACTGCCATATTTGCGGCATAGGCAGTGACTGAATTTGCGGTAGGGATGCAGATATAGACCAAGCGCGGCTGTTCTGGGTGTTGCTGATCATAAAGATAGGCTGCATGTTTGGCAATATCGGTAACAGTCCCTGAACCAAGTGCAATTATCGCTGTGCCAGGTTCCAGTCCCCAGAGAAGACCCTCAACATCCTCAAACTCGGCATGTACCAATCCATACTCATCGTTTTCCAAATGACATGTAGTTTCATCATACCCGGCTACATAGAGCAAATCACGCACAAAGCGTTTCAGGTCTACATCTTCGCGGAGCATAAGCGTTTCGTCCACCACCAACAATACCTTCGAGCCAGGAGTAACGCCTGCTCTTTGCAAAACAAAAGGTAAGTCCAGCAAAACACCGGAACCGATGAGAATTTCATCGATATCAACAGAACGTAATTGCTCTTGAGGATCGTCTTGTGCAGCTAACCAACGTTTCACAGCAGGTATATCAGCTGGATCTACAGCAAAGGTGGTACTTGTCATCGTTTAGACGCCTTTCGGAATGCTTCTTGCACGGAGTATACAGGGCTGAACTCATTGCGTCAACGAACAGTTTCATCAAGCACGTTACACAATGAAACGTGGTGCTGTAGAGGCTGGAGTTATCTTAACCATAAGTACGTTGTCTTAACGGAAATGCAACCATATTGATGCTTCTTTCCTAACATTCCTAATGTATCATTATCGTCACTACCCACCTGATAAATACACTATCTTAAGGAATCAAGTTATGAGCAACGAAGCCGCTACTCCTCTGATATATGGACTGACAACCAGTCCTTATACTATTGATACAGTGCACGAGATCGTGTCAAGTGTCGAACGAATTATTGCTACAGGTATTGAACAAATCGCACTTGTAGCAATTCGGCTGATTTATGAAAAAGAAGATAAGCTCAATACTCATCGATCTATGTCAGCCAATAAGAGTACTCAATACTTACTCAATGACCTACGTATTCTTGTGCGTAAAACTGATAGTGTATTACTTTTGGGCCACAACATTTACTTTCTGCTGCCTGATGCTGATAAACAAGGTGGACAAATTGTCCAGAATCGCCTGTGGGAGGCATTGCTCTGGCGAGTACATAACTCTTTAGAACGTGATATCATGCGTCCGCAAAGCATGGCTATAGGACATAGTTCTTATCCGATGCAGGATAAAACCATACGCGATTTTATTACAGCATCCGATGAAGCAACTTACCGTTTCGATACACAACCCGAGAAAGCAACTCGCAAGCACGCAGAGGTACTGCAAGTCCAGCATGCAAACGACGAAATAGACCAGGAGCTTCCAGTTCTAGCTCGTAAACTTGGAATTCCATATCTTACACTTTTGCCGAGGAAATTACCTCAGGGTCTGCAACACCTTGTTAATCCCAAACTTGCTCATGAGTTGCGTTGTTACCCTCTGGGTCGCGAGCGCAATAAGCTAACTGTTGCCATCCTGAATCCAGTAGACCATTCCGCACTTGATCGTCTCAAACAGGAGACGGGTTTACACATTTTCCCAGTATTGACACATCCACAAGCTTTACAAGTTGCACTGGAACAGTTAGTTTGATAGAGTGCATCTCACATTGATATAATAAAGGGTACACATTCTGACGGGCTTTTTCAAACCTGCTCCTGGGGTACCTTTACGATCCCTTGGGTTGCGAAAAGAAGCCTCATTTCCTTTTTATTTTGTGTTTAAAGAAAGGTCTGAACTTTCCATGAGAATATTAGTGACGGGTGGAGCTGGTTTTATTGGGTCGCATATCGTTGATCAGTGTATGGCTATGGGTCATGAAGTCGCTGTTATAGATAATTTATGGGAAGAAGGGGGAGGGAAAGAGCAAAACCTCAATCCTAAAGCGCGTTTCTTCCATGCAGATATTACAGACGATGCGGCATTACGATCGATTTTTGATGAAGTGCGTCCCGAAGTCGTGAGCCATCAAGCAGCACAGCACAGTGTGGCTATCTCGACAAAGAATCCGCAACTGGATGCCAGGGTGAATGTACTTGGCTTGCTGAATGTCTTAACAAATTGTACTCGTGTTGGAACTCGCAAGATCGTTTTTGCCTCATCTGGTGCCACATATGGCACTCCAGCACGGCTGCCAATCGATGAAGAAGTTCCACAGCATCCTGAGTCACCTTATGGCATTACCAAGATGGTGGCAGAACACTATTTACGTTATTGGCAAGAAGCAAATGGATTGAACTATACGGCGCTGCGCTATGGAAATGTGTATGGTCCTCGCCAGGATCCCAATGGTGAAGCGGGCGTGATAGCGATCTTCGCCAAACGTTTTCTGAAGCATGAGCCTGTGCGTATCGACTGGGACGGCGAACAGAAGAAGGACTATGTGTTTGTTGGAGACGTGGCACGCGCTAATGTCCTTGCAATTGAACATGGAAATAACGATATCTTCTGCGTAGGCACAGGAAGAGGGGCTTCGGTAAATGAACTCTACGATGCGCTAGCGAAGATTATTGGTTACAAGCCGGATATTGTGCGAGCTCCAAAACGCCCCGGCGACATCTACCTGGCTTACTTTGATTGCCAGAAGGCTGAGCGGGTGCTGGGGTGGAAACCGCAGGTGACGTTAGAAGAGGGGATTGAGAAGACGGTGGAGTTTTTCAGGGGGTAGTGTAAAGCAGAGATAGAGCAAATAAAAAAGGGTGTAACAAATTACACCCTTTTTGTTTGCGATTAATTAGTACTAACCAGTGCTAACTGCTGCGCATAGGAGCGCACCACTTCACGCATATGTCGTGTGATGATGTGAGCCAGGATCAAATGCGCATCTTCTTCCTGCTCGATATTCTGACCTGGCGCCAGCACGTAGGCATCGACCATCTGCTTGATCTGACCTCCTTTTGCCCCGAGCAAACCGATGGTCGCAGCACGCGACTTTTTTGCTACCTTCAGCGCGTTGATGACATTGAGAGAGTTCCCACTCGCGCTAATGCCGATCACGAGATCTCCTGGCTCTATCATGTTTGCCAGTTGCTCTGCAAAGATGTATTCATAGGCAGTATCGTTGCTCCAAGCAGTGATTAAGGGGACATGGTCTGTCAAAGAAATAGCTTTCACTCTCGGCGCACCAGGCATAATGGTGTTCTTTGCCAGATCGAGTGCGAAATGCGAGGCGGTGGCAGCACTACCACCATTCCCCATGATAAAGATACGACGGCCCTGGCGGTAGGTCTCTTCCAGCAACACCAATATTTCTTGCAGATGTGCCTGCGAGATCGCTCGCACCATCTCTTGAAGATCGCTGAAATACGTGTCTATCGATGCCTGTGCTTCCACTGTCTGCTCCCTCTTTTCTCACATCGTTTGTATCTGTGGCTCTGTGTACGGCGCTACCCAGTTTGGGCTAAAGGTGGCCACGTTGAGCACGACCGTGGCCCCTTGTTGATCGAAACGGAAGTTCATGCGCTTCAATCCTCGGTCCTCTAAAGCTCGGGTCACGCTCTCTTGCGCCTGCTCCTCGCAGTAGAGCAATAGGAAGCCTCCTCCCCCTGCTCCAGTGATCTTGCCCCCTGTTGCTCCCTTTTGCAGCGCAAGATCGTAACACTCGTCGATGAAACCCGTTGAGAGTCCTGGCGCCAGGCGCCGCTTCTCCTGCCAGGAATAATCCAACAGACTCGCGAACTCATCGAGGTCTCCTTGCTCCAGACAGGCCTGCACTTCGCTAGCAACTCGTTTGATATTGTGCAATGCTTGTAGGACTGTGTCGTCTTGATCCTGGGTCGACTTCCGCTGGTGCTTCAAAATGGAGGTTGAGTCACGGGAACTGCCAGTAAAGAACAGCAGTAAGCGCCGTTCCAGCGTTTGCCGCACCTCGGGAGCGATCTGCAACGGCTCTACGGTGACTCCCTGGCTACCAAATGTGATGGTATTGAAGCCTCCAAAAGCAGAAGCGTACTGGTCTTGCTTGCCAATGGGCATGCCCATTTTATTGATCTCGATATACGAGGCCAGTTCAGCCACCTGCTGCCTGGTCATAGGTTGCTCCACCAGCGTCGAGATGGCTCGCACCATTGTGACAGCGGCGGCGCTTGAGGAGCCCAGGCCAGTGCCGGGAGGCACTTCGCTGGCCACAAAAAGGTTAATACCCCGGCGAATGCCAAAATGATGTAGCACGGCTTTGGGCAGCGCCAGGTCTCCATTCCAGAACAGGTCATTATACGGCGAGTGCCGAAACAGGGAGCGATAATCGGCCGAGATGACCTGGAGATCATCCGATTCGTCAGTGGTCAGGATAGCATAAAAGTATTTATTAATGGCAGTGCTGATGACCAAGCCACCATAGGTGCCATAGTAGGCCTCCAGGTCGGTACCACCTCCTCCCAAACTGATACGCATCGGGGCCCTGGCTATTAACATGTATGTATCTCTCCCTCTGTAGTGAAACAAGTAAGGCAAGGTACAATGAGAGCCAATCGTGCTTGATAGTATTTGCCTGATACCAGTAGAAACGTGTCAAGTTCGATTGCACCTTGCCTTAACATGCTTCTGCTTAGCTCGCGACTGGCTGGCGCATGGCTTCGATCAGCACTTGTGCCACTTCTGGACGCGAGAATTCGCGCGGCGGTATCTCTCCTGCCTGTAACATCTGACGCACTTTAGTACCACTGAGAGTCACGTGCTGCTCACTGCTATGCGGACACGTCTTGGTGGATGCCATCGCATCGCAGGCTTGGCAGTAGAAGGTGTGATCGAAGAACATCGGCGCGATGCCCAGTTTCTCCGGATCGAATTCGGCAAAGATGTAGTGAGCGTCATAAGTACCATAATAGTTGCCGACGCCAGCATGATCACGCCCAACGATGAAATGCGAACAGCCATAATTCTTGCGCATTAAGGCATGAAATATGGCTTCGCGCGGCCCCGCATAGTGCATCGCCGCAGGCAGCACCCCTAGAATCACTCGATCAGCGGGATAGTAGTTCTCCAACAAGACTTCGTAGCATTGCATACGCACATCAGCCGGAATGTCATCACCTTTTGTGTCTCCAACCAGGGGATGGAGATACAGCCCATCAACGGTTTCCAACGCGCATTTCTGGATGTATTCGTGCGCTCGATGCACCGGATTTCGTGTCTGGAAGCCAACGATGCGCTTCCAACCACGCTCAGCAAAGGCGTGTCGCGACTGTGTAGGAGTAAAACGATACCTGGCGAAAGCTTGTTGCTGTAAAGCAACTATACGCACCGGGCCACCTAGTAGCACGTCGCCTTGCTCATAGACCACTTTTACACCTGGATGGGCTTCATCTGTGGTGCGATATACTTTACTGGCTTCGAGTTGCTTATCATAGCCAAACTTCTCTTCAATGGTCATGACGGCCTGGAGTGTCCCCTGGGCATTGACGAGGGCGATCTCGGAGCCCTCCTTGATATTGGCTGCTTGCTCCGTGCTGGTAGCCAGGGTGATGGGAATCGACCAGGGTAAGTCACTCGCGAGGTGCATATCGTTGACACTACCAAGGTAATCGGCTTTGGTCATGAAGCCATGCAGCGGGCTATAGGCGCCGATGGCGAGCATTTCCAGGTCAGCTAGTTGGCGTGAACCAACTTCGAACTGTGGTAAGCTACCAGCACGTTCCTGCAATGCAGCACGTTCACTTTCACCTGCCATGTTGATGATGAGTGCTCCTCCGTGAGGAGCGATTAATCCGTTGCTCATGAAATGTTCCTATTGCTTTCTATTGTCTGCCCATGATAAGCCATAATTGAACAATTGGGGTAGGGCAGCGCCAGAGTACCCTCTATTATTCAGCATGGATCACCTACAGGGAGGCAGCAGTGGCTGCTATTGCGGGCTGTACTTCCGGTACCAGATAGCCAAGTTCTTCGAGGGTGGTAAAGATACGATCGACGCTCTCCTCGATTGATTCTTTGCTCGTTTCGACCACGAGTTCGGGATGCTCTGGCTCCTCGTAGGGATCGTCCACGCCGGTAAAGCCCGTGATCTTGCCCTCATCCACCAGCTTGTATAGCCCTTTGACATCGCGTTGTCGGCAGACTTCGATGGGACATTTGACATACACTTCCATGAAGTTGCCGATTTCCTGCCGTGCCCATGCCCGCGCATCGCGGTATGGAGCAATGGCCGCCGATATGCAGATCACCCCGTTCCGCGTAAGCAACCCACACACAAAGGCGATACGTTTGATATTGGTGTCGCGATCCTCGCGGCTAAACCCCAATCCTTTGGATAGGTGAGTGCGCACGATGTCGCCATCCAGGATTTCTACGTTGCGCCCTCGCGCTTTGAGACGTTCCTCGATCGCTTCCGAAAGCGTGCTCTTGCCAGCACCTGAAAGTCCAGTAAACCAGATAGTAAATCCTTTATGGGTCATGTTCGTTCATCCTCCAAGTTTCATTTCAATACAATTCAAAAAATGGGTGCGTTTCGGGGACATCCTCTTTCCCCTACACTTCCGCTCTTAAAAAGGTGTTCCCTGCATATCGGTGGGGATTGGCACGCCTAGCTGCTGGAGAATGGTGGGAGCCATATCCATCAGTTGCAAGCCACTCAGTTCACGCCCTCCTGATCCCTCGTGGACTGCCGGGTCATTTCTGATCACAATGCCATATTGCGCATGATTACAGTCATCAGGCCCAGTGTCATTCTCAAAGGTGTAAATCGAGCCGTGACCGACCGAGCCAACTGAGCGCCAGTAGAGATCGCCGAAGTAGACGATCAGGTCAGGTGCTACTCCGTTACATTCATGATAAATATTTTGCGGTTTATATACAGTGGTGCCGATGTTGACACCGTCGGGATCTCCCAATGCTTCAAATTTTGCTTTGAGTTCGTCCCGCAGTGATTCGACTTCGTCTGCTTTGACGATGCCTTGTGGCTCGCGCCCCTCGACATTCAGGAAGATGCGCGCATAATAGCCGCCATCTCCCCATACCTTTGTCTTGCTCCAGTCAATCTCACACCTGTCGATCGCGGTCAAGGTGGCTGGCTGGGTCTTCAGTGTCAGGTATCCCTCCTGGATGAGCCATTCATTGACGCAGATACCCCCATCCATCTTTTTGGCGCCGTGGTCGGAGACGATGAAGACGGTGGTGTTTTCCTCGGCGAGATCGAGAATCTGCCCAATCTCGCTGTCGACATAGCGGTAATAATTATAGATGCTCTGGTTGAGCGTGGGATGTACTTCGTACTTGTGATGGGTGGGATCATGGTATTTCCATAAACCGTGGTGAATACGGTCTGTACCCATCTCTACGAACATGAAGAAATCCCAATCTTTTTCTGCTATCCACTTTTTGACCAGCTTAAAGCGCTTTTCGGTCATGTTGTAAATCTGGCGCAGGAGGTACTCTTTATCATCGGTGCGGAAGTTTGGCACATCCACGAGATAGTCACCAACTGTTGCCTCAATCTCTTGCATTAGCGAAGCAGGATAGGTATAGGGCCGATCGGGATTGGTCGTCGAGGGAGAAAGAAAACAGCCCACCTGAATACCATTGACCGGCTTTGGAGGATATGTCTGAGGCACACCAACTGTGATGACTTTCTTCCCTGCTCGCGAGAGGATATCCCAAACGCGATCCGTCTTGACCGAGTTCGCATTGGCCAGAGTGTGTTTATCATACGAGTAGTCGCCACGATTGCGAAAGCCATAAAACCCTAAGGTACCTGGATCTTTGCTCGAGAGCATCGAACTCCAGGCCGGGACAGTGATAGCGGGAATGCAGCTTTCCAGCTTTCCCCACACCCCGTCATCCATGACACGCCTGAAATTGGGCAAGGCATCGCGCCACTGCTCAAACACAAGTTCTGGTGGCGCGCAATCCAGCCCAATCACCAGAACTTTTTTTCGCCGATTCATCAACAACTGCCTTTCCATGTGTGTACAATGCCACTAGTTCATGTAGGATGGGGAGTTTGTATGAAACAGTTCCAGCACCCAAGACGTAGTCTGTTCAAGGACTAGTTTCCAGTATGTTCCCATGTCCACAGGAGCATGCTCCTCCACACGCATCAACGGTTCCTCATCGAAGGAGCTAGAACTCGCATGCAGAGCACTGCTTCGCTTCACCAGTGTGTACACAGCCCCCCATAAAGGTCACTGACACTAGTGAATGTGAGCATAGCACTCTCGACGAGTGATCAAAGTTGTCAACGCGTTAAGATGCGGTTACAAATTTGCGGGTGCAGTTATGATTGCGCAACCATCCTGAAGGATAACTCCCTCTATCAATTGCAACGAATGTTGCATATTTTAGACATACTAACAGCAAAAATGGGCTAGTGAGAAGGAAGAAAATGCAACATTCGTCACACATATGCAACGTAATCAAGACTACTCGGCGAAATACTTTGCATCTCATCGTTCAGATAGTAAGTCCGAATTTCATGTCTTGCTTAGAATACCCTGATTGGTGGCCAATACCACCAATGTATGTGATATATGTGTTAGTTTGATCACTATAATTGTGTAAAAATACTAATAGCGATCAAGCAAAAAGGGGGGTATAGTATGTGTAGCTTAGAAAACCTGTGATTTGGGATAGGTATACGATCCCAGGAAAGGAAACTTAACTCGTATGACAAGTAAAAAGAAAGTGCGTGTTGCGATTGTTGGAGTCGGCAACTGTGCAAGTTCGCTCGTGCAGGGCGTACAGTACTACCGCGAAGCAAAACCAGAGGATTTTGTACCAGGCTTAATGCATGTAAACCTGGGTGGATATCATATTAGCGATATCGAGTTCTCCACAGCATTTGATATCGACCAGAACAAGGTGGGTAAAGATATCAGCGAAGCTGTTTTCGCTGCGCCTAATAATACCTATCGTTTTGCCGAAGTTCCCCGATTAGGAGCAAACGTCTACCGTGGAATGACGCATGATGGGTTAGGCAAATACCTCTCACGTGTGATTACCAAGTCTCCCAAGAAGACGAATGATATTGTAAAAATCCTCAAGGATACTGGCACGGATGTAGTGATAAATTACCTCCCGGTTGGCTCTGAGGAAGCGACCAAGTGGTACGTTGAGCAGATTCTCCGGGCAGGAGTGGGTTTCGTCAACTGTATACCAGTGTTTATTGCGCGCGAACAATACTGGCAAGATCGCTTCAAAGAGGCCAATCTGCCGATGATTGGCGATGATATCAAAAGCCAAGTCGGAGCAACAATCGTGCATCGTATGTTAGCACGGCTGTTTCGTGAGCGCGGTGTAAAGTTGGAGAGGACTATGCAGCTCAACGTTGGTGGAAATACCGACTTCTACAATATGCTAGAGCGCGAACGTCTGGAGTCGAAGAAGATCAGTAAGACTAATGCAGTGACTAGCCAACTTGATTACGATCTAGGTGCGGATAACGTCCACATTGGCCCATCCGACTATGTTGCATGGCTCACAGATCGCAAATGGGCGTTCATTCGCCTTGAGGGTCGCACATTCGGCGATGTGCCTCTGAATGTGGAAATGAAGCTCGAGGTGTGGGATTCGCCAAACTCTGCCGGTGTTGTGATTGACGCTGTGCGTATGGTAAAACTGGCGCTGGATCGCGGCATTAGCGGCACGCTGGAAGGGCCAAGCGCTTACCTGATGAAGTCTCCACCTATTCAGTATCATGATGATATTGCGCGTGAAATGACAGAAACATTTATTCGCGAGGAGGCTTACACAGCACCTCGGGAACCTGAGGTACTAGAACCTACCAATGGGCATAAGATAGAGGCTGCTGAAGTAGAAGTAGATTAAAGCTTGCCCTGACCACCACAGGGCGACCGCAAGGGTCGCCCCTACATTTCAGGTAGGTTCGAGCAAATGGCCGCTTTAAAAGGCTTGCCCTGTCTCAGGACATATGCTATACTGCGCAGCGGAGAGATGTCAGAGTGGTCGAATGTGCCGCTGTGAATAGCCCTCGTGGGTTCGAATCCCACTCTCTCCGCTGCGCTGGAGGAGTCTCATAGTGGCCTAGTGAGCACGACTGGAAATCGTGTGAGGTGAATAGCCTCCGTGGGTTCGAATCCCACCTCCTCCGCTTCCCCTTTCAATCGGCTTCACGCCTGGATTCGAAAATTCCCCCGGCTCGTCTGACAGCAAAACTGACAGCAGTTCGTGGAAAGGATCGTGGTTATCCCTGAAGAGCGTCGTTGAGTTTACTCATTGCCTCCCGTTGCATGGTCGGCAGAACGTGGGAGTAGATAGCCATCGTCATACTGACCTGACTGTGCCCTAAGATTTCTTGCACCGCACCACCTTGGGATGCACTCCCATCAGTAACATCGTGGCAGAGCTGTGACGTAGATCGTGGAAACGAATGTCCGGTAAGTTTGCCTCTCTAAGCAATTGCTTGAACTATGCAAAGAGGATTCGTGACGTGTGAAGATGCCCTCCCACGGTACTGCTAAAGACGAGATCATTCTCCTTCCAGGCCAGCCTTGAGTTCCTCTTCTAATTGGCGCACGCGGTGCTGTTTGAGATGCTCAAGAGGGAAAGGTGCGAGAGCGATATTGCGGCGGCTCTTCTCAGTTTTCGGCTCCGCTTCAACATAGCCCCCTATACCGTTCAACTTAGCCGGCATATGTGTGAGTATACGCCGTACCTGTAGTGTTACTGCTGCAAAGTTTATATCTCGCCACTTGAGAGCCAGCAGTTCCCCCTACACATACCGGTTGCCAGCGCTAGGACAAAAAGAGCTTCTAAGCGATGGCCGCGAGCCGCAGTGAGAAATTGCTGTATTTGCTCTGTATTGAGCGGCTGAATCTCGAAGCGCTTCACATGTGGGGGTTCGACAGCATCACATACATTTCGAGGCACGAGTCCCCAATGGACAGCCTTATCGAGAGCTAAATGGAGCATTTTGTGAAAGCTGATAACCGTGGTTGGGGAAAGACCTTCATCCAACTTCTTAGCATAGAATGCCTGCAGATGTTGCGGTGACAGCTTCAGAAGTGGATGATGGCCAAGCCCTGGGGCTCCGTTTGACAATTCACCACCACTACCCATTTGGGAATGAGCCCGAAAATGCGCTCTGGATACGTGAGTAACGGCAAATAAGTTGGCGAGTGGACACCCTATGATAAACATGGTAACGTATAGAAACGAATCCAGATATGGCAAAGAAAGGAACCACATCATGCCAAACATCACACCGCATTTCTGGTTTGACAAAGAAGCGAAAGAGGCTGCCGAGTTTTACACGTCTTTACTGCCGGATTCACGAGTGACGAATATAATTACACTGCACGATACTCCCTCAGGCGATTGTGATCTTGTTTCGTTTGTCCTCGCCAATCAGCCATTCATGGCGATTAGTGCTGGTCCGCTCTTCAAATTCAATCCCTCCGCCTCATTCCATGTCAAGTTGAAGACAAAAGAGGAGGTTGATGCGATATGGGAACAACTCTCTTTCGGCGGGAACGTTTTGATGCCGCTTGACGCCTATCCGTTCAGCGAAAGATATGGCTGGGTAGAAGATAAATACGGTCTTTCTTGGCAGGTTATTTATGCAGGCAACAATGACATACAGCAGACAATAACTCCTGTGCTCATGTTTGTTGGACCGGTCTGCGGAAAAACAGAAGAAGCGGTCACCTTTTACACCTCAGTCTTTCAGCACGCACAAACCGTCTTTCTTACCCGCTACGGCAAGGGAGAAGAGCCGGACAAAGAAGGAACGGTCAAGTACATGGCTTTCACCTTGGAAGGCATGGAGTTTGGCGCGATGGATAGCGCACGTGAACATCATTTTGCGTTCAATGAAGCCATCTCTTTTCTTGTGCCCTGCGAAACGCAAGCAGAAATAGATTACTACTGGGAAAAGCTGTCTGCTGATCCACAAGCGGAACAATGTGGCTGGCTGAAAGACAAGTTTGGTCTTTCCTGGCAGGTCTGGCCAACTGCCATTGGCGAGATGATGAAAAACGGCACTCGTGAGCAGATTGACCGGATCACGCAGGCGTTCTTGCCGATGAAGAAATTTGATCTCGCAACCTTACAGAAAGCATATGAAGGAAAAGAACGATGAACAAAAAAGAGAGTGCCATAGCATTCCTGCGCCTTGCTTCCCCCGGGAACGTACGCGAAGCGTACGAAAAATATGTCCATCCGGATTTTCGTCATCACAACCCATATTTTCCGGGTGATCGAGCATCACTTTTAGCTGGGATGGAGGAAAGTGCAGCCAAATTCCCCAACAAGGAATTTGAAGCGGTGCGCGCTCTTGAGGACGGAGATCTGGTAGCAGTTCACGGGCGAGTTCGGCTCACACCGAGTAGTCCTTGGATCGCGCTGATCCACATCTTTCGCTTCAAGGACAACCAGATTATTGAGGAGTGGGAAGTGGGTCAAGAAGTGCCGAAAGAATCTCCAAATGAGAATGGCGTTTTTTGAACATATCTCCTTATGCAGACCGAGAAAGGAACCTGAAAAATCTGCAGCCGCGTGGTTTTAGCACTATGAAAGGGGCTCTTCCGCATCCTGGTAGTGGTGGCGAATTGACAAACGGAGCCAGAGTGCCAGCCTCCTTCCTCAGCGTTCAAGCTCGCTTTTGGGTTTCGCCACCTATATCACTATTGGTGAAGCTCGCTTGAAGGCTGTTTACCATCTTGCAGACAGATATGATGCACGCCCTTTGGACGGAGATGGGAAGTTGGCGCCTGGAGTAGTCAGAGGGATTGAGCATGTTTGATCACACATCCGGCCTTTACGTGTATTTTTGACGGTAGGATACCTGGACTTTGCACAATTTAAGCTGAGGAACGGACGATATCAGCAAAGCGAGAGAGGTCTGAGCGTGGAAGTAAAATGACATCAGCGTTTTGGGGTGATGTCGAATAACGGAAATCCTTCCACAGATGACGCCGTACAGCAGCAAGTACATCGATAAAGGTCGCCTGATGCTTTCGATACCACGCTGTTTGTTGCAAGGGAATCTCCCCTGTAGGATGGAGGACCTGCCCAAGCAGCGCGACCAAGCTGTAGAGTCCAAAGAGGCAAGGTGTCATCCGTTCGATCGCGAGGTCAGACCATTGTCGCTGGGTCTCCACCCCCAAATAGGCCCTGCTCTCTTCAAAGGTGACTGCAGCACACCAGCGTTTCATAAAGTCGGTGATGATGGAAAGGCCAGATTGGGTTTGATCGGTCGAGAAGTAGGCCCGTGGCTCGTGTTTCCCTTCGGGATCACGGGTCAAGACCCAGCGGATGGGTAAAGGCGTTTGACCTCCGCGATACCATAGAGCCGTTCCACTGCACCATTCAATGCCCCGTTTGCCTTGTCCATACCATGTGACCCAGGCTTTCTGCCAGAGAGTATGTGGATCAAAGAGCACTTGATCAAGCTGCGGGAGGCGTTGTCCAACCAGGCGTGGTCGCCCCATTTGGCGTGGTTACCGTGCTGGAGGAGGGGTGTAGAGACAGGCATCAAAACGCAACGGGGCAATAAGCGTCACTTGCTGCTTCTGGCAAGCCGTTCCTAGCTCAACCACGCTGTAGGCTCCATCGCCAACAAGCTTGATGGCTCGGTCAGCAAGCCATCGTCGGATCATCTTTACGAGTTGTTTGGTCCACTCTGGAACCGTTTTGTGCCGGTGTCCCAACTTCGTATCTACCTCCTCTGAAGTCAACAAGACACAGAGAAAAGGAAGGGCCCAGGATCGGCTCGTCCACGGAGGCGTCACGATGAGCATCAGACAGAGCCACTTCAAGCCACGGCGATCCTCTTATGTTTCTCCGATGAGCGTACAGGGTCATGGTAGTACCCACACTTGAGAATATGGGGTCCCCATCGCCGTTCCAATGTTTCGTCAATCACTAGCTCGACTGTTCCCCCTTTGGGGACAAACGTCTGAACGAGCAGCAGCAAGAGGATGCGACTGATCCGAAGAGGAGACCAGCGAGCACGACTGAGGACATGATGGAACCGATTGAAATGCCTTTCCTCGTGCAGTCCTACCGCTCGCAGAGCTGCCGCGACGGTCCTACGCCCATGCGTCAGCAGAGTTCCCGCGACAAGGAGCACAACCTTTTGCCAGGTTGGTCTGGTAAAAGCAGGTCGGAATGGAGCTAAGAGCATCGCAAGATGATATGATACCAATGAGAGAAACCTCCTTTTCTCGTGCAAAGAGTACAGCTATTCCTCGCATTGTACCGGAAGAGGTCAAAAAGACGGCCCGTGGAAAAATGTGCAAAGTCCAGGATACAATGTGCGATATAAGTGCGCAGCGTGCTGAAAAAGTCTCCCACAAAGCTCATCGGTAGAAGGGAACCCAGGCGTGCTTGCTCGCACGATAAGCTGAGCTAAGCAAGAAGGAAATACCCTCTTTTCCAAAGAAGGACGAGTCAACCAGCCATACGTAGCCAAAAAGAAGGCACAGAGGGCCTCTGCTGGGAAAGGACGGCGTCCCCCCCTCGCTTCTTGAGCAAGCGCTTGAGATTTTGTCCAGCCGCTTTCAAGAGTGCCTCGATGTTCACGCGCCAGAGGAGACGTAAACGGAAGCGTCTCATCCCATGCCAGTCTTTGGCCTCCGCAAACAGTGGCTCGACCCACACTTTCCGTTTATTCATGGCTTTCTTGTAGGCGTCTGTTTGATGAAAGGCTCGCACGCGTTCAAAGGCTTCTTCGGCTACATGACGACTCAGTTTGCGCCCGGTACTGCTGGTCGTACACTGTGCTTTGAGCGGACACGCATTGCACACGCTGGCCTTGGCTCGATACTGCTTGAACCGATCGGTACAGCCGGAAGGCAACAGACGCAGTTCGGCTCCATTGGGACAGATATAGCGATCGTGTTCCGCATCATAGAGGAAATCCCGTTGCCCGAAGAAGTTGGTTCGTTGGTCAAAATCGGGCAGGGGAACATAAGGACGAATGTGCTGCTGTTCGAGAGCGGTGATAATTTCCGCCGTCCCATAGGTGGTATCTCCAGTAAACTGACGGGGCCAGAGTTTCCAGCGAAAGCGTACACGCCAGAGGAGATCTAAGACAGGTTGGTTCTCCATGACCTCAGACGGAGTCACCAAGGCGGCTAAGATGATGCGCGCCTTTCCCCCGTCCACCACATAGTGGGTGTGATAGCCCAGGCGTGTACCTTCTCCTTTGCAGTTCATCATCGTGGCGTCGGGATCCGTCGTACTCACCCAGAAATCCGCCATGCGACGGTAGTGTCCACGTCTGACCTCGCGCTCGGGTTCTCCCAGTCGTTCAATCCAATCATGCCGTTGCCTATTCCCCTGCGTTAACTCCTCTTGGAGAGCCTCATCCATAGCATTCGAGAGTTGGCGAGGAAACGAAAGCTCAAGCAATTCGTCATCGTCTTCAGGTGGAATGCAGGCAACGCGTGCCGACGGAGGATCCATCCGCTCATCAGCAACTTCTTGGTCTAACCCCTTTCCTTGCTGGAGAGACTCTTCCTGTGCCTTCTCCTGTACCTCTTGAGGAAAGAGGGCTGCCAGATGGGCTTCAACGGCAAAACGGGGTTTCATAGAGGAGAGGGCGGCATTGGCCTGCACTTTAGTGGCATCTGCGTAGAGTTCTTTGCCCCAGACTAACCCGGCTTGCTGACACTGATCAACAATGGCCTCGACAAAGACTTCTTCCTCTGCCTTGATTACGTCCCATGGCGCTTTGCGGTTTTTCAACACGCTGACTCCTTCTGTGGCACCTGAATATAACTCCACCGTTCACCGGTGAGTTGCCTCGTCAATAACCTGCTCCAGTTTCGTCATCCAACCCTCTTGCCACGCGGAAGCAAAAGCCTCTTCTCCAAGTTGCGCCTGTGCAGCACCTACTGCTTGCTCATAGCCGACACGATCAACAGGCAGCCGGGGAACGTCTATTGCCTCGCGCAGGGCCTCTGCCGCTCCCCACAACTGGGCTGCCCATCGAAGCGCACCTTGGGTGGAGACCACACCGGCCAGTCCCTCTAGATTGAAGGGGGTCATCCACTTCTCTCCTACTTGCTGGTTGAGCGCCAGACTCTGCTGATAATACGTACGAGCTGCGGGCATCTCACCTCGCTGTGTCTCAATCCTTCCTAAAAGGTGCAGCGACCAGGCACTATACCAGGGATCTCCCATCTCCCGATAGACGCTCAGGCTCTCTTGAGCCAGGCTGGATGCTCTGACCGGCTCTCCCTCAGAGAGGGCCAGCAGTGCGGCAACCCATAAGCATTCAGCACTCCAGGCTCGGTCGCCCACCCTGGTGATGAGTGCCTGTCCCTCCTGGACCCGCTGGCGCATAATCGCCAGATCGCCCAGCGTAAACCAGAGCCAGGAGGCCGAGTGGACGAGTGTGCCACCGACCCAGAGCTCGTTGCCTGCTTGCCGAAAGAGCTGGAGTGCCTCCTCGAAGAGCGCCTGTCCCTGGGCGTACTCCCCATGCGTGCTGACGTGCTCTGCCAATGGGAAGAGAGCCGCGGCAACTTCCCCTGGCTCTCCCACTTGCCGCAGGAGTCTCACCTGCTCTTCATGAAGGGAGATGGCCTCGACGATCTTTCCTCTCAACCAGGCGGCAGCTGCCAGCGAGCCGAGGGACTCAGCAATACCGCAGGTGTCCTCCAGTTCTCGGGAGAGGGCCAGGCTCAGCTTTGCCACCACCTCGATCCGATCAATGTCGCCCTGACAATCCGCAACAGATGCAATCGCTCGTAAGACCCTGGCACGCACGGCTGTGTGGGTCCCTTCGCTCAAAGCGAGGGCGCGCTCTAGAAACGTACGAGCCTCACGATAGTGCCCAAGGATCATCCAGAATTCCTTCAGTGCTGCGCTCAAGCGCATGCCGATCTCCCTGCGCTCTGCCGCCTGTTCGTCTATCACCTTTTCCAGCGCCCACTCCAGGGCTTCGCGCAGATTGTCGTGCTCGTGCTCCAGTCGAGCTACCCACATTGCCTGGTTGGGACCGTGAAGTTCAGGCTCGGCCTGTTCGGCCAGAGCCAGGAAGTAGTGGGCATGCGCCACTCGGGTCCTTTCCAGTTCTCCGAGAGCCTCCAGCCTCTCCAGCCCAAACTCGCGCACGGTTTGCAGCATCAGGAAGCGTGGCTCCTCGGCTCCTTCTTCGCTCGATTGGATGAGGCTGTTATCCAAGAGTGCCGAGAGGCTGTTCAAAACATCCAGGTCAGCCTGGCCTATTTCCTGACAGAGTGCCTCGGCAGCCGAAAGCCGCCAGCCGTCCACAAAGACAGATAGCAGGTGAAAGAGCGCTTGCTCCTTTGGTCCTAAGAGATCATAGCTCCAGTGGATGGTACTGCGCAGCGTCTGCTGGCGAACAGGCAAACTGCGTGGACCACCAGTAAGTAGTTGCAAACGCTGCGACAGGCGTGCCAGGAGGGCCTGGGGCGGCAGCAGTTTCACACGAGCGGCCGCCAGCTCAATGGCCAGGGGCAGGCCATCCAGCCGCATGCATACCTCCGCAATTGCTCGTGCGTTGGTGGGAGTCAAGTGAAAGCTGGGGAGGATGTGGCGTGCCCGTTGCACAAAGAGGGTCACTGCTGCAGACTCGGCGATGTCCTCGTTATCAGAGGTGGAGAGACTGGGCAGTGAAAGGGGAGTGACGGGAACGACCTGCTCGGCAGAGAGATGAAGCACTGCTCGACTCGTCACAAGGATCGAGAGCCCGGGACAGTCAGCCAGAAGCTCTTCGAGCTCTTGAGCAGCGGCCACGATCTGCTCGAAGTTATCAAGCACGAGCAGGAAATGTTGCTCACCTACAAAGGCCTGCACCTGCTCCAGGGGCGGCCGGTTTCCACTTTCCTTGAGCCCCAACTCCCGGGCAATGGTGGGCACGACCAGCTGCGGGTCGTTCAAAGCCGCCAACCCAACGAAGCAGGTGCCACCAACGAAGAAGGAGCGCATCTGGGTGGCGACCGCGATGGCGAGACGGGTCTTGCCAATCCCGCCTGGACCCAGCAGGGTGAGCAGGCGCATCTCTGGCTGTTTGAGGAGGGCACTGATCTCGGCCACCTCAGGCTCTCGTCCAATCAGTGAGGTGGGCTGGAGAGGCAGGTGGTTGTGGTGGGTGTCGAGGGTCTTGAGGGGCGGAAAAGCGGCAGGTAAGCCGGAAATGACGAGCTCAAAAAGATGGCTGGGATGCAGGAGGTCCTTGAGGCGATGAGCTCCCAGGTCTCGCAGACTCACTCCGTCTGGGAGGTCATGCTCTACCAGGTCGCGGGTGGTCTGGGACAGCAGCACCTGGCCTCCATGGCCTGCGCTCATGATGCGGGCGGCCCGATGCACGTCCAGGCCCACATAGCCTTCAGCAGAACGCTGTGGCTCGCCCGTATGCAGACCCATGCGTACATGCACTGTTGCCCCATCGGGCCAGGGATGGGCAGCAAGCGCACGTTGCATCTCCACTGCCGCGCACACCGCATCGGTGGCGCGTGCAAAGGCCACGAAGAAGGCATCGCCTTGGGTGTCCACCTCGTTCCCGTTCCAGCGGTGAAAGGCTGCACGCAGGAGTTGGCGGCACTCGGTGAGGAAGCCATCATAGCGGTGGCCTACCTGCTGTAGCAGGCGGGTGGAGCCTTCGATATCGGTGAAGAGTAAGGTGACCGTTCCCGTCGGCAGTTCACGCATGCAGCACCTCTTGCCACAGGAGACACAAGACATTCCAGACCCAGCTGGACCACCGGCCTCTCTGATGTAAATCAGCCTCCAGCCGATCGACGAAGGCGCTATCGACGTGGGGGGCAGAGCTGATGAAGATACTGATGGGTGTAGTGGTCATGATCGGCTCTTTACGGCACACTTCAATCTCGTAAGCTGGCTGCTTCACTTCGCGAAAGCTAGAACTTCCAGGTTAACTTCTGAAAGGTACCATATGTGCGTATGTGGTGTCAACGCTCAATCAGGCTCATCCTTTCAAGGGTTTTTCAACAGTCTGTCGACTTATATCGCACATTGTATCTCCTGGTCGGAAAAACACTTATAGGCCATCCAGTCATCTTTGTTCAGCCAGATCTCTCATCAAGAGCTCTTTCTGGTGGGAACAGTGAGGTCTGTTGGAAGATGGGCCCAGGCTTGATAAGCCGCCTCGATCGTGCTGCTGCGACCCTCCAGTATCTCCTGAAAGAGGCGGGCCGCCTCCCCTCTGGCTTCTTCTCCCCAATCCTCCCTGAACCACACGTTGCGGGCACACTCCATCAGATCTTGCACGACCCGTTCCCAGAGGAAGTAGGTGAGTGCCACCCAATCGATCTGGGCCTGTCCGTAGCCTTCCCAAAACACTTTGGCGTGTGCTTGCCTAACAAAGATGAAATCGCGCTCTTTGGGCGCCAGCACCACCTCGTCCCAATCAATCACAAACACCCAGCCCGCTTGATCACGGATCAGATTTCTGGCATGCAGGTCGGCATGACAGATGACGTAGGGGAAGGTTTGAGACTGGAGCACCCCTGCCAGCTTTTCGAGCGTGGTCACCACCATGTGGATCGTGGACTGATGCGCCGGCCTTCAGCATGGGCGAGCTGGGTCTCGAAGGCACGGAACCATCGCGTGTACTCCTCGGGATCAAAGGTCTCCTTGCGGAGCGACTCAAAGCCGACAGGTGGCAGCCTGACCTGGTGAATGCGTCTGAATATGCTTCCCACCTGCTTCCACTGCTCGTCCGTCATCCCAGTCAAGCTGCTGTCCCCCAGATCCAGGGGTAGACGATCACGGTCCACCCCGCGAGCTTGGTCCACAACGCACCGCTCCTGGTTGGAAGGGGAGCCACGACGGAGGCGATCCCCTGATCGTGGAGATAGCGAGGAACCAGACAGCGTGGTTCGTACAGCGGTCGCGAGGTGACTTTGAGCAAATAGGACGTTCCCCACTCGCTCACCGCACGATACACCCCAGCGTCGTAATCATGTCCCAGGGAGAGAAACGCCAGCGTGACGAGGCCCAGATCATACTGGTCCTGCACACAGGCTCGAAGGTCTTCCTCTGCAATCTTTAGCGATTCACGCATCGCTACGTTCTTCCCATCCTGTCTGTTCTTTCACTGCTGGTAAATGACCTGAAAGGTCGATCTTCCCACGGGTTGCACAACGAGGTCATAGTGAGTAGCGAAAGAACACAGAAAGGTATCTCTTCTTGTGTCAATAGCGGCGAAAAAATCCCCAAAAGTGCCACTCCAAAAGTCTCCAGGGGTGGGGAATTGTAAGTTGGAATTGCTGAGTGCCAGTCTAAAATTCCCCAGAACGTGTGTTCTCTGAAACGGTATCCCTCCTTC
>WNFY01001334.1_pt1 | contig 34854 bp, 49 predicted proteins | sample 5400091 | NCBI WGS metagenome assembly WNFY01 (sample SAMN13153364, study PRJNA577476) | soil metagenome | isolation source: 60 cm soil or saprolite under grassland replicate 1 | place: USA:California | collected 2016-06-15 | reverse complement strand
GATAGCGGCCGGGAGTCGTTGGCCGATCGCGCGGTTCCCCCTAGCCGCGCGCGGCACTGCACCCGACCGCAGCGGCGTAACCCGGCCGCCATCACTTCCGTTTCCCTGGAGCACTTCAGCAACCAGAGCATGGAGCTCCTCATTGTCGAGCCCTCGTTGCTTTGCCAGTCCGAAGATCGCGCGGACCTGGCCAGTCGATTTTGGACGTTCGTTCATTTTTCCGTTTGGGCCTTAGAGACCGGAAAGTCGTCCCGATTAGTGCTCAGGAAAACGTGAATCTCCGCATGCCTTCCGTCATTCAGTTTGACGGTGCCCATGCGCACGCTCGTCGACACGTATTCCTCGCCGTCGAGGCGTGCGACAGCTTCCGCTAACGCCGATGTAATGCCTCTTTCCCAATCTGGCCTCATGCCGTCTTTCTCCCAACTTTCAAGCCGCTCGGCGCCTGAGCTGCTCAATCTCCAACTCTCGACTTTCAATAAAAGCTGCCAAGCGGTCTGCGTACTGCGAAGCGCAGCGACCTTCGACTAATTCACTCAACCCGCGCAGCGTGTCGCGGCGCTTGATCTTGGTTTTGAATTTGCGCCAGCGAATGCGATCGCGGCGCGCGCTTTCGTAAAGACCGCAGAAGTCTCGGTACCAATGCGGGTTTGCGTATTGAACAACGCGGACGAAATGCCCGGAGTGCGATGGCTGCGGCGCGGGGATAAGAACGACTTCGAGACGCGACGCGCGCAGTTCGGCGAGATATTGTTGTGCGCGATTTCTCGCTGCCCCCCCCCCGGCATAATTCGTGCCATCATTTTTCATCCGCCAAAGACTCTTTCACCGGCAAACAGCCGCGAGCGCCGGCCAATTTGTTCCTGCTCGATTACGCGAAACGTCGACATGCGCCAGCGCCAGTCGCGCAGGTAATCGGCCAACTTCTTCGAAGTTTCAGGATCGACGTAAGGATTGACATCGCTACGGTCGCGCATGACTTGCAGCGTTTCCATGTCGTCTTCGTCGTCCGTCTCAAGGCCATCGATTTCGATCTGCGTTTCATTTTTCATAAGGCCCTCGCTGCTTCTGCGTCGACTGAATCTGGCTCGCGCATCGAGACAATCGACAGGACGTCTTTAATCGGAACGTAAAAATCGCGGTCGACTCGGTAACCAATCACGGCGCCAACTCCGTCCGTTACAACCGCAGCTACGCGTCTGGTCGTGATGCTCCAGTCCTGCATTCCCCATTTCCTGAACGTGAACTTGTATTGCAGCCAGTCGCCGATCTGCGCGTCGGTTGATCGCAAATTGTTCATGCTGACTGTCGGCGTCATTTCTTTGGCGTTACCTTCGGCATTTGCCTGAGCGCTTCAATCAGAATTCTCTTTTGCGCGCGGTCGACTGATTCCCTGGTCCGCTTCAGCGCCGCGCGGAGAATTCTTTTTTGGGCTTCGTCTGCGGTCATCGTTCTAAAGCCCGCCCGCTACCGCAGGCGGTTCTGACAAAATCACACCGCGCGCAGCGGCGGAGTCGATAGATCCTTGTTTACCCGGGCGATCGCCGCGTCGGCGGTGTCGCGCAGAACTGTGAGTTCGCGCAAAGTCTCGTCACTCGATCCGTCGATGGCGAGGGCGTTGATCGCTGCGGTTGCCTGGCGCAGCAGCTCGGCGCCGGCGACTACTCTCGAACGCTCGTTGAAGCCGGAGTTGTGTATGTCACGAAGCGCGCGGTAGTGACTGCTAAGGAATTCAGGAATGAGAGCGGTTTCAACTGGATTGACCAGGAAACAGATGTCCGTCAGGTCGCAGACTTTATCGAGCGGCGAAGCAAAGCCGGTGCCGTTCGGCTCTTCGTTTGACGCCGGCTCGCGCGTCCATCGCCGCACCAGGTCAACACTGACGTGCATCTGTCTGGCGACAATGGCGGCCTTACCGCGCGGTATCACGCGATCCAGCACTTCAAAGCTCTTCATGTGCTCAACCGTCTCGATCAGGTTCGGTTCCAAGAATCTCGCCTCCGGTTCGGGCCGCAAACGCGAAGTGGTAATTCCCGTTTCGTTCAATTTCAAATATTCGTGACGCTGCTAACTCCATAAAACAAACCTTGCTATCTGAAGCATGGCGCGATTAGGCTGCGCGGCGATGTTGATTCCAGAAAATCGTTCTAATAGCCGAACGTGCTCCCCGATACAGATCGCGCAGGTCCTTCGCCTCGAGGATGTCGGCGGTATAGCCTTCTCGGAGTATTTGCACTCGTGGGACCGGACAGGGCGCGGGCAGAACGGAGAACGCTGGAAAGAACTCGTTATTCAGAGCGGCAGCGACGAGGGCCGCAGGGCTAGTGGCATTTTCGCGCGCCAGTTTGGCTTGATCTCGCTGCCGCCGCGCGCGCAGGCCGGATGTGAAAATATTTGTCACGCCGCCTTCCTTTCAGAGATCGGCTCGAATCTGAGTCCGCGATATTTGCGCCGAAGCTTGGCTCGTATCCGCGGCCCCGGCCGTTCGTAATTAACCACTCGCCAAACCGCCGCATAGTCCTCGCCGATTGCCTTCGCAACGTCGAGAAGCGAAAGACCTCGCAGAGCAAAAAACGCCTTGATTTCGTTGGTTGTCATGGCCTATCCTCGTGACGGCATAAATAATGACGCGGGCGGCATGGTAACCTCATTCGTGACTCGTGTCAATAGGAAAGTTACTCTATTCATGACCCCGGCCAAGAAGGGGATTAAGCGCGAAGGTCTTTGGGCTCGAATCCAAGAAGCCTATGATGGTAAGAACGCCCCGGAAATAGCTAGATTACTCGAAAAACAGAAACAGAGCGTCTATCGGTGGCGCGATGGAGAGGTGCCGGGGATTGATACCCTGGCCGATATCGCTCAGTCACGAAATGTGTCACTTCACTGGTTGTTGCTTGACGAGGGCCCTAGATCCTTATCAGAGTTTAGCGGCATTGAGCCCGGCCAAGTGCCAATTTATTTTGGACCTTACGAGCAACAGAAGCTTCGAGATTTGGCCCACGAAACCGGAAAAACTTTTGAACAGGAGATTCGGGATATTGTATTGGTAGAGATGGAAAGGCGCGGGATGATCAATGTGCCGGAGGAATCGAACGTCGTATTTTTCGGCGAGCCGGTCCGCTCGGTGACGGTACCGCTAATGGGATGGATCGCCGCAGGAGAGCCGATCCACGTCGTGGCTGAACCGCAAGATGTAAACGTGCCGGATTTTTTCATGAAGCGTGGGAAGAGTTACTTCGTGTTGCATGTTCGCGGAGATTCCATGATTGAGGATCAGATCATCGATGGAAGCTTAATCGTCTGCGAGGCTCGCCAGACAGCGACCGATGGCGAAAAAGTCGTAGCGATGATTGACGGCGACAAAGCCACAGTGAAACGTCTCTATCACGAAGGCGATCGGGTTCGGCTTCAGCCGGCCAACCCCATGCACAAACCAATCTATGTTGAACCCGGGCAACGGCTGGACATTCAGGGTGTTGTTGTCGGGATTTTCCACAAACCCTCATGAACCGTAATGTTGAATTTATCAATCGTTTCGGTGCGGAGTTCTGGCTTGATCAGAGATTGACTGGTTTGGCTCATGCCAGGATGGTTCGTTACATTCGCGACCAATATGCCGAGGAAGGAAGCGCGGCGCTGAGAGAAACGCCTTTGTCTCTTCACGAGTTCAGATCCGCAGCAGGTGGCGCTCTCGATGATATCGACGACCAGGAAACTTATCGGATTCTGCGTTTTGCGGTAGCCCGCATCTCGAATTGCGCTCACCTGTTGCAAATCGCCGAAGGCTCTACGATTCTTCTGCTCCGCATCGTTGCTGTTCTTGACGATCTCACCTCTCCGCTTTGTAAGCTGCTAGATGGAACTTTCATTCGCACGCGGGACGCGGTGAGGGCAGTGCCCATCGTAATAGAGAAACCGCAATCGCCATCCATATCTGACATCGCGGCTGCGATCGGTTCGGACAAAGTTATAGCCGATGGATTCGTAAGGCGGTTTGGTTTTCCACCTTTCCACCGGCGCTGCCGCACTCGGATCACAGGCGTAGTCCCTGGGGTTAGTCTGCCGATGACCGGTCGAGAGCAAGCAAAGTATGATGAGTGGCGTCGGAATAATCCTGGCGGAGAATATGTTGCTTTTTTGCGCTCACTCAACTGAGATTTCGTGTTGAAGCCCGAAGCTTAATTTTCCAACACGACAAACCGCGATACTCCCGTCGCGTTCTCCCTCGACCCGTCGCACGGTTGCAAAGCCATCTTTAACCTCTTCGACTACGACCTTCTGACCATCCGGTAGTTCGGCTGTCTTGCCTTTTAGCTCGGTGTTTGTTTCCATAGCCAGCGAGCGTAGCAGTCGTGTCAAGTAAGGATTTTTATCAAAGTCCATGAAGTCCGTCTCACCGGCTCAGATGCGCGCCCTGCAATTGCTTCGCGAAGGCAAACTGGTTTGGGGAACGGCTGGGCAGGGATTGTCCGATGTTTCCATTGAGCCGGCCAGCCGCTGGCTGCTTCATCCAACGACTGCGCGAATCCTCGTCGACAATGGCTGGGTCGAGCTGAAGAAATTCAATCCACGGCGTGGTGAATATCGGCTCACGAAAACTGGCCAGGCATTGACGGAAGAACTCTGTCACTGCGTAGCCGCAAAGCGCAAGAACAAAGGCGGAAGAGATGCCTTTGAATTTATCTTACTCAGCGGGATCTCCGTTGACGCGACAACGCTAAACCATGATTGGGCCAATGAGCCGTTGCTTTGCCGGCGCTGCTGGCGCGTTGCGTCGTGCGAGGGGAAGTTCTTCAAGCAACCGCACGGCGCCAACCGGTATGTTTGGGGGATCGGACCGATTTGCCAGCGACATTATCTGAATCCGGGAGCGCGCAGTGAGCGGTGAGCAGTGAACAGAACCCAAGCCTTGTCAAGCTACTCCGCGAAGCATATCGTGCCGTGCGAGCCTCCAGCGAAGCGATCGAGCGTGCGCGCACGACCTCAGCCGAAGACTTGAGAACCGCATTCCTGCTGTTGGCAGAGGACAATCTGAAGAGGGCTTTGGATTCTATTGCTCAGGCTGGTTTGAAGCTAAAGCGCTGAGGTCCTCAAAAGAGGCCGAGCTGCTCCACATGGACCGGCGTGACCGCTTTCTCGTATGCCCGCCGCATAAACTTCGGAGCCTCTTCATGATCGGCAGCATGGATCATGTAGTACATAATCGTTCCCGGCCTGTTGGTTGCAAATATAGGCCATCGTTTGACGGTTAGATATCCGAGTTCTTCTTTGAAACGCGTCACCATCTCGTCAGCGCAGCGCTCCGAAGACATTCCCTGGAGTTTCTTCCAATCTGATCGCCCCCACCACTTCTGAAGCTTATCGACATTCTTGGTTGTCGCCTTGAGAGATCGGCAGAGCCATTTGATTGCGAGAAAATAAAACAGCTCCATTTTGCGATCCCCGGTTTTGTATTCGGATAGCGCCTTCACCGTGGACCAGTGGCATTCAAACGTGCGCTGGTCCAGAAGACAAAAGGTCGGCTCCTTTTTGAGTAGCTGGCGATCGATCAGTTCCCTATAGCGAACGTTGAAGTCGCCCGGGTATATGTCGATTGTGCGTTCTGGATCGGCGGGTTGCATGACCTTCAAAGCTTCGAGCTGCCGACACTTTTCCGGGTTCGTCTCGAACAGATGATAGTGTCGAATGCGCCGCGTCTTCTGTTGGCTTTCCAGTACCCGTTTAGCCGACCACATTTCCAGATGTTCCGGTTTCTGAGGACCTGCGAAACCGTCGATGTAGGTTCCGCGCCATGTTACCAGCACGAAGAGCTGAAGATATTCCTCGATTAGTCGGGCTTTGTTGGCGGTCCAGATCGGGCGATTTAGTTGATTAACGAGCGGCTCTGATTGGGCCGGTTCGACTTCGGGTAGCTGCAAGAGCCAGAGCTCTCGTTCGTCGGGAGATTTCTTTTTGGCCACGAGTTCTGCTTACATCCGGACGCCGAGGCATCTCGTCATAAGTGCGGCCGTTTAATTCGCGGCCGGTTTCGGCCTTTCGCACGCCGCCCCATTGCTTGAAAAAGAAGTGTTTGCCGGCGGCGCGGCATTGGGTTAGCAGGGATTGTACCCACGCTTCCTGCATTGGTCTAGCCCCAGCGCCGCTTTCTCCGCCTACAATCACCCAATCGATTCCTGTGATGTTGATCTCGCCAATATCCTCCAGCAGCGGTTCGATCGAGAGGAATCGGACGGAAACCTCTGCCTCCTGTAAATGGGCTATGCGGCGGATGCCATGTTTTCGATTCTCTACGCTGACGCCCCACCAAATATGCCGGGCCTGGGCTGCGAAACGCAGTTTCGTGTTCAGCAAGTCACGCATCCGCTCAGATCTTTTGGTGAGTACCTGGTAAGTGTGCCAATCAGCGCGCATCATGACTTGAACGACTTCAACGATGTATTCGTCAGGCACGGCCTCCTGGAAGAGATCGCTCATCGAATTAACGAAAATCATTCGGGGCCGTTGCCAGCGAAGTGGCTCGTCGAGTTTCTCGCGGACTAATCGTGGGTCGAATCCGCGCTCGTAAGGATGGCCTGGAACGCCACGAAAGCGCTCGGCAAAGGTCTCAGCATAACAGTGGGTGCAGCCTGGACTGATTTTCTTACAGCCGCGGACGGGATTCCACGTCGCTTCGGTCCATTCGATTTTAGATTGGCTGCTCATGACGCGGGTTAGGACGCGTTTACGCCGCGACGGCGTCGCTTTGAAGGTTGCGTTTGTAAGTCATGCAGCGATCGGCTCCATCAATTGGCGAAGCCATTGCTTCAACGAATCCTCGAAAATAATCCAACCAACTCGGGTTAATTTCCCTTCGAGCTCGCCGGATTCAATCATCGCGATTAGTGTGTGGCGCTTAGGGCATGCGCCAAGAGCCCGTGTAGTTATGAAGATATCTTCGACGTCGCAGAGCCGCAGTGCCGGGCGAATCTGAAAATCAAAACTCACACCCGCCAATGTCCGTTGTTGAAGCACAGCACTCATCCGTCGGGGAAATACTAGCACAGCTGGCGTGCAAATCATGAATATTTTTAATTTCATGCAGTGCATGCAAGTCATCCTTCCATTCGCTGTTCGGTAGGTTCAACCTGCGCCCGATGAACGAAGCGGAGATTCATCTTCGCTCGACTGCGTTGCCAGCGCTTCGCAGATTCCTTGGTTGAAGAGGGCGGCGGCCGCACAAGCCGCCGCTCTAAACAGAGAATGGCGCGACCGAACAAAACGGCAATCAAGGAAAAGCTCGACGCATGGGCCGGAGCGAAAGCTAAAGCCAACAAGATCGAAGGCAATCGCGAAAAGGCGCTGGAACCGCTGACGACTGCATACAACAGAAAATGCGCATCGATTTATGAAGAGACCAACGAAAAGCTAAGACCGGTCGAAGAGCAACTGCGAAACCTCGAGGCGGAGATTGCTAAAGAGTTCAGCCTGGGTATCGATCGCGCAAAGCGAACCTGCGCTGTGTACCAGGTAGCGACTGAAAAGGCGATCGCCGAGGTCCAGACCGGCGAAGGAAATCGGGAGATTGCTCCTGAAAAGTTCTTTGAACAGACGCCCGAAGCACAGCGCGATTCAAAATTCTGGCAATGCGTCAAGATTCTGATTGGGCCAGCCGAGAAGTTTCTCGGCTCCGTGGTCGACACGATCGCGGATAAGCCCTGGACGGCCGATGTGGCGCTGAAGCTGAAAGACTGATGGAAACGATTCAGACGCCAAACTCCAGCAACATCGCGCGTTTCGGCTGGGCCGATAACGGCAAGCTGTTTGTTGAGTTCAAGAGCGGAGAGAAATGGGAATACGACGCGCCGCGCCCGATCTTTGAAGAAATGAAGAAAGCGAAATCAGCCGGGTCATTCTTCCATGCGCGGGTGCGCGGGAAGTTCAAAGGCCGGCATGTTGAGGTCGAGTGAAAAGTTTTCGCGAGGTGGAGCAATCCGGTAGCTCGTCTGGCTCATAACCAGAAGGTCGCGGGTTCGAATCCCGCCCTCGCAACCAAGTTCGAGGATTGAAAGTGCGCGAACTGAACCAGGCAGGGCTCGAGCTGATTAAGAGCTTCGAGGGAATTATGGACGGCGATCCGTCGACGGTGAACCTCGATCCTTATCTCGATCCGATCGGTATTTGGACCATCGGCTGGGGCCACGCGATTGTTTACGGCAATCAATTCCTTCGCGGCGCCGCCAAAAAGCAGTTGGCCTATTCGCTGTATCCGAGCGGGATAACGAAACCGCAGGCGGAAGCGCTGCTTCGCCAGGACGCTGAAGAGGCGGCTCGGGAAGTTGAACATGTGGTTAACGGACCACTTACCGATAACCAGTTTGGCGCGCTTGTCTCGTTCACGTTCAACCTTGGGCCGGGGAATTTGATCAGGCTAATGCGGAAAGGCTTTAAGAATGTTCCAGATCGAATTCGTTTGTTCAACCAGGCAGGCGGCAAGCAATTACCGGGATTGACGCGCCGGCGCAAGGCAGAGCGCGAGTTGTTTTTGAAGAATTGAAGGAGGGTTAAGCAGCGATGTTTCTGATAATGATCTTCATGCTGGTTTTCATGTTCCTTTTGCAGGCCACAGGCGGAACAGAGATGAGCGGCGGAATGAGCGGCCAGGCGATTATCACCGTCTCGGCGGCGGTGGTTGCTTTAACACAGCTCGCGAAATGGGGATTTGTGCCGGACCGGTGGGGGCCTCTGGCGGTCATCGTGCTTTCGATCCTTGGCGTCGTTTTCTGGGGATGGTCGACGGGTGATTTTACTCGCGCCTCAGCCTTCGGATATTTCGCCGGCTGGATTGCTGTGACGACATCGGCAGCGGGCGTGTTTGGTTTTACTCGCGCTGGCGTGGAGGCCGTGACTAAGGCGATTCCACCGCCTTCCGGCGCGGGCGCCAATCCGACTGTTTAGGCGGCGGGCAAATTTTGTTTGGGAGGGGCGAAATGAAACTGAGAATAAGCATTAGCAATTACAAATTACTGAGTCTGCACATGCTGTTGACCGTTGCGATCGTGATCAGCACGCTTCCGCTGGTTGGCTGTGGCCCTGACTCAGTTCACAAATTGAAGGTAGACCTGGATAAGGCTGCGCTGACGCTCAATACCGCAGCTAAGACGAATCACGCCCTTTACGCGGCGCATGAAATCAGCCTGGCAGCTCGGCAGAAAGTCGCGACAGCTATTTACGACGCGAACGAAGCTTTAATCGTGGCGCTCGATGTGGCACAGCCTCTGAACGCGTCGACTTTTCAGGGCGGCAAGGCGCAGATACTCGCGCTGCTTGAAACCGCCGTCTCCAAGCTAAACATAAGCATCGGGGATCCGAAGATCGACCTCGTCCTCCAGTCGGTGATCGCGCTCATCAATGACGCGATTATTCTCGCCAGCGCTTTTACACACTCCATGCTGAGGGATGTTGTTCCGGTCTTCAGAGAAGTGGCCCGGAATTCTGTTTGGGTTGAGACGCGAGAACTTGCGCGGGAAGGGGTTTACTGAAATGGGGGCACTCGCCATTCTGGCTCAGTTGCTGACGCTGAGCAACACGCTGACTCCGATGATCGGTAACCTGGTTGCTCAGATTAAGTCTGAGAATCCGGGTAAAACCGACGACGAAATCATGGCCGAAGCGCAAGCGCTCGCCAATGAGACAAAGGTGATCACGACAGCGGATAAGAGCGATCAGCCATAAAGCGGTCGCCGGGTTCTTTGAATGACACCTGAGCCGCCAAAACCATTTGTCACTGACGGATGCAGCGGGTTTCTTTCGTTCGGCTGGCGAATGTTATTCGGCGAGCCCCCGCCCTGGGAAGGATGTTGTCTTACCCATGATCGGGCGTACTGGCAAGGCGGCGAAAAGCATCTGCGGCTGGAAGCTGATTCGAGGTTGATGCAGTGCGTAGCGGTGAACGGGCATCCGTGGTGGGCGGTGGTGATGTTCCTTGCGGTGCGAATCGGCGGTCCGTCGTGGCTGCCGTTTCCGAGCTTGCGGCTGACTAAGGGCAAGTGGCGATTGTCGTTTATGGAAGTGCGCTGGGGCTACGGCTGGCCATACCCCAGATATAAGTGACCGGGCTTGAAGAGGAAGCGAAAGGTGAAGCAGTGAATGCCGGCGTTCGTAGAGTTGACTTTCGGAAATGCGGCCCTGGCGCTGTCCATCATGGCGAGCTTCGCGATTGCTGCTGGATATCTCTATTACCTGTTTCGCAGCCAGAAGCCGAAGGTCAGAGCTGACGCTATTCAGGAGCTTAGCGAGGCCTTCGCGGCCCTCAAAGCAAAGTGCGATTTACTCGAAACGAAGATGAAAGAAGTTGTCGCCGAACATGAACGATGCGAGCGGAAACTAAACAACGTGGCGGCATTTAATCTAAGGTTGCAGGCGCGCGAGATGCGCTATCAGAAGACGATCAACCATCTGGAGCGCAGGGCGGGTCTGGAGACAACCAATTTCGATGACATTACCGAAGCCCAGGAAGATTCTGCTTTTAGATGATGACGAGAACACGCTGGAACTATTACGAATGGCTTTGGCGTCGATGCCGTATGACGCCACCTACGTCAGCTCCGGCGTCGATGCGCTGATTGCGATCTTTGAAGCTTACAAGGCCCGCGACCCGTTCTATGCGCTGGTTCTGGATTGCGCGCTGCCGCACTTTGATGGGTTCACGATCGCGCGGATTGTGCGCATGGCGGAGGCGACCGGCATCAGCCCGAGGGCGAAGATCGGCTACTTCACCGCATTCACGAAGACTGTGGAGCAGAGCACGTTGCTGGACGAAGTTGGCGCTGAGGCTTACTGGCGAAAGACAGAGGACGTGGCGAACTTGCCGGAACTGATTCGTCTCTGGTTGGAATGATGAATGGGCAAGCATTACTCAGCCGAAGCAATCGAGACCGCGTTCGCTCTGTTTCTGCGGTTCAAAGGCGGGCAGTGGCATCGGATCGATGCCGAGATGGCCAAGCGCGGTTACGTCGGCTTCAAATCGCACAACGTTTTTCCTGATCGGGGTAAAGGCGAAGAACATCGTGAAGGCTGGATTAGCAAATACAACTGGCGAGAAGGTCTCAGGCTTCATCTTGAGAATCTGCCGACCGCATCGCTCAACAATGCTCAGCAGTTGGTTCGGGAAGTTGCGGCTGTCAGGAAGAGACTCTATGGGCGGATAAATCCACAAGGCGCGGACGTCGACGCGCAGTTGCTGCAACTGCATCGAGACTACTGCAAGCTCTCGATCGAGGCGTTGACGAAAGTAGAAGCAGCGAGCGACACGCTGGGCGCCTTCATTGGTTTTTGGGAACGGTTCATTGATTGGATTACCGATATCGATGCGAAGACGGCGCGGCAGCTTTTGAAGCACGAGGATCTGATTCGCGCACGGGCCGAAGAAGAATTCGGCGAGACGGAAGAGATGGTTTACCAGCGAAAGGGCGACGGCGATGGTGATGAGAATCCGTCCCAGCCGTCCGCAGACGCGGGAACAAAAACTTGAGAGGTTCCGGGCCGCCAGTGCGCGAGCTCGAGTAAAAGCCGCCGAGAGGGCCGGCGTTGAAAACGAAATCGATATTGCGCACGCGCCCGGCAAGACCCGGTAATCGGGAAGGCTATACGCCGCCAGTTCATTGAAAACTTCATCTACATACGCGACGAGTTCGACGAGAACGAACTGAAGTTGCTGAAGTTCAACGACGCGCAAGCTGACTTTCACGAAAAGCGCACCGGCAAGGATGCGCTGCTCAAAGGAAGAAAAGTTGGCTTCAGCAAATACTTTCTGGGTTGTGACCTCGCGGATTCAGTGGTGCTTTCCGGCATCGAGGTTCGGAACGTGGTTCAGGATCCGGACACCGAAAAGAAGTTCCGCGAAGCGCAGATGCTGATGTTTGAGAACTTGCCCAATCATCTGCGCCTGGCGACGCGGGAATACTCCGGAGAGCACATCTGGATTCACGATACGAAAGCCGGAAGCGTTGACAACCACCTGGTGATTCGCAACGTCGCTGCCGGTCATGAAGGAAAAGGCCGCGGCCAGGCAATCAACCGCCTGCGCATGACGGAAGTTCCGTTCTGGAAGGGCAATCAGAAGAAAACCCTGGTCGCTCTTATGAACGCAGCGCCGAATGCGGACACTTCGATGGAATCCACGCCCTACGGTATGGAGCTGTTCTTCAGCACCTACCAGGACGGGAAGAAAAAGAAGAAAGGCGGGTGGACCAGTCACAAGTATGAATGGTGGTGGCAGCGAGCCTATCGCATCGAAAACGCCACCTTCAAAAAGGCCCGCGGAAAGTTCGTTCTTCTTAATCCCGGAGAGACGATCAGCGACGTTTGGAAAATCCTTCCGGCCGGCGCGAGCGAAGTGGCCCGGGCCGCAAATCGTTCGAGGTTCGATGCCGCGGTAGTTACCAAACAGGAGATGGCCGTTGGTCGCGCAATCTTCGACCACCTGAAGCGGTTCAATTATCTCCGTCCTGAGTCGATCGCGGTGGGCCGTGGCGCGAAGCAGAAGCTATCGCGTTGGAATCGCCCGGAGGTTGCTGAATACATCGCCTGGCGCCGAATGAAGATTGGCGATATCGGCGAGAAGGATTTCCTGGTTGAGTATCTCGAAAACGATGTTGATTGTTTCGAGCAGACGGGCAGGCCGGTAGTCAGTCAGCAATTCCTGAAAGAGCCATGCGAACCAGTAGCGCCGAAGGATGGCCGCGAGTACGTGATTGGCGTGGATAGCTCGCTTGGTAAGTCGACCAGTAACCATTGCGCGATTGCGGTCATCGATGTCGAGACGGGCGCGAACGTTCATTCCGAAAAGCCCCTGATGAGTCCGGACCGGTTGGCGTATCGCGTAGGAGAGCTTTCGGAGCTTTATAACGGCGCCACGATCGCCCCCGAGCGCAACAATATGGGCATCGCCGTAATCCAGAAGCTTTGCGACCTGGGCTACGAAGATCGGATTTACCGGCACCTAAGTGAGCGGCTGAAACGGCTGATTGATACCGGGTCTTTGAATGTAGATGAAGCAAGGCAGCAGGCCGATCTGGGTTTCCCGACGAGCTTCGAGGGCGCCGGTTCGAAATCCAACGCCGCCATGATGCTGGAAGAATCGATTCGCAAAAAGGATATGCAGCCGTCGGCCCTCTTTTGCGAAGAAGCAAAGACAGTTGTTTGGTTTGATAACGGAAAGTTAGGCGCGATGCCGGGATACGAAGACGATCTTTTTATGGCAACGCTGATTGCGAATTACGTGATTCGCGCGCGTGAGTCGTTGACCGGAGGGTTTGTCGGCGTCATGCCGGAAGTTGGCTATGCCAGATGAAGTTTCGAGTTTTGAGTTTCGAGTCTCGAGTTGAAGGCAGCAGCGCTTGCGCGCTTTGCCGCTCGTCGCAGGAGATTCAGGCGCGACGCGGACTGTGAGACGGTCAGGATCGGCACAGGGCCGCCAATGCAAGATGTGTTGACACAGTCAACACTAGAGCGAGTAACAAGCAGTGAGCAGAACGCAGAAACAAAAAATGCCCTGGTGGGAGCGATGGTTCGGAATCAGTTTCGAGCCTTCACCGTCCGTCGCCTTGCCGCCGGCATCTGCCTTTCCACCGGAAGGTCGATCGTCGATCGAGACTTCGCCTGGCGGCGGGCTCGGGTTGATGCCGGGCCTCGGCTATGTTGCGCCGCCATTCGATCTGCAATTGCTTCGCGATCTGAAACGGTTGTGGCTTGGAAATCCCGATCTTTCTCAATTCATTGCCAACCATGTAGCTCTGGCGAATGCCGGCCACATGATTACCGTCGACACCAAAGACCAAAGCCAGGCTGAAGCCGTGCTGGCGCGGTTGAACGATGCAGCCCAGCGAATTTATCGGAACGGTTGCGGCGTCGATGGATTGATGAACGCCTACATGGGGCAGATTTCCTGCTTTGGCGCGTTGTCGAGCGAGGACGTGGTCGATCTCAACGCCAAGCGCGTGGAAGAAACGGTACTTGTACCCGTCGACCAGATTCGGTTCCGTTATGAGAATGGGCAATACCTGCCGATGCAGATGGCTTTCACGCTGCTGGGCCAGCAGAAGGTGCAAAGAGCTAAGGGCGCAATCGGATTGATTGAGTTGAATCCATTGACCTACCACTATTACGCGCTCCAGACGATCGAGAATTCACCCTACGCCAAACCGCCGGCGTCTGCCGCCGTCGATATTCTGCTCGGTCCACAGAAAGATGCGATGGATAACATCAAGTGGATCGTGCGAAAGCTCGGCATTCTTGGCCTGGTCTCGGTGGCGTTAACAAAGCCGCCGAAGAAGGTTGGCCAAACAGCCGACGAATACGAAGCAGCAGCAAAGAAGTATCTGTCGGACGTTCGGCAGGTTCTCGACTCGAATTTCAACAAAGGGCTCCTGGTTACTTTCAACGATCAGAAGGTCGATCACGCCAATGTCGTTTCCGATGCGCGCGGCGCTTCCGATATTTTCGAGATGGTTGAAGAGCAGGTGTTCTCGGGCATGGGCTCGATGGCCTTCGCCCACGGGCGCAATTACACCAGCACTGAAACCTTTGCCGACGTCGTCTACCACATGCTCGTTTCTCAGGCGGAGAGTGTTCAGCGATTGGCGAAGCGGCGCCAGGAGCAAACCTATCGCCTGGATCTGGCCTTGGCCGGCATTGAAGCGGACGTTTCAATCGCCTTCAACCACATTAAGTCACGAAATGATTTGCAAGCGGCCGAGGCGCGACAGATTGAGCAGACGATGACTATTGACCGCGGCGTGAAAGGAATCACGTCGCCTGATCAGGTTGCCCAGGAGCTGGGTTACGAGAAAGCTTTCGATCCGGCGCTGCTGAATGTGGCAGCGCAAGGTGTGGCTGGAACGGGTCTCCGGGCTAAGAGCCCGTCATTTTCGGCCACGTTCCGCTTCGACCGGCAGTCGCAGCGGTATCGGTTTGCACCCTCCAGGATCGAAATCGCTTCGACGCCGGTTGGAGCGGACGAATCAGCAGATAGTCATCAGGACGTAGACGGCAGGGTTATCGATTTCAAAAAAAAAGCAGCGTAGGACTGAAGAAACTCAGTGAAGAAGAAATCAATGCGTTACTCGACCGATTCATTGCCAGGTACGTTCAGCTTGTCGATCCAATCGCCGGCGAAGCTCGAGCAGTTGCGCTGGAGCGGATTCGACGCTTTCTCGGCAATGCTGATACCGCTGACTTTTCTTCTGCCGACGTTTTTGCCGATGCAATCATTGAGGAAGTCAAAACGGCTTACAAAGGTTCGTTCACGTCGGCGCGAGCTGAAGCGATCGTCAAACGGACCACGAAGGACATTTACGGCTTCTACCGATTGCGCGACACCTCAGTCTTTGGCAGCGGACCCGTCCCGAAACTGCGCTTCGGCTCCGCGGACACCCGCGCGGTCAATTTCTTCAACGATCTCGATGGCTGGTACTTCAGCTCGTTTGTCGATAACCGGCGCGACGAACTCTGGAAGTTCTTTCGCGAAACTTATCTCGAGCAGGGCAGCGCGGCTTTACGTGAGACGACCGAATCGATTGAAGCGTTTCGGCGCGCAGCCGGCGGCAAGCTTGATCGGGTCAATGATTACGGCGTCAAGACGATCATTCGGTCGAGCGTTCAGCGGATTCGCAACTTCGCTTACATTCACCAGCTCGGTGAGAGCTCGACAATTAAGCTCGCGAAGATCGTTGCAGTTATTGATAACCGTACCACTGAAATCTGCCGCCATTTGGATGGCAAATATATTCGCGTGGGCGCAATGGTCGAAGCTGTCGACCGATTGTCGAAGATGGATCCGGGCGAATACGCGCTGGAGATTTACAAGAGCGCCTTGGGCCGTGCGTACGCGCAGGACCCGGTTGAGTACGTCAAGGATCGAATCACGAACGGAGTTGTTGACAATTCGCTCGTGGCCGAGGGTCGCGGCTTTCCGCCGTACCACCCTAACTGCCGCACGCGCGTAGCAGGCGTGGTACCGGGAGCAGGCGAGCCGAAGAGCGGACACGAGCAGGCAGAGTACGACGAGACGCAGAAATGAAACCAGCATCGCCAGTATTGCCGGGCTATAACGTAGCCGAAACAGTATTCGCGGAGAATCAGCCGGAGTACATGCGACTGCCGGCGGTGAAACTCGTGGCCCCCGACCACCAGGTATTGACTCGTTGGGAATTGTCCGATGAGGACCGAAAGAAAATCGCCGAAGGCGCCGATGTTTATCTTTGGGTTTCAACTTTCGGTCAGCCATTGCAGCCGGTGGCAGTGGAAGTCGCCACTGCGAAAGAAATCATGGAACGGGATGAAAGCAAGCAGGTTCCGCGCGATGAAGTGCTTGAGGCCGAGGAAATCGGATGAAGAAACACCTTCAAATCAGTCTTGGTAATCGAAGCGGCAAGGTTCGCTTGCATCTGCCGTTTGGCCAGACGCTGGCGGTTACTCGTCCGGCTTCCGTTGGGCCTCTGAGCGACGATCAGATGGCGAAGCTGACTGCGAAGCTGGCAGCAAAAGAATCGCTCAGTGCTGATGACTTTGTCGATGCCGGTCTGACATTCGACCAAATCAATCCGCTCGATTCCGATTTCATCTATCCACAGTTTCGCGCGCTGAGCGCGACTCTGATTCCGGGCTACTTTCTGGACTTCACTAAGCCCGGAATGCTTGAAGCTGCGGCGCCTCTGCTGCAAGGCCAGACCGTTTATACAGACCATGTTTACTGGCGCGTCGCAAACTGGATCGGCGCAGTTAATCAATCGACATGGGACGCAAAAGGCGATCAGGTTGGCGGTGTTCCGGGTGTCAACGTCGAGCTGAAGATCGACTGGAAGATGAACCCGAAGATCGCCCGTGGCCTGTTGATGAAGCCGCCGGCGATTCATTCGGTGTCGGCGACAGTTGACTTTGAATGGGACGCTTCGCATCCGGATCTGCTTGAGCAGGGCATCTTCTTCCGCAACCTCGGCCAGGACATTGACGGCGAGATCGTTCGCATTCTGGTTACGAAGATCGTCGCCTTCTATGAATTGTCGCTGGTTTTTCAGGGCGCGAATCCTGAATCGAACGAGCATTTGCCGTGGGGTGAAGAAGACGAAAGCGGCGATACAGAGATGGCCGTCGCCGGCGATCCTGAGAGTCTGATTTCGTTCGTTGCTTCGGGCGCGACCGACTGGCCGCTCTCGGATCGCGGCGCCTCGTGGGATGCCGGCGCGGCGGAGACGCGCTTGCGCAAGTGGGCGTCGCACGATGGCTCAGGCACGAAAGAGAAGATGAACTGGCCGAAATACGGCCGGGCTCATTTCTGGCACGAATCGACAAAGGCTCTGAACTTTGGCAGCTATAAATTGCCGTTCTGCGACATCGTCAATGGCAAAGTCGTCGCCATCTGGCCAGGTGTCACCGCTTGCGCGGCCGTAATGCAGGGCAGCCGTGGCGGCGTGCAGATTCCCGACGCCGATCGGGGCGGAGTGAAATCCCGAATCGAGAAGTATTACACGAAGGCGCGCAAGCAGTACGGCGACGACAAAATCCAGGTTCCCTGGAAGAAAAGCGGCTCGCAAAGCCAATCCGCAGATGACACAGACAAGGAGACAAAGAAAGTGAAACTCACACTGGAACAAAAGAAGGCGCTCGGACTGGAAGCGCAAACCGGCGATGAAGTCGAGGACTCGGTCGTGTTGGCCGCTGTGGACGCGCTTTCAACGCGAGTCACGTCTGCGGAAGCTAAAGCGACTGCCGCCCAGGCGGTGATCGACGCGGAGCGTACCGAGGTTGTGCGCCTGGCGACGATCAGCGAAGGCGTAACGGGCGAAGATAAGCAGGTCACGCTGCCCGAGGTCCTGGCAGGCATAATCGCGAACGCCGACGCCTCGCAGCTTCCCGGACTGAAGACTCTCTATGCTGGGCGCGTCGACGAGAAGTTCAAGGCGAAATGCGCAAAGTGCGGCTCGACCGAAGTGTCGCGGCGCAGCTCAGTGGAAGAAGCTGCGCGCACGCAGGATGCGGTGCCGCCGCCGGTACCGGCTTCGTCGCTGCTGTAAAAAGAAAACTGTTTAGAGGCGGGCTTCTGCCCGCCCTCCGCAGGGGAAACGACTGTGGGGCGGTAGCCCCGCTCTAAACGCAACGAAGGAGAAAAAAGCATGTCAATCAAAATTCTTACGCCGGTTAACGATAACGTGGGCGTGACCGTGAACATTCATACGGCCAATTTGGAGAAAGGCACGATGGTCAAGATCACTGGCGACGATCTGGTCGACGCTTGCGCGGCCGCGGCTGAGGACGCGATCGGCTATGTCTTCAAAGCGGCTCGCGTCGCTGACGGCCCCGGGACAATCCAGACGCGCTTTGGTTACCTGGTCGAGGCGCCGTGTGATGGCGCGATCGCGGCCGCCGCGCACGTTCAGATTGGCGACAATAACGCCGGAGTGCAGCGGTTCAAGACCTACGCCGGCGCCGATCCGAAAGTCGACAAAGGCGTTTGCTTGATCGGCGCAGGCAATAACGCAATTGGCACGTTTCTGATCTACTGAACTGGAGGTTAGGCGACAGGGGTTAGGGGTCAGGGCCGGGGTGGCTTTGACTACCGACTACTGACAACTGACAACTGACAACTAACACAAGGAGAGAAATCATGAGCTACGAACTAAAAGCCAAATACGACGAGATGATGCGTGGGATCGACGCCATGCGCAAAGGTCCTTACACCGACCTGGCGGGCAAGCAGCATCAGCGGCCTCGCGACATTACGCTGCGTCAGTTCATTGAAGAGAACTACAAAGGGCTGGACAATCAGCCACTCTCGACCGGACACCTCCTCGCCGACCTGGGTATTGAGGAAAATCGCACCACGGCCAAAGACCTTTTTTCAAGCGGCTATGGGGAAGTCGCCCTCGAATACGTTCGCGAGGGTATTCGCCGCGGCATGGGCCTGGCCTACCGCGAGCAGCTTGCAGCCATGCGTAAGGCGATCGCCTCGTTCGCGATTACCGGCGAGCAGGCAGGTGGCGAGCGCTTTATCTCGCCTGAAGTTTTCCTGGATCCGGTGATGCGTGGTGCGGTGCAGGCCACGTTCTATCCAGACCTGGTTGTGCGCGAAATCATGGTGCCCCAACCGGCGGCCGTCGTGCCCAAGATCGAGCTCAGCGATGCCGCGACTAAGCCGCGCACTGAAGGCGCGACACATAGGGTTGGCACGGTCGTGTTTGGCAAGAAGACCGTTGAAATCGGCGAGTTCGAGAGAGGCATCGAGATCACCGACGAGGCGATCATGTTCAATACACTCGACCTGCTGTCCATCTTCTTCGAAGACCTGGGCCGCATGCTGGGTGCCGACTTGAACAACGACGCCGTGCGCGTCCTGACCGATGGCGATCAGGCGGACGGTTCGGAGGCTGCCGCGGTTATCGGAGTCCAAGACATACTCGAAGGGTTCCAGTACATGGACGTGCTTCGGGTGTGGACCCGCCTGGCGCTGCTGGGCCGGCGTTCGACATCGATCATCGGCAATGAAATCACGGCGGTTGACTATTTGAATATGCCGGAAGTGAAAAATAAGCAATTCAACGGTTCCGCTCTTTTGCAAACGAACGTGAAGACTCCGCTCCCGACCGAGCAGGACCTCTATGTCTCGACCGCGGTGGCGGCTGACCAGCTCGCTTTCGAAGATAATTCGATGTCGATGGTTCAGTTGACGGCGAAGGCGTTGGTGATCGAAAGCGATCGCGACGTGAAGAAGGGTCTGAATGGTTCCTACGCGCGGATCTGGACAGGCTTTTCGAATCTGCAACGCAACAGCCGGGTGGTCATTGACAGAACGCTCGACTTCAACGCCGTTGGCGGAGCGAATCAGTTCCCAACGTGGATGGCGCCGTACAGCGGACGGTAGAGCGTGAAGCGCCTTGAGCCAGGGCGAGGCTTTAGAACCTCGCCCCGGCATTAACTATTTGCTTTTGATTCGGGAGGGAATGAAATGGCGGAAACAAAAAAGAACGGCGATGACTCGAAAAAGGGCGCGCCGAAAAGCGACAAGCGGTTATTCCAACTCAAGCACCAGGACACCGGGTTTCACGATCCGGAAACCGGCGTCAAGATTTTAAGGGATCAGACAGTTGAAATCGACATGGGTAAACGCGTCGGCAGGGTTACGACCGCCGCAATTCGCGCCGGTCGCTTGATTGAAGTCAAGACGAAGCCGGCGTCGCAGTCTCAGAAGTCTGAAGGCGAGCAGGAAGCTGAATCCGAGCCGGAAGCCGGCGAGTCTGCCGAAGGTTAAGTCAGCGCAGTCACGCTCGCAAACCGCAGGCAAGATTGCCTGCGCTCCAGAGGAGAACGACGATGAAGAAACAATTTGCAGCAATAGCGGCGATCGTCTTGCTGATCGTTGCCGGCCTGGCGGCCACCAATTCAGGCATCCAGTCAATCGATCGAACAGGAAGCCACGTTCGCATCGATCGCCTCGGTGAGATCCGAATCGAACCGCGTTCCGATAAGAGCGTCACCTTCACCAGGGGGACGAAATCCGCGCAGCTCGACTTGTCTAACATCACCGATGGGACGACGCGCACGGTCACCTTCCCGAACGCGAATTCAACTACGGTACAGCCTAATACTGGCGCGGCCAATCAATTCCTGACGGCAATTAGCGCGTTGGGAGTCGTTAGCCGAGCCCAACCGGCGTTTACCGATATCTCCGGCACGGCTGCCGCAGCGCAGATTCCTACGGCATTGAACAGTGTGACTTTTGCCACCGGAAAGACTGTGGCGCTTACCGATGCAGATTCGTTGACTGTCGGCGGCGTTATCGTACCCCAGCAGATTGCGATCAACTTCGGTGGTCTGGGCGCGAGCAGCGCCAGCGGCGATCAGGTATTTATGGCCAACCGGGCTTTTCAGGTTACGGCTATTCGCATCGTCCAGCGAACTCAGGGCGGGTCAGGCTGCGTGGCGGACGTCGAAAAGCTTACCGGCACCACAGCGCCGGGAAGCGGCACCGTGCTCGGCACGGGCTCTTATAACTGCAACACGACGGCCAACAACACCGTGACTTTATATACGCTGACAGGAACGACGGCGACCCTGCAACTTGCGGTTGGTGATCGCCTGGGAGTGAAGTTGGGCGGAACGTTGACGGCCCTGGCGGGCCTTAATATCACGATTCAGTTGAAACCGATCTAATGCCGGACGGGTTGATTACAGTCGATGACCTGCGCGAAATCTTTGATATCGATGAACAGATCAAGGATCCGCGCTTCAGCCGAGCGCTATCGGCCGCCAGTCTGCGATTGCGTCAATGGGTAGGCGATGAAATTTATGACGACGCTCTTTCTCAGCAACCCGACGATCTCGATCGCGCCGAGGTTCTTGAAAATGCCGAAGCGCATTTAGTAATGGGCTTCGCAATCGTGGGAATCAATACTGCGTTGCGGCCAACCGGTGTAGTGAGAACGGAAAAAGTTGAAGGCAATGTCACGATTACCTATCACTCGCCGAGCGAGATCATCGCGTTGCAGCAGGAATTTATGGATACGGCTGAGATGATTGCCCGGCCCTATATGCTGAGCAACGGAACGCCGGGACCGCCGGAGAGTGTGCAAGCGCCCGACATTACCGAAGGAGCCTCGATTCAATGTTAAAGGCCGAGCGCGAAGAGAAGAAGATCAAGAGACTTTTTCAAACTGTGCGTGCTCTCTGCATTTTGTTCCTAATTTTTGGCAGCGTGATGGGAAACGAACCAAAAATCACAGTTGACGTTAAGCAAGTCGAAGACTTCGGCTTCCAGTTTCAGCAAATGGCCCAAGAGGGACTGCGAACCACCGCCGAGACAGGCGAAGCTTTACTCTACGAGGAAGTGCCGAAAGTGACGACGAACTTGGCGCAGGGCGTCAGCCACTCTATCGACTATCCGAATTTGCGAGCTGAGTTAAGCATTTCCGCTGTTTCGCGCCAGGTCGGAGATGAAGGAGGACTGCTTCACCTGCCGAGCGGCAAGACCCGCGAAATTAGCCTTCGCGGGCGACCGGCGTTCAATTACGCCGAGGCAGTGGCGCGCGGGACCGGTGTTTACGGTCCCCGCGGTGCTCCGATTCGACCAGTGAGTGCAAAAGGTTTGTTGATTCCAGTCAGTTCGCCGCCAACAAGGGACGGGAAACCGGAAAGTTACATCACGAGCGGCGGCCAGGCCTACATCGTGCGGCGCTCAATCAAAGGCCGGCGGCCGAATCCGTTTGACGAACGCGCCGCGAAACGTTTGGAAGAAAAGATTCCCGCAATTTGGGATGCAGTTGTTGAAGCCTTCGCGAACCAGGAACAGCAATCTCAGTGATGAGTGATGAGTGATGAGTGATGAGTCGGCGATTGAAGACCTTGTTTACGACTTTCTCAAAGAAACGATCGACGCGGCGCAGAGCGGCGAACCTTTGTTCGGCGCCGAGCTCCACGACACCGTCTTTCGCCGAATCGAGAAAGAATACTGCATCCGTGTTGGCGATGCCGAATCGGATTTGGCCCCGAGCCCAGGCGCGGATGAGGAGCTTGAGTTCGATGGCGTTGTGCCGCTGGTAATTTTGTCAGTAGTCAGCGGGCCGAATCGAAGCGATCGGAAAGCAGCCCGCACCAGGATGATTAAGTTGAGTAAGGCGTTGGCCAAATTGTTTCACGACGATCCGACGATGGGAGGCCGTGTCAACGATTCGCGCGTGACCCGTTGGCCGCGTGGTTGGGACTCAATAGAGTCAAAACCTTATTCAATCTCGAACGCCGTATTGCTGGTGAATGAGACGGGTGGACCCGTGGGCGGATAAGACAGAAGGCAGAAACCCAACCGTTAGGGAGGGTGCCAAAAAGGAGAGCGTCAAATGGCGGACAAAATCAAACTTCAATTCGCGCCCGGTCAGCCGGCCGCCGGCAATCACCCGAAGACAGGCGAGCCGCTGCCCCCGGCGTCATCGATCGAGATTGGCCACGGCGAATACTCTCGCAAGTTTGACGCGAAGGACCAGCCGTTCGAATGCGACGCGGAAGAAGCGCGTCTTTTGCTGGGCACTGGAGTTTTCGTTGAAGCCACCGAAAAGCCGGCTGTGAGTCAGGAGCCGGAAAAGACGACGCCGCAGGAGCCAGAAAAGACGACGCCGCCGCAAGGCAAAATTGGCGGCGCGCCGGCCACGCCAGGGCAGTAGCGATACTCTTTCTCTCCCGACGGGAGAGGGAATAAGGGCAAGGGGCACACAGCGCGACAAGCCCTCATCCCCAACCCTTCTCCCATTAGAGAAGGGCGAAAACAGGAGACAGCACAATGCCGACACCACAACACATTACGCAACGAAAATTCTGGCGCTCGAAGATTCCACAGGCTGACTACAACACTGCCACGGCCACCGGCGTCGCTGCGAACTTTAAGCAGGTGCTGGCGAAGGATAAGAATCTCGCCACCGCAGCGCCGACGATCGCCGACAACAAGGAATATGCCACCGGCCAGCCGCAGGCAACTGAACAATGGCTGGTTGCCCACGAAGCGCAGCGCCAATTCGAATACGATCTTTGCTTCGAAGAGATCGGCCGCGCGCTCCTGATGGGTTTCGGCAAGGTTGTGACCACGCAGCCCGATGCGATTGGCTCGCCGACCGTCTATCAACACGTTTACAGTCCGATGGATTTTACGGTTTCGCGGCAGTTACCTGCCGCGACAATTGTCGAGCAACTCGGCAGCGCGATCGACCGCAAGTTTCCGTCAGTAGTGTCCGCGCAATTGGGCTTCCGTGGCGAGGGTTCCGCGCGCTTGAGCGTCTCTGAGCAGTTGCAGGGGTCGGGCAAGCTTGTCTCGCCTTCGGGCCTGGCCGGTGTCGATCTTGCCGGCGCGCATTATGCGTATGAGTCGCAATGCACCCTCAAGACCGATGACGGAGCGACCGTGACGAACATGGCCACGGCTCCACAACGAGTCAATAGCTGGGCGTTCGATGTTGTCAATCAGATTTTGAACGATGACGGTTATCGCCCCGGCGCGGCGGCATTTCAGACCACGGGCAATCCGGACAGTGGCGAGGTACGAACAGAAGCGTTGCTGGGTGACCAGAGTTTTAATTTCGGATTCAATGTCCGCCTGTTGAGCAACGATGGTTTCCTGGCTTACCTGCTGGCGCAGACGCGCTTGATCATTACGAATGACATCGTCGGCGCCGCGATCGACGGCACTTACAACAATAAACTTTCGATCAAGGCCTACCGCGCGCCATTCAAAGCGGCGCCGGTCGCTGAACGCAATGGCCTGGTTACGCTGGGCATTGAATCGAACGTGATGTATGACGCCGCCGTAAGCAACAAGAATGTTGAAGTAACGCTGATAAACACTGTGAGCTCATACACGAGCTAGTGAGAGCTTGCAGGGCGGCTGAGCGTTGTTCTCAGATCGCTTCAGGGTGGGGGCATATCTGGGAACTAGATGTCTGCGGGGGCATTACGCAGCCAGTCCCTGCATTTCCCCCTATGTAGCATTGACAATTGAGGCGCGGGAATCGCCCCGCGCAAACATTCGGTAAGGCAGCCGAGACGCTCCCAAGAGCGACTCGGCTGTTTTGATGATGATCAGGAATGAAACACCAATTGCCAGGCCGTGGACGCTGACCCGCGACCGGTCCTTTTCGAAAGTCATTCGCTTTCGTAATCCTGATGGAACGCTGCAGGCGCTCGATGGCTCAGTTTTCAAATTGTTTGTCAAACCGCGCGGTCAAAACGAATTCACGATCGATGCTGACGGACCGGCCGGTCAAAAGCTGATTATCGATCTCGACGCAAAGACCGTGAAGATTTATATCTCAGACGAATCAGTCGACGCATTTGAATGGCGCACCGCAGATATTCGGTTCGAGCAGGAAGATGCTGACGGCGATAAACGGCAACGATTCTTTGGCCAACTCAGATTTGAGAGGTCGCGAGCGTGAATGCCCGATACGATCGAAATTATCGAGGAAGTGACGACGATCGAGATCGTTGACGAACAGAGCATCGTCGTGATCGAGGAAACGGGCGTCGATATTATTTCAGAAAGCATGCAAGGTCCGCCGGGAATTCCCGGTCAGGGTGGCGACGACGCAGCGATTCTCGGCTGGTTAGGGTTCTGAAGATGGCAGTCAGAGTAAAAAACCTTTTTCTCGGCAGGCTCAATGCGAGTGGTGAGTATGAAGTCTACGAATGCCCGGCTGGTAAAGCGGCCGGTTTTGCCCTGCTGCACGCCAAAGGCAAGGCCGGTGGCCCTTTCAGTATCATGGTCTCAATTCGCCGAGGCTTGGTCGACGTCGAGCTCTTGCCCGACGGAATTACATGCCAGCAGGGACAAGTGACGCGGGACTTCAATCTAAGACAGCCGCTGGAAGCCGGCGACAAGCTCGTAGTCACGCTCGGAGACGGCGCAGATTGTCAGATTTCATTAGGAGGGTTTGAACAGGATGTCTAAAAACAGAGATCAGAGGTCAGAAGTCAGAGGTCGGGAATGGCCGCGGGTCGTGATGTGCGCTTTGGTTTTACTGTTCACTGCTTACTGCTCACTGCTTACTGCGTGGGCGCAATCCAAACCAGCGGACACTTCCGGCACGCCGACTATGGTTGTGCCGCAGGGATCTGCTCCCTCGAATGGAGTGTTAATCACGCCGGCAATGAAGACTGAAGACCAGTTGAGACTTCGGAGCCTGCAATACGAAGAAGACAAAAAGCTGCTCGAAATGCAGCGCATCGAAGCGCGCTATAAGGAGCTGCAGGAACTGATCAAGAGTGACGAGTCAAAAATTAACGACGCGGTCCGTGAAAGCGCTGTCCATGCAAACGCCGATCTTACGAAATACATTCTTGATCTGGATTCATTGAAATTTGTTCCGCGTCCGGCGTCGCAGCCGGTCGTTAATCAATCAACCAAACCTCCGGAGGTAAAACCGAAATGAAGTCTCAAGTTTCAAGTTTGAAGTTTCAAGTCCTGCGCTTCGCGTTACTGCTCTTTGCGTTTTGTGCTTTGCCTTTAGCGGCGCAGGCGCAGTTGCAGCAATCGGGCGGACCGGGCAGCTCGGTCTCCATTACCCAGGGCGGCAACACTGCCGCCGTCGATGCGGCGAACGCGCTAAAGACCAACATCGGCGAAATCAACGGCGTTACGCCGCTGATGGGAAATGGGGTGACAGGTACTGGCTCGTTGCGAGTAACCGTGGCGTCGGATAATACGGCGTTCGGCGTCAATGCAACACAATCGGGTACCTGGACGGTCCAGCCGGGTAACACTGCCAATACGACAGCCTGGCTTGTGAAGGAGGTGCCGGCGACGACCTGCGGCACAACCGCCGTTAGCCAGGCCCTTATAGCTGTTCCCACATCTTCGACCGCCGTTTTCAGCTCGACGACCTGTCTGATAGCCGTCTATTTCAATAACACAAATGCCAGCGCGCAGACGGTGACTCTCACAGATAATGCGGGTACGCCCGTGAATGGAGTCGGTCCGGCGTTCTCAGTGCCGGGGCTGTCAAACATGGTTATCCCCTTTAACGGAATTCCTTTCACCACGGGAGTGAAATGGTCGGCGGGCGGCACCGGTGTAACTGGCGGCATGATTGGATACCAATAAAATGCAAAAGTCGGAAGTCAGAAGTCAGAAGTCAGTACGGCGGGTCGCGATCCGCGGGCTACTCTTGGCTGCCTTCTGCCTTCTGCCTGCTGCCTACTGTTTTGCGCAGGTAAATTCGTCAGGCTCCAGCGTGCAGGTCACGCAGGGCGGAAACGCGGCGACAGTCAGCGCAGGCGGCGCACTGTCCGTCAACCTCGCACAGGTTGGCGGCAATACGATTTCGACCGGTAACGGCGTAACTAACACCGGTTCGCCGCGCGTCACGATCGCCAGTGACAACACGGCGTTCAGCGTTAATGCGATCGAGTCCGGCACATGGACTGTGCAGCCCGGTAATACGGCGAACTCGACGGCATGGTTGTTTCAACCGGTACCGGGCACGACGAACGGCGCCTCGACCTGTGTGTTACAGAGTGCTGCCTCGACTAATGCGACGAACTGTAAGAACGCGGCGGGCCTGCTCTATGGCGTTGAGCTCATCAACACGACGAGCACGATCTATTACCTGCGTCTCTATAACCTTTCGTCGTCACCGACATGCTCTTCGGCGACGGGATTCATCCGCACAATTCCGATTCCGCACGGGACTGGCGCCGGCGCTGGTCTCTCAAGTTTTTACACGGTGGGCGAGACCTATGGGACGGGAATTGGATTCTGTCTTACCGGCGGGGGCTCCTCGACCGACAACACAAACGCCGCGACGGGCGTGTACTTAACGGTATTCTATAAATGAAGAATTTGCGTTTCAAGTTTCAAATTGTTCTCTCCGCTTTGGTATTAGCTCTCTGCGCGCTACCAGTCCATGCCGCGATTACCGAAGTGAGCGCCGTCGGTGTTACTAATTCCAGCAAGACCAGCGGGACAACGATTTCGAAAACTCCAGGGGCAACAGTTCCGGCCAATGCACTAGTCGTCGTAGTTTGGGCAGGTGATCCGGCAAGCGGCACGGTGTCATGCTCGGATGACGCGGGAAACACCTATACAGTCAATCTTGATATCTCCAACGGATCTGGCACCAGTGGCGTCAGAACGGTCATTTGTAGTGCCCCCGTCACCAGCTCGATCTCTACTTCGCAGTCGATAATAGTTACACACCCTACTCTAACCGCGAGAATAATGGTTCTTGATGCCTTTAATGGGCTCGATCAGAGCGGTAGCCGTGTCGACGTGAGTAATTCAGCGACCGGAACGAGCACGACGCCGAGTGTTACTAAGTCCACAATTGCCAGTTCTACGTTATTGATTGGCGGGCTCGGAGCCGAGACGGTCAGTTCAAGTCTTTCGCAGGATCTAACCTACACCCTGGTGGCGTCTAGCTTCGCTGGCACTTCTGGTGGCGGCGATACTTCGAACATCAGTGGCCTGATGGAGTTCAAAGTCTTGAGTTCAGCGGGAAGCCAAACCTTCGCTCCGAGCATTTCAGCCTCGAAAGCGTGGGGCGCTTTAATTATCGCCTACAAAGACGCCGCTGGTGGAGGCGCGCCCGCGCGCGTGCCGAAATTAACGACAATGAAGATTGGACAGCAAGAATAAGCGAGATTCTTGATGTTTAGAGCTCAGCACAAAGTTGGTAATGAGTGGCGATGGCTTTGGGCCAAACATCGAGGCGCCGGCTTCGCCCGAAAAGAAGCCGAACAGCGCATCCTCACTGGTGAAGGTGAGATTTGTGACAGCGGGCGAGTTGAAGATGCAAAGATTCTTTGGCGCAGCCAGACACGATTGGTGCCGCAAGGCACGGCGGAGCATGCTCCGAGCGATCGGAGTAATGCGCTTGGTCTTTAACATAAACGATAAAGGCGAGTGCCTGCATCGTTGAGTTTCAAAGAACTAAGCAAGGGCAGCGGGCGGTTCGTAGGGGGCTGCGGGCCGCTCGCCTTTGAAGAAGAGTAGCAAGCGTGTTTGACAATTAAAGCGCGGCGGTCGCCGTCGCGTTATCGACTGAGGTAAGGCAGCCCGGTCTCTTCGGAGGCCGGGCTTTCAAATTTGGAGGAGGGAAAAAATGGAGGAGAAGTTAGAAAGTGAAAATCAGGAACCCAGCGGCGCTCAGGTGCTGGTAACAGGCAGTCTTGAGGCTGCGCAAAAAGGCAATGGTGGGGCAGTGATCGAACAACTCGAAACTCGAAACTCGAAACCCGAAACTGAGACGATTCTCTACGACGCAGACAAGAACCAGCGTGTTCCGTTCGCGATCGAATACGAAGGCGAGCAGGTTGAAGTGGCGTTTGTGCTGGGCCCACAGACAGACTCGGCCTTAATTGATTACGAAAAGCTTTTGGATCGGCGAATGTTCCAGGCCGATAAGGCGCAGACGGGCCAGCGCAATGCAATGGAATCCGTCGACAAGTCGTTTGAAGCGAGCGTGTGGCTGTTCAAAGATCGTGCTCTGACGGCTGAGGGATTCGGCGAACCAGGCGAAAACTTGCCGGACGACTGGAAAGATGGGACCAACGCGATCGTCACCGAATCCGAGATGGCAGATGTAATTGATAAAGCTTACCTGGCTGCCCAGGTGATGCCGTTGCCAATTGCAAAGCCCGGTAAACGTTTGCCGTTGAATCGCAACACCACGGCGCCGTCGACGATTCAATTGAAAGCCCTCTTTGAAGGCTATGAGCTGATCCTGCCCCATCAGATGAAGCAGCCGAACAAAGACCAGATCGCGACTTTCAAATCCATTCAGAAAGAGCGGTGGCTGGTGCAGGGGACTCACTTGAATCAGGGCGAGATCCGGATTCCGGCGAAGTTTCAGAAACTCAGCGCTCTTTACGGGCAATTGGTCGAGAGTACGAGCGGTTACGTGGGGCGCATACCGCTGCATCACCAAACGATAGTTGTTCTTGAGCACCTGTCGCGTGAGGTTGAAGCGGCAAGAAAAAACTAGCCGAGCTCGCTCAGGCCATTGCTGATCGGGTTGGAAAACTCTATCAGGTCGGAAGCGAGCAGGATTGTCCCGGAGAAGATCAATGCCAGATATATCTGTCGTCAGCGGAAGATTCGCCGGTGCGTTGCCCATCGTGCCCGAAAAGGACAGTAAGCATTGAGGAGCAGGCGGTAAGCAGCGGGTCAGAACCGCCTGCGGTAGCGGGCGGCCTCGAAACCGATGGAATTGTCGACGTTATTGAGCAGTTGGTCCGTGAACGTGATTCAGGCTTTGGCTTTCCCGACGATCTGACGGAACTGGAAAAGCAACTTGTGATGGTTTGGGATGAAACAGTCGGTAGTTACGAGCGTGCGCACCAAATACGGACGGCGCAAATGTTCGAGATCTTGGTGGCAACCAGAGGCGGTTAGGTAGCGGCGTTCTCGCGAGCCCGCTGCTTTGCGGCGATTCCGCGATCGACGGTCAACATCTTCCGTCGATTTTGCACGGCTTTCGCAACCGCGAATGCAAATCCGAGGAGAATAAGCACCACGATTGAGAGGCGAACCGGCCGAGGTAAATCGGACCCTTTGGCGATTAGAACCAGCAAAACAAATGGACTGGCTATTAGCAAAACTGCCGACAGCAGCCATTTTCTGAAAATCCAAAGGGCGATGACGAGCAGCAGCAGGAAGATTAGTAGGAGCAGCATGGGCAGAGTCTAGCATGGCGGCACGATTTGTTCCAATAGTCATTCAGCTCCAGGGCGCACGCGAAGGCGCGAGCGAAATAAGAGGTTTCGCCGACTCTTTTAGCACCCTGGATTCTGCGGCGAGAAGTGCCCACGGAGGTTTAGTCCACACCATCGTGGACGCTGAACTGTTTGTTGGAGCTATTCGAGAAGGTTTGCGCTGGATTAAGGAGGCTATCGTTGATACGACGCTCTTTGCCGGTCGCAGCGGCGAGTTGGACATCGCCTTGCAGCAGCTCGCGCGCACGAACGGCATTTCTTCTGACACGATAGAGCGAGAGATTAAGGCCCTCACTGCGGCCAATATTTCGCGCCAGGATGCCGTGCAGGTCCTCTCGCAAATGGTCGGGCTAAATCTCGATGTCGCCAAAGCCGAACAACTGGCTACGGTCGCCAAGAATGCCGCTGTTATAGCCAACAAGAATTCTTCCGAAACGTTTCGAGACCTCATCAACGCAATCCAGATTGGCAGAACCGAAGCCTTCAGGTCGGCCGGTGTATTCATTTCGGTTGAGGAGGCTCTTACAAAAGGAGCCAAGGCCATGCGCGTAAATAAAGACGCGCTCACCGAAACTCAGCGCCAGCAAATTCTCCTTAATGCAGTGATTGAGAGCGGAGTGCGATTGGAAGGCGCTTACGATGCGGCCATGGGTTCGGCTTATAAACAGTTGTTATCAATGCAGCGGCTGGCCGACGACGCCAAAGAGTCAATTGGCGGGTTGTTCCAGGGGGCATTCGGTCTGGGGGTAAAGGTCGCGTCCGAGCTGTTGATCATAATCGCGCGATATCCGGGCACTTTCGTTGCAGTAACTTCGGCTGTTGCAATTCTGACGCTCTCTTTCGTCGCTCTTAATACACAACTGGTTCCTGGTTTGCTTGGCGGCGTCGGTGCCGTGATTCAGTCGGTTTCCTTGCTTGGTAAAGTGATGTTTGGGACGGCTGGCCTCATTCAGGGCGCCGCCGCGACTACTGCGGTGGCGGTTGGCGCATGGGCCGCCGCGTTGATCGCCATTGGGGCCATCGTGGTCGCCTTCGCTAACGAAGCCAGCGCGGCAGAAAAAGCAAATGCCGTTACTGAGGAACAAATCAAATCGATGGCTGGCGCCTGGGAGTCGACCAAAAAGTTGGCCACGGCCGCAAACGAAGTCGCTTCAGCGCAGGAAGGCTCGACTGAGCGGCACCAAAAACTAAATGAAGTCTTAAGGCAACTGGATCCGCAAACCCGCACTTACATCGAAGCTCTCGAAACTGAAAAGCAAAAGATCGCAGCTCTCACCGCAGAAATCGCTCGGAATGTCGAAATCAATAAAGGCGGACTCGAGGCGAGTCTGCGAACGGTCGGCGCCGGCATTTTAGACCTTCAGGAAAAAATCTCTTTCAATCAAAACCTAATTGGCGGCTACCAGGCCAAAATCCGTGAGTACCAAGCGGGTTTAGGGACGGTTTTTACGCAGTCGGAAGCGCGAGCCAATATCGGGTACATCAGCGACAACATTAACAAGCTGAACGGAGAGATCGGAGATTACAGCAAGCAGCTAACCGACAACCAGGCCAAACTGGTCGTTAATGCTGAGGCCCTTGGTCTGAATCGTGACCAGATGCTGGCGCTCTTCAAAGCATCCGGATTCACTGCGGACCAGACCAAAAAACTCGGCGAGATATTCGATTCGTTCACGCCCAAAGCCGCTGATGCAGCAAAACAGGTCGATGTGCTGAAGCAGGCATTTGATGACTTGGCTCAGGGCGAAGATAAGACGGCAAAAGCGGCGATCGAAGGTCGGATTGCGGCCGTGGCCGCGCAAGCGGCCTCGGTGAAAGAGGGACTGAAACAACTCCGGTCAGACAAAGAGCTGACCGATTTGACCAACCGTTTGAACCAATTCGAGAAAATCAAGAAAGGTCTCGAAGAGGCAATCTTGCCAAAAATCCAAAAAACGGCGATCCAGCAGCTCATTGAGGAACTCACCAGGCTGCGGCCCCAGGTTGAGGCGCTGAAGCGTGGCGGCGGCCGGCTCTTTGATTTGCAGGTTGAAAAATCTGATCTCGAAGCGACGAAAAAGGAATACGAGGAGATATTCACGATTCGTCACAAGCTGAATTTCGAAATTGGCGCGGCCATTCCGGTCGAAAAAGAAGCCCGTCAGGCAGCGCTTCGCGACCTACAGCGCGAAGACAATACCCGGAAGGAAATTCTAAAAATTTCCGAACAGGACCGCGACAATGCGGCCAAGCTGCGCGTACTCGAGTATCAGACGAACGAAGCGCGGTTGATTGGCCTCGAATTCGATGAAAAGCACACAGCCGCATGGCAAACTCTGGTAGCGCTGAGGCGGGCGGAACTGGATATTTCGGTGCAGGTGGTCGATGCGCGCGCGAAGACGTTAGCCATCGAAGAACTGCTGGCAGCCCGCGCCGGTAAACCTACGCTCGGGACCAAAACAGAATCACCTGGCCTCCTTAAATCTATTCAAGAACAGGCCATTCTTTTTCAGCAGGCCACCGCAGAGGCGACGCTTACAGCGGTGCGATCCTTTGATGCGGAGCGCGAACGCCAGCGGCAGTTAACCGTGGAAGTCTACGGTGAGAGTGGTCTGCGCAAGCGTATCTTCCAGGAAGAGCAAACATCCCGATTGAAGGCGACGAATGACGCCACCGAAGAGATTCGGCGCATCGAGGAAAGGCTCGGTCATGACCTGATCGACACGGAACTCGCGCTCGATTTGGCCCGGCATCGCGCAGCAGAAGAGCGTCGTAAGCTCGCTCAGTCCGGCTTTGTCGAGCTGCAGCTAACGCTGGACCAGCTTGACCGATTGGCTGCTGGCAATCAGCAGGATGTGTTAATCGCGAAGACCAGCTATTTACAGAACTTCTATAGCGCGATGGCCGGTGTGCGCTCGGAAATTGCTGCAATAGTCGCTCTCGGAGGCGTGAACGCCATTTTCGGCTCGGCTCCCTTCCAGCAGTCGTTGAAAGAAAAGTTTGACCTCGATCAGCTTCATGCAGTTCTTGATTTGAACACTCAGATCGCGCAGTCCGAATACAACATTGCGCATGCGGGCGAGCTCTCGGCGCTACGATATCAACTTGCTTGGGTCAAAGCCGAAGAAGAAGTTGCCGGCGCCAGTGCCAAGGCAGCGGAACAGCGCGCCGCGGATCTGGTGAAACTGGCGCACCAAACGGACGTCGACTTTGCTCGGCTCGATGACGGGTTGATTCATTTTTTGAGCGAGCAGAAGACGCTGCAGCAAACCTTCGAAGATGTGCGCACTAATTCGGTGAAGTCGTGGTTCGACGGCGTCGACAGCGCAATCGATCGAATGACAAAACGCTTGGGTACCGCCGGCCAGATTCTTGGCCAGTTCCTCAAAGACCTGACACATTTGGCGCTGTCGAAAATTCTGCAACTGCTCTTGGGAATTGGATCGCAGCCGGGCGGAACTCCGACGTTTGGCGGTGGAGGCGGTGGCAGCCGCGGCGGTTTCTTCGGCTTTCTAAGCAATCTCTTCGGTGGTGGCAGCGGTGGCACAGGAGGAGGCCTCGGTCAATTTCTCACTGGTGGGTTTGCTGGAGGAAGCGGCGGGCGTGCTTATGTTGGCGGAACGGGCGGCCAAAACACTGGCGCGTTTTCTCTGGTGAACCTTGCGGGCTTAGGCGGGGTGATTCCTGGAATCGGAGGCCTCGGCGGCGGAATAACTGCTCCGGCGTCACTGGCCGGGGCTCAGTCCGGAGCCGGGATTCTTGGCGCGCTTCAGAATATCGCGGGTGGTGGCGGAGGGCTCGGCGCCGGCGGCGCTTCACTGTTGAGTGGCGCGGGGATCGCCGGCGCCCTGGGGCCGCTTGCCCCAATATTGGGTTTGACGCTCGGAGTTGGTTTGGGTGGTCAATCGGGTCTCGGGCGAATCCTCGGAGGGATTGGCGGCGGGCTGCTCGGGACTGCTGTTGGTCTCGGCGCCGCAATCTTCGCTTCCGGCGGCGCTCTCGCCAGTTCGCTGGGCCCACTGCTGGCGGTATTGGGGCCAGTGGCGGCGATCGCTGCGCCATTGCTACTTGTCGGCGCTTTCATTCTTAGCCGCAATGCGCGCCGGCGTGCTGAGGAAAAGCTACGCGATCAATGGTCGACGGACGCGGTCCATAACCTGCAGGTGTTGCTGGCCCACGCCAGTCACGGTGACATTGGATTAGCGGAAGCGACTTCGCAATTCAATGACATCAAGAACCAGTATTTCGCGAACGTTGCCACGCTGAAGGATTCTAAAACCAAACGCAACGCGACGCTTCAATGGCAGAACGACATTGAGCCTTTCTACTGGCCGCGCATTCAGGCCGCGGCTAAGGCCGGCGACACAGCGAAGCAGTTTACTTCGGCATTTGTTCCGACCTTTGCAGGTGGTGGATTCGTGCCGTTTCGCGGTAGCGACTTCACCGCCATCAGAGTACGTCCGGGCGAGATGATGGTTGCGCCAGGCGGCGCATTCGGCATCACCGTCCCCGGGGTCGATCGCGGCTACGACTCAATTCTGACGATGGCGCGGCCAGGCACTCGAGTGCTGACGAGAGCGCAGCAAGCGAACGTGCCCGGTTTCGCCGTGGGCGGAGTCGTGGGCAGTGACGGAGCGACGGCGCCCATCATGATCT
>WNFY01002899.1_pt1 | contig 34863 bp, 28 predicted proteins | sample 5400091 | NCBI WGS metagenome assembly WNFY01 (sample SAMN13153364, study PRJNA577476) | soil metagenome | isolation source: 60 cm soil or saprolite under grassland replicate 1 | place: USA:California | collected 2016-06-15 | reverse complement strand
ATGCTCTTGACGAAATCAAAGTGTGCGTCGGATACAAACTGGACGGCCGAACCTGTGATTCCCTTCCCACCGTTTCACAAGATCTTCGTCGAGTCGCACCTGTCTATGAAACGTTGCCCGGTTGGAAATCCTCGACGCTGGGCGTCACCGAACTTAGCGATTTGCCGCGGGCCGCGCGCGAATATGTGAACTTCCTTTCGAACCACATCGGGGTGCAAATCGGACTCATTTCAACCGGCCCCGAGCGCTCACAAACGATTATCGTTGGTGATTCCGCGCTCGCTGGATGGCTGCGCGGGTAGAAGTCCTGGGTGTCGGGTGCCAGGTATCGGGTGCCGCGTGCCGGGTTTCCGGTCTCAGATCTCAGCGAATACTAGCTTTGCGCCAGCAGCGCAATATTGCCAGCCTCTTAGGTGTTTCAAATTGGGCTCATGGACTTTGGACTTTGGACTTTGGACTTTGGACTTTTAAGAACTTGAAACTTGAAACTTGAAACTTTAGACTGTTTTAAATTCGTGGGCCGATAGCTCAGTTGGTAGAGCAACTGGCTTTTAACCAGTGGGTCGCAGGTTCGAGTCCTGCTCGGCTCACCACTAGAATCAATAAGTTAGGGCAGCTCTTCCGCTGTGGAAGTGGCTGCCCTATTCATTTGGTGTGCGGATAGTGTGCGAGAGTTGCCGGTTTAACCCGATCTCAGGTGCCGTATAGCATTCCAGCCAACCTATCGGCCGCTGCCTGTTCAACCTTACGAGGCACGTGGCTGTAGGTGAGATCTATCATTGCGATTGAGGTGCCCATGTCTTCGGCTATCACGCGGACGTTGTCGCCATTGATGATTCGCAGTGAAGCGTGAGTATGTCTCAGTGAGTACATCGAGAAGCCCTCAGATCCGGCTTCTCGATGCATTCTTGTTGTTGCCGCTTACACCTGAACAGCGAAAGCAGATCACGGCCGAGGCAAAATATCTTGATCGTGCTCATCGCTGCGAAGCGCATGAGCGCCTTTTGCAAATTCCCGAAAATACGAAGTGGCTAGCAACTCGGCTGAAAGAAGGAAAATGGTGAGTTTCGCGCTTAAACAAACTGATTGGCGACAGCAACCCGTGGAGGTGCGACAAGCATTTCTCTCGGCGTTGCGACAGCGTGCGAGCGTCTCCGCCGATCAAATTCTTTCGCCCGTAGAACTCGCTGAAGAAGTCGGCATAACTCCTGATCCGTGGCAGCGGGATTTGCTCACCAGCTCGGATCGGCAAACGATTCTGTTATGTGCGCGGCAGACGGGCAAGTCCACTATCTCTGCTTTGATTGCGTTGCACGCGGCGATATATACGCCGAACTCGCTGTGTCTGGTCCTGTCGCCAAGTCAAAGGCAGAGTGCGGAAACGTTCCGCAAGGCGCGCAATTTCTATAACTCACTTTCAGATGTTCCCGAAGTCGTGCAGGAAAGCAGTCTCAAGTTAGAGTTGGCGAACGATTCGCGCGTTCAGGTTTTGCCCGGCAAAGAAGCCACAGTCAGGGGGTTCTCGAACGTTGCACTTCTGATCTGCGATGAAGCCGCGAGAATTGATGACAGTTTGTATCAGAGCATGCGGCCAACGCTCGCGGTCAGTGGGGGCCGGATCATTTTGCTCTCAACGCCTTTTGGATCGCGTGGATTCTTTTGGCAGGAATGGGCAGAAGGCGGCCCGGACTGGAAAAGAGTCCGAGTTACCGCCGATCAATGTCCCCGCATATCGAAAGAATGGCTGGAAAAAGAGCGGCAGCGAATTGGCGATTGGTGGTACGGCCAAGAATACATGTGCCAGTTTGTTGATTCACTTGATTCATGCTTCAGCACAGTTGACATTCAAGCTGCGATTACTGCTGCGGTGCAACCGTTGTGGATCTAGTTGAACGGATGACAATCTTCAGCGACGGCACCATCGAGGTTGAGAAGCCGCCGGAACCCGAGGCGCGGCCGGAGTTCATTATCGGTTTGGACTTGGGCAAGAGTGCCGACTACACCGCGCTTTGCGTTTTGGAAGTTATGGGCGAACCACCCGAGGCGAGTTATCACTGCCGCCATCTCGAACGGTTCAAACTCGGCACGTCTTACCCGAATCAAGTCGCGCGAGTCCGGCAACTATGCCGGCGCGCACCATTGCTCTCGAACACACCGCGTCTGGCAATTGATCAAACCGGCGTCGGCGCTGCTGTGGTTGATATTTTCCGGCAAGGAAAGATCAACGCATATCTGAACCCGATAACTATCACCGGCGGCGACCGCGCAACCTTCGAAGCCGGCACGTGGCGCGTCCCCAAAAGAGAACTGGTGAGCACCGTCGCGGCCTTGCTGCAAACCGGAGCGCTGAAGATCGCGGCAGACCTGCCAGAAGTTTCGATCTTGACTCAGGAGCTGCAAAACTTTCAGGTTTCGATTTCAGAAAGCGGTTTTGATGGTTATGAAGCGAGAGTCGGCAAACACGACGACTTGGTTCTGTCGCTGGCGATGGGTTTATGGCTGGCGCAAGCGCCTGTCATGGGATGGCGTCTTGATGACCGCCACGACGACTGGATTTGCATATGACGATTCGTGCGTAAACCTGAGCCGCTTCGGGAAAGGATGAAAACATGAAACACAACCGTTGGCAGAAAGCTTTTCTAACCGCTCTGGAAAAAACCGGCAGCGTCACTGAGGCTTGCGCGGCCGCGAAGATCTCTCGCGTATGGGCGTACGAATGCCGCAAAGAAAATCCACAGTTTGCCGAAGAGTGGGAACGCGCACTCGAACGCGGCGCTGATGCCCTAATTGACGAAGCGCGGCGACGTGCCTTCGCTGGCTCAGATCTGCTTCTGATGTTTCTGCTCAAAGGCCTTCAACCGCAACGCTGGCGTGAGTCCCGCGCGACGATTCCACCAGCCGAACTCAACAAGATGATCGAAGTCGAACTTCAGCGCATCGCGAAGCAAAAAGAAGCTGAAGACTCAGCGGTTGTGAATTAGCTTCGCCAAACAACGCCACCCTCCGCCGCGCCAATCAAGTTGCGAAACACGCTCCCGCCGCTCGCGTCCGATTTGTTATGCGACGCTCCGCTGTAGGCACCCTATTGCACGCGGCGGACAGCGTCCGCGCGCAGCGACGCCTGTTCTTAAAACGAGTGGGAACAACGATTTGTTGGGGCGCGTTTCAGTTTTTCAATGAAGTAGTAACGCGTTCCCGATCCTTAATATCATCTTTGTCTATGGGCTTCATTTGCCGAAGATCGAATTCGCCATTTTCTCGCGACATGAGAATAAGGCCAGCCGCGCCAACCGTGGCTCCCTCCCGCATATCCATACGAATGTAATAGATCTCACCGGCGCGAAAATCCATTTCGATTCCACCGCGCTTCTTGTCCTTGAGATGGAACGCATGAGTGCCAGCTTCGATGTGAACAATGAAGAATCGAGTTCCGTCGAGTTTGGCAAGGATTTTCCCGTCAACATACACGGAAGGAGCAACACGTCCAAGTGTCTTTACATGACGGTAGGAATAAACGTAGACCGTTGCTGTGTTGCTTCGTTGTTGAGGTTGGCCGTTTGAATCGACGGAAAACCCAGAAAGCGTCAGAGTCAGGACAAGGATACCGTTACGGAACATAAGCTCTCCGAGCTTGGGTGGAGGATGTTAGCCCAAACCAGTTTTGGTTTTGAGATAGTGAGCGACGATCTCTTTAATCGAAACGAGCGTCAATTGAATACCCTGCGTTTTTGCGATGGATTTTATTTTTGCCCAAGTTGTGTCGTTTTTGATTTCGTCTAGGAATTTATGGCCGTCATAGGTAAGGGACCTCACCTTCCAATGGAAGTTTCCGAAACCAGACGCGTCTGCCGCTTCAACTAGATTAGCTTGCGAAAGCATTTTGATGTGATATGAAATTTCTTCTTGCGAGTAACCATCCAACACGATATCGCCGAATGCGGTGACCGGGGGTGTGTCCTCAAGGTCCAAAAGAATCTGACGCGCGAGTTCCGAGTCGAGAAGCAGTAACCTGAAAAGAGCGGAAGCTTTGCTCGCCAGCCCTGTATACTCTCTCTCCGACCTAACTCACCTTATCAGAAAATCACCAACTCAAACCTGGCAATCGTCCACGCACCATTCTTTCAACCATCAGGACTGCATCAACCTAACTTTCCACACGCCCTGACGATTTGTTGGGTTGCACTACCGAACCGCAAGGCACGATTTTTTGGTCTCGATGTCTGGATACGGATTTTTCACGCAAACCCTGGCAACCTTCTGAGCCTGTAGTTCGGTGCGATGCGCGGCTACCCATGCAGCCACGCGATCGCGTACGGGATAGCTGGTTTCGAGTGTATGGCCTGCAAATCCCACGCACGCGCCAACGAGATCGTTTTGTTCAAAGTTAAAGGAACGCGGGCCAGACAGATTAACGCACAAGTCGGAAACAGCGCGTTGATAACTGTCAGCCAACTCCGTCCTAGTTTGAGGTTTGTCGATAGTCACCGCGTTCGTGTTAGATGGCGCCGGCCTCGTATTTGTGGGCATCGTTGATGTCGCAATGGCACCCATTATAAGGAACGCCACGAAAATAACGATATTCAGCCCAATGATGACGAGAACAATAATGCACCCGACTTTCAAGCAGCTGTGCCCGAAACCTTCTGGCGGTGGAGGCGGAACGCGGAATACGCGGCCACATTTCGGGCATGACATAGCCGCTTCGGAAACGGAGGTCTGACAATCGGGACAAGTGAAGAGAGACATTTAAGTTTACGAGCGTCAGAGTAATGTGCAACCCAACGTCTGAGAAGTTGACGCGGCGGCGCGATTTCACGAACGCATCGCCGGACCAGTCATGATGCGAAACACGCTTCCGCCGCTCGCGTCTAACGATACGTTGGGCGGCGCGCCGAAACAGGTGCTCCACTGGCTCTATCCATTCAATCTTTCTTGGACGCTGGGCAGGCGACTACCATCGCGTTGAACGATAGGACGTTTAACCCGTAGTGCCATTCCGCCGGGTGGTCACGAATATACTTCGTCAAAATCGCGGCAACCTGTTCACCCGTCATGTTCACCGTGCAGGTTTCGAGCCAGGCCACTTTTTCTTTGGGCGCGGCAAAAAGAGGGGCAGTGAGCATTCCATCGATTGCCCCCATCGCGTATGCGCGCTTCTCATTGGCAGGCATGTCGAGATAGTCTTTACCTTTTAGATCTAGAAATCCATACACTCTCACATCCTGCGAAGTCGAGTAACCCGGAATGCAAGTGATCAAGAAAACCGCAGCGAGTAGTGGTTTCACAGTTGTCTCCTTTGCGAATCGCGAGAGCAACGTCGCCAACGATGTATTGGCGGCGCGTCTTTTAATAAACCACTATGTCCGGAGGAGACTCGGGGGGCAATAAAGTCGCGAGTTGTCGCTTGGTCTCCTCAAAAGCTCGAAGCACGTGGCGTCTTAGGTAAATCTTTTCAATGCCAAAAAAGAAGCAAATGTCGTCGGAGTAATCCGATGTCAGCGAAATGCCGGGATGAGGTGCCAGCGTTCCCTTGCCGTATACGATGTTGAATGACGCCTTGATTTTGCCGGGCACTATGAAGTGGTCCTTTGTGGCGATGTGGCATAGCGCATCTCGAATGAACGTTACCAGGTCGGAGATATCTTTGATTTTGGATTTTGGTGTCAGAGTGATGTCGTCAACAAACGAAATGCGCGTACCAAACTTCTTGGTCTTTTCCATTAGGTCTCGGAGACAAATCATTAACTCGGTAAACCCGGATTTGACCAAGGGGTTTCCAGCAGTGGCAGGTTTGAAGATCCCGGTTGCTACTATTTGCTCGACACGGTCAATGTTATGCCGAATATCACATGCAATGAAGAAGTCCAAGATTTAATTCCTCCCTTCAACTTAAGACGGGCGAAGCCGCCCAACTATAGTTTAGGCAGAATGACATCGTACCGGGCCGGCTAATTCGTTCGGTCAGCGCGGGTTCATCAACAATGCTCGAGTTACATAACTCTCACGATAACAGTAATTTATATATTTACAGAATCAACGAAGCGACCCACGTATCAAAAACCAGTGGGTCCCAGTTTTGAGTAGGCATGAACTCTATCAAATCAACAACTTACGTTACGTTCTTATTAATGGAGTTTTGGCTTGTGACAAATTTGCGCCAAGTTGTTCCTCACTACTCGACACAGAGAGAGAGGCAAGCAGCGTCTCATGGAAAGATAAATGCAGAGATCGGAAACTTAGCGAACGAAGAGATGCGTTGAGGACGTGCCTCCGCCGCAACATGCGTTCAGGTAGACATGGCGGTTTCTGGAAATTGACGGCGGCTTTCCAGAACAAAACAGGATCAGAATACTGAGACCGTCAGCCAGTCTGAAATAGGCAGCGGGCAATCCGGATTGATCGGCAATAGAGCCCAGGACCGGTTCACTAAGCGCCACAAGAATTGTGAACGGCTAACAAGTTATTAGAATCGTTCCGAAACCCCTTTTGGTCAGCAAGCAATGAACCTTGCTGTTGACAGAAAGATATTCTGGGATTACATTTCGGCGCATATCCGGTAATGAAAATCGTTTCGTGAGGACCATATCGCATTGGGCTACGCTGACAGTTCTTTTAACCCCCAACGGGACTGCTCCTCAAAGTCTGAGGTCGCCGCTTCCTTTGATGCGAGCCTTGGAAATTGACTCTTAGGGTCTAAGTCATTCTGAATCTTGTTCGGGGAGGTAGTTATAAGAAAGAAATGCGCCATCGCGCAGTTCTAGTTCTCTTAATGTTCGGGCCAGGGCCTCTTTCCTGCCTTCGCTGCGGACTCTTTCTCCAGAAAAGTAACCGAAGTGAGGAGCGCTGAGGTTGTTGTCGTCGACTGCGGGAAAGGAGTGTACGTCGTCCGCATCGTGAGAGTCAGTGTTCCGAACGAGGGGCGGATCACAGCCAAGGCAAGGCAATTTGTCACCGATCTGGTGCTCGGGAAAGTGGTCCGGGCATGTTTCCAAGGCGAGTAGGATGGCGAGATGGTGTCGCGCCTGTTCGTTGGTGATCCGGGCAAGGACGTCGGGTTGCAGTTGGTCAGGCTGGCACTTCAACAAGGAGATTCATGGGTTTGTGAGACGCTCTTTACCACGCGGTTGCACCAGTAACACGGTGTTGCGATCTAGCTAACTAATCCGCGGAAGGAATTAATTAAAGGGGAAATTGTTGACCGTCACTGCAAAAAAGGCTTAGACTCCTCGCGTTTCACGTTCATTAACAAAGTCCCGACTCCTCGCAAGCGCTTCCAGGGTTAAGTCAATTGCAGGTTTTAGCCTTTCTTACCGTACTTGCCCCAGACTTGAAGTAAACGCTGGTGCTCACAGATAGCGATTACCTGAGAGCTTCATCATCGGCAGTTCCTGGCTCAAAAGCCCAGGAGAGCTATTGCACCAGGTTTCACAATCCGTCGCTACCGTCCCGCATCGAAGGGCTGTTCAGGCGTATCGAGCGTTGTACTAAGCAGGCCACTCGTGGTTTGGCAACACGTTGTTTGTTTCGGTGATAACTTGTCTCGGCTCACACCAGAAGGGATAAGAGCAATGCCTCAAGTTAAGGTTCGGCTGTTTGGAAAATTCTCCGTACTACTCAATGAGAAGCCCGTCTATGGTCTCGATGCCTGCAAGTTACAGGAGTTGTTAAGCTACCTGCTGGTCTATCGCGACGCGCCGCATGCGCGCGAGACGCTGGCGGCCCTCCTCTGGGGCGAGAGCTCGACGGCACAATCAAAAAAATATCTCCGCCAGGCTTTGTGGCAACTTCAGACTGCATTGGATTCTCACCATGATAAGAACCAGCACCGCGTCTTCCATGTTGAGCCTGAGTGGGTTTCGCTCAATAAGGACGCGGAGATCTGGCTTGACGTAGCAATGTTCGAGCAGGCCTTCGCGCGCGCGCGTGAAGTCGCTGGCCAGCATATGGGTCCGTCAGTCGCTAAGGCTCTCGAGCAGGCAGTTCAACTTTACCAGGGCGACTTGTTGGAAGGCTGGTACCAAGACTGGTCCGTCTGCGAACGCGAGCGACTGCAAACAAATTATCTGATCATGCTTGACAAGATGATGAGCTACTGCGAGGCTCAAGAGAAATACGAAACCGGCCTCGCGTACGGACTGCGAGTGCTGAGATATGATCGCGCTCGCGAATCCACTCACCGGCGATTGATGCGTTTACATTACCTGGCAGGCGACCGCACGGCTGCGTTGCGTCAATACGAACATTGCGTAGCTGCTCTGAATGAGGAACTCGGCGTCAAGCCGTCACGCCTTACGGTGGCACTTTACGACCAGATCCGTCTGGACGAGTTCCAGGCCGTGGTTGCCCGGCCGGCTGTTCCGGCAAATGGAGATCGGAGTGTGCTTCCTAAAGTGATCGATCATCTGAAACATGTGCGGCAGGTGCTGACCAAGATCCAGGGTCAGGTACAGAAGGATATCAAGGCCGTCGAAGAGGCGTTAGATGGGTGGAAGTAATGTCTGTCCGCAAGAAAAACGTTTCCGCGTGAGGGCCACGATTGATCGCGTGGTAGTATGGCCCGGACAACTCAAAGTACAACGATGTCGAGCCATCAACGGATTTCTTCTGACGGACGATGTCAAAGTCAAAAGCAGACCCCGATTCCTCCGGCTCCCTTTACTTCTGCAGGACTTTTCGGAAAGTCAAGGATACCCTTCGTTCTCTTTCAATTATCCGGCCTTTCCACTGATCTCTCTTTCTAGGCTTGATTTGATGACGCCATTCCCGTCGGGCTTTGTCTCGCATTAGCAATAAATCTCCGGGCTCGAGCAAAAGGTCGAACTTCTTTTCTAGCCTTTGATTGGAAAATGTCATAACGCACGACGAACCCAACGAGATGGAAACGATCTCATTATCGAAACACGGGATAGAATCGATGTGCGGTGCAATTCCCTGACCAGGCAAATATTCATTGACAATGAGCTGGTCAAAGTTTTGGCTTGCGATATTCGCTGCTAGTATGCGCTCAACTAGACTTCTTCCCCATTCCGGCAGAGGCGTGGCCTTCATCAAGGAAGAGACGCGGCGAGCCTTGTAATCATAGCGGTAGCCGAAATGCTGAACTCGACGTTCCAAATCGCTGCTCCAACAGCCTGCATCGATAGAGGCCGAGAGCTCATCCTGCGCCCGTACGGTCAGGAAATTCTTCACAATGAGCAGACCAATGGCCATTGAATCTCCCATCGCTCAGGTCTTAGGCGGCTGGATATTCCCCGTTCGCGAATTTGAGCAGCAGTTCGACGAAAGAAAAACTGCAAAACGCGTATTCCGACCGTTCGTTTGGGGACATGTAGACCACGTCCTGCTGGGACTCGAGGTCGAACGCAAAAAAGTATATTGGCTCGAGCAGTTTGGTATACAGAACTTCGCCGAACTGAAAATAACGACCTTTATCCAGGAACAAACCTTCATCAAAGGAAGCCACCATTTTTCCCGCGCCATCACATGGTAGAGCAACCCACGTGCATGTATGCGGGGATGGCGTGGCATGGCCATCAGATAGCAAAGTTAATAGACTCAGGGAAGTCTGACATTCGACATCGCTCCGGTCATCCTGCTGGGGTCATGATCCAAGCGTAAGCCGGAGATCCAAGTGCCTGATTAGGAGACCGGAGTCGAACTCAATAATGTGCCGAAGAGCACGGATGAGTGACTGACCATTTGGTCGTTTTGAGACCGACTTGGACTCTGGTCACGAACAGCGGATCGGTGGGTTCAGCAACACCAACCCTCCACATAAAAGAGGTGCGTCTAGCACGAGACCTTGACAATCTTTTCATGAGTGACCCCAAAAGCTTTGAGCAGCCAGCGCTTTATCTTCAATCACCTGTGAACAGAAGCCGCTCACGGGGTAGTGAGCTCTATTGCTGGCTTTATCGTGGTTGCGGTCTCATACCTTTTGTATACATACCTTTCGTAAATGTCTTTTGGTATTTCTCCGGTTTCCTTAAGCGGCAATGCATGAGGTGGTGCATGGATAGTCCAACCTCGTCCCGCCCCCAGCTTTCTGATGCCATCCCAGGTCGTTTGCGTCGCGCTATGGTGGCCCGGAATCTCTTTCGCTCGTTCATAGAGCTCTTGCCAATATATTTCGGCAGTTTTAAGTTTCGGGTTGCCCTTTTGACAAGTTCTTATTTCATTCAGGAGCTTGCTAAGTTCCCCGCAGCAGTCGTCACAGGGGCTAAGATTAAAGTTTTGTAGAGTGATTGTTTCTACGTTCTCCAAAACATCTTTGCGCGCGCGCAGCTCTTTAACAATCTGATCTTCTGCATGGTCGCTAGCGTTAGAAGAAGTAAGAGCTGTTATGTTCCACCCCACCCCTCGCAACTCGGTACCTGTACTTGACGGAAGCCAAATGCCGCCCTTTGGCCTTCTCCCCGGATGTGTAGCCTCAAAAAAGCCGCTAGGCGCACTCACAGCTTGCGCAAGCTTCAATTCAAAAGCGGTTCTGACAGATACTCTCCTCGGCACCTCTTGTGAGTATTTTAAGGCTTCCCTAACCAACTTGCCGAGCGGCCGCTTCTCACTTGCCGCACCGTATATTGTCCAAACGCCTTCTGATGACTCTGAGACTATTTCAAGGCCCTTGAGACCTTGTGGTCGTAGTCGTTCAGCAACTTGTCCTACAATTCTTTGAGCTTCTTCTCTGCTGGGAGCCCCTCGCAACTCATTTTCTAGCGCTCTGTTGGCGACTTCTCGGACATCAGCTGCCGCTTGATCGGCTTTCTCAGAGGGAACGCCGAGATCTTGATCGATATCTGGGTTAATGCTCGCCCTCACCCACCAAGTTCCACCTTTCTCATAGGGTTGTATGGCTGTAAGACCGTATCTCATCCTTATTCCGCCAAGTATCGGTTTTAGTAAGGTTTGGGTGACCCGTCCGGTTAGCCTTTTGGCTGCAGAAACGGAAGCCTGTGCAGCAAGCCGGAGCCGCTCATTCGGATCTTCCGGCAGACCGACTTGGACCACGGCTTTCCCGGCCTCAATCACTTTTTCCTTCCCTTTCACAAATACTTCCTTCCCCTTCATCACTAAGGGCTTAAATTTCTTGAGCACAAAGTCGATGCCTCGGATAATTGGACTCCTCATCCTTTCAATGAACCGCTCAACTTTTGCTTTGAGATCCGACAGGCCAAAGAAGGCGACCAGAAAATCGAGGGCAACCGTTATGAATTTCGTCAGAGCGGTAGTGACCATTTTTACGATTCCGGCGATGTCGCCATTGACAGCGTTCTCCATGGATGAAACAAAAGCCTCAATGAGATCCAGAATCTTGTTTCTCGCCTCCACGATGAAAACGAGCAACCGGATTACCTTCTCGGCAATCGCGATGAATCCTCCACCTGGAATGAGCATCTTACCGATTTCAATCATCACCTTCTTGATCGCTGCATAAAGAACTGTTTCCTTCATCTCGTCCAGCGTGTCTGACAAAAGAGTTCCCAACGATTCAACGATGTGGTCCCACAGACCCCCTAAGCCTTCCCTCTTGATGATGTCGAAGATTTCCAGACCTTTGTCGAGAACGATCTCACCCTGCCGGAAGGCATTAGCGACGCTCTTGTCATAGACGACTTCCATTCGTTGCCAGATGGTTTCTGTACTTAGATTGAGTAATTGAGTGAAGAGACTGAAGATACCTGCGGCGTTCCATTCTTTGGGGAATTGAACCTGGACGCCGCTTGAACCGCGAATCCAGTCAAAGAAAGCAGTGGCGAGGTATGTCTCGATATGTTCGCCGAACTCTGAAAAACCTTCACTGATTCCGGTAGCGAGGTTTCGGAAGAAGGCACGTGGGCTGGAAATGATATCTCCGAGAAGACCAATCATCCGCCCTAACAACTGGGCTATTCTGGTGGCAAATTCTATGATGGCATTTACAACCGCCTTGATCTTATTCCACGCCTTTTCGAACCAGCTCGTCTGAACATCCTTTTTAATCTTGTCGAATGTCGCTTTCAGTTTGCCGACGCTCTTGTTGTAGGTTCGCGCCATGTCAGCGATGATTTCATGCTGGCGCTCATCCACTGTTTTTTGTAATTCGTCAAACCGATCCTTAACCGAGTTATAAACGCCGACGCCGTCGACCTCTTCTTTCTCTTTTGGACTGAGTTCGTTGTATGCCTCAGTGACTGTCTCTTTGCCCGTTTCTATGGCTCGCTTCGCCCTGTTCAAGGCAAGAACAACTCGTCTGGCAATTTTCTTCTCAACTTTGAACTTAACACCGGAGATAAAGAGTGTTTTGGCGGTTGCAAAATATTCTAATGCAACCTGCTCCTTAACGGTGTTCCGTGCCTTGACGTATAGACCCACATCACCTCCGCCCATACCTCCCATGCTTGCCGCAATGGCGGTCTGGGACATCATCTTCAACTTGTCAAGCACTTCATCGACGTCGTGGTACTTTTCTCCCAGCAGCCGTTTGTACTCGGCCGCGATTCTATTTTTGTGATCCTCGTCAAAATCGCTGTAATAAAACGCGGGGGGCCATATATATTCCAAATTTTGCGTCATCCACGCCTCGAACCAGGTTTGCTCTTCGGTCAATATTTCTTCAAAGGTCTTCTCTATTGTTTCTCCTTCTTCTAAACTCTTGAGCTCCTCGTTTACGTTGTTTTTTGTCTCGGTGTAGATCCCTTCAACCCTGGCGGCAAACTTCATTTTGACTGAGACAATTTTGTCCTTGTGCGTTTCCTGGTCATCCCGGACCTTTTGGAAACATTTCGAACGTGATTGATGGTGGCCCATCAATCCCTTGATATTCACTTGCGCGTCAATGTCATTTTGAGATTTGCCGATTACTCCCTGCTCTTCTTGCCTATACCTTGGCCTGGCTTTCACGATTTCCGCCTGAGCCTGACGTTTGGTCTCACCAGCCTCGTCAAAACTCTTTTCGCCTGAGACAGGAAAGGCGAGAGACCCTTCATCAATGTCGATCTTCTGACCCTGCACATCGTGATTCACCAAAGCGTCATCCAGCTCACGACTCTTGTCGTCCATAGAAACGGCAGCGTCGGGTGCGGGCTTAGGAGCAGCAACTCTCGCCTGTTTGATGGCAGGAGTGTCGCCGGCAGGATCGTCTTTTAGTTCGTAAGTGGCAGGCTCCACCGTTTTGTTATCTGGATACTTCAGAGGATCCGTCTCCACCTCTTTATGCATCTGATCTGACTTACTGTTACCTTGAGTCTTGAAGTCCTGTTTTGCTTGTTCTTGTCCGCTGTCAAATGCCGCTTCCTGCTCATCGGACTTCTCTTTGGGAACACTCTTGGCCAACTTGGTGATCACGACTTCGAATTCGGCCATGAACTCCGGCACTGTGAGGTCATGAGGTTGCACCTGTTCAATTTTATCGAGGTGGTTGGTGTGAGCATTCTGAGTATCGATGATCTTTTTGGTCGCCGCATTTGCTGCTAATACAGTTTCTTGTTGTTTTTCCTCAGGTGTCTTAATTGGTGTCTTCTGGACTTTTGCCTTTGTTCCCATGTTCCTGGCGACTGACTGGTGAGCAGGATCTTCCTGCGCATTAGCCGCGGCAATTCCAGTCAAGAGCGCCAAAATCGGGATGTCGGCCTCAGCTGCTCGTTGGATAGCCAGATTTCCACTTGTGGCTTGAGCGAGGCCAAGCTTGATCAGTAAGTCACTTGGACCAGCAGTAGGAATTGGCTTTGCAGTAACCACAGGCGCCGGCGCTGGTTGAGGTTTGCTGAGTTCCGCGACCGGCAGGTCTGGGGCTGGTATTCGCGAGACTTGGGTTGCCATTGTGGTCTTTACATACCAGTGAGGATCAAGTCATGGTACTGCTGAAAATCCGTTGCGGAAGGAATCTTGCCCTGCTTCGTCATTTGCCGAGCGAGCGCTCTGGCAAGTTGCTTCATCGTTACGACCTTGCCGTCATGCGCGGCCAGAAACGCTGCATCGAGCGCAACGTTCTGAATGTCGCCTCCGGCGATCGGAAACTTCCGCGCGAGGAACTGAAAATCAACGTCCTGGCCCAAAGGTGTTTGCGATGGGAACATGGCGCGCCAGAGCTTTTCGCGATGTCTTTCGTCGGGAAGCGGAAATTCCACTACGTAGTGCATCCGTCGTGAGAAAGCTTCGTCGATATTCTTACTGAGATTACTGGCGAGGATCACGACCCCTTCGTAGTCTTCGATCTTCTGCAGGAGATAAGCCACTTCAATATTGGCATAACGGTCGTGTGCATCTCTTACTTCTGAACGTTTGCCGAATAGAGCATCAGCTTCATCGAAGAAGAGTATCGCGTTGCTGGATTGCGCGGCGCGAAAAATGCGGTCCAGATTTTTTTCTGTTTCGCCAATGTATTTGCTGACAATGCCGGAGAGATCGATTTTGTAAAGGTCGAGTTCAAGTTCGCGGGCAATCACTCCAGCCGCCATCGTCTTGCCCGTGCCTGAACCTCCGGCGAACAATGACTTGAGACCCTTGCCTGATGCGATACGCTCCCCAAAGCCCCAGTCTGAATAAACTATGTGGCGGCTTTGGATCGCGAAGGCGATTTCCTTGACGCGCTGTAGAGTGAGACGCGGCAGGACCAGGTCGTCCCATGTATGAACTGAACGTACCTTCTGCGCAAGGTTGCCCAGGCTTTGATCCGATTGGGATCTGGCAGCAGCGAAAAGGGCCGCAGTGTCTGAAGCAACGGCATTCGCGTCAATCGAATCAGGATTGAGAGCTCGCCGGTCAACCGCTGCCGCTGCCGCGCAGCTTATTTGAGCAGGCGTCAGAGCGAAGCGATCTGCCAGGGCTTCCAGATCGCATTCAGCTACCGTTACGTTACTCTCGGAAAGTGCGGTCTTCCACAATTGCAACCGCGTCTCGTAATCAGGATCGTCAAAACTAAAAGAAATAACATGCTGATTCGACAAAAGATCCTGCCACCGAAAATTAACCTCGCAGGCAATAAACGTTGGGCTTGTGCTCTGGGCCAGAGTCCTGACGACTTGTCTTGAATCGGGAAGCGGTCGGCCCTGTTCATCAAAAAGCGCTTCCGCTCGTTCGAGATACAGGCCCGCACTTTGCAGGCGTTGTTGCAACAAAACTGACTGCAACAGTTTTTCGAAACCTTCAGCCGAGGCGCGAAGCGTTGTTAGATCAACACGCAGCAGCGGGATGCCCAACTCACGACAAACAGCTTCTGCAGCCGTGCCACGGCCGGTGCCCTCGCGTCCGGTAAATATGATCAGCGGAAAAGCTCGAGAGTGCAGCAGAAGGTTTACGATTCCAGTAACGGCTGCTTGCTGCGCAGGCATCATCTGAACGTTTTTGGACTGCTGCTGAAAGACGCCAGCTACGCGCGAGTCCAGATCGGAGAAACCAAGCAAGTAATGCAACAGCGCCGGTGCGACAGAAAAACCGCTCGCCAACCACGACGCATGTTGCGACGCCGAAGAGATCGACTGCAACAGTCCGTTACTGAATAGAGTCGCCCCCGGCGCCAGACAACGCCGGACGGCCACTTTCTGCTCTTCATCGTTCGCAAAAAGCCGCAGCGCCAGATCATGAGTCGGCCATTTGCGAGTGACATCGTTGTTCAAGTACCCATAGAGCGTTTCGTACTTGAGATCGAGCTCGGGCGCGAGGGCCAATAGGAGAATATCCTGCTCGGTCTCCGATAAAGAGAACTCGCCGGCCAGGCGGCGCCAAATAAGATCTTCTTGACTATCATCAGCCGAATGTAAGACCTCAGCGCGCGCAGTTAGCTCTTCAGCGGCCGAATTCTCACCTTCATATCCGACTTCCTGATTGACCAGGCTATTTACTTGTTCGTCGCTAATGTACAGACCACGAAACTCATCGAGCGATAGTTGGTACCGCGCTCGCAGGCGTAGTATCTCCCGATGCAACAGCAGATCCAGCCGTTGCAATTTGATCGATAAGTATTCTCTGGTGTCAGCAGCCGTCGACATTTTAGGATTCTTCAAAAAGGGTCAGGGGACGTTCGTCGAGCCAGTCCAACCGGTACGTCTGTCGCATCATTCCCGTAAGTCCCAAGACAAGACGTAGCGGCGCTCCGGAAAGGCGCACGACGCGGCGTGTAGTCTCCTCTTCGACACTTGCCGGAAAGTCAAGAAAGTTGCTCGACAGATAAGGTAAATTTGATTCAGCAAAGCCAGGCAACCGCCACGCAAAGTTGCGTAGTACATGTTGCGACGCCACGCTCAAGGCCAGATCTAGAGTGGGGGAAAATTTTAGCGATAGGGGTAGTGCAAGATGCAACAGGTCGTGAGCTAGCTCTCCGTGCCGCGCCAAAGTCTCATTTATTGATTTGTCCTGAATCAGTTGCTGCTCGACATCTGCGAGATTAGAAACTTTCAGCCATAGAGATCGCGCTTCATCAATCAGAACGACGACCGGAGAATCGTTCAAAGTTGTAAACGCCGAAAAGTAGTTCCGATCGTTAATTCTTCCCTGCCCCCGCTGCCAGGCGATCAGCGTCGTGAGGAAATTGTCTATGTGTGTGGTCGTAACATGGCTCTGCCACTCAGTTAGGATCTCAGCTGAAACAGTGGGAGGCACCAGCATGAGATCGCGCAGAAGTGAATTAGCAAGAACATGTTGGGCATGCTTAGGCCCGGAGCATTTGATCAATAGTAGAAAACGCACGAGAGAGATTGCCGCCGCTTCGTCCGCGTGCGGCCAATCTCGCAGAGCTTCGGCGAGTGGAATCTCATCCAGCAATGGCAACAAAAGAAAGGCCCCGCCAAAGGAAGTGTGACGTCGCTCCGTCGCAGCGACTTTAGCCTGCTCTTGAACGGTATTGAGCTCTTCCGCGACATCTCGTAGCTGATCAGCCGAACATCGCAACAGCGCGCGTGTGGCATCCATCACATGCAAACCAGACTGTTCCTCCTCTCGCGCGGCACTAAGGTACAAGTAGAGCGCTTGTCCCCACTCATTAAGCCCATCAAGTAGATGGCCATCAATCAGCCTCGAGTTGGACCAGGCCAGTTGGTTAGGATCGAATCCACTGTCCTCTTTAACACCTTGAGTCAGACTCTCGAGGATCAAACGAGCATCCTGCCTGTTCAGAGCGCGCAGTACATCTTTCAATTCCGCACCTGGCAACTGAAGTAATGCTGCCTTCCCGGTCTCCGGTCGCTGGCAGACCGCGGTTCGGAGTGCAGCGGAGGTCGGCAGAAGGCGCAAGCCAAAGAACGCCTCGTAGTACCAACGACCCCACGCGTCACCCGCAGCGAGATCCGAAAGAAAATGAGCCAGATAGTCAGCCGGACTTGTAAATCGGACAACATTGTTCTGATCAGCGCCTTCCTGAAGAGTGTCGTCTAACGCGCGCCCGAGTCGTCTGGTGAAAGTCCTTGAGACATCATCGCCATGGCCGGAAGCATTGATCGCAAGATCAATCTCCAGTCGACGAACAAACCAGAGGCTTGAATCTGTTTCTGAGAACCACGAGGAAAAAGCTGCGGACAGGACTTGCGAGAGGCTGCGTTTGATTTCAGCGTCCAGACGATCCTTGACGTGCCTGGGAGCGGGATGGTCAGAAGGCACCAGATACTGAGCCTGAACTCGACGGATTTGCAGTCGACTATCATTCATTGGTCGGTGTTCTCCGTCACGCTTCGGCTAAGTCGCTTAACTGGCCTTCGTCGCAGCTTGTTTTCCAGCTTTTCGGGGTTGACGTTTCTTTCGAGCTGCAGGGGGCTTCGTGTCAGGTGAGATGGATCTCAAGTCTTCGAGTTCGGACTTTAGTTCTCGCATGGCCTCGATCACCAACGCTTCAAAACCTCTAATGGTAAGTTCTCGATATCCGTCCGGACCTTTGCTGACCCATTCGGGAAATACCTTCTCTACTTCCTGAGCAACCAGGCCCATCTGTGGTCCCGACAGATCTCCCCTACTTTCCGGATCTCGCCACTGGAAACTCACACCGCGTAGTTGCAAGAGTAGCTCGAGCGCGTTGCTGAGCGGTTCTATGTTCTCTTTCAGTCGCGCATCAGAAGCAACCGTCCATGTTCCGCCATCCAGTTTTCGCGCAAGGCCTGAGATCCGAAGGTCGCCTACGATCTGCAAGTGATCAGTCGGAGTTTTAGTGCCAATACCAACGTTGCCGCCACTTAAAACCACGAACTTGTCTTCGAAGTTGTCGCCGTCCTGGACTGAGACTGCGAACCGATTGGCGGGTTGCGTCTTTGGTCCAATTAAGACCCGCAACGCCCGATCGCCAGGACCGATATCATTGCGCTGTATCTGCATTGAAACATCAAAGTCGCGACCGCCGCTGTCTCGAAAGTCAACGGAGCCGCCGCAAATCCTGTTGTCACCCTCAACTCTCAGATTGCCTTCACACCAGACAAGATCATTGACCGTCTGATTTATCGCTGGCGGTTTAAAGGAACTGGACGTTGGGTCAGCAGCGCGATTGCGTAGACGTATCGCTCCGTCCGCTGCTTCAATCTCCTCAGCAACGATGCCGATGTAGCGACGAACGCTGCGAATCTTGTAAGAATCAGGTTCCGCTCCACTGTCATCGCGGGCAACAAAATGCCCCGGCTGATTTTGCACGGGCAACCAACGTACGAAGCCAATCGGGATCAGCCACCTTGCCCTGCTCGTTGCATCAGGAAAATTCTGATGTGGGATCGATTCGTCACAAAGAAATGACGCCGTTGGATCGAATTGTCTCAGGGCAGTTTTGGGATCCTCTACCAATCCGTCCCACGCATACCCGGGAAGAAGGTAAACAGTGACTGCAGCGCCGGGAACAGGCGTTTCAATCAGTTGGAGACCGGTCGCGATCCCCCACGTATGCGCGCCCAGAGCATGACGCGCCTGTTGAGTTCGCGCGTAGTCAACTGCCGCAGTTAGATCTTCTGCGCCGAGGTATTGCTCCTCAAAAAACTTCGGTCGTTGCATCTGTTCCTGCGCCATCACATACCTCCTGCTGCTTTACTGCCGCGCAGCTGCCGCTATTTCTTTCAGCATCTGACCAAGATGTTGAAAAATAGTCTGTCGATTGACCGTTGCACCCGGCTGTATCAAATGATTGATTAAGCTCTGCAACGCATCAGGTCTCGACACCGCGCCGAGTTGAAACTCCCTTTCTTCACAGCAGAGCCTCCTGAAGATGTCACCGAGCTTGAGTGCTTTGAAGACTCCTTCCAGCCAATACTTCAATGCCGGCATCGTAACGAGGAGACGGCGGTTCTCCATGTTGCAGATCTTCACGACGTTGCAACCGCCTCTGCAATTCAGAGTAAGTGTCGCGAGTGGTACGCAGTTGTCTTCAGCGGGAGGAGCACAAGGTGGCAGGAAGGCAGAGCATAAACAGTGCGAGAAGATCTCAACTGCAATATTGAACAGACTCTGTTTAGCTGCGTTGACATCGGTAGAGGAAACGTCCGCTATTTTTTTCAACAGGCCGCAGTCATAGATTGAGTGCTGGTTTGCAATGGTCGCGAACCTTGCTTTGACCGCTTCTATCTGGCTGGCATTATTCAAGCCCGTGATCAATGTCTGGAACTCTTGAGTGAGTTTCGAACATTCCTGGATGCGATTGATAAACTCACCGAAACCTCCGGTCGATTCCAGAGGAGCCCTGCGCAGTTGAAACTTATAACCTTCGCACAGCACTGTGGGTTCACATTGAGGCGGTCTTCTGGCCGGCACCGGACGATAGGCGAGTTGTTCACTCTTTGTCGCACCAGCGCATCCGCAACCACTCGTCGACGTTGACATTGACGTCGACGTCCCACCACAACCACATGAAGAAGAGCCACCACAGCTGCACTTCGAACAGCACGCGGCACCGCTGGCTCCATGCAAAGGTGTAATGCCGCGCGATGGCCGTTCGTCATAACAGACATAGAGTATCCACTCCGCGTCCTGATCGCCGCAGATTGGTTGTGGTGGCGGAAAGGCGGGCTCGCATTCAAATTGCTGTTGACGGCAATCTTGGATAAGTTCGCAAACGTTAACCGCTTGATCGCCGCACAGGACGATATCGTCTCCACACGGGCTCAGAGCGTAACCGGATTTGACCGTGACGAACCCTTTGCACTGGTGGCACGTGACCTCCAGGCCGCACACCACACCAGTGCCATGCAGGTAACGGTTGTGCAGTTTGTTCTTCCCCACTATGTAGTGCTCGAGGCGGTTTAGATCGTCTTCGGTAAGCAACTGTCCGGCGAAGAAGCGCGGCCGGCAAAGACATTCAAGGCCCCCGCAAACAGGGCAGCGTGTGACTTTAGGCGTTCGAGTGGTTGTTGTAGCGAGTGCCATAAGATTCTCCTGACTGGGTCTGAACCGCTTGAAACTTTCTATCCGCGTACGAGCGTGAACCAACTTTCGAAGAGTCCACCTTGAATTCCCGGCTGCTGGTCCAAAGGCAATCCGAGGGGCGGGCTCGGTCGGTCACCTGTCGGCAGTTCCGCCCGCACGAATTCGGCATCGATGGCTCGACCTTTTAGATCCAGAACAAAATCGCCGCGGAGCCGGATCCATATGTCGTTGAACGGAGGGCCGTCGAACGGAGGGCTTTGCGAAATGATTTCGCGAGCCCTCTGCGACAAGCTGGAATCAAGAATGAACGCGACGCCCGGCGCCTCTAAGGCGTCCACTTCGGTTGCGGTCGTGATGAGGCCGTTTGTGTCGGTGTAATCGACCGGAATGACAGTCCCGAAGATCGGACAGCGACAGTACATTCCGAGTTCCTTGTTTTGCTCAAGATCGGATGCCACGAGAACCTGGAAAATGTGGGTGTCATCAATGAGATTGACGCGTGCACCTTGCGGATTCTGGATCCTCACCTGCACCTTATCGGTAAAGCCGATCACAAATCCAAACCCGGTGTCGTTGCCGATCATTTTCACTCCCAGAAGCGCGCTGGGCGTGTTGTGTTTCCAGCTTAATGCCTTGATTCTGACGAGACCTAATTCCAGTCCCGAACCCGGATCTCCCTTGTCACCTTTTAAACCTTGATCTCCTTTTTCACCTTTATCCCCCTTTGGTCCTTGTGGTCCCGGTGGTCCTTGTGTGCCCGTGCCGCCGTTTCCGTGTTCAAGCAAACACTCAACCAGCTCGGCCAACACTTGAGTGCTGGGCAGCAAACGTCGAGTGCGGTTGTCGATTCGAGCGATCTTGTCAGCTGTGTCTTGTTGAGGATCCGCGGGCGGAACGGTCTGCGCTTCGATCCGATCGTCCAGGTTGTAATTCTCAATCGTTGCCAACACAACACAGTCAGGTAGATCGCAGTGGGGACAACCATTCAGATGTCGCCACAGCACGTCGCTACAGGCGTCTTCAGAAATCTCGACGATAGCGACACCACCAAGCGTGGGTTGAGCGAGATCGTCAGTAAAAGGAATATAGAGGTGATCGCCGGAACTGCTGAGAACCAACTGCTGGCTATCATCGCCAACTGGAAATGCATTGCCTGGTGTGACTGGAAGGTGCAACTGCAGACGATCGATGCTGACAGACTGAACAAAACTGTCTGTTCCGTCTTTCTCGAGCACGTAAGCCCAGTGACCACCTGGAGAAACCACGAGCGCAGCAGGTTTATGATCCAACGTGACACTGCCCACAACAGCCGGCGTCCCGTTTAGTGAAATCAGGTGGAACTTTGAGCCGGTTTCTTCAACAACTGCCAGCATGTCTTCGGCTGTGCTGCTTACCACCGCCACAAGCGATGGATTACTAACCCCGGAGACCGTGATCGCGGAGACTGTTGTCGAAGCGGTCTGGATTCCTTTGATTTGCTGAATCTCATTTGCGGGTCCAACGGAAAACGCAGATTCTCCATTACTACTTATCACGAACCCTTTAATGTTGGGCGCCACCGTTACGATCTTTTCCGGCGGATCTGCCGCGTCATTCGTGTCAAGATCGTCTGGACCGCTTAACAAGTCGCCGGACGCGGCGAGCAACACAAACAAGATTCCGTTCGGCGCGACTGCCAGATGGACATCACTACCCGCACCATTTGGTAGCTCCAGTTCAGTCGTATTGAAATCTGGAAGTCCAAGCTCAGTGGTATCTAAGACGTGCAATTGAAGCAGCGTGTCTGGAGCGACCGGCTCGGTAACAACATATAGCCGCGAACCATCTTTTGAGACCGCAATTGCAACAGCTTCAGCGTCGAGAGTCCGCGAAGTGATCGTCGCATGATTGTCGGTACTTACCTGATAAATCGTTGAAGGCGAGTCGGCGGTCGCGACGTATAGGCGATGCGTCGCGTCATGCAAAGCGACGCGGGCGGCATGAGCAATAGTGATCGAGTCTCCCCATTCGAACCTTGGCGCGTGAAACGGCGGGGGCTCGTCTTTGGGATCGAGGACAACTCCAAGTTCCCAGGACTCCAGGATACGATTTGGCGCGCACTTCGTGTCATCGCACCCACAGTCGTCATACAGAACAGGTATTTCTTCTGTTGGACATTCACGAAAGCGCACACAGATCTGCAACTTGTGCTCTTCAGTATCACCCTGAGTCTTAAGCGCCTGAATCTCAGGCAAGGCAAACAGATCGAGACATTCCTCTTCACGAACGATAATGTCGTGGCCACAGCAATCCACAGCGAAGCCCGGCTCGATGCAGACAAAACGATCTCGACAAGCCTCGTTCGGATGAGGTTTGACTTTGAGTCCGCAGACCACGCCCCAGCCATGAAGTTGCTGTTCGTGGTGCCGCATCTTCTCCATGTGAAAGCGCGTTTCGTCCGTGAAATCGCGCTCGACCATCAGCTTGCCGGTGAAGTAGTTGTTCCTGGTGAACGGACCATAACTGCAAGCCGGGCAACTGTGTTGACTTGTATCGTGTTGTGAATGAGACATAGCAAGCCTCTGCAGTAATTCTGTTATTTATTCCAGCCTTGTTGTTGCGCCGATTCGAGATTGATTGCCAATTTCCAATGAAGGTCCACCTTGTTTATGCGGTGGCTTCGTCAGAACTGAAGAGCGACCAAGTGGTGTCTTTTCCAGTGTGACTCCAGCAGGGTAACGGCCGATCACGCTGTCAAAGCCAATCATCGATTGAAATCCGATCCGGAAACGCGGCTCGACATATTCGATTTGGGCCAGGGTAGTGGCGGGTCGTGAGTTCCGTAGTAAATTCTCCAGTGATTTCCGATTGGCTTCTGACGCTCGATAACAAGCCGGGACGAAGACAGTGAACTTATGCGCGTAGTAATGAAATGGATCTCGTAAAGGATCCTGAATCGTACGCAATTGGGAGCGTCCAAGCTGTGCTCGGTCATTCAACTGACTCCGGTTGACGATGCGCTTGCCCCACAAGACTGCTTGATCTCCAATTCGACCAGCCCCCAGAAAGAGCCAGCGGCGCAACTTGAAATGTTCCAGGATCAAAGGCGGCGGTTCCCACGTCGAGACCGGTGGCTTGACGGGTGCGCAATTCGAGGGCAACGGAACGCAGCGATCTAGTGGTTGATTGCTTGCGCAGCAACCCTGCCTTATCTCAAGGAACAGCAGCAGTTCGCGCCACAATCCCTCACGAGTTCCGCGCAGATCAAAAAGACGGCCAGCTTCCTTTAGAAATCTTCGTCTTTTTGCCTCGGGCCAGTTTCGATCCAGAGTGACGCCTATCCAGGACGCAAGCCAGGTCAGAAAATCGATGCCCGCTTTTGGATTACGCTCGGAAGGAGTCGACAGCGGATCATAAAACCTCGCTTGCTTGTCAATTTCTGTTTCAATGCTTCGCAGCGTGGTATCAAAGAGGCTAAGAAACCGATCAGTGAAATCCGCACTGGTAGGCTCTTCGCCAAACACTGCCGGCAGATAACGGCGAAGACTGATGCGAGGAAACTCAATTTCAATGCTGTCAACACGCGGCGTAACTTTACGGTTGCCTTGAAACTCGAGCTTAAGCCAGAGAAAGCGGCCGCCTCCGTTACGGACGAGACAATCCCATTCGCACAGACACATTTCACCTGTGTTTTGATTTGTGTCCCACTGATCGTCACTCAAATTTTGAATCTGCTCGTCGGTCAGCACCGCTTCGGCTGTGTATGTCGACACAACAACACTCGAGCCGGGAGGAATGGCCCCGCGCAAAATGACGCGATGCCATTGACAGCGATACAACTCGCTATCCAGCGCAAGACTGATATACGTTCCGGAAGTCAGGTAACTCGTCGTGAGCGGCACTGAGCACCTGTTGACTGCTTTGCCTCGAGAATCAAAGAGACCTCGCTCCTGAGGTAGTTGTGGAGGACACTTGATTGAGGGAGCACCACTGAGACCCGGAGAACACTGAGGCTGCACAGAGGATGCACAAGACTCGCCAAGATGAATGAGCCCTTCGGCATCAACTGAAAATGGAATGCTCGGAAATTGCGATCCCACCGCTTCGGGACTCGACTCGACTACAACGGTGCTGCCGTCCAGATTCAGGCGTCGTACTGTGTCCGGAGGACCTGTTACGACAACGAAGATATCGTTCCCACAGTCCGTCACGATCCAGGTAACCGATCCAATTCCTGGGAAAGACCTTTGCCACTGCCCTGATGGGCTGAAAACATGAACGGCTCCATTAGCAGTGTCCGTGACGTAGACCTTTCCGCATCGATCGAACGCCAGATCGAACGGTTCCCACATGTTGTGTAAGACGGGATTTGGCCCCTGGTATGCCGTGGCGGGCGGTTGCCATTGACCGCGCAGTATGAAGCTGTGGAGGGTCAATACGCTCAAGCGATGATTGCCTGTGTCGCAAACAAAGAGGTTGCCGGAACAGATACCAATGCCGTGAGGATTAACCAGCTGTCTTGGACCACCGCCGGCGCCGCCAAAACAGGGAACATTCTGGAAGCTACACTCGCAAGGATCGAAACGCTTGAGCTGCGCGCTATCGGCGTCAAGAAGAAAGATGCTGCCGTCTGGTCCAATCGCTACGTTGCCAGGTGTTGTAATACCACCGAAACTTCCGTTCGTCTCGCTAAGGGAACGCCTGCTTTCCGGCGCGAGCGGCAGGACCAGGGACTGCTTCGGAGGCAGGTATTCAATCTGATCCAACTTTGCCGTCAGCCATCCCACATAGCCATTGAGCAGCCACGAGGTTGGATCGTGTGGTGGCCGCGGAATCGCCGGCAACATGGCTGGTTGACTCTGTGTAGTGAACTGCATCTTAATGAATCTCAGTTCTATGTCCTATCGACCTATAGGACAGATAGTTCATCTAGGACCTATATTCGTTCTACTCCTCAAAACTGTAGTGAACCTGAATTTGAGGGTCGGTTGAGAAAAGCAGCCCTGCTTCATTAATGGTCACATCGCTGCAGAATTGCGTCTCCACGCCATCAAGAAAAATCACCAAAGTTTTTATGCTCTGGACGCCTGAAACCGTGAAGATTCGTTGGCTGACTCGCGAGTAAAAAATTGAGCCCCCAAACGGCCAACCCTGGCCGTCTTCGCCACCTTTCAGGGGATGGAAATAGTCTTTAATCGTTTGCTCAACACCTTTTTTTACGCTTGCCAGATCAGCGTTATCATCCGCCACTACTTCGGCTTCAATTTCCACTCGCTGATAACTCGGCTTGATCACGTACAACTCCGTGGTCAGCAGGCGTCGCTGATCCAGGTAAGCGCAAACCGTTCGCAGCGTACCTTCGCCAGGAGTCGGCGCAGGATCATCTCCATCAGGCACGACAATGACTGTGATCACACCTGGCACCTTGATCCCGGGGAAATCCGGATGAAACAGTGGCAACGCTTTCGCGCGCTTGATTGTTGAAGCCTGCATCGCCAGATACTCGAAGTCTTCCACGCTGACCGCCCGGCAACGACTTTTGATCGTGCGTGGAGCTCGCTTCTTCGCCTCGTCCAGGGTTTCTTCGTCACGACCGCTGTTCGCCGGAAACAAGTTGCCCACACGGTTATCGTCGATTCCATCGATCGAGGCTGAGAGCGTCTTAATTGCTTTGGCGGGAACATTGCCTTTTTTCCCACCTCCAAAACGGTATTCTCGGGCGACAATATTTCCGTCAGGGTTCGCCGCATTCGCGACCGGAATGGCACCATTGAGCCCGTCGCCAAAGCGAATCTCGCCGCTGGTTCGATCCAATACGTAGTGAAGATCTGATGGAGAAGAGCCAAAGAAATCCGTTACCTCGGTCCAAAGCTCGGGTCCGTTCCCCTGATCTATTTCCAGTTGGAGGGAACCTTTGAGTACCGGCACATTAGCGAGCCGAAACACCTGATCTCGTCGGCCATTGCTGCCGCCCAGGACCTCAAACTGCACTGTCTGAGCCTGCAACACCGAGATAGTGTTGGTGCGAATCGCAAGCAGCTTCGGCGGTCGTTCGTATTGACTTTTTTCGACGCGAACGCGAATCCAAAAGAGCGACTTCGGCTCGGGCGGAAACACTGCCGGCTGCATTCCCGCAGCAGGTGTCTGCAGGAAGACGTGGCCGGTGCGAGTCAACGCGAGCGTTTCGTCCTTGAGCAAACCAAGTCGAAGCCATTCACTGCCATTCCAGAATTCCCAGCGCAGCGTCGCCGAAGCGAATGAGGGCGCGTCGGGAAGACCGCATTTGAACAATGATGACTTTGAAATGTCGGGCAGGGTCCAAATCGCCAGGTTGAGCTCGAGTGAAGGAAATGGATCTGTGGCATCGAAGCCAAGCAACAGGGCGTTGTCGTCATTTACAGCCGGTCCAAACGGTTGGAAGCCTTGCTGCGCATTTTCATTCTCTTGAGTGACACTGGTGAAGTTGAAGCCATCGAAAACGAGGAGTGAACTGAGTGGCGCCTTCAGCGCAATCAGTGATCGATCCGTTTCAAAGACGATTGGAGATCCGCCACCCGGCGCCTGTGCGGTAATTTGAGTAGCCGCAGGAACAATTATTGACGGCTCGGTAAATGAACTCTTTACTGGAAAAGTAACTTCAGCGTTTGCCGGTTCAGCGGCACTCAATTCAATGCCCAGCAGCTGCAGGAACTTGATGTAGTTCAGTTCCGGCACCTTGCTCATGCGATACGTCAGAATCTCCGCAAGCCAGGCGAACACCTGAACCATAGTTATGCCCGGATCATTGTCATTCACGTCGGTCCAGACCGGAGTCCATTCGGGCGTATATCGAGCAATCCGCGTTCGCACTTCCGCCAGCAGACTGTCGAAATCTCGATCGTCGATCGTTGGAATGGCCTGGTTCAGTGGCATTTCTTATGCGCTTTCACGAATGTAAAACGGGTACACGAGATTGCCGCGGGCGTTGTTTGCGCGAACGCGATAATTGATTCTGATTAAGAGCAGATTGAGTTGATCAGGCGCGGATTCAGCACTGATGTCGAGCACGTCAATGCGCGGCTCAAAAGCAACAAGCGCTTCGCGAACCTTCTGGACCACGAGTGCGATTGTCGTTGTATTGTTCGAGGCAAATACCAACTCGTGAATCCCACAACCAAAGTCAGGCAACATCACCCGCTCGCCTTTGGCAGTACTCAAAATCAAGTAGATCGACTCTTCAATACGTTGTTCGTATTTCGCCTGGGCGATAGTGCCGCCCGGCGTTACCTGCAATGGAAATTTCCAACCCACGCCCAAAAATTCTCGTTGACTGCTTCGTTGCGTTCCGTTCATCGCGTTGACTCGACTTCAGACTGTTACGGTTAGTTTTACTTCGGCGAAGTTCGATAGTCCGCGCTGGGTCACACCCGTCAGGAAAAATCGGTGATCCCCCGGCAGCAGAGTAGCCATGAAGGCTGCCGTCATCGTCAGGTTGATATTCAGTGGAGAAATATTCCAAACACCGCCCGAAGGATTGACTGTCATGCCGGCGGGCTGCGGCGCATTGGTTCGGTCATAGGTCCCGGGCGGAGGTCCGGGTTCGTCGATTTGGGTGAGTATCCACCGCATCGGATGCGCGGAAGTGAGCGTAAACGTTACGAGCACCGAGGGAGGCGTCATCGAAGTTTTGTTGAAAGCCAGAGTCGTCACCGAACTGGAGACTACCGGCTTATTAAAATCCGTCATCTCGGGCGGCAGAGGAGGTGCCGGCTGACCATCGGGAATTGGCGCCGGCGTGGTGTTGTCAAAAACCGGATGCGTTTCAATCATCGTAATCGGCAATCCCGACAAGGTCTGATTAAAATCAGTTACTAAGATCACCCTCTTCGCTACGATCTGAGTGGCATTCAGACCCATCGAACGCAGCAGATAACCGCCGCAGGGAAAGATGCTTGGACAGGTAGGAAACGTTCCCGTGTCACCCTCAACGAGAACATTGCCCCCATTGATGGACCACAACGGCGCCAGCGGCGGATTTTTCTGCGCTGGCGTTAGGTGAGCACAAAGAATCATTGCATTTGTGGTCAGAACCTGCGGCATTTGCTCTCCTTCCTCTGACGTAATTCGACTAAGTCATTAGGATTTGGCCGCCGACCATCTCGACCACCCGGCCACCGCCTCTTACCGTTACGGATTTGGCGGCATCGTTTAAGACGATGAACTGGTTACCGGAATTGGTTTTGATCGTGATCGTCTCGGCGGCATCGTTGATCTCAACCTGATGCCCACCATTTGATTTCAGGATCACTTTTTTCGCGCCAGCTGTATCTTCAAAGCGCAATTGGTGTCCGCCTGGAGTTTTGATAATGCGATTCTGGTTGTTTGTTTCAGGCGGTGTGTCAACGCCGTTCCAGAGAAAACCAACAATGAACGGATGGTTAATGTCGCCATGCTCGAACGCGACCAGCACTTCGTCGTCAATCTCGGGCATGAAGAATGCTCCGCGATCTTTTCCAGCCAGCGCCGAGGCAACTGGAGCCCACGAGCTGCGAAGCGAGTCGGACAGCCAGGGAAACTGCAACTCAATCCGGCCCTGACCATCCGGGTCGTTGAGATCCTTGACTATTCCAATAACGACTCCGGGGTAATGTTTCATGATTTCCCCTTATCTGGCTCTTCACGGCGCGCGTTGAATTTAACTATGTAGCCGCTGTCGCTAATCGTGTGCGTCGTATCAGTAACGAAATACTGGCCACTGAAGCGGCTTCCCAAGTTGCCAATGATTACGCGCTGACCGGCACGCAGCTCAGGCAGACCAATGCAGGTGCCGCTGCCCTTTACAAGGTCTTTATTCCGCTCCGCCAGAAGGTCCCTCGCCATTTTGTTGGCATCGTCTTCGGTGAAAACGGGCTTGTCTTCAACTCGTTCCTCTCGCTGATCGCAGGATTCAAAGTTTTCACGCAGGTCACCATTGACCGTCAGACTCTCGGCTGTAGCTGTGCCCCGAATTGGTTTCTTGGTCTTGCGATCCCAACCATTTACTGTGACGCTCTTGATTTGGTTGGCAGTGGTTAACGTGGGTTTGAAATCGATGAGCGAAAGGCCCCACTTCAACTCGAACGTCGTGGGTCTCACACCGGGATGATTGGCATCGGAGGGCCCGAAATAGAGTCGTCTTGGCTTGACTGAATTTCCGACCTTTTCTTCCTCTTTTATGAAAATGACATACCCGACTTCACGTGCCAGCGCGAGCAGGAATTCAATATCCCACTGATTACTTTGAGCAATATACGTAATCTTACGTTCGTTATTTTTATCGTTCCCCTCAGTATCGACTGGCAGGGGAAAGCGCTTGCTTTCTTTGGACTCCGAAGGAAGGTCCGGGAAACTTTTGGCGATATCACTTGGTGTCTGGTTCTCCCATGCGTACGTGTGGCGACTAGTCCGCAGTTTGTGCAGTATGTTTAAGCCTCGGACAGCAAGTGTGGACCCTCCGCTGCTCGGAAAGTTGGGTTCCATTGTGACGAAATTTCCTCGGAGCATTAGCGTCAGGGGATTTGCGCCATAACCCATCAGTACATCCACATCATGACCACAAGGGTTGAACAGATTGTGCAAAGGATTTTTCTTCAAAGAATCCTGGGTCTCAGCGCCCACATACTTGAACTGCTTCTTATCTGCCTCCCAGTTGTTCACCGTGATCTCAAAGCTGTCTAACTCCTTAACGCTGTCTTTGTAGGTCACCTGCAAGACGTCGCGTAGCGCGTCCAGGGGCAAATTTGCGCCGGCGATCTTGATCTCAAAACGAGGGACATAAAAGCCACCCTGTCTTGCCGATTCTTCTCTGAGCGTCACTACTTCCAATGCATCGCTCCTACTGAGTCGGTGGAATGGTCAGAAAAGTGCCAACCTCTAAACGGCGCGGATCTTCAATCTGATTTTCGTCCGCGATAAACCGCCAGTTATCCGGATTCTGATAAAACCGCGCGGCAAGGCTGGAAAGAGTCTCACCAGTCTGGATCACGTGGCTATGTGTTCGATCGGGCGACATCAGGTTCAAGTGTGCTAGTTGCTCTTCGAGGGTCTTGTATTCGCGCAACGTGACGGAGAGAGTCGCGCGCAGTGGAACGCCCTTAGGACTAAACAGCGTGAACTTTTGTTTGACGCTTTCGACGATGCACTTGAAACCGTTACGACGCTGGTTTCCGGTCGCGAAATCGACAACCTGTTCGACGACATCACCAACAGTGTCAGCCGTATCAGGGTTCGCATTCGACAATGCGCCAAGGACTTCACTTTCAACACTGCTCGAGGCACTCCCGCGTTTTCCGTTCAAAGTGGACCCTGGGAATTCCTCGTGCCAGATGAAAGTGCAGATGGGAGGTGCGTGGCTTTCAGGTTCAATCTTTAATAATTGGTAGATCCGATCTGTGTGCTTGATAACGCTGACGGCGTTCCTTCCCATCCCACCTTCATCAGTTGTGTCAAAGAACAGGTCGAGTGTGAGTTTTTCGGCTTGACCGCGGATGAATTGTTGTAGTGGTGCATCAAGACCAGGAATCGAGATTTCGGCAATCTGCACGCCTTTGTCCCAGGACAGTTCCGTCGGGTTGTACTGGAGCGGAATGTCCTCAGTTCTTGGCTTACCGTCGATAACTTCGGCCCATTCAACGTGCAACAACGCCTTGGCTACCTGTTCCATGATCGCCACTCCGTTTCGTAAAGGTCGTGGTTAATGCCGGTTGAGATTCGTTCTTCATCGCGCACTCTCCAGCGGTGAGCGTCGCGTTCGTCAACTGCCCGCAGAACGATCCCAACAATCCGTTCCAGAGTCGGAGGTGACAGAAGCGCATCGCCATCTACAGCGCGAACGGTGCTTTTCAAGTCGCCAATTTCCACTTCCAAGGAACACTCTCCAATCTTCTAAACACTCAAGCACAGGTTCAGGTTGCCGCAGCGTTAGCGCCGACAAATGGAATCTGATAGATCCCCTCATGAGCGATCTCGATCGCCTCAATCGCCACACTGCTCTGTGCGGCATTCATGGCTGGTCCCGTATATTTCACTGGCAGCCCACGCCGGAAGTGCCAGATGTTGTTGGGGACCTGTTGAAAATCGGTCAGCAGCATAATGACTCCGTCACGACGCCTCCCCCTGCCGACTGCGAATCCGTACTGCCAGTCCCACAAAGCAGTGCCGGCGCCCACTCCTTTTTTCAGAATGATGTTGGACCACGTAACACGCGTGGGAAACTTGTGAATGAAGCCGTTGTTGCCCCCTTCTTTGAATTCATCTGGTTGCATTGACATCTCGAGACCGGCGCATTCGCTGAATCCACCAACTGCGAAATCGAATATTGCAGTCCTTGAGACAGAACCGAGCGTACCGAGCAAGCTGCTGCTGTCGATCAAACTGATAACAAAATTGTGATTTAGCAAAGGGTTGCCAGTTTGTATCGCCATTAGAAAACTCCCGCTCCTGAGGCACTGGCGGGCATCTCCGTCACCTCAAATTGGTTTTGGGCTCGTCCGACCCGCAGAATGACGAACTCAAAAGCGTTTGATGGCGCCACTCCGACTGTAGCGAGCATTCGTCCGTTTGCTCGTTCGCTGGGTGGGTTGTTTTCTTCATCACACTTGACGAAGAAGGCTTCTTCCGCTGCGTCCCCCATCAGAGCGCCACGTTGCCAGAGCGAAACTAAAAAGCTCGTTAAGACAAGATGGATTTTGGTTCTAGTCGAGGTGTCGTTGGGTTCAAAGGTGGCCCATTGAGTCGCTACGTCAATTGCTTTCTCGATCATCATCATCAGCCTGCGGACATTGACGAAGCGCCAATCCGGATCGCTGCTGACTGTGCGCGCGCCAAAGATCCTGATGCCCCTCCCGGCAAGGGGGCGAATCGCATTGATGCCTATCGGATTCAGAACGCCGTGAACCTGGTCGTTAACCCCTACTGTTACATCCTGAATCCACACCATTGGTGAGTTGGCCGGCGCCTTGTGAACTCCAAACTGGAAATCACTTCGTGCATATTGGCCGGCAACATGTCCGCTGGGAGGGATATCGCGAGTGATCGAGATGGCGGAACGCAGCGGATCAACTACTCGAAGCCATGGGTAATAAAATGCCGCGTATTTAGAATCGAAACGGGAGCGCCAGGCTCTTACAGCTCCGACACCTACCTTGTCATCGCGCGCAGCGTTGAGTGGAGGATCGATCAATGCGATCCGATCACGGAGCTTTTCGCACTGCTCGATTATTTCTGACTGCACCTGGAAGATTTCAGCTTCTGAAAAAACGGGCGGTAGATCGCCGACCACGGGTGGCCGAATCACTGAGGGAGCCGGCGGGCCTGGCGGCAAACAAAGATCGGGGATGCAGGGTGGTGGTGGAATGTATCGCGGCGTGAGACTCGGTTGAATATTAATGTCCGGAACCGCAATGATTGAGACTTCACTGATTTCTTCCAGCGCCCGGATACCACGGATCTTTGTTGCTTTCACGAAGTCGCTATCTTGCGGATCCACACTCTCGCCAACGAAATCGAATTTCCTTAGTGTAGCCATTCCGTCCGCGCCACCTGAAAGCGGAATCAGTGTGTTCGGACTGATCGCGATTGGCGCAAGGTCAAGAATAGGAAGACTACGAAGCTCTTCTATCACCAGAGGCTCAGGAGAGGCGGGAAGTGTTAGGAATTCTCCGGAAAACGGCGGAATGACAAGTTGGGCCAGAACCTGTGGTCCATATCGCGGATTCTCAGGTATTAGTGAAAGACCCTCATAAACCCTTGTAAGCGTTCCAAGTTCCCTTACCCAAAGCGTGTACTCGATGCTTTCAATTAGAATCGGTAGATCAAGATCGAAGCCGCTGAGAATACTGTCATATGGCAACCGCGATTCCGGGCTTGGATGAAGCCAGATGAGTCGACTATTGATGCCGTCTACGTCTGACATGACCTTGTAGATGGTATTGGTTCCCTGGCTGAGTCTGACCTGCGTAGCTCGACTGAATCCTGTAATCGAAGTTACTTCAGAAAACTCGGGAGCGCTGCCCGTCGGCACTGAAAGAGTTTGGGCTCGATGAGTTTCCCTGAGTGCGATCTCCAGATCGTTACCCCAGACACCAGGACTGGACGCCGAGACTTTCCAGATATCTTGTGCGGTTTCCGATTGCAGAGTGGTCTCAGCTGCAGCTGCTAGTTCAGAAGCGACGCGAACTATCCAGCAGCGTTGCCCACCGTTTTCGAAAAAACCGCGCACTGCATATGCCAGGAAACCAGCACCGGTGAAATCGCCAAAATAGGCCTGGAACTGTCGGAAAGATTGCACAGGTAACGCCAGATGAAGCGGCCCACGCGTGGCGATCCCAACGAAACCTGCAATGTCGGTGCGTAACGCCGAAATCGCCGGCGCGCTGACGTCGACGCGCTGGTAATACACACCTGGTGTTTGAGGAGCCTGCACTTTTTGATCCTCGTTCCGGGGCTATGCCACCTCGATAGTCAGACCTTCATGAACAATTTCCAGCGATTCGATTGCCACTTCGTTACCACTGGCCTTAAGAGCCGGTCCTTCGATCTTGTTGATCCATGCCCTTTCAGCATGCCAACGCAGCACCGGCAGACGCTGTTCGTTTAGCAGAACGATCGTGACATTGCGCCGGTCCGCGACACCGTCGCGGATATTGCCGTACCAGGTCCAAAGTGACAGGTCCTGCGTGTAACCACGCTTCAAGGCAATGTTGGTATACTTGCGCAGGCCTACCAGCTTCCGGACGTTGGCTTGTCGATCGGTACCTTCGCGGTAGTCCACAGCATCGCCTTCAGCAGTCAACCCGCTGCACTCGCTAAAGGCACCCGATGGAATGTTGTCGATCACCAGTTCAAAATTGAATGAACGGTACGGGTCAGTTGCCATCTCTTCACCTTTCCTTTCGCGCTAGTTATCTGCGTGGGCGGTAAACAATCCGATACGGATAATCACAAACTCAGCAGGTTTGACCGGCGCAACGCCAACGAGAACTATTAAGCGTCCGTTGTCGATATCTGTTTGGGTCATGGTGGTGCGATCGCATTTAACGAAATAGGCCTCTTCAACCTTCGTTCCTTCAAGTCCTCCGTCGCGCCAAACCTGTGTGAGAAAATTGGAGATAGAACGTCGCACACGTGCCCAGAGCGCTTCGCCGTTAGGTTCGAAGACGACCCACTGCAGTCCACGATCGATAGAAGCCTCGATAAAGATAAGAAGGCGGCGCACATTGATGTATCTCCAATCCGGGTCACTGGTCATGCAACGGGCGCCGAAAACACGTAAGCCGCGGTTGTTGGTGCGAAAGTCACGGATCACGTTAATGTTCACCGGGAACGGATTCAGGATGTCCTGTTCGCCCTTGTTCAGCGTCCGCTGCAAACCAGTGATCCCCCGCACCACTTCATTCGCCGGGGCTTTGTGCACTCCCCTCTCAATATCGACGCGAGCATAAATACCCACTACGTGGCCACTTGGCGGTATCCGATAGTCTGCGATTCGCGCGAGGTTTGCCGGGAAGGGATCCGGCAGCAGCAGCCACGGGTGGTAAAGACCGGCATATTTCGTGTCGTACTGCTGTC
>WNFY01002247.1_pt1 | contig 34884 bp, 22 predicted proteins | sample 5400091 | NCBI WGS metagenome assembly WNFY01 (sample SAMN13153364, study PRJNA577476) | soil metagenome | isolation source: 60 cm soil or saprolite under grassland replicate 1 | place: USA:California | collected 2016-06-15 | reverse complement strand
GTCATGTCCTTCACATCGGTGCCGAACCCCTGGCGGTGGCGGCAGGCGGGGCACACAGCGTAGGTAAGCGGAAACAGCCGGCCGACCCGCTGAATCTCGCGCGCCTCGCAACGCACGACGCTCCAGCGCTCCGGAGGATGATAGCGAATCTCTAGGAATCGCCGATCGACCGGCACGTTCCGCCGATTGACGTCCAACACCACGATGTGACTCGAGGAGATCCGGACGACGGGGTACCACGCACCACGCCGCAGCAGATGCGCGCCGGGTCGTCCGACCCGCGCCCATCCCTTCGCCTGGAGGCGCGTGGGAGTCATGGGGCGGAAAGGCATGCTCACGCTCGAAGCATACCCAGTTGGCGCGATGGAAGTCGTGACTGGGGTCACACTTAGCGACCAGGGAAAATGTGATGCATGACACGCGCCCCCCTGCGCCGCCGGTGCTCACCCCGTTGATCCCCTCTCGGGTCCTCACCCCCTGTCCCCCTCTCCGCCATGCGGTCCTCACCCCTTTGATCCCCTCTCCCTTCGGGAGAGGGGAAACTCAGTCCGACCGTCGTTCCCCCTCTCCCGAAGGGAGAGGGGGACAGGGGGTGAGGACCAGGGATGAGAGGGTGGAAAACGGACGACTTCCCTACCCGCACTCCGAGAAACCGCAGACGTGACACTTGGCGCAGCCCTCGGCGAACGCGAGCTGCGAGCCGCAGTCGGGGCAGGCGCCGATGAAGTCCTGCCCTTCCCCGGTGCGCTCGCTCACCACCGCTTCCGCCCCGGTGGCGCGCACCGGCGCCGGCGCGACCGCGCCGCCCAATAGATCCTGCTGCACCCCCTGCTTCTCCTGCATCCACTTCTCGATCGCGATTCCGATGGCGTCGGGGACCGACAGCACCTTGTTCGGCCCCAGGCCCACCACCCGGTCGGACGAGATGCCGCGCAGCTGGCGGTACACCTCGCGCAGCGGGATGCCCGAGCGCAAGGCGAGCGAGACGAGCCGGCCGATCGCCTCGACGTCCGCCATGAGGGCGCCGCCCGCCTTACCGAGCGAGATGAACACCTCGAACGGCTGGCCTTTGTCGTCCTCGGTGATGTTCACGTACATCGTGCCGAGCGGGGTTTCGACCCGGCGGGTGGCGCCCTTGAGCAGGTCGGGGCGCGACCGCTTGGCCCGGCGCTGCAGGTTCTCGGCTTCCGCATCGTGCAGCTTGACGCGGGTGCGCTCGAGCTCGGCCTCGAGCTCGGCCAGCCGACCTAACGCTTCAGCCAACGCGTCCTGCCCCGACCCCGACCCCGCCGCCTGCTCCTGGACCTTTTTGGCCGTCGACCCGGTGGACAGCACCTGCATCTCGCGGGCGCCGTCACGGTACACCGTCACACCCTTGCAGCCGAGCTTGTAGGCATAGCGGTAGATCTTCTCGACGTACTGCTCCGTGGCGTCGTGCGAGAAGTTGCAGGTCTTGGAGATCGCCGAATCGGTGAATTCCTGGAATGCGGCCTGCATCTGGATGTGCCATTCGGGCGTGACGTCGTGCGCCGTCACGAATACCCGTTGCCACTTCGCCGGCACCTCGTCGAAGTGGATGTGGCCCGACTCGGCGATCCGCTGCACCAGGGCCTCGGAGTACCATCCCTCCTGCTTCGCGATCGCCACGAAATCTTCATTCACGTCCGGCATGAGCACGCCGGCCTGGTTCCGCATGAACGCGACCGCGAACAGCGGCTCGATGCCCGAGGAGCACCCGGCGATGATCGAGATGGTGCCGGTGGGCGCCACCGTGGTGAGGTTGCAATTGCGCAGCCGGCGCAGCGGCCGGATGCGCTCGCCCCGGGGCCCGCGTGCGCAGCTCGCGTCCGGTCCCCAGATCGACCGCTCCCACTCGGGAAAGACACCGCGCTGCTCCGCCAGCTTCTCCGACGCGGCCTTCGACTCCTCGTCGACGAACTCCATCATCTTGCGACCGAGCGCGACGCCCTCGTCCGAGTCGTACGGAATCCCCAGCCGCACGAGCAGGTCGGCCCAGCCCATCACGCCCAGGCCGATGCGGCGGATCCGCTGGGCCAGCTGGTCGATCTCCGGAAGCGGATACTTGTTGGCATCGATCACGTTGTCGAGGAAGTGGGTGCACAGATGCACCACCGTGCGCAGCCGCTCCCAGTCGACCTCGCCCCCCCCGTCCTTCACGAACAACCCGAGATTCACGGACCCGAGATTGCAGACGTCGTACGGGAGCAGCGGCTGCTCGCCGCACGGGTTCGTGGCCTCGTAGCTGCCGAGCTGTGGTACCGGGTTGTAGTGGTTGGCCCGATCGATGAAATACACCCCCGGCTCACCGGTCTTCCACGCGCCGTGGATGACTTTGCGGAACACCTCGCGGGCGTCGAGCTGCCCGACCGCCTTGCCGCTGCGGGGATGGATCAGATCGTAGGTCGTCCCCTCCTCCAGGGCCCGCATGAAGGCATCGGTGACCGCCACGGAGATGTTGAAGTTCGTGACCTGGGTGAGATCGTCCTTGCAGGTGATGAACTCGAGGATGTCCGGGTGGTCGACGCGCAGGATGCCCATGTTGGCCCCGCGGCGCGTGCCGCCCTGCTTCACCACGTCGGTGGACGCATCGTACAGCTTCATGAACGACACGGGGCCCGACGCCACCCCCATGGTGGAGCGTACCACGTCGTTCTTGGGACGCAGCCGCGAGAACGAGAACCCCGTCCCTCCGCCCGACTGGTGCACCAGGGCCATCGCCCGCAGCGTGTCGTAGATGCCGCTTTGTCCGTTCGACAGGCAGTCGTCCACCGGCAGCACGAAACACGCCGACAGCTGACCGAGGGGTCGTCCCGCGTTCATCAACGTGGGGGAGTTGGGCATCCAGGCCCGCGTCGCCATCAGCTCGAAGAAGGTCTCGGCCAGCCCCTCGACCGCCTTGTCGGAGGCGCCGTAGCGCCGGTCCGGATCCGCGATGGTGCGTGCCACGCGCCAGAACAGGTCCTCGGGTCGCTCCGCCGGCCGACCTTGATCATCCTTGACCAGGTAGCGGCGCTCCAGCACGGTGATGGCGTTGGAGCTCAGGTCGAGCGTACCCATACGGGTCGAAGCGGTCATGCGGGCTCGTCCCTTTCGGTGAGAGCGTCCCAGAGCGTGACGATGTGTTGAAATTTAACCGGGCGCCGGCTCGAAAAGCGCGGAAGGTCAAGGTAGGCGCGGTGAGCGGCCCTGGCAAGACTGGCGGACGGCCTCACCCCTGCATGGGATTTCGCGAATTCACATCACAAACTTGGTCGGGCGGCCGGGAACCGTCCCGCCCGATGCCGCTCGGCCTGCGTCACATAATGCTCCCACGTCTGGCGAATCCGCTCTCGCAGCGCGTCGTCCACCGCCCGCGTCACACGCGCGGGCACGCCCACCACCAGCGAGCCGGGCGGCACCCGGCTCCCCTCGGGGACGACCGCCCCCGCCGCCACGACACTGCCCGCTCCGATATGCGCTCCGTTGAGCAGCACGCTCCCCATGCCGATCAGGCAGTCGTCCTCGACGGTGCAGCCGTGCAGGATCGCGCGGTGTCCCACGCCGACGCGGGCGCCGATGCGCACCGGGGCCCCCTCGTCCACGTGCACGATCGTGCCGTCCTGCACGTTGGTGGCTTCGCCGATCACGATCGCGTCCATGTCGCCGCGCAGCACGGCCCCGTACCACACGCTGGCGCGCGCGGCGAGCGTCACGTCCCCCAGCACGACCGCGCCCGGGGCGATGAAGGCCGTCGGATGGATGTGGATTACTGCCTCACCGGCTGGAACGGCCACTTCACCCACGCATCCACCGGCTCGCCGTTTTTCTGAGCCGGATTCCAGCGCAGGCTCTTCGCCATGTCCAACGCTTCGTTGTTGAACGTGTCGAGATTCGACGGTCCGAATACTCGGGCCTCGAGCGTCGAGCCCTCCTTGGAGACGTGGATGAGTAAGATCGCCTGGCGGGGAAAGATGGGCTGGTCAGCGGGCACCGGGATGCGCGTCGCGGACAGCGGCAGTGGCCGGGTGTCGAAGCAGAGGTTGTCCTGGTTGTACGCCGGGCCGGGCTGGTCGCAGGGGCCGGCGTTGGCGTCGTCGCCAGCCAACGCTTGGAGCTCCACCCGCACCGTGGAGGGGGCGCCGGGCGTGATGACCACCTGGCGCGTGAACAGCTCGAACCCGGCTGCGCGAACTGCGAGCTGGTAGGTCCCCGGCGGGACATCGAACTGCGTGCCGCGCAGGGGTTGCCCGTTGAGGGTCACCTGAGCACCTCGCGGGAGGCCCTGGAGCGTGAGATGTCCGGGCGTGCCGGGGGCGACCGTTGGGGGGACCTTGGCGGCAACCTGCGCCGTCGTGTCCCGGGCAGGAGAAGCTCCCGTGTCGCCGAGCAGGCGCTGCGCGACGGTGTCCTGCTGCAGTATGGCCGTGGAGTCGTGCGGTGCGGCCCGGGCAAAGAACAGCAGCCCCTTTTTGTAGGCGTACAGTCCCGGTGCGCCCAGGCCGATGGCGAGGACCATCACCCACAAGACGATCCCCGCCCCCACCGACCGTTTGTGGTGCTCCGCCGGTTTGCCCGGCACGCGCGGCAGCGGCGTGGTGGGCGCGCCCGCGAGGCGCGCCCCCGCGAGCGAAGGGATGGCTTTGGTCGCCGCGCTCGCCAGGCCCACCGCGGCGAACCCCCCGCCGGCCTCGAGCGCCTGTACCAAATCATCGGACGTCTGAAACCGGTCGTCGGGGGACTTCGACATCATTCGCTTGGTGATCTCGAACAGCGTGCGCTGATCGTAGGTCTCGAGCGGGGGCGTCGGGATCTCTTCCATGATGTGCTTGTAGCCGATCGAGAACGAGTCCTCGCCGTCGAACGGGACGTGACCCACGAGGCACTGGAAGGCCACGACGCCGAGCGAATACAGATCGGAGCGCCCGTCCAGGGTTTGGGCGCGGGCCTGCTCCGGGCTCATATAGTGGGGTGTGCCGATCGACATCCCCGTGCCGGTGAGCTTGCCCCCCGACGCCGCCTTGGCGATCCCGAAGTCGGTGACCACGGCCTGGCCGTGCTCGTCGAACATGATGTTGTCGGGCTTGATGTCGCGATGCACGATCCCGCCCTTGTGCGCGTAGGCGAGCGCCCGGGCGACCTGCAGCAGGATCATGCGGATTTCGGAGGGAGGCAGCGTGCCGCGAGCGGCGAGCACGCTGGAGAGCGGCTTGCCGCGCAGAAACTTCATCACGAAGTAAATCACGCGGCCCGACTTGCCGACGCGATAGATCGGGATGATCCCCGGATGCTCGAGCTTGGCGGACGTGCGGGCCTCGCGCTGGAACCGCTCGACGAACTCCTTGTCGAACGCGAGCGAGAAAGGCAGCACCTTGATGGCGACGTCGCGCTCGAGCTGCTTCTCGCGCGCCTTGAAGACGATCGCCATGCCGCCCCGGCCCAGCTCCTCGAGGATCTCGTACTCGTCCTTGAGCTGGTCGCGCACCATGTCGAGATCGGTCATCTCGGGCGCCGGCTCGCGCCCGCCGGCGATCGGCGTAGCGGCCAGGTCCAGTCCGCAGGACCGGCAGAACTTGCTGGCGTCGTCGTTCTGGGTGCCGCAGCGGGGACAGTACATCAATGCTCCGAGGGGTCGGGGAAACTTAGGGATTCGCCGGAGCGGGTGTCAACTCGACACAGGCGATGCTCAATCAAAAGTCGGAGCCCAGCGCGGCGTAGAACTGCGGTCGACGAGCGGCGCCCGACGGCGCGGTGGCGAGCGGCTGCGCTGCGCCGAGCCGCACCGCGAGTCGAAAGTCGTAGCTCAGCGCGACGTCGCCCGCCAGCTCGAGCCCGGTCGAGCGCAGGCGCGTGAGCCGGGGCGCGGTGCCCGGCGCCCACGCGTCGCCCGCGTCGGCGAACGCGTTGACCCACAGCTTGTCGACCCCGACGGGGAGATGGCCGAGCGCGCGGCCCACCAGCGCGAGCGGGACGCGGTATTCGACGCTGCCCACGGCCGCGCGTTCCCCGGCGAGCTCCCCCGCACGATAGCCGCGGATCGGAAAGGCGCGCGTCGCGGAGAGCGACGGCGCGAAGTAGACGCTCACACCCTGCGGCGCGACGCCGCCGACGCGGAACAGCGTCCCGAGCGGCCCGTCCGAGCCCCCGGCCGCCACCCGGAACGCGAGCACCGAGTGAGCGAAGCCGCCGAGCCCCGGCGCGCGCACGTACCAGGCCAGGCGGGAGCGTAGCTCGTTCGACCAGCGCGCGGAGCTCGGCTCATCACGCCGCCGGTACGTCAGGGACCACGCGACGCCCCGCTCGGGCGACACCGACAGCGCCCCGCGCACCAGGTGCGACAGCGTGAGGGTGACCGAGCCGCCGACGAGATTGCGCGTGGCGCATGCCGGGCACAACGTGGCGAGCGCCGTGTCGGGCATCGCGGCGTAGCTGGTGCGCTCGAGCTCCGCGGCCACGCGCGCGCTCGCCACACTGCGCCAGCGCCGCCCGACAAACGAGGCACCGAGCGCCGCGTACTCGTCCAGCTCGGAGACCGTGACACCGGCGGCGCTCGGTGGCGGCAGCAGGTCGGCCCACGAGCTCCACGCCGAGAGGTCGAGGGTCGGGTTGCCCAGCGCGGTGGAGACCAGCGCGAAATCGCCCGCGGCCCGGAACGGTCGCCCTGAGACGTACACGTCGGCGCCGTACACGAAGCGACCCACCGCATCCGTTCCCGCCGTGAAGGCGCCGTAGAACCGCCCCGTCGGTCCCGCGTCGGCGTACACCGGAATCCAGAAATGCGGGCGCAGTGACGGCCACGACGTGTAGCCCGTTTCGCGCACCGGCACCGCGGGCGCGGCATCGAACGGCAGCGGCTCGGGAAAGGTAACGGGCGCGGCCGCGCCGCCCGCGAGCGGAGCCGCGTGTCGCAGCTCCCAGCCGTGCGCGCCGAGCGTGACGTACACCAGGGTGCCGTCGGGGAGCGGCGCCGGCGCGCGGGCCCCCAACGGCTCCGCGGTGAGCGGCTCCGCCCGCCCGGCGTCGCTCCAGCGGTACACCTGGGGGAACCCGGTCGCGTCGGCCACGAACCACAGCTCCCCGCGCGGCGTCCACACGGGGTCCGCGATGCTGCCGCGCGTTTCCACGAGTACGGCGCCCGCGGCAGGCGAGTCGACCGGCCAGCGGACCAGGGCCCAGCGGCCCCGGGCGCTGCGACTCCCGGCCCCCCACCGGCCGTCGGGCGAGAGCGCCACGTCCTCCCACACGGCGCCGGCGGGGCCGGGAGGCACGGGCAGCGTCGGCGTCGCGCCGCCGGGGCCGAGCGCGACGGCCACGAGCCGCCCGCCCCCGCCCGCGGGTGCCACCAGCCGGGCACCCCGCGTCGCGCGGCGCCACGATCCGCCGGGCACCCAGCGGTACAGATCGCTGCGGATGCGCCATGGCGTGACGTAGTCGAGCTGCGCCACCACCAGCGTGTCTGCCACCCAGTCGTAGTCGACCCCGGCGGTCACGCGGTGCCGGGCGACGACGCGCAACGTGGTCGCATCCCGCACCCGCAGCTCGCTCGCGCCGCTCCCGTCGTCCCGCACGTAGGCGACGCGGCGCCCATCGGGCGAGACGCGCGGCACGGGCTCGGTGCGGAGCAGGCTGTCAATTACCTGCTTGGGCACCTGCACGGGCGGCTGTTGCCCGTCGCTGCCGGGCGGCGGGCGCGTGCCTCGGATCCACTCGGTCGCGAGCGTATGCCCGGGGGCGACCCGGGCCACTTGCCGACCCACCCGGAACGGGATCAGCTGGCCCGACGTCGCCTCGACGAAGCGCGGCACCACCGAGTCGCCCGCGACGCTCGCGAGCGAATGCAGGAAGCGGCTGCCGTACGCATACGGGACAATCCCATCGGCCCAGCGCGAGAACAGCAGGGCATCCCACGGCGAGCGCGAGGCGTCCGCCGCGCGATCGGCGGCGAGCACCTGCGTGTGGAAGCTGCTCCGTACCCGGCCGCCGTTGGTGAACCGCGACTCGTAGTAGGTCGCGAGTCCCTCGATCGCCCAGCTCGGCTGATACTCGTTGGGGAACAGGCCGGGAGCCCGGCCGAATACGTGCTGCAGCGCGCTCCAGATCCCCTTCGTCCGGTCGAGGTGAAAGACGTGTGTGAGCTCGTGCGTAGTGACGAGACGCAGCCAGCTGTCGTAGAACAGGAGGCCGTGGTCGCCCGCGGGCGGCGTGGCGAAAATCGTGATACGGCTCGTGGGAAACACGGTGGTGAAGCCGTTCGCCGCGTCGATGTCGTCGCCCAACGTGAGATCCACGACGCCACGTGGTGGGTGCAGCTCGCCGGCGAGCAAGGCGTACGACCGCTCCGCCTCACGCGCCTCGAGCAGCGCCACAGCGCGATACGCGGGGCGGAAGTGAATGCGGAAGTGGGGGGTGTGGAGGGTGCGCCAGGGGCCGGAGGGATCCACTTGGGCCTCGGCGCGCGGGGCGAGCAGCAGGAGTAAGAAAACGCGGAACGCGAAACGCGGAACGCGGAACATCAGGGGAAGGTCGAACCGCGAGGATGACCTTGCCCTGCTGTTCCGCGTTCCGACTTCCGCGTTCCGCGTTCTCACGGCTCCTTCGCTCGCTCGCGCAGAAATTGCTCAATGCCACGCACAACCCCCCTCGCGTACCGCCACTGCCCTTGCTCGCTCGCCAGCATCGCCTCCTGCTCCGGCAACATGATGAACAGCCCCTCGGTGAGCGCCGCCGGCATCCAGGTCGGCCGCACCAACGCGTAGTCACCCCGGCCCATGCCGAGGTCGCGGACGCCGAGCTCCGCGACCAGCGCGCGCTCGAGCGCGCGCGCCAGCGCGGCGCTGCGCGGCTGGAAGTAGTACACGCTGGTGCCGCTGTTGGTGAAGGGGTTCACCCCGTCGGGGAGCGCGTTGGCGTGGATCGACACGAGCACGTCGGCGTCGTGCTGCTCCGCGAAGCGCGTGCGCGGGTACAGCTCCAGCGGCGTCGAGTCCGTACGGGTCAGGAGCACCGTGGCACCCGCGTGCTCGAGCAGCGTCTTGGCTTTGAGGGCGACGGCCAGCGTGGCCACCGGCTCCCACAGGCCGGTCGGCCCCCTCGCTCCCAGCGGTGGGTGCCCCGGGTCGAGCACGATGGTCCGTCCCGCGAGCGGTCGAGCGGGATTGATGCGAGGGGGTCGGCGGATCTCGAGCAGCAAATCTCGCCCGTCGAGCCGGGTGCGATAGCCCCACAAGCGGCGCGACAGCTCGAGCGTGATGGTCACTTCGTCGGCGGCCGGCTGCGCGTACCGCATCCGTGTGACCAGCGGGTCGGTGCCGCCGTACTGCATCCAATTGATGTCGGACGCGGCACCGTACAGACGCAGCGTCACGCTCCGGTCTCGCTCGCTGACCTGGAACGGGAGCCGGGCGGGAAGCGGCACGCGCAGCGTCACGGACTTCGGCCCGGACGCGAGCCGCACGGAGCGCACCACTCCCCGGGGCGGCGGCGTGCCCGGCGCGAGCGTCACGACGTCGCTCGCGCTCACCCACGCGACCGCATCGCGCGACAGCTGCAGCCGCACCTGATCGCTCCAGCGGCCGGATACGACCGCCACCGTTCCCGTGGGGAAGAACCAGTTGTAGGTGCCGTGGGGCACGGCCCGCCCGGGCGTGATGCTGTCGGTCGTCCCGGTGTGGGCCGTGTCGTCGTTCAGGAGCACGACCTGCGGGAACGTCATGTCGACGGTGGTGATCGTCAGCGGCCAGCGTGCGGTCGCGCTGTCTCCTGCGGCGGCCACGACGAGCGTGCCGCAGGCGGTGCGGCCGTCGGCGCACATTGCCCCCGCCGGGAGCCAGCCCAGGTATCGCCCCGGCGCGGGGGGCAGCCGGTACGCCGCCGTGTCGGCCACGAACGCGCGCACGCTCCACGCCGGCTCCGCGGGCAGGGTGTCGGGCACGAGCGGCACGCTCGATCCCCAGGGCAGGACCAGGCGCAGCGACGCCCCCGGCGCCGCCTGCACGCTGAGGAGAACCCCTTCGCCGGCGGGCAAGCCAAGCGTCCCCACCGGCATGAAGCTGGTCGTATCGATCCACGCGGCGCGGCCGGGCGGCGGATGGAAGCGCGGTGCGATGTGGGCCGTGACGACCGTGCGACTCGAATCGGGCCCCGCGGTCGCGGCGAGCAGAAACGGCGCTACGGTGTCGTCGGGGAGGGGCACCCAGGCGATCCAGCCGCCATCGGGGAGCACGGGCACCGACTGCCCGTTGATGCCCAGGTGCACGGGGCCACGCGCCCCACGCACGGCGCCGAACAGAAACGCGGAGTCGTGCGACTCGAGCACGTCGGTGGGCGCGGGATAGGCGACGGTGACGTGCAGCGACTCGGATGGTGCCGCCCCCGCCCCCGCGGCGGCCGGGACGGGCGCGCTGCCGGCGCGCGAGACCGCGCATCCGGCCACGACGCTCGCGAGCACCACGCCGACCGATCGCACAGGCGCGACAAGGTAGCATCGGCCCTTTCGACCCGCCAATTTGCCGAATAGATTGGCATTCCGTAACTTGTGCGCCCTGTGGGGTACCTCCGCCTGTGACCGCTTGTACCTACTGCGGCCGCGACAATGAGCCGGGCGCGCCAGTTTGTATGGATTGCGGCAAACCCATGGACCTGTCCACGGGCATGACGGGCGGGGCGACTTCGAATCCGGCGACGCGTCCCCTCGCCGCGGCAGTCGCCGTCGCCGCGGGCGAGTCGCTCCCCTGCCCGTTCTGCGGCGCTCGCGTCAGCGCGGCGCGGCCGTTCTGCCCCCACTGCGGCCGCCGCCTCAGCGCCCCGGGCTCCGGTCCGAGCTGCGGGCGCTGCGGCTCCGCGGTCGGAACGGCCACCCGCTTCTGCGCTACCTGCGGCGCTCCCATCGGAGACGCCGGGCTGGCGCGCCGCGTCTCCGCCGGCGCTGCGCCGGCCGGGGGCAGCATCACGCTCGTGCTGCTCGACGACGCGGGGACCCCCGCGCAGCGCTTCGAGCGCGCCGGACGCGACACGACCATCGGCCGGCAGGACGGCGACATCCGGTTTCCCGACGACGTGTTCCTGTCCCCGCTGCACGCCAAGATCTCCTGGGAGCAGGACACGTTCGTGGTGCGCGACCTGGGCAGCCGCAACGGCACCTGGGTGTTCCTCGAGGCGCCGCACCGGCTGCTCGACGGCGATCTGCTGCTCATCGGCTCGCAGGTGATCCGGTTCCGGCGGTTGGGCTACCCGGGGCCGCATCCCCCCGACGCCGACGCCACCCGGCGCATGGGCAGCCTGATCCCGAGCGCCGACATCGCGAGCCTGACGCAGCTGCGCTCGGACGGGAGCGCGCGCGACGTGATCCAGCTCTCGCCCGGCCGGGACGTGATGATCGGCCGGGAACAGGGGGACTGGATCTTCCCCTACGACCCGTCGATGAGCGCGCGGCACGCCGTGGTGCGCTCCGAAGACGCGGACTTCGTCGTGGTGGACGCCGACAGCCGCAACGGCGTCGCCCTGGCGGCCCGCGGCGACATGCCGCTGCGTCACAACTCGCGCGTCCTGGTGGGCGACAAGCTCCTGCGCGTCGAGCTCTCCGCATGAAGATCTGTCCCGTCTGCTCGACCGAATACACCGACGAGGTGCGTTTCTGCCCCAACGACGGGCAGACGCTGCGCTCGTCGTCGCCCGGGACGGACCTGGTCGGGCAGGTGCTGGCCGACCGCTATCACGTGGTCCGGAAGCTCGGTGAGGGGGGGATGGGGCAGGTCTACCTCGCCGAGCACGTAAAGATGGGACGCAAGAGCGCCATCAAGGTGATGAGCCCGTCGATGGTGCACGACCCGGACGCCGTGGCACGCTTCAATCGCGAGGCCGCAAACGCCAGCCGCATCAGCCATCCCAATGTCTGCGCGGTCTACGATTTCGGGGAGACCCCCGACGGCCTGATCTACCTCGCCATGGAGTTCATCGAGGGCGAGCCCCTCACCGAGCTGCTGGCGCGCGAGGGCGAGCTGCCGGTCGCCCGGGCGGGCGCGATCTTCCTCCAGGTGGCGGACGCCCTCCAGGCGGCGCACGACCTCGCCATCGTGCACCGCGATCTGAAGCCCGACAACGTCATGCTGTCGCGGGGCCGCGGCGGCACGGACGTCGTCAAGGTGGTCGATTTCGGGATCGCGAAGGCGGTGGGCGGCCGCGACACCCAGAAGGTCACGAAGACGGGCCTCGTGGTCGGGACGCCCGAGTTCATGAGTCCCGAGCAGCTGGCGGGGGACCCGGTCGACGGCCGCAGCGACCTGTACGCGCTCGCCCTCGTGTTCTTCAAGATGCTCACGGGCGAACTGCCCTTTGCGGGAACCACCGCGCAGGACACCATGGTCCAGCGCCTCACCGACGAGCCCGCCACGCTCGCCGAGGTGCGCCCCGACCTGCGCTTCCCCCCGGGCCTCCAGGCGACGCTCGACACCGCCCTGACGCGTAACCCGGCGGACCGCTATCAATCGACCGCCAAGTTCGCGAACGACGTCGCGGCGGTGCTGGGGTTGCAGCGGGGAGCCCGCTTGAGTCCGTTCCCACCACCGACCCGTCCGGACTCGGACCTCGACGCCAGGACCGAGCTGCTGCGGCGGTCCGCCGCCATGTCTTCCGCCCGGAGGCCGCCGCCGCGGCGCAAGCGCCGGTTGGCGCCGATCGTGGCCGGTGCGGTGGTGGTGCTGGGAGGGGCCGGGGCGGCGCTGGCGCTGCGCGGTGGCGGGAAGGCGGTCCGCACGAACGCCCGGGCCGACACGACGCTCCGCGTCGCGGGGATCCCGGCGCGCGACACCGCGCCGGCACCCTCGTCGGTCCCCGAGACGCCACCGCAGCGCCCGCCGGAGACCCGCCTGTCCCCTCCCACCGGCCGCCGCACCACGGGAGCCAAGCCGGGCATCGACGTGCGGCGCGCGGGCGAGCTGCTCGACAACATGTATCTCTATCGGCTGGCCCCCAAAACGGCTCCCTGGATAAAGGACTCGGCTTTCCACCTGTTCAACGCGCCCGGGATCAGTCGCGAAGACCGGGCGTACGCCGCCTTTGTCTACGGCATGGCCCTCGCCCAGATGAACGATCGTGCCGGGGGATGTGAATGGATTCGGAAGGCGGTGACCATGGCCCCGGCCGATACGACGTATCCGAAGATCGCCGCTCAGTGCGCACGCTGACCATGTTCGGACGCTCCCCCTCCAAGGCGATCAAGGTCGAGGTCTTCGCGAAGACCGACCTGGGCCGCACGCGCGACCACAACGAGGACCATTTTCTCGTCGCGGACCTGACGCGCCGGGACGCCTCGCTCAAGCCGGCGGTGCGCACACACGAGATCGGTGAGCGCGGCTCGCTGTTCGTGGTCGCCGACGGCATGGGCGGCGCCGCGGCGGGCGAGGTGGCGAGCGAGATGGCGACCGAGACGATCTACGAGCAGATGGTGAACGCCTGGGGGAGCGAGCGCGAGCTGACGCCGCAGCGGTTCGCCTACCGGCTGCGGGAGGCCGTCGAAGCGGCGAACCGTCAGATCCACACGTATGCCGCGGCGCACCCCGAAGTCCGCGGCATGGGCACGACCACGACCGCCGTGGGGGTGCTGGGCGACCGCTTCTTCCTTTCGCAGGTGGGCGACAGCCGCGCCTACTTGATTCGCCAGGGCCAGGCCGTCCAGCTCACCAAGGACCAGTCCCTGATGCAGCGCCTGGTGGAGGCGGGTGAGCTGACCGAGGAAGAAGCCGCCAAGAGCGAGCGCCGCAACATCATCCTCCAGGCGCTCGGGCCCGACGCGCGCGTGAAGGTGGATCTCACGCATCAGGAGGTCCGCCGGGGCGACATTCTCGTGCTCTGCTCCGACGGGCTCTCCGGCTCCGTAAAGAAGGAAGAGATCGCCGCCATCGCCACGCGCGAGCGGGAGCTGCAGGCCGCATGCGACCGGCTGATCGCGCTCGCCAACGAGCGCGGCGGGCCCGACAACATCACCGTCATCCTGGCGCGCTTCGACGGCGAAGGGCTGCGCCCGCCGGAAGCGAGCGCCGAGGTCGGGCACCAGGTGTATCCCCTGATCGACACCGAGACCAGCACCGAGCCCGTCCCCGTGTACAGGGGCAGCCGCCCGCCGGAGCCGACGGCACGGGCGCGCTGGCGGCTGGTCGCCCTCACGCTCGCCGCGCTCGCCGCGGCCGTCGCGCTCTATCTGGTCAAGCGGAGCCCGTGAACGCTCGGTTCACGTTCCTCTCGGGCGCACGCGTCGGGCAGGTCGAGATCTTCCGCAAGTCCTACATCGGGCTGGGCCGTCATCCCCTCTCCGACGTGCGCTTCGACCTCGAGCGCGACATCGATGTCTCCGCCCGGCACGCGAGCATCGTGCGTCAGGGCGAGCGCTTCCTGCTGCGCGACCTGGGCAGTACCAACGGCACGTTCGTCAACGGCACGCGCGTCACCGGCGACGTCACCCTCAAGAACGGCGACGTGATCGCCTTCGGGCAGAACGGACCTGCCGTGGAATTCCGCGTAGTCGCCGGGGAGCCGGGCGGCGACGCGGTGTCCGACGCGGTGCGCCAGGCGGCGGAGCGCACGTCCTCACCCCGCGCGCAGTACCCGCGGGCGAGGGCGTCCAGCACGGCGGTGCGGATCGCCGCGGAGGTGGCACGCCAGACGCTCCACCTGCGCCGCACCACCAAGCTGCTGATCGTTTTGCTCGCGGCGACGCTGGTGGCGTTCGGCTGGGTCCAGCGCAACAGTACCCGCGAGGCGACGGATCTCGCGCGGTTTCAATCCGAGCTCGCGAGCCTGCGGGATGCCCTGCGGCAGTCGCGCGCGGAGGTGGCGCGCTTGCGCGCAGCGCTCGCGGCGGCGGGCTCGAGCCATGACGCGGCGACGCTCGCCCGGCTGCGCGGGCAGCTCGACTCCGCCGAGGCCCGCCAGCGCGGGCTGGCCGGGGCGGCGGCCGTCGACTACCGCGCCATCGCGCAACAGAACCAGGACGCCGTGGCCCTGCTCGTCGTCGCGTTCTCCGAGCGGGAAATCTTCTCCGGCACCGCGTTCGCGGTCGATTCCCAGGGCACCCTCGTCACCAACAAGCACGTGCTCGTGGGGGAGGACGGCGGCCGCCGGCCGGAGCGGATCGCGGTCAAGTTCTCGGGGAGCCGGCAGTGGTTCCCGGGTCGCCTGGTCGGCGTCGCCGATTCCGCGGACGTCGGCGTCGTGCGCGTCGACATCCGGGGCGGCACGCCGCGGGTCGCGGGATTCGCGCCCGTGCCGGGTGCCCTGGCGCGCGGCGATCCCGTGGCCATCATCGGCTACCCGCTGGGCGAGGACCTCCCGATGGAGCGCCTGGGCGAGCGCGACGTCGTGGCCGACCCCACGCTGACTGTGGGCACCGTCAGCAAGGTGCTCGCCGGCCTGGTGCAGGTCGACGGATACGGCGCGCCCGGCTCCTCGGGCAGTCCGATGTTCGATCGCAAAGGGCGGGTCGCGGCGGTGTTGTACGGCGGAGAACCAAATTCGGCGGGGAAGGTCATCTATGCGGTCCCTGCACAGATGGTCGTCGACTACCTGCGACGACTACAGTAACGACCAGCTCAGTACTCTCCTTGCAGCGGCACGTTGCATGAGTATCTGCCCGTGCCAGCACAACAGGACCGGCGCCGTCCCCGGGATCTGGGCCACAAGCCGGGGATGGCCGAACAGCACCACGAGCTGCGCGCCGGGAACCAGACGCCGCAGGGCGGCACGTGAGCGTGCGCCGAGATCGGCGCGTCCCTTCCAAGACCTCGGTTCGGCGTACACGAGCACCACACGTTTCCCGTTTCCCGTTTCCCGTTTCCCGACTGCCACGCCGGCATCCCGCAACGTACTCGCGAAGACGTCCCTCGGTCCGACCGTATATGGTCCCCCCACGTCGTCGTCCACGATCGACACCGCGATGGGCCCCCGGATGCGGGGCGCATCACCCCGCACCAGGTGCGCCGCGCGGTCGGCGATGCCGTCCGCGAAGGCGGCGTGCGCGGCGAGATCGGGCTCCCCCTGGTCCGGTTGCAAATCGCCCCACTGACTCACGGCTTGGTCGTAGCGGGCGAGTGCGTCGTCCGCCCGTGCCATGGGAATGTCGCCGCCCACGGCCCGATCGAGCGCAGCCGCGACGCGTGAGAAATCCTCCGGATAGAGCAGCGCGTCGCACCCGGCCGCCACCGCGCCCACCGTCGCCGCCGGCACGGGCTGCGCCGCGCTCGCGCCGGCCATGATCAGCGCGTCGGTCACGACCAACCCGCCGAAGTTGAGGGTGGCGCGCAGATAATTCAAGATTTCGCTCGAAAAGCTCGCCGCCCGCCCCGTCGGATCCCATTCCGGATAGGCGACGAACGCGCTCATCACGCTTCCCACGCCTGCCCGGATCGCGTGCTCGAACGGCGTACCGTCGACCTGCTGCAGCTCGGCAGGCGAGGCGCGCACGCGCGGCAGTCCTCGAGGGTGCGGCCGTGCCCGGGGTAGTGCTTGGCGCAGCCCAGCACGCCATGCTCCTGCAGGGCTCGGATCCACACGGCCGCCTGCTCGCCCACGCGCACCGGGTCGGCTCCGAACGAGCGCGTCCCCACGATCGGGTTCTTCGGCTCGAGGTCCAAGTCGCACACGGGAGCGAAGGCCCAGTTGATGCCGACGGCGCGCGCTTCGGCGCCGGTGATCACGCCGCACGCCGCCGTTGCCTCGAGATCGTCCAGCCAGCCGAGGGCGGCCGGCGGCGGCAGCTCGCTGAGCCCCTGCACCTGCTGGGCGGGCCCGCGTTCGAGATCCGCCCCCACCAGGAGCGGGCGCCCCGCCTGCTGCCGCAGCTCCCGGGTGAGGTCGGCGGTCGCCTCGCGGGTCCCCCCGAAAATGATGAACCCGCCCACGCCGGCGGCCAGCGCGGCGTCGATCTTCGCCCGCTCGTGCCCGAAGCTCCCTCGTCGCCAGCGGAGCGCCGGAAACACGAGCCGCGCGAGCGAAGACGTCACGCCGGGGTAATGCAGCCCAGCACGCGCGGGCCGCGCGCACCCGTCGCCGCGGGCAGGTTGCCAGCCTTCCCGAGGATGGTGAGAAACCCGAGGAACGCGAACACCAGGGCCTCCTTCGCCTCCCCGTCGAAGAACAGCTGCTCAAACGGCACCAGCGGGCGCGGGGCGACGCGGGCGGCGAGCAGCTCGACGAGCAACGGATTGCGGGCCCCGCCGCCCGAGATCACCAGCTCGTCCTGCGGCCCCGCGCGGATCCAGCGCTCGATGCCGCGCGCGATGGTTTCCACCGTCAGCGCCGTCGCTGTCGCCACCGCGTCGTTGTCGGACCCGCCGCCGCGCTTCACTTCGTCGACCAGCCGGGCGGCGTAGTCGGGACTGAAGTGCTCCCGTCCCGTGCTCTTGGGCGGGGGGGCGGCGAAGTAGGCGTCCGCGAGCAGCGCCTCGAGCAGCTTGCGGACCGGCTTGCCGCGGCGCGCGCGCGCGCCGTCCAGATCGAATCGCGCGGCGGGATCGATCCGCCGGGTCACCGCATCCACCACCGCGACGCCGGGACCGGTGTCGAACGCGACGGCGCCGTCGGTGACGCCCAGGCGCGGCGCGTACGTCACGTTCGCCATGCCACCGATGTTCAGGAGCAGGCGGCCGCGCTCCGCGTGGCCGAACAGCAGCACGTCGGCGAGCGGAACGAGCGGGGCGCCCTGCCCCCCCGCCGCGACGTCGCGCGCGCGGAAGTCGCTCACCACCCGGATGCCCACGCGCTCGGCGATCACCGCCGGGTCGCCCAGCTGCAGCGTGGCGCGACCCGGCTCGTGCCACACCGTCTGCCCGTGCGACGCCACGAACGCCACGTCGCGGGGCGCCACCTTTGCCGCCGCGAGCAGCTGCAGCACGGCGCCGGCAAAGCGCTCGCCCAGCGCGACGTGCAGCAGCGCCAGGTCGCGCGAGCCACCGCGCGCGATCGCGTCGATGATCTGGCCCCGCTCCGCCGCCGCGTACGCGTCCTGACGGAACGCCACGAGCCGGGCGTCGAGCGGATCGTCCGTCAGCCGCACCAGCGCGGTCGAGACGCCGTCGAGCGAGGTGCCCGACATGACGCCGACGGCGAGGAGGGCCGTCACGCGACCGGCGGCGGGTCGCCTACGGCGCGACGCACGAAGCCACCCGCCGCGGCGAGCGCCTGCTCGGCCTCCGCGCGTCCCGTCCCCTTGCGCACCATCACGATCGCGAGCTTCACGCTGCCGCCCGCCGCGTCGATCGCCGCCCGCGCCGCCGCGCGATCGACCCCGCAGCACTCCATCACGATGCGCTCGCCCCGGTCGCGCAGCTTGTCGGAGACCGCCTTCAGGTCGACCATCAGATTGCCGTAGGCCCGTCCCAGCCGGATCATCGCGCCGGTGGAGAGCGTGTTGAGGACGAGCTTCGTGGCGGTGCCGGCCTTCATGCGGGTGGAGCCGGTGAGCGCCTCGGGGCCGACCTTGGGGAGGATGAGCACGTCGCAGGTCGCGCGCAGCACCTGGGGGGGATCGGAGCACGACACCAGGCCGGTGGTCGCGCCGATCGTCTGGGCGCGCGACAACGCGGCGCGCACGAACGGCGTGGTCCCGCTCGCCGCGATGCCGAGCACGAAGTCGTGCGCCGCGACGCGCGCCTGATCCATCGCCTCCATCCCCGCGTTCACGTCGTCCTCGGCGCCCTCGCTGCTCTTGACGAGCGCCGCGTACCCGCCCGCGATCACCCCCACGACCATTTCGGGCGGGGTGCCGAACGTGGGCGGGCACTCGCTCGCATCCAGCACGCCCAGCCGCCCGGAGGTCCCCGCGCCCACGTACACCAGCCGTCCGCCGCGCCGGAACGCGTCGACCACCAGGTCGATCGCCCGGGCCACGTCCCGGCGCACCGCGTGGACCGCCGGAGCGACGGTCGAGTCCTCGGCGTTGATCAGATCGACGATCTCGAGGCTCGAGGCGACGTCGATACGCTGGGTGCGCGGGTTGCGCTGCTCGGTGAGCCGCGGGTCGCGGTAGTCGGGAGCGGGGACGGTCATGAAGGGGTTCGGATGGCCCCAAGTTAGACGTTGACCCGAACTCGGGTCAACGTGCACAATTCAAGATGCGCAGATCCCTCGCTCTCGCCCTGCTGGTGCTGGCGTGCCGCGGCGGCATCAAGGCGCCAGAGACGATCCCCGTGGCCCCCGGCGTCCTCGACTCGATTGCGCCGGCCATCGCGCCCCCTGCTGTCGACACGTCCGCGCGGGCCGCGGTGCAAGGGGGGCCGCCGAGTCGTGCGCTCATTGCGGCCGACTGGCCGCTCACTCGGCGCGTCACGCCCGTCACTGGTGAGCACGCCATGGTCGTGACGTCGCATCCCATGGCGAGCGACGTCGGCGTCGACATGCTGCGCCGCGGCGGCAACGCCGTCGACGCCGCGGTGGCGGTCGCATTCGCGCTGGCGGTCGTCCACCCGGTGGCGGGCAACATCGGGGGCGGCGGGTTCATGGTCACCCGGATGCACGACGGCACGGTCGGCGCGCTCGACTTCCGCGAGACCGCCCCTACGCGGGCGGCGCGGGACATGTACGTGGACACGGCGGGCAACGCGATCAGCTCGTCGCTCACGGGCCATCGCTCGATAGGAGTGCCCGGAACGGTGGCAGGGATGTACGAGGCGCACCGCAGGTTCGGCCGGCTCCCCTGGAAGGAGCTGCTCGTGCCCGCCATCGCTCTGGCCCGCGACGGCTACCTGCTCGACGGCCCGCGCAGCCATGTGATCGAACGCGAGGCCGAGCGGCTCGGCCGCTTCCCCGCTTCCCGAGCGCAGTTCCTGGTGGACGGAGCCGCACCGCCGCCCGGAACCCGCTTCGTGCAGCCCGAGCTCGCCCACACGCTGCAGCTGATCGCCGACAGCGGCGCCGCCGCGTTCTACGACGGCAGTATCGCTCACCTCATCGTGCGCGAGATGGCGCGCGGCGGCGGGTTGATCACGCGCCAAGACCTGGCGCACTATGTCGCCAAGTGGCGCGACCCCGTCGAGATCAGGTATCGCGGCTACACGATCTATACGATGCCGCCGCCGTCCGGCGGGGGCGTGACCCTGGCGGAGATCCTCAACGTGATGGAGGGGTACGCGCCGGTTCCGCCGTTCGGCGGTGCGGAGCTGATGCACCTCCAGACCGAAGCGATGCGCCGCGCGTACACCGATCGGAACGCTTTGCTGGGTGACCCCGACTTCGTCCAGATGCCGCTCGACCGGCTGCTGTCGAAGCAGTATGCCGGGTCGTTACGCGCCGAGATCGATCCGCACCGGGCGACGCCCGCCGTACCGATATCGGGAGGGCGCTCCGAGGGGACGGAGACGACTCACTTTTCGATCGTGGATGCGGACGGCTCCGCGGTCGCCTGCACCTACACGCTGAACAACGATTTCGGCAGCGCGGTGACGGTGACCGGCGCCGGATTCCTCTTGAACGACGAGATGGACGATTTCACGTCGGCGCCGGGGCGGCCCAATCTGTTCGGCCTGGTGCAGGGCGAGGCGAACGCCATCGCGCCCGGCAAGCGCATGCTCTCCGCCATGACGCCTTCCATCGTGGTCGACTCCGCCGGGCGGCTCGCGCTCGTGCTCGGCTCACCCGGGGGCTCGCGCATCCCGACGGCCGTGTACCAGGTGATCAGCGATGTGGTGGACCAGGGCATGTCGCTCGCCGAGGCGGTCGCGGCCCCGCGGCTGCATCACCAGGCGCAGCCGGACGTCGTGTACCTCGAGCGGGATGGGTTCGCGCAGACCGCCATCGACTCGCTCGAGGCGATGGGGCACAAGGTCGAGACGTGGAGCTACAAGAGCGAGGTGAACGCCATCGGCCGCACCGCCGCCGGCTGGGTGGGCGTGGCGGATCCCAGGCGCGGCGGGGGGGCGGTGGCGTACTGAGCTCGTCTCCCTTTCCCTCTCCGAAGCGACGCAGCCTGTCATCCTGAGCGCCGCAAGGCGCGAAGGACCTGCTTTCGGCCGTGCCCGACGCGCGTCCAGACAGCAGAACCGTCGCTCGCGTGCGGTCCCTGACACCAGATCCTTCGCTCGCGTGCCGCGCGACGACACTACCCCCGTGGCAGCCTGCGGGACAGCAGGTCCTTCGCTCGCGCGCGTTCCGCGCGCTCGCTCAGGATGACAGCGTCGCGCGGCTCAAATAAAAGAAAGTGAAGAGGAAGTTAAGGAAGGCCCATCCGGTCCAGCAGGCGGCGCCAGCGCGGATCGGCGTGCAGCGGCTGCAATCGCCTTGACACGCGGAGCTCCATGCGGGTCAACATCCCCCACTGTGCGCGCTCGAGCCAGGCGAAGGCGGAGTCAACCTGGCCCTGCGCCGTGTACACCTCGGCGATGTACACGCCCATGTGCGGGGCGCGAGGGCGTTTCTCGACTTCCTCGAGCAGACGGCGCGCTTGGCCAGGCTTGCCGCACATCATGTGAACGCCGACCAGGCTCAACAACATTTTGGTGTTGTCGGGTGCGAGCTCCTGGGCGTGCTGATTCTCGGCATACGCCTCGGGACACCGTCCCGTCTCTGCGAGCCGCACGGAACGGCTGGCGATGGTCCCCGGGTCCGTCGGATCGATCAGCTCCGACCGCTCAGGGGCAGCCTTTCGAGGAGCCCTCATGCCGGCATAGGTCTCGATCATACCCTTCGCGTTCTGGGTAGGTTGAGACAGAGGATCGAGATCCTTGGCTCGCCGGATCTCACGCACGGCCTCGTCCTTGCGGTCCAGCGTCACCAGTAGGGTGGCATACCAGCTGTGCGCCTGCGCGTTACCGGGCTCCAGTGCGATCGCCTTGCGGAGCTCCGCTTCCGCTTCCGTCCACCTGCCCTGACCAGTGAGGATCCCGCCCAGCGCGCTATGCGCCTCCGATAGCGAGCTGTCGAGCTCGAGCGCGCGACGCGCCGTCGCGCGCGCGCTGTCCCCGTACGAAGCACCCGGCGCGTAGCCAAGGCCGTTCATGAGGCGATACGCGTCCGCCATGCCGGCGTAGCCGAGCGCGAAGGTCGAGTCACGGGCGATCGCGTGCCCGAACAGGTCGAGCGCCTGCCGCAGACCCACAGGGTTGCGACTTTCAGCCACGTCGCGCCCTCTCACGTACAGCCCGTACGTGGTCGGATCCACCCGGCGCCTGGCTGGCCCGGGCGTGCTATCGCCTGCCAGCGCGATGCCGTGCACCCGCGACGCGATCGCCTGGGTGATCCTGCGTTCCAACGCGAGCATGTCACCCATATCGCTCTCGTAGGACTCGGCCCAGAGGTGGCGGTCGTTGGGCGCGTGCACCAGCTGCGCATCGACGCGCACGCGTCCGCCCTCGCTCAAGACGGTGCCCTCCACCACGCCGTCGCAATTCAGCTCGCGTGCGATCTCGGGCAGCGGCTTGCGCGCGCGCTTGTAGCGCACGATCGAGGTGCGGGAGATGACGCTGAGGTGCTCGTAGCGCGCGAGCTCCGTGATGACCCCGTCCGTCAGGGCGTCGGCGAAGTATTCCCGCGCGGTGTCAGCCGACAGGTTTTCGAACGGCAGGACGGCCAGGCAGGAGATCGCAGGCGTTCCGCCGACACCCCGTCCATGTGACAGCGCGAGGCCACCGAGCACCGCGACGAGGACGGAGCCGAACCCAAGACCGACGCGACTCAGGCGTCGCCCGTTGCCGCGGGGCTGCGCCGGCTCACGATCGGGTGGCGGAGGTGAGGCTGGGGGCGGCGTGGAGGCGACCGCTCCTCGGTCGAGAGCCGGTGGCGGCGCGACGCGCTCGCCGCGTCCGCGGGACTGTAACTCACGGACCAACGCAGCGACTTGCGGATCGGGTTGCGCTTGCAGCTCCTCGCGCAGCAGCGTCTCGTGCACGCGCGCGTGCTGAATCGCCGCCGCCGGGTCTCCGCTCGCGGCGAGAGCGCGCATCAAGCGGACCGTCACGCGCGAGCTGAAGGCATCCTGGGCGGCGAGCCGGCGCAGCCAGGTCACGGCACCGACGAAATCCCCCGCCGCCTCGAGCGCGTTCGCCGTCTGTTCCACCGCCTCGGCGTAGCGGCGCGCCAGGCGCGCGCGCTCGTCGTCCACCCAGCGGCCGAACTCCGGCGCGGCATCGGAAACGTGGAACCCCTCGAGCAGCGTGCCCCGATACAGCTCGAGCGCCTCGGCGGTCTTTCCAGCGTCGAGCGCGACCTCGAAGGCGACCGCGTCGCACGACACGATCTCCCGGTTGAGCCCTATCTCTTCGTCGCCGCGACTGAGGATCGCGTCGGCGCCGAGCGCGCGCCGGAGAAAGTGAACGGCCTGACTGAGGGCGTTGCGGGCATGCTGCTCGTCCTGCTCCGGCCAAAAGAGAGCGAGCAGCTTGTCACGCCGGTGGAGGCCGCGCGGGGTTGCGAGGGCAAGGTAGACGAGCAGTGCGACGCGGCGCGGCTGGGCGAGAGCGGAGCGCAGCTCGTCTCCTGCCGCACCCTGGAGCTGTAGCGCGCCGAGTGTTCGTAGGCGGATCGTCGACCCCATCCAGCCTCCTGCGCGCCGGTAGGTGGGGCCCTTACGCGCGCCGTAAGCCGCACGAGAGAGGCAGGTAAGGCGACCGACGCAACTTCGGTTCTTAAGGTAACCGTCGTGGACCCGCTCGCAATCGGGGAGGCTGTATGGTCGCCGTATCTCGCTACACCGTAGGTAGTTCGCTCCTGGTGCTCTCGCTGCTGATCGGCTGCGACCACAACGTGGTTGAGCCGTCGTCCGTGCAGTTCCGGGTGGCGGAGCCGCCCTCGAGCGCCGGGGCCGTCGCGCTGTCGGAGGGGCAGATCGACGTCACCTGGCCGGACAACTCGTCCAACGAGACCGGATTCGAGGTGCACCGCTCGATGACGGGATCGGCCGGCCCGTTCACACTGCTCGCCATGACGTCAGCGAACATCTCGAGCTACAACGACACTGGGCTCATCGCCGCGACCCAGTACTGCTACGAAGTCCGCTCCTTCAAGAAGACCGGGAAGCAAACGACCTACTCGACGTTCACTGGCGCCGTGTGCGCGACGACGCTCCCTCTACCTGCGCCGTCGGCGGCGAACGCAGTCGCCGTGTCCGACACTCGCGTGGACGTGGGCTGGCAGGACAACTCCGCGAACGAGAGCGGCTTCGAAGTGCACCGATCAAGTTCGGGGCTGAGCGGCGCGTTCGCTCTAGTGGCTTCGACAGGGGCCGGAGTTACGAGCTACAACGACGCGAGTCTGGCCGCGTCGACGCAGTATTGCTACAAGATCCGCGCCTTCCAAACGAATGGCAGCAACACGGGCTACTCAGAGTTCTCGGTCGTCGCGTGTGCTAAGACGCTCCCCCCTCCTCTCCCTCCGCAGGCGCCGCGGTTGTGGCCGCCCGCGCCGGACGGCTCCACAGCGATCAGCGTCTATTGGGACCCCGGCAACTGGAGCAGCGACCCTGCGGCCACCGAGGGCTTCCGCCTGGAGCGCTCGCTGGATGGCGGCGTGACCTGGACGACAGCTGGTACAGACGGGGCAAATGACTGGTACAACTATACGCATCATCTGGTAGACGGAGGGCGCACGCCCGAGCGGCAGGTGTGCTATCGCGTGTTCGCCTTCAATCGTTGGGGCGAGTCCGACCCGTCCAACGCCGGCTGTACTGCCCCCCCTGTCGGTCCAACTGGACTCACGGCGACGATCGTCGACTCGCAGACCATCGAGTTCGCGTGGTCTGACAACTCGGCGGTCGAGGACGGCTACGTGGTTGGCTACTTCGGTTATGGGGAGGGCGGATGGCCGGCGTTTTTCGAGATCTGGAACACCGGCCCGAATGCGACGAGCGCTCGTGTCACGGACTTCGATATCGGGTTGTCGGACTGGTACGGTGTCGCGGCCGTAAAGGATGGCGGCTACTCCGACTTCGCGGACTGGAACGTGCCCGCCACGGATCTTGGCGCCGCCACCGCAGGCGCCCCCCGGACCGCGGTAGCGCGGCTCCGGCCTGGTCGCGTCGGCAAGTCTCGCCTGCCAATTCAAAGGCCGCGCTCCGCGGTCGCTCCAAGGAGGTGACCTATGAGTCGTACTCGATCGACCTTCGTTGCGTTGATTGCTGTCCTCGCCGGCCTTGCGATCGCTGCGTGCGAGCGCTCGCTACCACCCGAAGTCACCGCGCCGACCGCCCCTCGCTTCCTCGCAACCACCGAGGCAACCAGTCCCTGCATCTGGGCCGAGCAGGTTCAAGGGGTTGCCGAGTCAGGGGCGCTGTACGCGATGTTCCTGCCGGACCGCTGGAACGGCCGCCTGGTGATCTTCATCCACGGGCTGGTCGACCCCGCGCGCCCGCTCGCCCTGCCGACGCTGGGAGCGGCGGCGGATACGCTGCGTGCGCATTGTTCCGCGCTGGCCTACTCGAGCTTCTCGGAAAACGGCTGGGCGGTGAAGGACGGCGCCCAGCGCACCCACGAACTCAGCGAGCTCTTCGCCGCGCGGTTCGGCGAGCCGAGCCACACCTACCTGTACGGCCAGTCGATGGGGGGCCTGATCGCCGTCGAGCTGGCCGAGGCATACCCCACGCAGTACGCCGGCGTGTTGTCCGAGTGCGGCATTCTGGGCGGCTCGTTCGCGCGGTTTCGCTACATGTTCGACGTCCGGCTGCTATTCGACTTCTTCTACCCGGGGGTGCTTCCCGGCAGCGTGCTCGGCGTGCCCGAGGGGATCAACCTTGTCGATAGCATCCGCCTGCCGGCCCGCGCCGCCATGGCGGCACGCCCGGAGGGCGCCCACAACATCTCCGCGATCGTGCAAACCCCGGTGCCGTTCAGCAGCGACGCCGAACTCGTCATGTCGATCGAAGACCAACTCTTCCGCCACGCGCGGGAAGTCAACGACATCATCGCGCGCGGACACGGCGAGCCGCCGGTCGGCAACCGGGACATCGAGTATGCGGGAGCGCTCTACCCCGAACTGTTGCGGGCCATCAACGATTCGGTGCCGCGATTCGACGTGGGACGCTACGCCGCCCACTACGCGTCGCTGTACTACGAGCCCAACGGCGAGCTCGCCGTGCCGGTCTTGACGCTGTTTACGACTCGTGATCCGGCGCTGCCGGCGGTCATGAATGAGTTGGTCTATCGGGAGCGGGTGGCGACAGCGGGGCGATCGGATTTCTTGAGGCGGCAACAGTCGAGCGTCGCTTACGGCCACTGCACTTCAAGGCTGGCTGACCGGGTCGCCGCTTTCAACAACCTCGTGAATTGGGTGGAGCCGGCGGAGCTGGTGGAGCCGTGAGCCACAGCGCCGCTCTCGTCCGCGTCGTGGCTCGCCTGGCTCCGCTAATGTTGCTCGCTGCCGCCTGCCGCGAGCCGATGGCTCCGCTCCCGTCCATCGCTGCTGTCACGATCGTGCCGGAGTCCGTCGACGTCGTTGTGGGCGGAACCGTGCAGCTGACGGCGACGACGTGGGACGCCTCCGGCCGCGCCGTTCGCGGGCGGGCGATGACCTGGGCGAGCAGCGATCCCGCGGTGGGAAGTGTGTCGCGCACGGGGCTCGTGACGGCACTGATCAGAGGCTCGGCGACAATCACGGTCACGTCCGAGGGCCGGCGCGCCACGGCTGTCGTCGTGGTGTTTCTGCCGATGGGGGTGTGAGATGAGTGACCAGGGCAGCAGCCTGCATCAAACCATGAAGGTTGGAGGTACACCATGACGCGGGTGAACAGGGTCACAAGAGCTGTCGCGCTCATCGCCGCAGCGAGCATCGCGGCTGACTGCACCGATCAATCGACCGGCCCCAGACCGCCGGCCAGCCCTTCCCTCGAACTCGCCGCGACTGCAACGGCCGACGGCTCGAGAATCGCCTTTGTGAGCAACCGCGACGGCAACTTCGAGATCTACGTGATGAATGCGGACGGGTCGGGACAGACGCGACTGACCAACAGTCCGAACGCAGATCAAGCTCCCCGCTGGTCGCCCGATGGGACGAAGGTCGCGTTCGAGAGTAGCCGCGATGGGAATCTGGAGATCTACGCAATGAAAGCAGATGGCTCCGGGCAGACCCGCCTGACCAATGAGGCCGCGATCGACGCGAACCCCAACTGGTCTCCCGACGGCCAGCGGATTGCCTTCTATAGCAGCCGCGGTGGCAACACCGACATCTACGTGATGAACAGGGATGGGACAGGACAGACGCGCCTCACGAGCAACGTCGCCATCGACGCCGATCCCAGCTGGTCCCCCGACGGTCAGCAGATCGCCTTTCAGAGCAATCGGGACGGCAACCTCGAGATCTATACGATGAGGGCAGACGGCTCGGGCCTGATGCGCCTGACCACTAATTCGGCGGTGGACGGCTTCCCGACCTGGTCACGAGACGGGACGCGGATCGCGTTCACCAGCGAGCGAGACGGCGACCAGAACGTCTATGTCATGAACGCGGATGGGACCGGTCAGACACGCCTGACCGACAACGCCGCGCCCGACGCCGCCCCCAGGTGGTCGCCGGACGGGACGCAGATCGCGTTCACGAGCTTCCGGGACGGCGGCTACGACGTCTACGTGATGCGTGCCGACGGTTCGGGCCAAACGCGGCTGACAACGGATGGTGCGTTCGACGCCGATCCTGACTGGGGACCCGCAGCACCGTCGCCACCTCCGACGACCGGCGAGAGGATCGTGTTCACAAGCACGCGAGACGGCAGCCGTAGCTATGACATCTACGTGATGCGACCGGACGGGTCGGAGCAGACGCGCCTCACGGACGACCCTGCCGAGGACTTAGATCCGCGTTGGTCGCCCGACGGTACCAGGATCGCGTTCAGTACCTCCCGCGATGGGGACCGTGAGATCTACGTGATGAACGCCGACGGCTCGGCTCCGACCCGGCTGACCAACAGCCTGGGCCCGGATCTCGTACCGGCCTGGTCCCCGGACGGACGGCGCATGGCGTTTGCCAGCCTGCGCGATGGCAACACCGACATCTACGTGATGAACACGGATGGAACGGGACAGACGCGCCTCACCGACAACCCGGCGCACGAACTCGAGCCCGAGTGGTCGCCGGACGGCCGACATATCGCCTTCGTCAGCGACCGGGCCCTCAACAACAACATCTACGTGATGAATCCGGACGGCTCGGGCCAAATAGCGCTTACGAATGGAGAGGACCCCAAAACGTCCCCGCGGTGGTCACCCGATGGACGCCGGATTGCGTTCCAGGGCTTGGGGTACGGCGGCATCCAAATATTCGTGATGAATGCGGACGGCTCGGGCCAAACGCCCCTCGGTAGCAATGCCAGTGACGACCAGGATCCCTCGTGGTCGCCGGACGGGCAGAAGATCACATTCACGAGTCGGCGAGATGGCAACCTGGAAATCTATATCATGAACGCGGACGGCTCGAACCCAACGCGGCTGACGTTCGACCCCGCTTTCGACTTTTCGCCGGACTGGACTGTCGGGGCTGTGTCATTACCGAACCGAGTGCCAGTCGCGAACGCTGGCCTTGACCGCAGCATCATCCGCTCGAGCGCGCTCGGCGCGTCCGTCCCGCTCGATGGCTCCGGCTCCTCTGACCCAGATGGCGATCCGCTGAGCTACGAGTGGCGGGAAGGCTCGACCATGCTCGCCACTGGCCCGACGCCCACCGTCACGCTCGGCCTCGGTGTGCATGCCCTCACGCTCGAGGTGAGAGACGGCAAGGGCGGGTCGAGCACGGACGACGTTGCGATGGCCGTGCACAACAGCCCGCCAACCGCCCAGGCCGGCGGTCCCTACGCCGGAGACGAGGGTGCGGCTATACCGCTCGCCTTGTCGGCCACCGACGTGGATGGTGCGGCGCTCACGTTCACCTGGGACCTGGGCGACGGCACCACCGGGACCGGTTCAGTCCCCCCCACGTCCCATGTCTACGCGGATGGCCCGTCAACACACACCATCACCCTGGCCGTGCGTGATGCCGACGGCGGCAGTGACGCGAAGACCGCCGCCGTAATGGTGACCAACGTCGCTCCAGTCCTTGGCGCGGTCAGCATTCCATTCGACCCCGTCCCCCTTGGCGCCACTGTAACCGCATCCGCGTCGTTCAATGACGCCGGTCCAGCCGATACGCACGTGGGCTTCGTGCAGTGGGACCAGGGCAGCTCATTCGACCTGGCAAGTCCCGGCGTGAATCAGGCAGCGAAGACCCTGAGCGCCAGTCGTGCCCTCGCGGCGGGCGTCTACACTATTTCGCTACGGATACGTGACGACGATGGGGGCGAGGATACGAAGGCCGCGTCATCCTACGTCGTCGTGTACGACCCGAGCGCCGGCTTTGCCACCGGCGGCGGCTGGATCACGAGTCCCGCGGGCGCCTACGCCCCCGACCCCGCGCTCGCGGGCAAGGCGAGCTTCGGCTTCGTCGCGAAGTACCTGAAGGGCACGACGATTCCCACCGGCAACACGGAATTTCAGTTCCAGGAGGGCAACCTCGCGTTCCAGAGCACGAGCTACCAATGGCTCGTCGTCGCGGGCGCGAAGGCGCAGTTCAAGGGCGAAGGTGCCATCAATGGCGGTGCGACCGTCTACGGCTTCCTGCTCACCGCGATCGACGGGCAGCTGAACGGCGGCGGCGGGGCCGACCGGTTCCGGTTGAAGATCTGGGATAAGACCACCGATGCCGTGATCTACGACAACCAGCGGGGCGCAGTCGAGGACGGTGACGCCGCGACGGTGCTTGGCGGCGGCAGCATCGTAATCCACAAGTGAGCGATCGTCTTGGCGGTAACCGCCGGCGGCCGTTGATGCCATTACTCATCGTGTGGCTTGTGGCCTGTGGCCACGACATCACGACACCCTCGTTTCCCATCACGGTGCATTTGGCGTTGGTCAACCAGACAACGGATTCCGTCTTTGTACGAATGGCAGCAGACGAATCCGCGTACCCGGGGATCAGCCGCGTCGCACCGTCCGACAGCCAGTGCACCGAGTTGTACGCGTGGGCGGATTCGGTTCCGGTGGAAGTCCGTTCGTGGACGAATCCGAACAATATCTACGGCACGGCGTGGCTCTATCCGCTTCGTCGCACGTCGTGGCAGGCAACAGTCAATCCAAGCGGAGTCACGGTGACGACTGCAGCGGCCGCCTGTTCTCTTTAGGCCGCAAGAGCGGGAGGACGTATGGTTCCGACGTTGAGGGCTCTGGGCTGGAGGGGATGGAGGAAGTTGACGGTGGCGCTGGCGGCGCGCGACTGAAACCGCAGTGCCCAATGCCCCCTTGCGGGTCCCAGATCGCAGACGTACATGGAGAGGGAGAACGAGCAGACAAGCGCAGACCCGAGGTAGTGCGGTGCTTCGAGGTCGCAGTGCAGTGAGCCGGTTCCTGTTGGTGTCGTTGGTGGCGGCGTGCGTGGCGTCGTCACTCGCGGCACAAGCAACCACCGCAACCCTCCAAGGCGCTGTCACCACGAGCGACGGCACCGTCCTGCCCGGCGCCGAGGTCGTGGCGTGGAGCCGCGAGACGGGCTCCGCCCGCTCCGCGCTCGCGGATCTCCGTGGCGCCTACCGCCTGCTCGGCCTGGACCCCGGCCCCTACGATGTGACCGCACGCGCAGTCGGATTCCGCGCGCTGCGCCAGACGGGCGTGGAGCTCATCCTCGGCGACGAGGCGACCCTCAACTTCGTGCTCGAGCCCGGAGCAGTCGAGCTCGACCCCGTCGTCGTCCGGGCGGCGCCCTCGGTGCCCGTAGAGCGGCTCGACGTTTCCACGCCGGTGCTCGAGCGGGAGATCGAGCGCCTGCCGCTCAACACCCGCGACGTGCTCGCGCTCGCGTCGATCGCACCGGGCGTGCGGACGTTCGCCCCGGAAGCGGGGCGGTCGGTGCCGGCGGCCGGCGCGCTGTCCACGGGGCGCTTCGTGAACCTCTACGTGGACGGGGTCGAGTGGAAGGGTCTGGCAACCGGTGCGCTAGTGGGCGCGCCAGGCAGTGGGTCGCTCATGCCCCAGGAAGGCATTCGCGAGTACCGTGTCTCGTTGAACCCGTACGATGCAGAGTACACGCGCGGCGCTTCCTGGGTGATCAGCGCGGTAACACACCAGGGGAGCAACACGCTCCACGGGTCGATCTTCGGCTTCGACCAGAATCGCGATCTCGTCGCCCAAGGGACCTTTCAGCGCACAAAGCCGGACTACCAGCGTAAGCAGGTCGGCGCCAATCTTCGGGGGCCGCTGCTCAAAGATCGGCTCTTCTTTGCGATCAGCTACGAAGGACAGCTTACCGATAACTTCATCGATGTCGTTCCGGGGCGCCCACCGGCGGACTCAGGCATCTGGGATCAATACGCCGGGACGTTCCGGGCGCCCTTCCGAAATCACATGGCCATGGCGCGTCTGACAGTGCCACGCGGACGGCATACGGTGGATGCGATCTGGACGACGCGACGTCTCTCGACCGAATCCGCCTTCGGCGCGAAGCTGTCGCGTGACGCTGGCGTCGTCTCCACCTACCGCGTGAGCAGCGTCCAGCTGCGGGACCGCTATGCCTCGCCCTCACTCGTCAACGAAGCCTCCCTCTACCTGCTTCGCAACGATGAAGACGACTCTCCGCTGGCCCCGGGGCCGACGTTCGTGTATCCGAGCATCCAAATCGGGCGCAACGATTTTCCGCTGACGATCGCTGAGCGCCATATCGGGTTCAGCGACAAGCTGTACGCGGGCGCTCGCTTCGGCGGCGAGCACTTGTTGAAATCTGGACTCGAGCTGACTCGCGTCGACGGGCGCGGCTATCAACCGACAAGCATGGACGGTTTCTTCCGGTTTCTGAGCGACACGAGCACGCAGCCGCAGCGCGGCACGATCGGGGTCGGGTTCCTCGATTCCATCACGACGAACGACGCCCATGGCACGATCGACGGCTGGCTGGTGGGCGGATACCTCCAGGATCAATGGCGGCCGATGTCCTCCCTCATCGTGACCGCTGGGGTACGATACGATGCCGAAATCGGAACCCTGAATCAGAACGAGGTGGCGCCATGGGCCAGCGACACCACCTTGCGGCGCGCCGTAGGAGAACGCTATCTCAACTCCGGCGACCGTCAGACCGATCTCGACAACATCGCGCCGCGCGTCGCGGTGGCGTGGGACCTCTTCAGAAATGGCCGCACGTCCCTACGAGCCGGCTATGGCGTGATGTACGATCGGGTGCCGGTGTTTGGAGCATTCTTCGAGAAGATCTCATGGGGTTGGCGGACATACACATTCCTCAACCCCGGCACCACGGATCCGGCGGAGCTGCGGCGCCGCGTGGTCGCTGGCACGGGCGGTGCCGCGGTCCCGCCAAACCTCGTGCTTCTCCCCGATCGCCTAGACACGCCCGCGAACCATCAGTGGTCGGCCGGTATCGGACGCCGCCTGTCAGCTCACGTCACGCTCAACGTCGACTACCTGCACCAGCACCTGCACAATCTCCCGGTGACGGTGAACGTGAATACCGTCGATTCGGCGACGGGCCAACGACGACTAACCGGCCGCTACGGTGACATCATCGTGTGGGGCAGCTTCGGAGATGCGAGGTTCCACGGCATCGTCACTTCGCTGCAGATCGATCGCGCGCCGACGCGCATCAGCCTGGCGTACACGTTGGGCTGGGCAGAGTCCGAGTTCGGCGGCCAGTCCACGAACGGCTATCCGGATTCTGCGGCGTACTCGATGCAGCGGAGCACAGGCGACGAGCGGCACCGGTTGGTCCTTTCCGGCTTGACCGATCTCCCACTCGGCCTCCAGCTCTCCACGATCGCCGTCGCGGCAAGCCCTTCCCCCTTCGCGGCAACCGTCGGCACCGACGTCAACAAAAATGGCGCCCTCAACGACGACTGGCCCAACGGCATCCGTACGTGGCGTCGCGACGGGTGGGGTTATTGGTACCGCACGGTCGACATCCGGCTGGGCAAGGCGTTCTCGCTGCAGAGCGGACACCTGATCGTGACGGCCGACGTGTTCAATCTGTTCAACTGGGCCAACCACTCCGAGTACCAGAGCAAGCAGAACCTGCTCGACTTTGCAGAGCCCGTCGGCGACTACTTGCGCCGCCAGGCGCAGCTGGGCGTCAGATATGAGTTCTGAGTCGACCCCCGCCCCGCCCTAACACCAAATCCTTCGCTCGCGCGCGTGCCGCGCGTCGGCAGAACCCTTCGCACTCTTCGGGACAGCAGATCCTGACAGCGCCGCCCGACTCAAATAGAAGAACGTGAAGAGGAAGTAATGGAAGATCCGGAGGCCCTCAAGCGAGCGTCCGCCGGATCGTGCATCGGGAGGTGGTTTCCTCCTTTCCCTCTCCGAAGCAACGCAGCATGTCATCCTGAGCGCCGCAGGCGCGAAGGACCTGCTTTCGGCCGTGCCCGACGAGCGTCCAGACAGCAGAACCGTCGCTCGCGTGCGGTCCGTGAGCGCAGATCCTTCGCTCCCGCGTATGCCGCGCGACGGCAGAACCCTCTTCGCACCCTGCGGGACAGCAGATCCTTCGCTCGCGCGCGTGCCGCGCGACGACACTACCCCCGTGGCACTCTGCGAGACAGCAGGTCCTTCGCTCGCGCGCGTGCCGCGCGCTCGCTCAGGATGACAGCGCCGCGCGGCTTCGGTAGAAGAAGAAGGGAGGGTGACTTCTCTCCCCTCGCTACGCCGTCCTGGCCGCCTTCACCGTCAGCGGCTTGTTCAACCTGATCGTGATCGCCGCACCCTTGGGTATCACGATGTCGATGTCTCGCGACGCGCGCGCCGCGGCCGCGCCGGCGGCGGCCCCTGCGGCGCCCCCGATCACGGCACCCTTCGTGTTCTTCCCGAGCAGCTTGCCGACGAGCGCCCCGGCCACCGCCCCGCCGGCGACCTTCGCGGCGTCCGCCTTCGTCACGCCGCGACCCTTCATCACGGTGTCCATCGACACCACCGACGCGTCGATCGGATAGCTCGCGCCCCGCACCGACACGCTCGTGAGCGATAGCTCGATCTTGCCGGTCGAGTTCGGGTTCGGCGCGGGCTCCGCGGCCGCGATGGTGCCCGACACAGTCGCGCCGGCCGGAATCACCACTCGCCCGCTCGGGTCCTTCACGGCCTCGCTTACGGTGGCGCTGAAGGCGTCACCGGCCTTGGCCGTGCGGGTCGTGATCGTGTCGCTCGCGGCGAGCGGGACGCGAGCCCCGGCCGCGAGGGTGAGCGGAGCCGGCGCCGCGGGCTTCGGGGGAGCAGGCTTCTTGACGGGCGTCGCCTTCGCGGGCCCCGCTTTCGCCGGCTCGGTCGCCGCAGCCGGTACGTCCTTCATGGCCGCCGTGGACTCGGTCGGGGCGAGCGTGAGGTTGCGCGCCGTCGAATCGGCCGACCGGCTGGTCTGCTCGCCTTTGACGCAGGCGAGGAACGCCACACCCGCCAGCGCGGCGACCAGCAGTCCGTGCTTCTGGAGTCTCATCATTTCATCCCTCTCATTGAGTTTCGGAGCTTATTCGGCCCCTAATATAGGAAGGTGGCCCCTCAAGTTCCCAGGCTGAAGCCTGGGCCCCGCACGACACTGTGCTAAAGCACACTGGCAGTGTCCTTTAGGACAGTGCCTCACCGGGCCCACCCTTCCAGGGTGGGAACACATCGGCACGGATCACCTTGGGGCCTACAGCCGGCTCTTCAAAAACTCCGGCGTGAGCCCCTGCAGCCAGCTCGCGAGCAGGGTGAAGCGGTCGGTCACGAGCAGCAGCCCGAGCAGGATCAACAGGATCCCCGCGATCCGCTCGACCCACACGAGGTAGGGCCGGAATCGTTGGAACCACGCGAGAAACCGGTCGAGCGCGAGCGCCGTGACCACGAAGGGCAGCGCCAGTCCGGCCGAATAGGCGGTGAGCAGGGCGGCGCCGTGCCCCACGCTCGCCTGCGCGGCCGCCAGCGTGAGAATCGC
>WNFY01001923.1_pt1 | contig 34930 bp, 27 predicted proteins | sample 5400091 | NCBI WGS metagenome assembly WNFY01 (sample SAMN13153364, study PRJNA577476) | soil metagenome | isolation source: 60 cm soil or saprolite under grassland replicate 1 | place: USA:California | collected 2016-06-15 | reverse complement strand
CGAGTAATTCGGAAGCGACAATATAAACTTCATTGCCATGCTCGAACGCCGCATATTCAAAATCCGGATGAACGGCTATTCCGAGATTGGCGGGCAGCGTCCATGGCGTAGTGGTCCAGATCAGAACGAAGACCTGTCGTCCAGCGAGAGCTGAATCTATGAGCGCCGGATCACTGCGTAACGGAAACTTTACGTACACCGAGGGGCTCGTGTGCTGGTGATACTCAACTTCGGCTTCAGCCAGCGCTGTTTGGTCATGGATACACCAGTAAACAGGACGCAGCCCTTTATAGACGAAACCGCGCTCAACAAAGCGCGCAAACATTCTTGCTGTTTCTGCTTCGTAATGATTGGACATCGTGAGGTAGGGATTGTTCCAGTCTCCCAGTATACCGAGTCGCTTGAAGTCTCGCGTCTGGCTCTTCAATGCTTGGGCAGCATGTTCGCGGCAAGCCCGACGAATTGAGACCGGTGACATGTTGGCCTTTTTTGCACCCAGTTTGCGATCTACGTAGAGCTCGATGGGCAAGCCGTGGCAGTCGTAGCCTGGAACATAGGGCGCGTCGAAGCCCATCATCGTACGCGACTTGACGACGAAATCCTTCAATGTTTTGTTCATCGCGGTGCCGAGGTGAATATCAGCATTAGCGTATGGCGGGCCATCGTGAAGGATAAACTTCTCCGCGCCCTCACGGGCGCGGCGAATCATCTGATAAAGATCCAGCTCGGCCCATTTCTTCAGACGGGCAGGCTCGCTTTGGGCGAGATTCGCCTTTTGCGAAAAGCCGGTCCTGGGCAGGTTGATAGTTTTCTTTAGATCCAGTGGGGTTTCAGTAGACATAAGTTCATTGATCTCGAATCGACAATAGTAACAGTAGACGTATAGTCCCGCCAAAATGTGACCGCAATCGACTCACGCCGCAGGCTCTACGCTTCCGCCTGCTCAGCAGGCTAGGTGAAGGTTGCTTTTCGCCGGTCTCACCACCAGAAATAAAACCAGAAACCCGAACCATGCTCCCCGTGGATGCGATGGTTCGGGTTTCAATAAAGCCCTCGTTCGCGATCCTGGTCAACCTATAAACATCTCATCCTCTGCGTAGGTCTGGTTAATGGGCTTCGGCACGGGAGCGACCAACACTTCAAGGCCGCGGCGGAAGCCCGCCATAATCGCAGCCAACTCGCGTGCTGGCTCGATAACCTTGGTTTGTATGAAATCGGTGGTCAGGACCACTTGCCTGTGAGTTCGATCAATCGTTCGACTAACGACCTCAACCTTGTCACGGGCCTCCCCGGCGGTTTCGCTAACCAGTTCCCTCAATTCGCTGACTTCTTCCTTGATAATCGCAAGAGACTCTGAAAGGTGCATGGTTGCACTTGAGAGATGTCCAGACACGGCGTTGAACTGCTCGGCAATCAGCTTGCCTTGCACCGCAATCTGCTTTCCTTGTTCACTGATGACCGTCACTCGTTCTACAAGCGGTTCAAGCTTCTCCTCCAGACGTCCAACTGATTTGACGGCGCGGTTGACCAAAACCGCGATCGACACCATTGCAATCGCGATCACGACAAATGAGAACGCGATCACCACCATTATCCAAAACATGGGGTCTCCAGTGCTCATCTGTACTGCAAGGAAAATGTTCATTGCCAAATATTAATCGCCGATTGGTTGATTGCGAACTCCGGCCGACTCAAAATCGACAATCGGAAATCGTCGATTCTTTAGTTCGCCTTCTCACCGTAGTTCGGTGCGGCTTCGATGCGGCCGGACATCTCAGTCTTGCGCTTTTCTTCCTGGTATGCCTTCTTGCCGGCATCAATCGCAGCCGCCACTGTCCCGGTCTTTCGGGCCGCAGTCTCGCGAGCTGTCTGCGCCACTTCGCCAACCTTTTCGGCAGCTTGGGAATAGAGCCCTGTTGCGCGTTCACGAGTAGCTTCGTAGTACTCGCCGGCTTTGTCGCCCAATTGCTGGGCGGCTTCCCTTGAACGATCTATGCCTTTACGGGTGGCATCGGCTATATCGCCGCGCAGTTCTTCGCCTGACTTGGGGGCAAAAAGGAGGGCCAGGATTGCCCCGATTCCGCCGCCAATCAGAAGATATGTTAATCGAGTTGAGATATTATCAACGCTATCTCTGCGGTAGTCATCGTGTCCCATAATACTAGGGTCCTTTCTTTGAAAGGAAGCACTAACGCTTCGCTAGTTAAACCTGTACGAGGGAATATTACAGTATTGGACTATACCAAATGCCCGCGAGCGGGCGCAACGAACGCAGGAACTAGGGCAGGACCACCCTCAGAAGCGGGAAGTAGCAGGTGAAAAGACGGAGTCAATCGGCCACCCTTCTGCTTGAGACAAACGAAAGGCACTGAAACAGGCTACCACCTTCCTGCCTAGTGCTCCTGTCTCACGCCGTTATATTGCTCGAGCTTACGATATAAAGTTTTGCGGCCAATTCCGAGTGCGCGGGCCGCGTGAGACTTGTCTCCCTCGGTATAATCGAGCGTAGCTTCTATGGCTTGCCGCTCGATCTCTTCCATCGATGACGGAACGGTCACTTCGAAAGTGGTTGTGCGACCTTCGCTGGCGGCCTTGGCGCGTTCAACTTTAATCCGATCGCGTTCCTCCAGCGCTATTTTGCTGATAGCCTCAGGCAAGTCTTCCGATTCGATCTGGCGCCCGGAAGCGATGATCACGGCGCGTTCAATTGCGTTCTCGAGTTCACGAACGTTGCCCGGCCATTGATAAGTTATCAAGGCTTGCAGAGCATCCTTCGAGATGCCCGAAATGAAACGGCCAGTTTTCTGCTTGTAGTGTTCGATGAAATGGATTACCAGCGGATGAATGTCTTCGGGCCGTTCCCTTAGCGGTGGCAAGGTCACTGGAAAGACTGAAAGGCGATAGAAGAGATCCTGACGGAAAGAGCCCAGATCGACGGCCCGCTTGAGATCCACATTCGATGCGGCCACCACACGGACGTCGGTCTTAATCACTTCGTTCCCGCCGACCCGCGTGAACTCGCCGTCCTGTAATACTCGCAAAAGTCTGACCTGCGCAGACAGACTCATCTCACCCACTTCATCGAGAAACAGCGTGCCGCCATTTGCTTCCTCAAACCTGCCACGACGCAATGCCCGAGCATCAGTGAACGCACCCTTTTCATGTCCAAACAGTTCTGACTCGAGTAGTGTTTCCGGAATCGCACCACAGTTAAGTTTTACATATGGGTGGTCCTCGCGACCGGAGTTGAAGTGAATCAAATTCGCAAGCAATTCTTTACCGGTACCTGATTCTCCTTCGATCAGCACGGTCGTTTGCGTGTCAGCCACACTCAGTGCCAACTTTATCGCGCGCCGTATCCCCGCTGTTTGACCGATAATCCGATCTTCTCCGTAGCGCTCATGAAGCGCGCTGCGCAAATGCATTATTTCTGCTGACAATTGATCGCGTTCGAGGGCCGTGCCGATCTGGTCGGCAATACCCTCGACCAAAGCTACTTCGTGATCCTGAAAACCTTCACGCGCCTCGCTCCATACCAAACCGAGCAAGCCAAATGTGTGTCCTGCTACTCGAACCGGGGCAACCAGGGCCGCACGTCCGCCGAGGATGGAATTGAACATGAGTCGAAAAGGAAATGGCAGATCAGTTTCCAGGAGACGTAGCGTTTTCCCCTGAGCGAGGACCTCAACCATCGCGGGAAAAGCGGTGATGTCGAGCGATTGCCCGTGCGTATCAATCAGTCCCTGGACAGAATCGATCGCGGCATGAGGTGCGGCTTTGAATGCTGCCAAGCCAATGCTGCCACCATCGGGGTCGAGTACTCCGAGTGCTGAATAGTCGGCACCCACCAGAGCAATCGCGCTTTCGAGAACGAGCGACGAGACTTCGCGAAAATCGGATCGTGCATTCAGGGCGTTTGCAATCGATAACAGGGCACGTTTTGTTTCTGCTTCGCGCTCTTTATCAGTGTAAAGCCGCGTGTATTGGTAACCAACGGCGATCTGCCGCGCAATCGACTGCAGGAACGAAACCTCGTCATCAAGCCAATCTCGGGGAGTTCGCGTAGTGTGCAGCCCGACCAGGCCGAGGACGTCTTCAGCCAACATTACCGGCACCACCAGCAATGAGCGAGTACCCAAACTCGCTGCCAGGAAGCGCACCTTTTGATCGAGTCCCGCTGCAGCAGTATCGTTCAATCGTATTGGCTTCCTTATGTCGACATGTTCTGAGAGTTGTTTCAGGTCGAGAGGAATTACAGTACCCAGACTCGAGGGCACATCGTTGGACGCGCGCCATTCGTGACTAATACGCAACTCGCTCGCAGAAGTCAGCTGGATCACATCGCAGCGATCGACGTTCATCATGCGGCCCAGTTCGGACACTATGACATTCAGGAAACGGTCGAGATTGATCGTGGTAGGCAGGGTGACGGCAAGGCGGTTGATAATCCCCTCCCGCGCTTCCTGCATTCTGATCTTACGCTCTAAGGAAAGAGACTGTGCACTGTTAGACATCGTCTGGCTTGCCACAGAGAGACCGAGATGGCTGGACTGACTCACAATTTTCGGCTCAGATTCAGCGGCTCCTTTAACTCTGCGCGACGGGATCATAACGAAGCCCGCGTGAACTTGCAAAGCACTTATGGTAAACGCCGGCGAAGAGCGGCTGCTGCGCAATCAGTCAGATTGCAAGGCCTTAGCCTGGCCCGTATAATTCAACAGTCGATCTCACGCGAAACTGGAGTTAAACTTATTTATGCCGATTTACGAGTACGAATGTAAGAAATGCAAAGCTCACATGGAAGTACTTCAGAAGGCATCGGATAAGCCGCCCGCGAAGTGTAGAAAATGCGGCGGCCGGCTGGAACGAATGGCGTCTGCCCCAGCAATTCAGTTTAAGGGATCGGGCTGGTATGTAACTGACTACGGAGGAAAAGCAACGAAGGGCGATAAGGTAGAATCCGAGAGCACAAACGGCGACAAGAAACCAGAGAAGAAGACCAAAGAGAGCTCCCCGGCCAAGGAAACTTCCGAAAAGGCTTCACCTCCCAAAGCACCAAGCGGTGATTGAGGTCCCTGTTCCGCAGTGCCAAAAATGTGTGGGCTAACTTCAACGGAAACCGCGAAGTCAACGGTCAAAATTAAGCGAGAAAATGTGTGTCGGCTGCTGCTCGTCCTCGTGGCAGTAGTGTTGTTGAACACGTTCACAACGGCGCAATCAGGCCATCGCCCGTTAGCCACCAGTTCCGGAGGTGTGTCAGTCAGCGTTGTTGCGAAGCGCGACAATGATAGGCCCGGGCCGGTTACAGGCAAGGAGGTAGCGGTTTATGACAACGGTGTTGAGCAAGCGATCAAGAACTTCACTCCTGACCCTTCTCCTGCGCGCATAGTTTTGCTGGTCGACAATTCTTTGTCCATTCGCGCTGATGTAGAGAAACTGGAACAGGCAGCGCGCGAGTTTGCCTACGAAATCTTTGAAGGAGACAGGCTACTGATTGTAGGCTATGACGAACAGGCAGAAATCGTGGCTGACTGGACCGACGACGCCAAATCGATTGAAGCGTCTCTAAAGTTATTCAGGAAAAAGGGGCAGCCACATCTCTTCGACGCAATTCGCGCCGTCATGCAGGAAGCGCTGAAGCCGTTGCAGGGGCAGAAAAGGATCATTGTCGTAATCAGCGACGGTTTGGATCGTGGGAGCAAGGCGACCTTCGAGCAAACACTGGCTGAGTTGCAAGCGGAAGATGTCACTGTCTATGCGGTGCAGGCAATTGACCGCACTCGCGGTGCGATCCGTCGTGATGTGCCGAAGCCAAGACAAGTCATCGACAAATTGGCGGAAGGCACTGGCGGGCAAATTTTTTCGATCGATAAGCCTTCCGAAGCGGCCAAGGGAATCTGCGACGAGTTGCGCAAGAATCGGTATGTTCTCTCGTATGCACCCTCGAGTGCACCCTACGGTCAGGCGCGCAGTCTGCTGGTGCTCGGCGACCAGGGAATTACAGTTCGGGCAAAATCAATGCAGCAGCCGAATTAGATGTTCGACATGAGTGTCCGATAAGCTTCAGTTTGTCGTGGTTAAGCGAAGAAGTCTTTCCTGGACAGTAAACGACAAGCTAAAAGCATATCGGACATATCATCCTTTCCTTCGCGAATAGATATAGAAGAGTGCGGCGATTATCAGCAACACCAGACTCTCCATGAAAATGAAAAAACTCAGTACGAATGTTCCATCTTCATCGTGGGCATCAGAGTAAGCCACAAACGTTCCCAGGATCGCCCCAGCTGACAGCCAAGTAATTTTCCGGTTTCTATCCCAAACCATTGTCTTCGAATCTAACGTTCCTTCAGCAAGCCGGACAGCCAGTGCATAACGTTGAGGGCGAATTGCTTGTTGTCGTTTCCGGGTACGTTCATCCCCATCTTGAAGTTCTCCGCACCGGACAACTGCGCTGAAAGCATGGCCGCTTCACCCAGCACAACTACCCGCCCTTTGCCAAACTTGAACGCGATCCCCTGAGCCCGCCCGGCTGCTGATGTTTCTGTCTTCGCATTCAGATCGGGGCTGTCTTTGGCAGTGTCAGATAGTTTCAGAAGAATAGAGCTGTCTGCAGGACCTTTAAGCGACTGGCCAGTGAACGTCATTACCCGCCCAATGCGCTCGGAGCCGCCTCGTCCCTCCGTGATGGGATGATCGAGCAGCATTTTGTTTTCTCGTGAATAAATAATAAAGGATGGATTGCCACTCGCGGAGTTCTCAGCATCAGAGGTGAAAGCCTTACCCATCTCAACGCCGAGGCGTATGGCAAGATTCTCAGCCGCCCCGGCAAATGGCATATGATCCGCAATCAGCAGCAATGAACCATCGCCCTTTACCCAGTCTCGCACGGCATCACACTCTTCATCCGAAAAGGCAGAATGATCTGCTCCTTCATCGTCCATTTCTTCCGCACCTAACGCATTTGCAATAATCAGGACCTTGAAGCTACCGAGCAGCGCTTTGGTAAACACTTGTCGATTCCGGACAACATGATAACCGTCGTTCTGGATCAGATCGGCGAAGGGCTTGTAGCGGCCGGTAGTCGTATGGAAGTTGTTATGCGCCTCATCGAACATCACACGCGGACCGCTCTTTGGATATGCCCGATGCTCGACTGAAGTGTTAAATTCGGGATCAGCGCTTTGTTGGGCAAAAACTGGGATGAGTAAAAGAAGGAGAGCAAAGAACACACTTAGGGCGTGCCGTTTATTCATATTAGGACGACTAAAAAACCCGGCCTTCCACAAGGAGGCGCGACCGAAGTCGCGAAAAGGGAGCACGGAGAGCCGTGATTGTCCGCCAAAAATGTGGCTCCGTCAGATTCGGTCAGATCCTGGTCTGCAGTTTCTCCAACCGCTCGGCGGCGCGATTGAGAGTTTCATCGCTCTTGCAAAAACAGAAGCGCACCTGTTGCTGCCCTCGTTGGGAAACACTATAGAAACTCGATCCGGGCACACAGGCGACGCCGATCTCACGTATCAAATGCCGGGTAAATTCCAAATCATTCGGAAACCCAAACTTCGAAATGTCCGTCATGATGTAGTAAGCGCCGTCGGGCGCGAACGTTCCGAACCCGGCCTTTTCGAGCACCGGCAAGAGCACATCCCTTCGCGCGCGATATTCCAACTGCAACGTTTCATAATATTCAGGCGGCAATGACAAAGCGTATGCCCCCGCTGCCTGCAGGGGGGCCGCGGCGCCCACAGTCAGGAAGTCGTGCACCTTCCGGATGCCGCTCGTGATTTCCGGTGGTGCTATGCAATAGCCGACGCGCCAGCCGGTAACCGAATAAGTCTTGGACATTGAATTGACAATGACTGTTCGCTCACGCATGCCGTCAATCTCAGCCATCGAGATATGTTCGATTTCTGCTCCGGGGCGTGGATAGATGATGTGTTCGTAGATCTCATCGGTAAAGCAGAGCGCGTCAAACTCCTGGCACAGCGAGGCGATCAGCTCCATTTCAGTACGTCTGAAGACTTTCCCAGTTGGGTTATTCGGATTGCAAATGATGATGGCTTTGGTTTTTTGGTTGAAGGCCGCGCGCAGTTCATTAGCATCGAAATTCCAATCTGGACCTGTCAACGGCACGTAGCGTGGGTGTGCATCCGAAAGAATCGCGTCGGGTGCGTAGTTTTCGTAGAAGGGTTCAAAGACGATAACTTCCTCGCCTGGGTCAACGGTTGCCATCATCGCGGCAATCATCCCCTCAGTCGATCCACATGTCACCGTGATCTCAGTTTCCGGATCGATTTCAAGTCCGAGATAACGGAGCGTCTTGCGGGCGATTGCATCACGAAAGTTCTTCGCGCCCCATGTAATCGCATACTGATTGACGTCGTCCCGGATGGCCTGCATCGCTCTCTGCTTGATGTCATCCGGCGCGGCAAAATCTGGAAAGCCCTGCGATAGATTAACCGCTCCATATTTGAGCGCCTCGCGGGTCATTTCACGAATCACAGATTCCGTAAAAAGGCTCGCTTTGTGCGACACATGCCGAGTTTTTGAAATCACAGGTGTCGTCATTGGTGATGGATTTGATCTACGCGCGCTGGAAGTCTGACTGGGTGTATGCTCTCACAGGGCCAACAGTGTGGCAAGCACTGTGATCAAGGGATGATCTCTTGCCCCGCGGCTTCGCGTTTGAGTTGCTCGAGAATCGAGCGAAGGGCGGGAGCGAGGCTGCCATTGGGCGCCAACTCCAAATACTTTTCGTAGGCCGCGACCGCTTCCTTGGGCTTTTGCAGTTTCTCGTAAGCGGCGCCCAATAGTTGATAGATCACCGGCTCGCTGTCAGAAAGTTGATCAATTGCTTTGCGATATTCGACCACCGCCTCGGAGTATTGGCCTTTGTCTTCCAGCACACGGGCCAGGCCGACATGGGCTTCGGGTTGAAAACCCCGGGCTTCATTGATGGACCGGCGGAAAGAGCGAATTGCGTCGTCGGCAAAAGCAGCTTCACGGTAGATGCGACCTTGGACGGCCGAAGCCTCAGGATAGATAGGGCGCGTTTGCCGCGCTGCTTCAATTTCCGCGTGAGCTTCTTGAAACTTGTTCAGATCCATCAGCAGGCGAGCTAAACCGACGTGCGCCGCGGGAAACGCCGCACGGATTTTAATAGCCTCGCGGTAAAGTGCGATTGCTTTCTCTTTCGATTCGTCGTCCTTCGCCTGGTCGCGTGCGGACTCGGCTTGTTGGAAGAGTAGTTCTGCCTTGTCGGTAGTGGGCAGAAGTTTGACCGCCAGGCTTCGTTGTCCGGGAAGCAATGGAACAGTTGCCTCCTTGAAGCCGTCGGCCCTTACGTGTGCAGTGTGACGCCCGGGTGAGACTTTGGTCACCACGAGCCTTCCCGAAGTATCAGTGACGCCGCGACGAATATCGTCAATCCAGACTATTGCATTAGCTTCGGTCGTGATGGTGAGAAGAGAAGCAGGAGTTGTTGGAGCAGTATTGCCAGTTGTCTTTACCGAAGCTTGGTGTCGGCCTTTTCCTTTCTGTGCAACAACGCCAGTGGGGACCATGATCAAGCTAACAACCATGGCGAATAACACCACGAGTCCCCGTAACATCGACTTTGTCTTACGCAATGAAGCGCGGGGAGGCCCACAGCCCAGTATTGAGCGCAGCGGAACGTTGCGACCACAGCCACCAAAGAGATTCAGAGCTCGCGAAGCGGGCGACAGACTGCTAACGCCAAAGGTATTTCTCATCGAACTCAATCTTATGTGACGGCAGTGACATCGGGCATCTCATGCGCAGCGAAACCACCACTACTCTTCCTCTTGCTCTCCACTGACGCGTTTTTTGTGCACAGTCGAATTTGCGGGCTCGGCACCGGGGAGAGGAGGCGCTGACACGGCGCGCGTGCCTACTTCAGGACGAAAATTTCCGTTCGCATCATAGAGTCGAAGGTACTGCAATCGATTTCTGACCACACCCTGTACATAAGCTCGCGTTTCCTTAAAGGGCACTGCCTCGGACCATTCGTCAATCTCTGAGGGCAGTGATGCGCTCCACTGAACGGCCCGCATCGGTCCCGCATTGTAGGCTGCCGCTACGTATTCAATGCGTCCAAATTTGTCGATCTGATCGCGAAGGTATGATGTGCCGAGTTGAATATTGAGGCGCGGCTCGTAGAGTGATTCGGCCGTCACAACTTTGTTCACTCCGTATTTCTTTGCAGTGAGCCTGCCCGTGGGCACAAGTATTTGCATTAGCCCGTATGCATTTGCCTTCGAATGCGCGCGTGAACTGAAAACAGTCTCTTGTCGAATCAAGCCGGCAACCTGGTAGGGATTAAGATTTCGAGCGCGTGACTCCTGCACGATGATGTCCCAGTAAGCCAGTGGATAAAAGACGTCCCACTCTTCGCGAGTCAACTCTTCCGGCTTCATCTGCGAATAGTCAGGGTAACTGCGCTTGAGTGTGTTCAGCGCTCGCACGTTATCTTCCTGTGAATGGTAGATGCGGGCCGTTGCCAGATTAACCTTTGGACTGTCCGGCGCCGTTTGCCCTGCCTGAGCTAGTTCCTTCAGAGCCCACTCGATGAGACCGATATTTGATAACTGGTCGGCTTTGATTATGCGCGCTTCTTCATCGCTACCGGCAGTTTCCTCAGCGACGGTCACCGTCGTCAGATTCGCCACCGCGCGAGCGATTACGGAATCCTCAGGAAATGTCTTAGACGGAGTACTTCGACTCAGGACATCCAGTCGTTCCTTGGCAAGGTAGCCATACCAGTTGGCATCGTAGCGCGCTTGCATTCCCTCATACAGAGCCCGTGCCTCTGCAAGCTTTCCAGCGCGTTCGGAGTCGCGTGCGGCCCAGTAACCAGCGCGACCACGGTTGTCGGTATTCTTATCTGCGTAGTAAGCGAGATGTTCAGACAACAAGCGGGACGATTCCGAATAGTTCTTCGCCTCATGGGCAGCCCAGGCCAGATCAAACTGTGCCTGCGCGACTTCTCCGGACCCGGCATAGGAATTCACTGCTGTGCGAAAGAAGTAAGAGGCGTCTGCAGAGTCTTTCGCGTCGTCAGCTATCTGACCAAGGGCGACGAAGGTCCGTGGGGTGAAGTTGCTCGTGGGAAAAGAACGCCGCAACACTTCGGCGGTGGCCCGGGCCTGATCCCACTGGCGCGCTCTTCCGTAAGTTTGAGCGAGATAATAAAGAGCCTCGGCCCGGATCTCCCCGCTGGAAGAAGGTATGCTGTTGAGCGTGGCAACTGCGTCGCCAGTTTTGCGGACACTGTAGGCGGCAATGCCACGTTGGAGCTGATTTTGGGGTGTGGCCAGCGCAGGAAACTTTGCCAACGCCTCGCCGTAAGCCGCCAACGAATCATTGAATTTCCTGGCGGCAAACAATCGTTCGGCACGCGTTATCGCTTCTTCGGCGCTGGCGGGAGATGCATTCGAGCCAAGCCGCGGCAGCGCTGCCAGTGCGTCTGCGCTTTCTGCTGCGGCTGGAGCAAAAAAGTAGATCCGTCGATACGCCGCCAGGGCTCGATTTTGCTCGGACGTTTGCTCGCAAGCTTTGGCAGTTACGAGCAGGGCGGTAGCATCGTCCTTTTGATCCAGACTCTTCAAAGCGAGCGGCACCGCCGCCGCCGCGCCGCTCCGCGTTAGCAGATCGGCCACTCGAAGGGCGGCTTCACGAGCAAGCAGCGAACCTGGATAATCGTGAATTAGCTCCTGATAAAGTGCCTGTGCTTCCGCGTTGCGTCCGGCCTGATCCATCGCGCCCGCGCGCAGAAAAAGCGCGTAATCGGCAAGCGAAGTCTGCTCGCGAATCACCCTGGCATCGAGCAGCGTCGCCGCTCCAGGATAGTCTTTCGCACTTAGTTTGATTCTGGCATGCAGGATACGAGCGAGGGCGCCCGCTTTGGAGCGAGGAAACTGAGATTCAATTCCCGCCACCACTTCTTCAGACGGCAGCACATCGCCACGCGTCATGGTGCGCAGGGTATCGAGAGCTTTTTGTTCTGCCGAAGTCTGCTGCCGAGTCAGACAGCTTGCCGCAAGAAAAGTGGGAAGCGACGCGAGGACAACGATAGCTAGTCCGATCAAAATCAGAACGAAGCGATGCTCACCCAACTTACGGCCCAACTTGCTCATCTTGAATTATCCTAAAACCCGAGCAGCTTTTTAGTGTCTTCTTACGCCGTAACGGTTGCTCCCGGATAGTTCGAACCGAGCTTTGAAACATCGCCTTCCGCCAGAGTGTTAACCAGTTCGCCGTGAAAATAATCGTAGCGAGTGGCAACTTCAGGCTTGACACGTTTGTCATACATTTCACGCGATCGATCAATGTATTCCCGCAGCCGGTCGTAGAGATCATGCTCAGAACGGCCTTCCGCAACCTTCTGTTCGTTGTAGAGCTTGATTTCAGAAATTAAGAGGCGGGCAAAACGACGTGCGTCGTTATGAAGCCGGCGTTCGTCATCGCTTGACACCTCAACCGGCAATTCAGCCTCCATGCCGTAGCGACGACGCGCGCCAAGGGGGGCGGACGGGGTTTCGTCGGAAACCGGTGCCGGTGCAGCCTGCGAGGCAACGACTCCTTCTTCAATCGCAGCTGGCGACGGTTCAGCTTCAGCCTTAACTGGTTCCGCTGCTACAGGAGCAATCGGTTCGGCTTCCTGCACGAATGTTTCGGGCCGAAGAGTATCTTCAGTTACTGAACTATCACCATAAGCCGGAGGCGTGGCCACCTGCTCGTGGTATTCACTTGTGGGGGTGTAAGCTGATGCATGCTCCTCTATTATTCCTTGTCGCGGTGCGGTTTCCGCGATCGCTTTCTTCGGTGTGGCCCGAGAGAGAGACAAGAGTTCCACAGCCATTCCCGAAACTTTCACAAGCGTTTCGAGTGCTTCGAGATTGATTGATTCAGAATCGAGCCCGGCGGAATCAGCGTAGAGCACAGCGACGGCGCGGCCGCGGGCTGTGAGAGGAATTGCCACTATTCTTTGTGCCGATTCTTCGCCGAGCCGGTTCAACAACAAATGATCTTCCGCATGAGAGCCGGGCCCGCCACTCCAGGTGGCCAAAGATTTGACGGCGCCCCCAATAACTGTGTCGGCACTTAGCGAAAGCGAAATCTGTGGAATGGCGTCGTCGCCCACGGTTCCCTCGAAGCCGCGGCCACGCCAGCCCAAAGCCACGTCGCCTTTGACCACGAAGAATGCCACGCGAGGAGCAAACGATGTCGCCCGGCTCACCAGTGTCTTTAATATGTCAGCCTGCGAATGCTGATCATTAATCTCAGTGATGGCCGCTTTTACAATGGCCATGTCGCTAGAGGCCTTCGCCCGCGACGACTCAGAAGCAGCGAGATCAACGCCGCGTTCGTGGGCGGCGCGCAGGTGTTCGGAAATGGAAGCTGCGACGCTTCCATCCATTTGCACGTCACTCTGGCGATCCAGCAACTGCGTCAGCGATTCATTGAGCTGACTCTGGAGAGAGGCAATCTCCTGTTTTATCGCGCCGAGGCGGCCCTCGATATAACTCTCGATCTCGTGCCTCAAGCTATCTTCCAATTGTCCGTTGACCACGGGTCGCTCCTCCATCTAATGTTGTTGTGTTTATGAAACCTCAAGGTCTTCAGGCAGGTATTAACCCAGGGTTGCTTCACAGGGGGCCGAAAGGCCTCTACAGTCGATTATGGACGGCTGGTATTCAGCTAGTCAAGAAATGGTTTCTCACCATAGGCACCGTTTGGTAATCTTCGGGCCTTAGAAGTCTGTCAGAAATGGACTAGGCTCCCGCTCTGCATACGCGGCGTCTCTGCCATGGACGTCCCTTTTGGGCGAAATTCCGGCGCCGAACCGCAGCGTACGCCGAGTTAGACCCGAGAGAAAACCTTTTCCGACAGACTCTAAGGAGTAAGTTAGCGGCAGGATCGACTGTGAAATGTCAGCCTCCATTCTCATTGCTGAAGACTACGACGATAATCGCGAGCTTCTTTGCCTGCTCCTGACAGCAGCCGATTATCACGTCCGAGAGGCGAAAAACGGTCTTGAGTGCCTCGGAATGGTGAAAGAGCACAGGCCCGATTTGATTATGATTGATCTGTCCATGCCGATTTTAGACGGCTGGGGGGTCTTTCGTGCCCTCAAGGCCGACGCCCAGACCGCGCAGATTCCTCTCGTGGCGGTAACTGCCTATTCCGAGTCAGACCGCGAGCGTGCTCTCGAAGCGGGTTTCAGCGCTTACGTCGCAAAACCTTTTCGCAGCGAAGAATTGTTGGAGACGGTCGCCCGGTTGATATCTAAACCAAGACCAGCCGGAGGTAACTCCGCTCAGGGCTCTTTATAGATCATCCCGCCCTTCATCACGAAGCGTACGCGGCGCAAGGCCGAGATGTCGCGGGTTGGATCACCTTCGACGGCGATGACGTCCGCCAGTAGTCCGCCTTTAACTTGACCAATCTTGTCTGCCATATGCAGGACGCGCGCGTTGATTGACGTGGCTGACCGCAGTGCGTCTACAATCGGCATCCCGAAACTAACCATAGTCTCCAACTCACGTGCGTTGTCGCCGTGAGCGAAAACGCCTACGTCGCTGCCACTGGCAATTGTGACTCCGGCATCGAGTGCTGCTTTGAACACACCCTTCTTTCGCTCGGAGTTGGCTCCGGCGATCGAGAGAGTGGGACACAGTGCAACACCGCGTTCTTTCATCAACCGAAAAATTTCCGGCGTGCCACCATCGCCGTGCTCAATCGTTTCAACACCCGCCAGCACGGCACGACGCATCCCTTCCGTCGTGGTTGCGTGAGCTGACACTGGAATGTTGGCGCTGCGCGCGGTCTCCACGGCGAGTCTTAGTTCCTCGAGCGAAAATGTCGGCGCCGCGCCTTGAGTACCCCAACGATAATCTGCATATACCTTGATCCAATCGGCGCCATGTCCGATCTGATCGCGTACCACTCGAATAAGACTATCTATACCGTCCGCTTCTTCGGCACCCTGAGGCACGCGCCACTCGGAAGCGTAACCTTTCGGACCGTAGCTACCTGTGGCCACGATTGCACGCGTCACCACCAACATGCGCGGCCCGCGAATAATCCCTTGTTGCACTGCCTGTTTGAGTCCCACATCAGCATAGCCTGCGCCTTCGGTGCCGAGATCGCGGATCGTCGTGAATCCTGCTGACAAAGTATTGCGTAGATGATTGGTTGCGCGCGCCACCCGCAAACTCAAAGATTCATGAGCTACCTGATCATTCCAGACCGTTTCAGTGTAAGGATGCAGCAGGATATGTGAATGCGCTTCGATTAGTCCCGGCAGCAGCGTGAACCCCGGCAGGTCAATTAGTTTCGCATCAGCCGGCGGCTTGATACCGATTGCTGGACCCGCTGCTTCGATGCGTTCGCCACGGACGAGCACAACCCAGTCGTCATGAAGCTGCGATGATTCCCCATCAAAAACATGCGAGGGTCTCAGCAGATAGATGGGCTCGCGTGTTGTCGTTCCTGGTGGTTTGGTTTGAATGACAGGAGTCATAAGACAGAGGAGTATGAGGAGCGAAGAGCGCATGTCGTCACCCTTTCTTTCCAAATTCGATAAACTTCCTCGGTTTATCGTTGACTTTCGCTGACAGGCCTTCGGCGAAAACGGTTCTAATCAAGGTAAATGGAGTGGCAGCTTCCTAAAAGTCGGACTTTTCTAATTCTCCGAGACGACTACCTGCTGAATCGTCGGAGGCAGCGGATGGATCGTGCTGCGCGTGAAGCCGGCGTTATTGAACATCTTTTCCAATTCGGCGAACGTGTAAGCATCACCTGCGGGCGTGCTGATTAGCATCACCATGCTGAATGTCGCTGTATCGGGAGGCGTAACCCGGTCATCATTAGGAACAAACTCCAGGGTGACGGCCTTCCCCCGTTCGACGAGCGCGGTTCGTACTTTCCGTAACAATGTTTCGCACGTTGGCGGATCGAAGTGGTGCAGGAAGTTCGTCAGGAGCACCAGGTCATATCCACTACCGAAGTCGACATCAAACGCGTCGCCCTCGATGGTGCTGTAACGCTCAGCCACTCCGGCTTGCCTTGCGTTTTCTTTCGCCACTGCCAGCACCGGCGCCCAATCAAGCGCCACGATTTCAGCCTGCGGATTATTCCTGGCGAAGCCTATACCGAACAAACCGTGACCAGCAGCGATGTCCAAGATCTTCAACTTCTGATCAGCTTGTGGGTCCACCAGCTTGGGGATCAGTTGCGACGGCATTGCCATCATTGGTCCCATGGCCCGGGCGAACTTGACCCAGACTGGGTGTTCGGGGCTTACGGTTCCCTCATCCGGCATCGCCGTGCCTCCCTTTCGCACGGCTTCGGCAATGTTCTTTGAACCGTCAGTTAGCATTGGCGAACACAAGAACTCCGTCGTGCCACCGAGGTACGCTGGTGAACGCTTGTCAAGAAACATAGCCGCGTCGGGAGTAAGGCTATAGCGTTGGTCCTGTTTGGAAAGAAACCCCATGATGCAGAGATAGTCACACAATATCCGCATTCCTCGTACCGACGTGGCGCATTTTTTTGCAATATCGGAAGCGGTCGCATTTCCCTCGCCGATGGCAGTGAACACGTCCAGCTCTATGGCTGCTTTCAACGTCTCAGTTCGTTGATACGCATTGATGGTTTGGAAAAAAAGTTGCGGGGTTGGTTGTTGCGTGGCAGGAGTAGACATAATAATTCCCTTTCTTCTTTCAGTGATAAAAGCCTTAGCTGTCGACGGGTCGTAATCTTAACTCAGCAGGCGGTCCCGCGTAAGACCGGAATGTCGATCTTGACGCAATAAAACGGTTGTTTCATAGACTCTGGGTGAAGGGACTTACCTGATCGGCTCGCGCAAGACCACTTCGGCAACTGAGGCGGCCATTTGCGCGGCTTGTGGATGACTCCGTCGCAATCCAGCCAACTGCAGCAATGCCTCGCCTGTGCGCGAGAGCATGCGAAAAAGATCTCCTTCTTCAGCGCGCGTCTCGCGCACAATGGTGGACCACGCGGTCCGAGTGGCCCAGCGCACTGCAGCTCCCGCCGCGGAAAAGTTTAGCTCGGGTGCGGGCTCAATTCCGTGTTTCCACTCCTCCTCCGACACCTTGAATCCGATATCTTCAAATCGCGCCAGCGAAGTTACGGTTTCGTCGCCCAACTCCAATTCACCGTAGTCGCGATCTTCGTCAGCGGTAAGGGCTGCCATGATTCCGGCCATTTGTTTCGGCTCTAATGAATTGAATAGACCGCTCTCGAGTGCCTCGCCGACAAGCAGGGGCCGATCGACGTGGAGATCGGCGAGCCACCGTCCGCGATCGGTAACCTTTTCAGCTTCGTAATCCAGGTAGCCAAAAACCCCGAGCACTTTCGCTCGCCGCTCGAAGGGTTCCCAAACTTCATCGCGCAATGCGACGATTCGGCGCGTGGCACGTTCATGATCTTCCGCAGGCTCCAGCAATTCCCAGAGCAACTGACTACATCTTAGTGTGTCTTCAGGGCTAAGGCGCGACGGCAACAACTTCTCTATCACGTCGTCGATCATGTTTAGTGCATCAACCTCCTCCGCTTGCGCATCACCGAGGCGCGGTTCAGGAATAACCAACTCCTTACCGCGCAGGTGTACGTCTTCAAATGCGGCTTCAATAGCTTCTTCCTGCAAGCGATAGACTGGGGCGTAAACGCGGCCAACTCTTTCCAGCGCGAAAGCTGCGCTCCTGCCATCTTCACGGATGCCTCTTACATTTCCCTCGCGCTTCTCTGTGATCATGACGAGGCGACGGCCGCTGCGGCCAACTCCGACTACGCGCCCAGGCTTCACCGCCTGGGCCAGCCATTGGTATAGGGCTTCGGCGCGCGTCTGCGGTTTCGTTTCCTGAAGCCTGGTGCGAGCGCTCACCAAGCGCTCGAGGCCGAGCGCCGCCGATAGTCGCAAATCGCAACCGGCCGCTTCGAGTTTCGTTTCAATGATCTGCTCGCTCGTAGTCCGGCTCCTTTCGAGCTGGGCGATTTGCCGCGCGGCTTCGCGATGCGCAAAGCTCCGCTCCGCAATTTCGCGCACTTCCGCGAAGCTTCCATAGGCATCAAGCAGATTCAGGAGCGTTGTGTACGTCGCCCGAAACTGGCTTACAAGCGGATCCGGCGAGGCCTTCAAGAGCTCAGCGATTCGTTGTGGATCCTGATGCAAACCGGGAGCGGCAACAACAAAACCAACATTGTCTCTGCCGCGACGTCCGGCACGTCCGGTCATTTGCTGAAGTTCTGAGGCAGTCAACTGTCGCCAGCCTCCGCTTGTCCGGGCGTCGGCTCCTGTTAGTACAACTGTGCGAGCGGGAAAATCCACGCCAGCGGCTACGGTCGCTGTCGCAAATATCGCATCAAGCATGCCGGCGCTCATTAGCTTTTCGATCACTAACTTCCAGGCTGGGATGTGGCCGGCATGATGTGAGGCGACACCACCACGGACAATTGTGTCCCAATGACGATGGGCCTTAACTTCCGGATGCTGCTCGACGAAGCGTCGCATGAAATCGCGTCGTGCTTCACGCCGCTGGTCACTTGAATCCCGGCGAGTGAGGGCAGCTTCGGATGCCGCTTGATCACAGCGACGCCGAGTGGGCATAAAGACTATTGCAGGCAAGAGTCTGTAAGAATCGAGTGCCGCAAGCAGTGCTGCCGGCGGCAACTCTGGCATGTTGAGCTTCATAATTTGGGCTTTAGAAACAAACAAACCCACCTATCGAGGCGTTTGAAATTATTGGTCGGCTTAGGACAGAACGGTTCGACAGATCACAGCTCCATAAGGCACTGTATTCAATAAAAACGTCTTCGTCCTGATCGCGATCGATCTCGTTCGTTCCTGGCACGATCGGCCAACTGAGAAATCTCCGGATTCAATTTTCCACCTTCATTTATCAGAGGCAACAAACGCTTGTCTGGCAGTAAGAAGGCCGCGCGCAAAGGAACCGGACGTTTTCCAGGTCCGGGAATAACAGTACAACGCACTCCTCGTACCTCGTGTAGCCAGGAAGCAAACTCTTCCGCGTTGCCGATCGTCGCCGAGAGCAGGAGTAGTCGGATCCGGGGTGGCGTTAGGATAATTGCTTCTTCCCACACGTGACCGCGGTCTTCATCGGCGAGATAATGGGCTTCGTCGAGTACAACAAGATCCGCGCTAACTTCGTTGCCGCCGCGAAGGGAGTCGAAGAGTTGGTTTCGGTAGATTTCAGTTGTGCCTACAATGAGCGGTGCATCCGAGTGTTCCTTTCGATCTCCTGTAAGTATTCCTACATTCTCCGCGCCGAATTCGTCACTGAATTCCTGATACTTCGAGTTTGTCAGTGCTTTGAGAGGGCTGGTATACCAGGCACGACGACCACTCCTGATCAGTCGCCTGACCTCCTCGCGTGGCAAAGTGCTAACGTAAAGGCTGGTCTGAAATCCCGGCCAACAAACGTACAGGCCGCTGAGGGCGTCTAAAGCATTGAAACTAATTGACCGGGCAGGCGTTCTTATTATTTGATGGCTGAATTATTTGCAGACATAGAAGTTAACCGCGAACCCAGATGGCCAGTTCTTTTGCGGCTAATTGGCGCCTCGCTGGCTCTGCACATGATAGCCCTGGTGTCTGTCATTTATGTACCCGCACTCAGAGACGCATTCAATATAGCAAGCTTGATTGCCAACACAAGAATCGTAGACAAACCGTACGCTGTAACTCAAATTGGCGATGAGGTTCAGCTCGTACAACTTTCAACCGAGAAATTTCACTATCCAGAAGGATACTTTTCGCTCGATACGCAGCAACCAATCGTTGCCCAGCCCGCTGTCGCAGAGTCAGATTCATTTGCTCCAAAGATCATTTCCCAGGAGCGGTCGGAAATACGGAAGCCGCTGACAGCTCCGTCGCCCAGCCCGTTACCGACAGCGACTCCGCTGCCGAGCCAGACTGCTGTGGCTTCGCCGGCTGCGATCGCGCAAGACCAGAGTGCGGCGAATGCAAACAAAACTCCTGACCTAACCCCAGAGGAAGCACAGAAGCAGCTGGAAAAAACAGCAGCGGACAATAACCTGGAGTTGCCCGACGAAAACCAGATTAACAAGAAGGCACTAAAGGATTTTGCCGCGTATGCGAACGAATTGAATAACCAGGGCAAGTTGGATTTGAGTAAGCCGTTTGAAATCGTAATTGAAGCCGAACTGGACGAAAAGGGAAAGTTGAAAAATGCCAAGTTTACTAAGAAAGCCGGCGACCCGAACCTCGTGGATCTGTTCGGTCACATGGTGGCCGCTATGAACGACAGTGGGTTCCTCATTTACTTGAAGCCACTAGACAAGGACAATCCTGGCGCCAAAGTGATCTTTACGATAAAGCAGGGAGAGACCGAAGTACTTGCTTCGGTCGAGTCGGAAGCCTCTTCGGTCGACAGCGCTCGGTCGCTGGCGAAGACCTTTAACGCAGCACTATTCCTCGGAGCCAAGTCGAGGCCGGGAAAGGACGAAGAGATCCTGATGAGGAACACCAGCGCGACACCGGATGGTAAGAAGGTTGTTGTCAACTTCACGATGTCCAGGCAAAGCGTGGTTGATCTAATAAAGAAACAGTTGGCTTCTTCGTAAGACCGTAATCTATAGATAAGTAGACGCCCTGGTGAATATGAAAGCTTGCATCGAGCGCACGTTGCAGACTGCCGGAGTATTTGTGCTGATATCAATGCCTGGTCTTCGAGTCTGCGCTCAGGACAGCGACGCTGCGCGGCGGAGAAGCGACCAGGATCTCGACCAACGTGTGTTCAATCTCGGCATTTTGAGGAAGGGGAAAACAGCCCCGAAACCAAATGGCAAAGGAACCGACCCGCAAGCCTTACTGAAGCAGGTCCAGAACGATTTTACCTATCTTCAGATCATTGACAACACATTAGCGGAGTCCCTTAGCGGAAATCGAGCGCTGGATCTTGATTGGGTTGTAAAATCAACGTCTGAGATAGAGAAGTGTGCCGAAAGGCTCCTGGATAACCTGACTTCGCCCAAGCCTGAGAAAAACAGCAAAGGTTCAAATCCAACACCGATCGTCGATCGCGCGCAATTGAAACAGACGCTCGTCGCACTAGATAGTGTGATAGTGGAGTTCTCGCATAACCCAGTTTTCAAAGAAGAGAGTCCTGACGACGCAAAGTTAGCGGCCAAGGCCCTTAAGGACCTGGATCAAATCGTTTTGTTGAGTGCCCAGGCACGGAAAAGCAGCGAGTTGATGAAGGAAACTGAGAAATCGCCTTGACCCCGGGCCTTGCCTCTACGGCTCGTCAATCATGCCGACACGGTCGACGCAAACTTGAGAGCTAGTAGCTTGCTCCCTCCCGCGTGCTCAACTAAAATCAAACATTGTCGCAAGGAGAAGGAATCGTGAGGTTGCAACTATGCGACTCTCAGAAGACTAATAGATATGGGTATCGATAAAGTATTAACAAAAGTATTTGGTAGCAGCAATCAGCGCTATCTGAAGACTGTTCAGCCGATTGTTGACGAGATCAATGCCCTCGAGCCATCAGTCAAGAAACTATCCGACGAAGAACTGCGTGCGCGCACTGCTGTTTTCAAAGAAAAGTTGCAGCAAGCCGTGGCTGGTGCTCGAGACAAGGAAGAGCGCAAACGACTCGAAAGAGAAGCGTTAGATGAAATCCTTCCCGAGGCTTTTGCTATCGTCAGGGAAGCCAGCGTGCGCACCACGGGCATGCGCCACTTCGACGTGCAGTTGATTGGTGGCATCGTGCTTCACCAGGGCAGGATCGCGGAAATGAGAACTGGCGAAGGTAAGACGCTGGTCGCCACGTTGCCGTCCTACCTTAATGCGCTGACAGGTCGCGGTGGTGTCCACGTTGTCACAGTCAACGACTACCTGGCGTCGCGCGACGCTGAGTGGATGGGACAGATCCATCGGTTCCTTGGTCTCGAGGTCGGCTGTATCCAAAACGATATGGACGATTTTGAGCGCCAGACAGCATACGCCGCAGATATTACTTACGGCACGAACAACGAATTTGGCTTCGACTACTTGCGCGACAATATGAAGTTTGACCTCGCTACGTGCGTGCAGCGTGGTCACTATTTCGCGGTCGTCGACGAAGTCGACTCTATTTTAATCGATGAGGCTCGTACTCCCCTGATCATTTCCGGCCCTTCAGATGAGGCCACCGATAAATATAAGAATGCCGACGCCATCATCCCCCATTTAAAAAAGGGTGAAGAAGTCGATGGAACCAAAACTGGCGACTATGTGGTCGATGAGAAGGCCCATACGGCCGTACTCACCGAGGAAGGCGTTGATAAGGCTGAACGTCTGCTGGGTGTAGGCAATCTTTACGACCCGTCCAACATGGAACTCCTGCACTGCGTCGAGCAAGCGCTAAAAGCCCACACTCTTTACAGGCTCGATCATCAGTACGTCGTCCAGGATGGCGAGGTTATTATCGTTGACGATTTTACGGGTCGTTTAATGAAGGGACGACGCTGGTCAGATGGACTCCACCAGGCCGTGGAGGCCAAAGAAGGCGTAGAAATCGAGAAAGAGAATCAAACTCTCGCGACGATCACGCTGCAAAACTATTTCCGCTTGTACGAGAAGTTGTCGGGTATGACGGGTACCGCGGAAACCGAAGCTGCGGAGTTTCAGTCTACCTACAAACTCGACGTGATTGTTATTCCAACCCACATGCCGATGGTCCGCACGGATTTCTCGGACGTGATCTATCGCACTCTGCCGGAGAAGTGGGACGCCGTAGTCGAGGAGATCAAAGAGTGTTACGAGAAGGGTCAACCCGCGCTGGTTGGTACCGTGTCTGTTGAAAACTCGGAACTGATCGCGCGGCGACTGGTGAAGGAAGCAGTCCCGCACAATGTGCTGAACGCGAAGTTTCACGAACGCGAAGCGGAAATTGTGGCCCAGGCCGGACGCAAAGGCTCTGTGACCATAGCTACTAACATGGCCGGCCGTGGCACCGACATCCTGTTGGGTGGAAATCCCGATTTCATGGCGCGAGAGTTTCTCAAGGGAGACGAGGTCGATCCGGACGATGCAACTGACGAGCAATGGCAACAGGCCTTCGCGCGCGCAAAGCGAATCGTTGAGGACGAGCATAAAGAAGTAGTGTCGCTGGGTGGACTTCACATTCTTGGCACGGAGCGGCATGAATCACGACGCATCGACAACCAGCTCCGCGGACGTGCCGGACGCCAGGGTGATCCGGGATCATCCAGATTCTTCCTCTCACTTGAAGACGATCTGATGCGGATCTTCGCGGGAGACAAAGTCAAGGCATTGATGCAACGGCTGGGAATGGAAAAAGGCGTTGCGATTGAGTCAAAGATGGTCTCCAAGCGGATAGCGTCAGCGCAGAAATCGGTTGAAGGTCGCAACTTCGAAGCGCGTAAACACCTGCTTGAGTACGACGACGTAATGAACAAACAGCGCGAAACGATCTATGGCTTGCGGCGACAGTTGATGGAGGAACCTGACCAGCGTGAATACCTGATGGGCGATCCGCCGAGTGCCGGTGTGGCTTACGATCTCCTCTCCGACTTGACCAAACAGTATCTGAATCCTGATGTTTCCCCTGACGATTGGGATGTGGAGAACTACAAGATTCAGATCAAGACTATTTACGATTTCGACGCGGATAAAGAAGGCCTCGACCTCCATAGTTATACGACGCAGGAGATAACGGACGTCATCTGGGAAAAGCTAAAAGTTAAGTACTCTGGGAAGGAGCAACAAATTGGACCGGAAGCGATGCGCACGTATGAACGCATCATCATGCTCAACATTATCGATGCTCAGTGGAAAGACCACCTACTGTCGCTCGACCACCTCAAACAGGGTATCGGTCTCGTCGGTTATGGACAAAAAGATCCGCTAGTGGAATACAAGAAACAGAGTTTCGATCTGTTTCAGGAAATGCTGGACCGGATCGACACAACCACGATCCGATCATTGTTCAATCTGCAGGTGGTTACTGAAGAACCTCCGGAGGCCCTTCGTCAGCGTCGTTTACCACGCAGGTCTACTCCATTGACTTTCACCGGTCCCAATCAGGGCGCAGCCGCAGCAGGTGAGGAGGCAGGCAAAACTAAAACTGTCGTTCGCGATCAACCAAAAGTCGGGCGTAATGAACCCTGCCCCTGTGGGTCCGGCAAGAAATACAAGAAGTGCCACGGCCTAGCCGGTTAAACCAAACCTCTTTAAGTTGATTGAGGATGAAGTCGGACCCGGAAGCATGGTACAAAGCACGATGGACAACCCTACCGCAATCGGCTAAGTTGAGATTGAACGAAACATCTTCTTAGCAATTTCTAGCCTTGAACTCGGGAATCACATCAACAAACCCGGTTGTGCAGTCAATCGTCAGTGGCACTGCTCCTCAGGCCGCTCGCCTTGCGGCAGCGCGCGGATTGTTGCCCTTGCCGCAGAGTGATCTGTTGGAAGTTCTGGTCGCGCTCAGTAGCAGTGATGATTCGGAACTCTCCGATGCCGCATGCGAAACGCTTCAAGCGGAAAGCTCGGAAGACCTGTTGTATGCCGCCAAGGCTGAGGACACAGCGCCTTCCGTGCTGGCTTATCTTGCCACTGTAAAAGGCGGAGCGCGTGAGCTCTATGAAGCCTCAATTCTCAATAACAAAACACCTGATAACGCATTGGCAAGACTCGCTGCTTCCGCCACAGACGGTTCATTGCTGGAATTGATCGCAGTCAACCAACAGCGGTTGGTCCGCTTCCCGGATATCATCGAAGCCATACTAGCTAATCCGGCGCGAAGCTCTGAGGCCGACAGACGCGCCCGCGAAACGCGGCAGGAATTTTTCGAAAAAGAACGCGGCGCACGCCAGATAGCCGAAGAGCTCAGAGCCCGCGGCAAGATAGCTGCCGCGGAATTCTTTGAATCGGCAGAACTAACCACAGCCACTGGCCAAGTAAGTCTTGAGGACGCCTGGGTGATCGCCGAACACATCGAAGTAACCGACGATGATATAGACGATGCGTGGTTGCCGCCCGAAAGATACGAAGAGCTGGTAACCGAGACAGCGGAGGAAATCGCCGCAAACATCCAACGGATCATCGAGCACGAGCGAATAGAGGCCGCCGGTGATTTATCTGTTGAAAGAATCTCATTGATACGCCGGATAATGTTGATGAACACCCGCGATCGCATGAAACTGGCAATGAAGGGAGATCGCGAAGCACGCGGCGTTTTGATTCGCGATTCCAACAAGGTAGTAGCATCTGCTGTAATCAACAATCCACGGATCACCGAACACGAGGTCGAAAAGATCGCCGCCATGCGCACCGTTTCTGACGAGGTCTTGCGTTTAATTGCATTAAACCGCGGTTGGGCCCGTTCATACGGAATTATCCATAGCCTGGCCAGAAATCCCCGCACTCCGATCCCCACCGTCGTGGGTCTGCTTAATCGCATTCGCACCAAAGACCTTCTTGCCTTGTCTCAAAACAGAAACGTATCGGATGCCGTCCGGCGTCAGGCTATGCGCCTCACTGAGGCGCGTTCGGGACATAGAGGCTGATCCCGGAGTTCGTGGAGAAAAAAGGAGCCATTAACCGACCAAGTGTCACGATAAGTTTGCGAAATAGTTCATAATATCCTTGACACGTCACAATTCATCCGTATAATTTCACACAGACCGAGCAGATGGAATTGTGAGATGGCTTGACAGTTCTCTTTTTAAAGCTTGAAAAGTGGCGTGAGACATAACTGGGCAGGGCGCAGTTTTCTAATTTACTGGCTTTATCTTGCCCGCATAACGCACCGCCTGAGTTAAAGAATCGACCATAAGTGACGATTCTCAGTTCTTAGCCACCGCCACCTTGGTTTGCCCGACCCCTGCCCGCAGAGTCTTGCCCCCCCGATTCATGGGAATCGGCGGGGCCCTTCTCTTTTCATGACAAAGATTGGATCAGACCCTGCGCAACGGCGTCAGCACGGCTGCCGGGTCGCTCTGAGGTGTCAAATTCTGTTCTGGGATTCTTTCCCTGCCGGCCAGGCGGGCAAACAATTGTTCGTACTGATCTACAACTCGCTCCCAGTCGTAATACTTCTGGACTCGTAGCTGTGCTCGGTTTCTAAAGGCCTGTACCAGGGAGCCATCCCTTAACACGCGCTGAAGTTTCTCTGTCAGATCATACTCGTCCGCGTATGGAATCCCGGCCTCACCGACAGCTTCAATATTTTCAGGAGTGGCGAGGGTGAGAACGCAATTACCATAACCCATAGCTTCCAGCAAGGCCGGATGTGTGCCGCCAACCTCCGTTGCATGGACGTAACAGTAGGCATTTTGCTGTAGAGCACGATAGTCCTGGCCGAACACGAACCCCGTAAAAATAATTCTCTTGTCTCCTCGAGCTCTCGCCTTCAGGTCACGAATGTAATCTTCAGCATAAGGAGCATCGCCGACCACGAGCAGTCTGTAAGCGGTTCTTACTTTCTTGAACGCCTCGATAACCAGACGAGCATTGTTTTCAGGCTCGAGCCGCGAGACATACAGCACGTAGCGATTGGGCTCGACCCGCCACTTGCGAACGATGGCACGATCCGGCCGCCGCTCTACTTCCGATCCGTAAGCGATCATTGTCGATGGTGAGTTGTGCTGGGCAAGGTAATAATCGTGGATCACCTGCGCATCAGTCACCATTTCATTAGGCAGGATGGTCGATAAGTATTCTGCAAGCCTGTAGTAACGCCTGCCCAGCACACCCCATTTCTTGCGTTTGTGTTCCAGGCCATCGACGTTAATTGCGACCGGAGTACCGGTAAATCTCAGAATGGGCGCGAAGGGAGCATTCGCTGCATTGCAAATGAGTGCTGCATCAAATCTTCCTGGTATGGCATCGATCGCAGAGATGAATCCGTGAACTACAGTATCAAAGTATTTGTGCCGGATTGTCGGCAATACTCGGAGACGGACGCCATGATATTCAAGTTGTCGTGGAGAAACGTAGTGCGCCCGGCAGTAAACGGTAACATCGTGTCCACGCGCCACCAGGCGAGTGGAAAGGTGTTCGGCAAACGTTTCAAACCCGCCGTAACTGGCAGGAATACCACGTGTTCCAAGGATAGCGATGCGCATTGGGTCCTATGAACTCGTTTTGCTGGCGATCTAGCTTGCTCGCACTCATGGGGCCGCCGCTGCCGTCAGTGTGTCGCGTCCTACTTGTTTGTAGACATCAAGGGTACGCTGCGCAGTCTGACGCCAATCGAACAGGCGGGCTCGAGCGAGGCCTTTGACGCGCAGCAGCTCGCGAAGGTCTGAGTCATCAACCAACCGTTCTATCGCCGCGGCGATGGCGTCAACGTCGAAGGGATCAATCAGTATTCCCGCATCTCCCACTACTTCGGGAAGACTGGTTCTGTTTCCCGTAATGACGGGAGTCCCGCATTTCATAGCTTCCAGCGGTGGCAAACCGAATCCTTCAAAATAGGAGGGGTACACAAAAAAGATCGACCCTGAGTATAAAGCCGGTAAATCTGATTCTGGCACGTAACCGGTAAGGATTACCGAATCGTTCATTGCAGCCTCCTGGAGGGCACGTAAGGTCTCGTCGTACAGCCAGGCACATTTTCCCACGAGAACGAGTTTCGGCAGATTACCCGCTCGACGATTCTTCCGCAAGCCAGAATATGCTTTCACTAACCGGGGCAGGTTCTTGCGGGGTTGAATGGAACCTACGTACAAAATATAGTCACCTTCTATCCCATAAATGTGTCGCACTCGTTGAAGTTCGCTCTCAACTTTGACTGGCCCAAAATAGGAAGGCGCTGCGATTGGAATTGCATTGACCCGTTCGGGAGCGATGCCATACGTCTCAATAACGTCGTGCCGGCTGTGCTCGGAAAGGGTCAGTATTCTGGCGGCGCGCCGGACAGAGTGTCGTACTGTCAAACGCAGCTGGGTCCTGCTCCTGCGCTTGAAGGTAAAAGGCAGATGCTCAAACGAGAGATCGTGTACGCTGACTACTATGGGGCAAGGGCTGAAAGGTGGGGCTGTGAATTGTACATGCAGCACATCTACGGGATGTTTACGAAGCTCGGCAGTAAGCACGAGCGGAATGCGGACCAGCGGCGTGTGAGGAACGGTTTTTTGTACCCTGAAGTTCGACCATCGTTGCTCGAAACGATCGCGGGCTTCTGCGGTAGTGACGTACAGTGTGTACTCATTAACAGAGTCGACTTGCGCGAGCGCTTCGATAAGATTGGTAGCGTAGCTTTCATTACCGGCAAGCTTGGCCCCAACCGAGTGGGCATCGATTGCGATACGCAAGAATCGGCAAGCTCCCGTTTAGAGTCTGAAAAGGATTTCAGATCGAACGTGTCGGGCGTCCGATATTATTTGCTTTTGCCAGCCACTGAGGCCTGGGCGTCGCTCTGCTGGCCCCGGGTATCACGCTCGCGAATACGCGCCGCTTTACCGCGAAGCTCGCGCAGATAATAGAGCTTCGCTCGGCGTACTCTACCTCTCTTTACCAAATCGATGTGATCGATAATGGTCGCGTGAAGCGGAAAAATTCTTTCGACGCCAACGCCAAAACTGGTCTTGCGGACAGTGATCGTCTCTCTTGCACCACCGTGTTTACGAGCGATGACCACTCCTTCAAAAACCTGCAACCTCTCTTTGGTCTCGGATTCTTTAATCCGCACGTGAACGCGGACCGTATCGCCAGGCTGAAAGCGTGGAATATTGTTTCGCAATTGAGTTTCTTCGATGCTGTCTAGTCTATTCATCTGTAATGCTCCCTGTCTCGAGCTGCGATACTTTATTCCGGCGCCGGTCGCCTCTAGCGGTCGCGTGCTCACATAGAATTCATTTACTTCAAAAGATCTGGTCGATTCCTTCGCGTCTTTGCCATCGCTGCTTCCCACCGCCAACGCTGAATCTCCGCATGGTTCCCGCTTAACAAGACCTCGGGGACTTTCATGCCGCGAAAATCTGGCGGCCTCGTATATTGCGGATGGTCTAGCTGATTCTCCGAAAAAGATTCGTATAAGGCCGATGTTTCACTACCCAACGCACCGGGAATCAGCCGTACTACAGTGTCGACAATAACCATCGCGGCCGGCTCGCCACCTGAAAGCACATAGTCTCCAATTGAGACTTCATCAGTCGCCAGTGCTTCGGAAACCCTTTCGTCCACACCTTCGTAGCGTCCACATAACAAGACGATCTGCAAATCGTTGTCGGAAAGCTCCTTCGCAAAAGCCTGAGTGAATACGCGGCCCTGCGCCGAAAGCAGAATTACGCGCGTGCCCGTTTCGTAGTCCGCCTTTTGGCTTTTTCCTGTTAGCGCTTCAACAGCGGCGAAGAGAGGCTCAGGTTTGAGTATCATCCCATCTCCACCGCCGTATGGCCGATCATCTACGATGTGATGGCGGTCGGTGGTCCAATGTCGCAGGTCATGGGCTTTTATGTCGACCAACCCGGCAGCTCGTGCCCTGCGCACTATTCCGTAATCGATCGCTTCACGAAAAAATTCAGGAAAAATCGTGATGATATCGAAACGCAACATTGTCGCTAATAAATAACTCTTGGCGTTCGCAAAAGGACGCGGACCAAACTGCTTTCCACATCACAATCACACCGCGCGATCAAAGATCTATAATTCAAGAAGACCCTCGGGAGGATCAATTACTATCGACTTGCGTGGAGTATCTATTCTAACGATGATCGAATCGGCCATCGGTACCAGATATTCCTTCGCGTTCTCGTCGGCAATTACCAGCACCTCCACGCCACCTGTCCTCATTATCTCCCGCACCTTGCCAATCTTATTGCCGCCAACAGTTTGTACCGAGCAGCCTTCCAATTCCCAATCATAAAAATGATCTTTGGGGAGAGGAACTCGATCTGATTCCGGAACAGCAAATTTATATCCAACCAGTGTCTTGGCGGCATCGACATCATCGATCCCATCAAAGCTGAGAACTATGCGGTCCTTTTGAAACCAGTAATCCGAGATCTTGACTACCGTCTGGTCGCCACTTGGTGACAGTGCTATCAGTTCCTTGATGTTTGCGAATCGTTCAGGGAAATCTGTCAAAAGTTCGGCCACGATCTCACCCTTAAGACCCCTCACTTTCACAGCCCGAGCCACGAACACCAGTGATTCACCGCTGTCTCCCTGGGTCTGACTCATTCCACGATTTCTAAGAGGTAGCGATGGTTTTTCTTTGCCCCCGCGATGCGGGACAGCGAGCGCAGTGCCCGAATGGTTCGTCCCTGCTTTCCGATAATCTTGCCCACATCCTGGGGCGCAACTCTCACCTCTATCAGAGTCGCTCCGTTGCGTTCCATTTCGCGTATATCGACTGCCTCACTGTCGTCGACCAGGGCCTTCACAATTTTTTCAATGGCGTCTCGCATCTCGTTATCCGGTAAAGCAGGGTTATCTCTGGGAAAAGCGAACTTAGGCCTGCACTTCAGTCTGTGCAGCACTCTGGGCTTTGGTGCTTGCTTTAATCAAACGTCCGACCGTGTCAGTGGGTTGGGCGCCTCTTTCAATCCAATAATGAACCCGGCTCAGATCCAGCTTAATCTCTGCTGGATTCCTGGTCGGGTTATACGTGCCCAGGTTTTCCAAATATGCGCCATCACGTTTCGATTGCTTCTCTTTCACCACAATTCGATACGACGGTTTCTTCTTGGCGCCGGTGCGCATTAACTTTATTGCTAACAAATCATTCCTCCTTCGAAATAGGTCCTATGGTCGGTCGTAGCCGACTCACCTTCTCTTCTTTTTTCGTTTCTTCTTAAGTTTCTTCCTCGCCGGATTTCCCGCCAGCGAAGGCGCCTCATCCCCGTTATCAGCGAATCCGCTCATGTCGGGCAGACCGGTCATCTTTCTCATCATCTTGCTTTTCAACCCGCCTCCGCCAAACAGTCCAGAGCTGGAGAGTTGCCGCATCATCTGGCGCATCTCGGTGTATTGTTTGAGTATCTGATTAACACTGGCGACCGAGGTACCGGATCCACGAGCGATCCGCCGGCGGCGATTCGCATTCAGAATGCGATGATCCGTTCGCTCCTCGAGCGTCATCGAGTCGATGATGGCTTCAGTCCGCTTGAGCTCCTTCTCCATCAACTTCGACTGCTCCTCGTTTAGTTGGGGCATCCCCATGCCTCCGAGGAGCTGATCCGGAAGGAGTTTCATTATCTTTGAGAAAGATCCGAGTTTCTTTACCTGTCTGAGCTGAGAGCGAAAATCGTCCAGCGTGAATTCGTTCTTCTGTAGTTTCTTTAGCTGTTCTTCAGCTTCAGTCTGGTCGACCTTTGACTGGACCTCCTCGATGAGCGACAGAACGTCGCCCATTCCGAGGATGCGCTGTGCGACACGATCGGGATAAAAGGGTTCAAGAGCATCATAGCGCTCCCCAACTCCGACAAACTTTACCGGCTGACCAATAACCTGCTTGATTGAAAGCGCTGCACCACCACGAGCATCGCCATCCATTTTGGTCAAAATGACGCCGGTGATCCCGATTCGGCGGTGAAACTCTTCTGCCGAACGAACAGCATCCTGGCCGGTCATTGCATCAGCGACAAAAAGTATTTCGACTGGGTGAGTTTCGTTTTTGATCGTGACCAGTTCTTCCATCAGCTCGTCGTCGATGTGCAAGCGTCCTGCTGTATCGATGAGGAGTGTGTCGAAACCAGTTTGTTGCGCGTGCTTATGCGCTTCACGGACAAGCGTGAGCGGATCGTTACTCTCCGGATGTTCAAAGATCTGCTGACCGGTCGCTTTCGCGATTACGCTCAACTGTTCGCGCGCTGCCGGCCGGTAAACATCCACCGACAGGAGCAGCGGCTTGCGGTCCTGATTTGTTGCCAGCCAGCGAGCAATCTTGCCGGTCGAGGTGGTCTTTCCTGAGCCCTGAAGGCCAACCACCATTACCGAGTTAGGGATCTGCTTCGTAAAAACCAGGCGCGAAGACTGACCACCGAGTAATTCCACCAGCTCGTCATAGACAATCTTGACGACTTGTTCCGACGGCTTGAGTTCCTGCCAGACCTGCTGGCCCTCGGCCTTCTCTTTTACTGACGCTATAAAGTCTTTTGCGACTTTATAATTAACATCGGCCTCCAAAAGAGCGAGGCGAATCTCTCGTAACGCCGCGTCGACGTGGTCCTTCGTCAAGACGCCTTCGCCGCGCAGGTTTTTGAGCGTACGCTTTAATTTGTCCGAAAGGGACTCAAACATATAACCCTAGGCGAAGTTCCGCGCTGCGAACGGAAACGGAAATGATAGCGACCACCTTTAGGGGTGTCAAGGCGCGTGCAGGCCAGGCGGGAGGTTAACTAAACGTGTGTTTCTTGAGAACTTACTCTATTGCTCCTTTGTCGTCGGGTTCCTTTGAATTCGGGCTGCTTGAGCTTGAAAAGAGCTGTTTTGATAAGGTTTGCAATTATCGGGCTGTACGACCCGACTCGCATGTGTTAGATTCAACAAGAATTACCACGAAACGTGCGGCGGCCCAAAGCTATCGAAGTAGTTTCAGGCAATTTCCTCCCACTACAAACACGTTCAGTGTAAAGTAACCTCGATTGAGCTTTTAACGGAACTACATGGATAAACCTGTCGGAGGTTCCAGCGGACCCGTTCAGAAAAAAGCGCCTAATGAGCGAGGTGTAGTCGATCTCGCCGATGCGCGTGTAAGACTGCGCTCGCGAACTCGACCCTCAAGCGAGTCGCTTATGAGCGAGTTGGGCGGGATCCGCTTGCTGTTGGATCAGGGCCTGTCGACCGAAGCCAGGGAGCGCCTCACTCTAATAATTGGGAGTGCGAGGAATCATCCCTCCGTACTAGCGCTTGCTCGTTGTGCTCTCTCAACTGCTCTCGAAATGCAGGGCCACTATCGTGATTCGCTGTCGGCTGTCTCGATGTACGAGTCTCCGGAATCGCGCGCCAAACTCGATCGTCAGACGGTCAGTTACCTTCGGGTCCAAATAGGACTTGGCTACAACTACAACGGAGATCACCCCAAGGCTATCGCAATGCTCAAGGCGACGTTGCGCGACTACTCGGAAGACGCATCGGCTAACCCGGGACATATATATGCGGCGTTGTCACGAACCTATCGCAGTATCAGCGAGTATCCAATCGCTCGAGACTATGGTCAACGAGCCCTGGAGAGTTTTCGCCAGAATGGTGAATGGCGAGGGTTGGCAGAGTCGTACTTCGGCGTCGGACTCGCTGACATCCAGGAGGGTCATTACGAAACGGGCTTGGAAAATTTGGAGCAGGCGCTAAAGCTAATTGGCGACCGGCCGGCCGCTTTCTTACTCGGCAGGACCTACGCCAACATGGCGGGAGCCTGCTGGTTCCTCAAACGTCCCCAGGAAGGCATCGATTACCTCAAGAAGGCGATCACTTACTATGAACGGACCGACCATAAGACGAACGCTGCGGATGGCTACAACAATCTCGGGATAAACCTGATTCTGATTGGTCAATGGGGCAGGGCCCAGGAGGCGCTCGAGCGTGCTCTGGCGCTGGCGACGGAAGTCGACGAACGCGGCGCCAAAGTGCCGATGATTCTCGATTCACTTGGCGAGTTGCACATGCTCCGCGGTGAACTCGACGAAGCAAGAGACTATCTGCGGCGAGCTGTGGCTCTCGCCACGGAAAACGGTAACAAGTGGTACGCGGCCCAGGCTCTAAGAACATTAGGGCGTTGTTACATATCCATCAGCGATCCGGTCAAGGCTCTCGCGAAAGCAAGAGAAGCCCTGACGTTGGCAGAAAACATCGGTGACGGTCAGGCAATCTGTGAGTCGCGCTTGATTGCAGCTGAGGCAAGATTGATATCACAAGACCTCGACGGGTGTGATCAGGAACTGCAACATGTCAGCCAGGAAACTACTGATTCCGCAACTGACCTAAGCTTTACAGGCGAAACACATCGACTCCAGGGAATGTTGGCCATGGCGCGTTCGGACGCGCCTGCGGCTGCTCAGCATTTCGGCAGCAGCGTCTCGATCTTCGATATGCTTGGCGATCGATATCGCGCGGCTCGCGCACACCTGGAGTTAGGTCGGGCCTACTCTGCCACTCAACCATCGCGTGCAAGCGAACATCTCTCTCGCTCGTTAAATACTTTTCGAGAGTTGGGAGCTCGGGTCGATCTGACGCGTGCTGAAGAGGAACTAATTCGCTTAGATCGCAGTGCGCCGGAGCGGAGCCAGGAACAGTCGGCATTAACTCAACTACTGACTATGCGGCTCGCAGAAGCGGCTGCTTCTCGTGAGCTGCTCCTGCGTGAGCTCGCGGCCGTAATGCGGCAGGAAACTGGAGCGCAGCGAGTCATAATTACGGAGCATGGAGAACACAATTCCACTCACGTCGTCATCGGTCTGGGTTGCTCACCGGCAGAGAGCACCAGGATTGCAATTGAACTCAACTCGCTGGAGGACGACGAAGAACGCGATCATTATGGTAAGAAGCGCGATGCCCAGGTGATTTTTCTGAAGCCGACGAATGGACCACCTGCCGTACTCTACCTCGCCCCGCGCAGCCGGTCAGAGTTGCCTCCAGGTATGTCGCTAGCCCCTCTCCTGCGAGTGGTTGAATTGGGTATGGATGTTTGCGCATTGCGCGCTGGCGCCCACAAGGCAGGCAGCAAAGAACTGCCTAACGAACTTGCGGGCGCGAGCTTGATGCCCGGTTTTATTCACTCCAGCCCGGCAATGACGCAGCTGGTGGACGAAGTGCACAAGATTCGCTCGTCAGACGTCACAGTATTGGTAACTGGCGAATCGGGAACCGGAAAAGAGCTTGTGGCTCGCGCTATCCATGCGATCTCATCGCGCCGGTCCAAGGTATTTGTGCCGTTCAATTGCACCGCTGTGC
>WNFY01000520.1_pt1 | contig 34930 bp, 24 predicted proteins | sample 5400091 | NCBI WGS metagenome assembly WNFY01 (sample SAMN13153364, study PRJNA577476) | soil metagenome | isolation source: 60 cm soil or saprolite under grassland replicate 1 | place: USA:California | collected 2016-06-15 | reverse complement strand
TTTACAGGGCCGATTTCAGACTTGGAATGAGGTGACTGGAGCCAAGCAGGTCGCATAACCACAAAGACCTCCCCACTTCTTCTTGCCCTTCGATGTCTTCTCTTTTTATAACTTATCAATATCTTTTATTTTTACGAATAAGTTGACAATGCCGCTGGCGTTGCTGATTGTCCGAACTGTCGCTGTTCTGGTTCGACCAGATTACGTGCCAGCACCAGAAGATTGTCAGGGCTTGTGAATTATTGCTGGGCAGACCTCCTGGGAAGTAAGAGAGCAAAAGCGTGACGAGGATGAGAGGCAAAGTGGCGTCTGGTGGCAGCAATCTGAGAAGATCCCTGACGATGAATAAGGGTGATAGTAAGATTGCGGAGAGCGGCCATAATCTGTGGAGCGTGCCCGGAGCGCAGGTGAGAACGATCTTCCCCAAAGGTCACATCACGGACATAATGGGAGGAGTTCTCAATACTCCAATGCCCTCGTACTAACGCAAGTAAGCGTTGCGGGCTGGCTTCAGCAGGAGTCAGAGGGGTAATCAGGTAAACCACTTCTCGACTGGTTTTTCCGGTCTTGCGAACGGTGACGGTTCGCGTCAGTTCGGCCACTTGCTCGATCAGAGGCCAGTCAGCCAGATAGGCGTTCATTTCGGTACTGACGCGGATGCAGCGTTTTTCGATGCGCCCCCGATGACAATCGACGGTCGCATCCTGGGTGGTCAAGGCATGGGGATCAGCAAAATAGGTTGCCAGATTCGCATACAACGTCGGCTGGTTGTTTTTGACGGTGAGAACGCTTTTGCCGCCTAATGCATCGACACATCGCATGAAATCTTTTTGCGTGTGAAGAGCATCAGCAGTGCAAACCCGTCCGGCAAGCGGCAAACAGGGGAAGAGCGCCTGGGCAACGGGAATCTCATTGGTCTTCTGGGACACGGCGACCTGGACAAGCGTTTCCTGGCTCTGGTGGGTGCGGAAAGAGAGCAGGTGAGGAGCGGATTGTTCGCCATTTCTGGCTCCGCGCACGGTTTTGCCATCCAGGGCAATCGGGTCCTCCGCTTGAGCAACCAGCGTGCTGCGTATCCAGTCAGCGAGGGTCCATTCAATGGACTCGGCATCCAAACGGGGCAAGAGTTTGCGATAGAGGGAGTCGGATGGGCACAAGAAACGGCGTGGCCCGAACAACTGTTTGAGCAGCGCTTGTTGATCGCGACACCATTGGGCAATGGCCAGCGTCGAGTCACAATTGCAAAGTAAACCAGCTACCAGGCAAGTCAGCAAGTAGGCCAGTTCATAGCGCAATCCGTGCGTAGAACGTGGGTCGGGCAGCGTAGCAAAGACCTCATAGAGGCTAAGCAAGGGTTGATTCTGGAGCAACTGCTGGCGGTGATCACTGGTCAATGAAGGCAAGCTGAGTGCCAATGCGGTAGAATGCATCTGAGAGACTTCCTTTTTTCGATAGATCTTCGTTTTTCTATCGTATCAGATTCGGAAGTCTCTGTCCCTCAGCAATAATTCACAAGCCCTGGGGATGAGCCACTTTCCTCTTGACGTTTACAAAAGTGGTGCTATCTCTATCGGGCCATTGATCACGATGGCAACCTGGTGGATTCGCGACTGAGTGAGAAACGGGATATGGATGCGGCAAAACAGTTCTTCACGCAAGCCATTGCGGTCGTTGGTCATGCCCCAGACCATGTCACAACAGACGGGCATCGTTCCTATCCACGTGCTGTACGCGAAACAGTAGGAATTGATGCGATACATCGGACAAACGTCTCTCTGAACAACCGCATAGAACAAGATCACCGAGGTATCAAACAACGAGACTCTCCTCTGTGTGGTTTCAGAAACGTTGCATTGGCAGCTCGCTTTTGTCGTGCGTTTGACGAAGTACCCCACTCTTTCCGCCCTCGCCACACTGCAAGGGAAACAGTACAGCTGGCGCAACAACGACCAGATATTTCATGAGCGACTTGTAGCTGTGCAAGAACTGATGGTTGGTGCCTCCTCGTTCCGCTGATAGTATTTGAGTGACCTTGTGGATTTTGGTGTTCTCAGTTCTGACACTTCCCTTTACGAGAATCTCCTAACTGGCACTGCTCGATCCACCACCGGCTGCGCTCCCACCACCAAAACTACTTCCCCCTCCGCCAGACGAACTACTCCTGCTCGTCGTGGTGTTGACATACATCATCATATGGGTGAAGGAAGAGAAGTCATTGGTATTTGCGTTGCTTAATGAGCGGAACCACGCTGGAACGGCAATGAGTCCCTGACTCTGGAAGCATTTGACCCATGTTTCCATGAGCCCGAAGCTTGTTGCGTATGGTAAGTACTGCTCAAATGTTGTGGGCGAAGGAACAGGCTCCTTTCCTGAGATGATCTTGCCCAGGTATTTTGAGAATGCCTGCCATTGCAGTGATGCATCCATGCCCTGATCTGAAAGTGGAGAGTATGTTGCCCACTGCACAAGCGCAGTGATGCTGGTGCCCGTCAGTCCCAGAGGCAAGAAGATGAGCGGCCATGCTCCCAGTGGTATGCCCATGATGAATGCCAGGAGAAGGCTCACGAGCGAGAGGCCAAAGAGCAGACCACTGGTGCGCCCGATCCTTGTACGGACGTGCCGCCGTTCCGGGTCAATAAAGCCCCGTGCGTCCAATTCCTGGCGCACAGGTTCATCAAAGAGTTTCATGTTGCTGCTATAGGTCTGGCGGATACGGGAGACTTTGATAGCTGGCGCTCCGTCACTGCTGTCTTTAAACAACAGTGCGAGGAGACCTTGTTCGTGCGGCAGCAGGTCTGGTGCCTGGTCTTGCAGTTCAACGAGGTATTCTTTCTTGCTCTCGTACCATGCAGGTTCCACGATGCGCAGCACGCCGCGCCCGGCCAGGTCGAACAACGTGGCAAGAGCGGTATTCAGGTTCGGATCGCTCATCGTAAGCGCACCAGCGATGGCGGGCGTCAGGTCGGCTGGGGGTGCCGTGACCTGATAGGTCTCGACTGCCGGGAAAGTGGTGCTACGGTGATACCTCCTGGAGTACCAGATCAACAAGAACGTGCCCAGCAGGAAGATCGCTATCGCGCCCAGGAGCATGGGGAGCAAGAGCAGACTGGCCCGCTCCTGCTGTTGCTGCCATTGTGGTGCCTGGCTAATGATGCTGCCGGGGCGGAATTGTAGTTCAATCTCCATGCTAGTAGCAGGTGCGAGGTTGCTGGCTCTGAAAATGGTCTTGCCGGGAGCCGTTTGCACCTGCGATCCATAGTGTGAGATGCTCGGCGTTCGCAGGAGCGTTGCCTGTTCAGGATAGCTCACAGTGATCGTGGAAGAACCAATAGGATAGTGATAGTCGCTGGGCAGAGCGTTCCAGTCCAGTCTATCAGCGTCCTGTGCCTTCTGGACGATGCCTTGCACATAGTAGGTCAGTGTAAAGGTATGCCTCTGGTCTGATGTAGGCATGAAGTGCCAGAGTACCTGAATCGGATCGCCTGTATTGACTTCGAGTTGCCCTGCTCCTGTTCCTTGTGGCATATTCTTCTCGTCCATACTGGCTGACTGTACAGTAATAGCATCTGTTTTAGTGGTGGGTATAGCGCGTGAGACGGACGTAAAGGGACCACCCACAAAGTGAAAGACGACCGTTTCTGTCACCAGGAGCGAACCGTCCTGCCGGGTCGCTATCGCTACATCGAAGCGATCTGCACTATAGCTTTTGGTTGGTACCGTCTGCGCGGTTGCAGGATGTGGAATCAGGAGCAAGAGAAGAAGCGCCGCTACTGTGCCGAAGATTTTGTGGATCATCTTACACCACCTTCCTGTGCTTGGTTGCGTATGGTTCTGACCCTGGCTTCACCATCAACCGATCGAGATCGGTTATCTCATCGCAAAAAGGTGATGCACACCTCTCTAGTAATGCTACGAGCGTCTCCATCATGAAGTTCGTGGTATCGACATTTTAAGACATGCTATCAAGGCCATTGTGACAATTTTGTGTGCTCCATCATTTTGTTGCAGCAACCAGGTCCAACACGAGATTCTGCGCGTGGGAGTGTCAACGTGTGTATGGTTTCCCTCACATCGCAGCCCGTTGGCGAGCTGATCGCACGCGCCTATCAGCTTCACTGAGGCAACAGACGGGGACAGGTGTACGAAGAAACCATACACGTGTTGACACTACCGCCTACGAGCCTTTCTACCTGGTCTGCCGTGGCCCCGGCATGCGAGTGGGAAGATGATCACCGGGACTATATTTGCGTTTTTGTTCTTGGAGCACGGTATCATTCATGTGGATGTAGTTGAGCACGGTGGTGAGGTCTTCATGCCCCAACAACTCCTGGAGGCTAAAGGGGTCGTTACTCTTGATCAGGTAGTTCATCGCAAAGGTGTGCCGAAGGATGTGAGGGCTGATGCGTTTGCCCGTGATGCCTGCACGCGCTTTGAGTCGCTTGAAGAGCATCTCCATGCCATTTTTGGTCAGGGGCTGGCGCGTCTCGGAGAGAAAGACATGATCCTCGCCAGCACTTCCCCAGTCCGCGAGCTCCTCGGCGTTGGGACGATGCTTGTCCAGGTAGTAGAAGAGATTGCGCTGACAGTTTTGGCCAAGCGCGATACGCCGCTCCTTTGATCCCTTCCCCACGACCGTGATCACCCCTTTTTTGCGATCCACATCGCCCAGACGCAGATGAATCAGTTCAGAGACACGGATACCCGTATCGTAGAGCAGCCAGAGCATGGCCCGGTTGCGCACCGCCGCTCGTTCAGCCAACGCGCCCGTCTCGTTGGGAGGGGCACAGGCTCGTAAGAGCTGTTCAAACTCCTCAGTGGTAATGATCTGAATGAGTGGCCTACCCACTTTGGGGAAGACCACGCGATCAAAGGGAGTGTGCTCAAGAGTCCCACGACGAACGAGCCAATGGAAGAAGGCCCGTGCGGAGCGGGCATAGGTCTGAATGGTGCGCTCACTGCGCAGCTTGCCACGGGCTCCAGGAGTTGTGCGCAGGTGCGCAAACCAGGCGCTGATGTCATCGGCCTCGACCGCATCGATCTGGGTGAGGTCCAACTCTTCTTTGAGGAAGAACTGCATCAAGCCTAGAGCGGTGCGGTGCCACTCGATCGTTTTGTCGCTATGATTGCCACCGATATGATCCTGGAGATAGGCTTCTATGAGAAGTTCGGTCATGCGCCGTTTGGCCTCTCGCTCTTGCCGCGCCATGTTCTTGTTCTGCGTGAGAGAAGCGGTTGCTTCTTTCTCTTCTGGATGTTGACGGACTTGCACCTGGGCATCGAGCTTGGCGCGCTGGGCTTTCGCACGTTCTTCCGTCACGCGTGGTCCTTTTTTACTGGCTCGCCTGCCTGCACCCTTTGACTTCTGAGCATGTGCCACTGAGGGGCTGATGTTTGTGGCCTTTACAACCATGATTCGTTGTCTCCTTTTGCTGCATCATCTCGACCCTTGCTGGGATCGGGATAATGCACTCGTATACTCCATTACGATGGGCAAGCAGTGATTCAGTGCTATCAGGCATGCACTCTCCCTCTGCGTGTGTCGGTTTTCCCGCAACACAACAGGAAGCGCGGCAGGCGGCCTCCAGCCTCTTGCGAGGAAGGAAGCCGAGAGGCAGGTGGTCTCCATTCCATACAGGCAGGTGTTTCCAACCCGGAAAAGGCAGGTGCTCATGGGCCACAGTGTGTATGAACACTTTTGTCAGGCACGCTCACCTGGATACCGATAGCTATAAATCGGCCTGATACGCCAATCTATAGCAAGCTATCTACGATACTGGAACCACCTGCCTTCCAAGCAGGCTGTCGCGGGTTCGAGCCCCGTCTCCCGCTCTTTTCCTTCAGTTACCCCTCTTAAAAGAGCTTCTCAGGCCGTTTCATGGAGGTAGATACAGAGTAGATTTATATATACTATAACTGATTTTGTAAATTTCGACTATCGCTTCCACTCTCCCTTCTCATTCGTCTCTCCCTCGGTGCCTGGAAGGCTGCTTCACACGAAGCAGGGAACACCAATACGCAAGAAAGGCGATGCGCTCTCTCACCAACCCTCTTCAACGGACACCTGCCTTCTTTTCTGGCAAACCCCTGCCTCAGCTTGCACGGTCCGACAAAAGTGCTCGCACGCTCAAGAAGGCAGGTGCTTCCCACCTCGAAGCGGTGTGAGCTCCTTCGTCAATAGGGGTGCTGTATTGGCTGGCATTATCAACTTCTTCATTTCTCTTGATGAGTTTTCCCACTCAGAGGCTTTTTGGAGCTGTGCTGGCTACTTGGGACATCCGTTCAGGAAAACCGAGAACGAGTAAACCTGCACTCTCTACAGAGGCAGGGAGATACCTCTGCAACCAGGCAGAAAGATAACGTCTCCTTGTGCTGGCTACTTGAGACATCTGTTCTTAATATTTAGCATTTTGTCCCTCATGGAGCGAGCTTTCTTGTTAATGCTCACAACAAGAATGTACAATCAACATGGTTCATGTTGTGTGTATGTGCCGATCAAGCACCTCTTTTCATAAAGAAGAGGCTTCATTTGTGCTCTCTGTATTTCCCTTGATCAAGCAACGTGAGCTTGCCCCGCTTCCGTAGAGTCTCTCCAGGTTGGAGCTGAGGAGGATGCTTGACGTTTTTACGTCAAGTTACGTTCGCGTTCGTATGATAACATAAGAAATGTTCTACGTCAAACATTTTTCAGTGCCCGTTGCAAAGCTCTCTGCTCATAGACAAGTGGACTCACGTAGCCAAGCGTCGAATGGCGGCGAATGCGATTGTAGTACACCTCTAGATAGATGAAGAGTGCCAGACGGGCTTCTTCTTGAGATACATAGATAGTGTTTCCTACACATTCCTCTTTGAGCGTTCCGAAAAAACTCTCTATCACCGCATTATCCCAGCAATTTCCTTTCCGTGACATACTTGCCATGATCCCAGATTGCTCTAAGGTCAGACGATACGCTCGTGAAGTATATTGACTCCCTCGATCACTGTGATGCAGGAGTCCGGCTTCGGGGCGGCGGCGAGCCAGAGCCATATCAAGCGCACGCTCCACCAACTTCTCATCGCAGTTGCCCGACATGGACCATCCCACCACGATTCGTGAGTAGAGATCCAAGATGACCGCAAGATAGAGCCATCCTTGTGCAGTAGGAATATAGGTGATATCAGTGACCCATTTTTTATTGGGTTCCAGTGCCGTAAAATCCCGATGTAAGGTATTAGGGGCCACAGGATGAGTAGCATCCCGGCGCGTGGTAAGCACACAACGCCGTTTGCGTTTGGCGTACAACCCCGCCTCACGCATCAGTCTGGCCACCCGTTTGCGGGAGATGCTTCGCCGATCGCGCAACTCGGCATGCAGACGTGGGCTGCCGTATCTACCACTATGAGCGTGAAACTCCTGCCGAATCTCTTCTGTGAGCTGGGCATCTTCTCGTTTGCGTTGACAGGTGGGACGCTTGCGCCAGGCGTAAAAGCCACTTTCCGAGACACCAAGCCCGGCACATGACGACAATGGGAAATTCCTGTTTGTGTTGTTCGATAAACTGGTATTTCATCTGGATTCCCGTGAAAAGATGCCCACAACTTCGGACAGAATCTCTCTGTTGTGCGATAACTCATGCATTCACAATGCCCTCTTGGCAGGCGGCGGTAAGTGGTAGCGCTTTCTCCATCAGAAGTTCCTTCGCGTACAGAGCCGATCTGCCTTCTGCTACATTGTTCAAGGGAAGGCTCCACAGGCTGCTTCAGCATCCACTGTATGAACTCAACATTGGGAGAAATTCTAGACGAGATTTTTTTAATATATCACGTTCCTGCTGGACTCTTTCCAGTTCCCGTTTGAGGCGGCGGTTTTCTTCCTCTAATGGTGTCTGGTGTCCGCTGCCTGGAAATGCATCTTTGCCATGCTGCCCCAGTTCCTTACGCCATTGATGAATGGACGTGTCGGAGATGCCCAGTTCTCTGGCTATCTGAGCAATGGGTTTCCCTGAAGTTTGGGCGAGCCGCACGGCCTCTTCTTTGAATTCTCGTGTGTAAACTTTTTGGACCTTTGCCATGTTGATCCCCTTCCCGATTTGCTAGAGTATATCTCAGCTTTGGGGACTCTACCAAATTGGGGGAGGCTCACAACCGATTGAGCCGCAAAATACGGGGTGCCACAGCAGAGTTGAGCCATTCCTCACGTAACTGGCCTCTCCCCTGTTTAGGTGATCTACTGGCTTGCAACACATTCTTAATGTAATTGCAAATTCCCCGATTCTGGTGATGTATTTTCACATGTCACACCGTAGACTAGGATCAGAAGTGCTCATGAGAAACAAGCAATACAGGGTAGACTCACGGAAAAACAAAACATGGTACTTGCTGTATGATCGGCTGCCTCAAGCGCTTCATGAGGATAAATCAGGCGAGATAGAACAGCGGGAGAGTATTCCAAGCTGATCGTCTCAATAACGGTTTCTCAAATAAGAGAGAAAGAGTATTACATCTGTGAATAGACAGTATTGGCAGGTGAGAAGAGTCACTCTTCTTGCTCTTGGTGGTTCACTTCTTGCTGATGTGCTCCTGGTATTGGCCGTGTTCTTGTTAGCAACGAACACTCCAACTGCTGCCTCGACCCCTACACCTCTGCAGACTCTCATTGGATTAGAACCATCGCCACATGTATGGCAGCTCACTGTTGATCCGGAAAAATTACTCAAGGGAGATCCCCAGGCGATAAAAGAGGTGAATAAGCAGGTTGAGGTGCATCATGATCTGACGAAACGGAGGGCTGGTTTCGTCCTCGTCTATGGAGGTGCCAGGAGTCAAGAAGAGGCCGAGAAGGCTGAACAAGTGGCTAGCAAGGTTGCGGCCATTCTACAGGAGAGTAGCCAGCACGGTCAATCTGTTTTTACCGGAACAGTATTCTATGTGTTGCCTTTTATCCTGGGGAAGAGCCTGAACACCGTTAAGCTCGATATCTATCTCTCTACACACTGATTACTAGACTTAAGCCTGGCAGGTCTCACCGGGATAACAAGATCCTCTTTTCTCACGCAAGAGGTGCTCAGTTGTAGGGTCACGTCTGGAACTGTGACCTATGAAGAAGAGTAGAAAGGACATATCCTATGCAAGATGGTTTCATGAACGAAGGGTACTTGCGACGCTTGCCCGTCTACTTGCTGTTAGATACCTCATCTTCCATGGCGGGTGATCCTATCACCGCATTGAATGAGGGGCTGGGTATGATTCAACGAGAGTTGATGAATGACCCGCAAGCGGTCGAGACAGTCTATATCAGCGTCATCAGTTTTGCCGAGCACGCCGATCAGTATCCACTCGCCCCCTTAGATGAATTTATGCCACCCATGTTGCAAGCCAATGGACGTACAGCAATGGGCGAGGCATTTGATTTGCTAGCCCGGTCGATTGAAGACGACCTCATTTTGAACACGCCTACCCAACACGGAGATTATCGGCCCCTCGTCTTTCTGTTGACGGATGGTGAGCCCACAGATGACTACCGTACCCCTTTCAGTAGGATTCGGGCCTTACGTGGGAGCCGTCGCCCCACCATCATCGCTCTAGGTTGTGGCAATGCGGTAAACGAGAAGATGCTGCATGAGGTGGCAGACAATGTCTTTCTGATGCAGACGATGGCTCCTCAAACGCTCAAGTCCTTTTTTCAGTGGATTTCCGGGTCGGTTGCGGGGGCGTCGCATGCTGTGGGTGGAGGAGGAACAGAAAGAGCGGCAACGATTGAAGCTCCTACATCTATCTCTGGCATAACGTACAGTCCTTACTAGGCCACCTCGTTTGAATCCGTAGGTGAGTTATGCTTGCCTATCCACTACAAAACGCTGTTGTACTGAACACTTGAAGTTGTCTATGGTTCCAACGGAATCAGTTTCTCGTTCGTGACGGATACTGTTGCTAAATTCGAGTTTCGTAGGGATGTTCTACTTTTTCTCAGCACGAGGAGCGGTCAGCGTTCCCCACTGAGAAGGGAAAACGCCCTATTTTAGTGGTACCTTTCCCCACTTTTTGAATTCGGCAACAGTATCCGTGACGCAGGAGAGGACCAGGAAGTCATGAGGGTTTCACAAGAAGGTGCTGCGGTAATGACCAGGCCGGACAAGACGAGGAGGCTCATCTTTTCTGCAATCTTTATAGGAGATGCTCTTCTGCTCTTCGTCCTGATAATGATCATTGTGACGGGAAAGGGAGGTGTCTTGCAGCCAGCAGGGAACACAATCGCATCGGTGGCATGGCCACTTCGCCTTCTCGTCGCCATACCTGTTGTCGGCCTGAGCATTGCTCTTCGCGCCTGGTCGCTTACGCAATTTCTCCAGCAGCAACTCGCAGGTGAGAGCACCTTCGACAACCAGGAGATCAGTCAGGAAAGGCCGTCCCTGTCATTCCCGCCAACTCAACCAACACCCGACAATGTCGCTCCATCTCAGGAAAACACGAGTAGAGACGGGCCGGTTCCCTTCCAGCCGACCGTTGATTCTGCGCGGCGACGGCCTACCGTGTATGATCGTGTGCGAGATCCCGAAGATCTGAGTGACCTGGAGGAGCATCCGCATATGCGGCTGTTCCCCGCCAGTGAGGAGCACAACGTACTACGCTATGGTTGGCGCGTCATCGGGGCGAGCCGACGTGGTTATAGTCACGCCTACGAGGGGAAATACCGCGAAGATGATTTTCACGTCCGGCTCTCTGTCCCTCAAGTGCACTCATATGGCCTGGAGAGTGACATCGCCCTGATCGCGATTGCTGATGGAGTCGGCAGTAAAAGGTTCTCACGAAGGGGTGCGCGCGCTGCCGTCCTGGGGGCAACGGAGGTGGAAGAGGCGCACTTGCAGGAACTGGCTGCCGCCCTGACAGAGAGCCGCTCACAGTATGAGGCCGTAGCCCGCAGCATACTTTTGCAAGCGCTTCATACTGCTTCTTGCCACGTGAAAAGCCGGGCGCAGCTCGATATGCTTGATATTAGTGAGTTACACTCTACTCTTCTGGTCTTCCTCGTCGCACCCTGTAACAGGCGGCAGGTATTCGTTGCCAGCGCTCAGGTAGGAGACAGTGCCCTCTTCGCGTTTGCGCCAAAGCAAGAAGAACATGCAGCACCATGTGAGCAATGGACATGCCTGCAACAGCCGCAGATTCAGGCATCGGGCAACGAAGTGCAACCGTTGATGCGTTCCACTCCCGATGTCTGGGAGCACAACCTGCACTGTGACATGTTAGACAACGTCGTGTTTCTGATGGGCATGACCGACGGTACTGCTGATGATATTGAACCACCTCGTGCGACAGGAGATCGTCCAGAGCCGGATCCATTCGTCCTGGTTCACGATTTTTACCTCCATCTCAGAGGAGCCAGGACGGCTGAGCAAGTACATGAGTTTCTTGGATACAAAAAGCGTGGGTCATTTGATGACCGTACCGTAGTATGTCTTTACCAGGAAAGATAGGGAGGAGCGAGACCTTGAAAGTAACGTTTGCCGACAAATCGAGCGAGGACTATCACGATGAGCCGCTCGCATCGGGGGCGGAAGGGAGCATCTTTCGTTCGGTGAGGGGAGATCACGTCATCAAGCTGTACAAACCAGGCAAGATGAATGACGCGGAGCGGATCAACCGGATCGATCTGCTCATCAACCAGTTCAATCCGGCCACGGATCCTTACTGGAGCCAGTACTTTACCTGGCCCGAGAAACGAGTGATCCGGCCACAGATAGGCTTTCGGATGCGCTACGTACACATGAAGATGCTGAGCCACTATGTCTATTCACGTTCCTACTCGCGCCTCCCGGCGGAGGAACGTGGATGGTTCATCGGCAAGGTCGCAGCAGCCATCAAACTGGCTGCTGCGGCCCAGCGCTTATCTTTCATGGGCCTGTGCTATCCGGATTTCTCGGAAAAAAACGTCCTGGTCGAACCGTTTGCAGGCCGCATGGTGCTCATCGACTGCGATAGCCTCTGCATTCCTACCAGGTTGTCTGCCACCGTCGAGGGAGCGAACTGGTATCGAGCACCTGAAATCGTGATGGGTACGAAGCTGCCTTCCGTTTTAAGCGACCGTCATGCGCTGGCTGCAGTGCTCTACCGCTGGCTACTGTTGTGGCACCCCTTGATAGGAGACAAACAATTTGATCTTGATCCCGCTAAGGATGATGAACTGCGTTTTGGACAACGAGCGCTCTATGTTGAACATCCAAACGACCCATCAAATCGAGCAACAAAGCAAGTGTTCACCTCGCGTGTCCTTGGCCCGCCTCTGGAGAGGCTCTTCCGTAGAGCATTCGTGGATGGGTTACACGCTCCGGAAAAACGTCCGCAGCCCTATGAATGGCAGCAGGCCTTGATTGCCACCTATGACCGGCTGCTTCCCTGTGCCTCAGCCGACTGTGATTGGCACTTCTATGTAGCTCTCCCCCCATCTGGTTTCACCTGTCCCCGTTGTCGGCAACGGTTGAAATATCCCAAAACAGTACCACTGGTGTACCTGCATCAACACAGGCACCGGGCGGGTCCTGAAGGCTACGATATTCATGAAACCGACGCCCACTTCGTTGTCGGCTGGCAGGGTCGCCCGCTCTATCTGTGGCACACGCGGTCTGATGCTACTGCCACATATACGAACCCGGCACATCCCCCTGATACCAGCCCGTGTGCTATGTTCGAATACGATCGGCAGGCCCAGGTCTGGTCCCTCACTAACCTGACACTCCCTGAAATGCGTTACAGGGCCGCAGGTGGTGAGTGGAGGCCATGCCCACCCAGAACCTCTATTCAGCTAGCGACCGGAGTAGAGATACAGTTTGGGAACGCAGCGCAGCATTTTCGCGCCAGCGTCACGCTTGAACGTGTAGGGTAGTTTTTTGAAAAGGAGGAGGAAAATATGGCTGTAAACCCACCTGATCTGCCGCCGTTTCCAGTTCCGGACGAGAAAGCTGGATGCTGGCCGACATTCACCCTTACGCAGGTAGAGCGGCGAGCACTAGGGAATAGAGCAGGGAGATCGATCACGCCCAGAGCGAAACCAACTCGTGTTGCTGCGCCCGTACAATCTGCTGCTCAGCCAGTGCAGGTAGCCCGTCTGGTAGCAGCTCAACAAGCGACCCACCTCCCTGTTCGCGCTGCTCCTGTTGCAGTCCAGCAACCTTTCGCTCAATCATCGAGCCGACCATCTGCTCCGATCCGCTCTACGGCTCCAGGTGTGTCTGTACGCGTTCCTGTAGTAGCACCGGGGAGAGCACTGCCAGCACAGCAAAGGGCCGATGGGGCTAGCAAGTACTCGCTGCTGCTTGCCTGCGGCAGTTTACTGACCCTCTTTTTTGTTCTCTCTGGACCTGCTCAATCTGGAGTCCCGGCGCTCGTCTTGCTTCTCGCGTTACCAGGGCTATTGCTCGGGATGAGGGGAGCGTTTCAGAGCGCCCCTGGTAGCCCGTCGAAGAGAGCCGCTGTGTGGGGAATAATACTCTCGCTTCTCTCGGCGCTGATCGAGATCCTCGGAGTGCTTGCTCATAGATGGGTTGGGAGAGACGCATGTTCAATAAGATGCCATGCAATTCCAGAGATTGAAGAGCCTCTTACATGGAGGAGGAGAAAAGAGATGTTGTGCTCTAAATGTGGTTACGATAATACATCGGGTAGCATGTGTGCCAATTGTGGAGCAGCCCTCATGCAAGGCGCTCCTCGGGGATATCAGGCACAAACGCCATCCAGGCCTCGGGGGGTACAGCGGTCAACGGCTCCCAATCAAGCAACTGCTGGCAGTAGAGGTCGAAAGCCCGCGACTCCTGCCGTCCGCAATCTGCCGCAATTGCTCAATCAGCCTACCCGCACACCCATGAGTAGCGCCCCAGCTCAGCAGGTCACACAGTCAACGGGCCGCGTTGTCGGAACCAGTGGAACAGGGAGCGGTATTGTAGGAGAGGTACAGGGCCTTCGGCCAAGCACCGAACAGCATCTCGTGTTCACGCCCTGGAATAACTACATGCCTTTTCAACAAGAGACGCGCAACGTGTGGTCATTTACCGTCGTGCAACATGATGCCCTTGGCAATCTCATACAGCAAGTGCCAGTACAAATACAAGGGCGAGCAATCGAAGGTTTGCTGAGAGATAGTGATATGGTGGAGCTGGCTGACACGTGGAGAGGAGGCGGAGGTGTGCTTCGTGTGAAGCAGCTCTATAACGTGACACTCCAACAGTGGGTCATAGCGAAGAACTCATCGGCTGGAAGAAACTTCTGTCTGGTCGTCACGATAATTATGATGCTGGTTGTTCTTGGTATCATGCTTTACTTCTTTCTTACCGATTTCTTGCCGATGTGGCGTTCATTCCCACACTAACATCTTAGAAATGCTTCATGGAGGACGTATGGCGCTTCAACCCTTTTCTACCGCACACCTTGACTACCTGCAACGAACGGGAGTCGTACCTGCCGATATCTCACATGCGCAGGCCGGGGTAAGTGTGCCCATTGAACAGCGCCACCTGCTGCGGATTGAGAGCATTGGCCGTCTTGAGAAAGCAGTGGTACCGGAAGTTGAGCAGGGGAAACAGCCACAGCGACAGCAGAGCGAAGATATTCTCATCGGACTCTACGGTTATAGAATTCCGGTGGCGTTCTACGTCAGGGGGAATCCAGCTGGAGTGGCGATTCACATGGGGTCATGGTCATCGACCGGCCAGATTCATGCGCCCATATTGATTGAGGGCGATAGTCGGAATGTCCTTGGCAGCGTTCTTCATGGCCTCTACCCGATGATCGAACTGACTTCTATTACAGCGCAGATGTCGGCGTGGTCAAATTCTGGTTTCGTCCTGGGTATTCCAACAGTTAAGCCACCCGAAGCTTCCGATGGTGCATTACCACTTGATCGCTTGATCCGTGCGCTTACTGGAACACACTGGGCATTCCTCGTGCTGGCCGAACCGATACCAGAACAATTCACGAGCCAGCTACGGCAAAATATCATCTATGAGATAAGAAGCGTTCAGGCGGAAACGAGGGGGACGGGGATGCCTAATCCACTGGCCCAGCACTACACGGAACTCCTTCAGGCCGCACTTACTTCGCTGACGCAGGGGCAAGGGGATGGGACCTGGCGTACGGGAGTCTATCTTCTGGGCGATTCCATCAGCTACTATCGACTCGCCAGCGTCTGGCGTAGTATCTTTTCGGGAGAGAAGTCCCTTCCGGAACCGATCCGAGTCTGGGATAGTGTGAGTGCGGGATCTCTTGCCGTCAACTGGTCGATGCCCAATGTGTACGAGGAGATAGGATCTGGAAAGTATCGTCACCCCTTCCAGTATCAGACGCTCCTCACCTCCTCGCAACTGGCGGCCTATGTCCACCTGCCCCGGCTGGAAACCAGTGGATTTGCTATTCACTCTGTTCCCGACTTTGATGTCGTTCCCCAGCAACGAAAAAGGAACGAACCTGCCCTCTCATTGGGCAATGTGCTTGATCGCATGCGTATGACGCAACAACCCTACGAAGTGGCGACGAAAGCGCTGACCCGCCACGTCTTTGTTGCAGGTGTGACCGGGGCGGGCAAGACCAACACGGTGTTCCACCTGCTCAAGCAAGCCTGGGCCGCAAAAGTGCCGTTCCTGGTTATTGAGCCGGTAAAGACGGAATATCGTGCTCTCCTGCATGACGCGAGTATTGCCAATGACGTACGCCTCTTTACCCTCGGTGACGAGAATATCTCCCCGTTCCGTCTGAACCCATTTGAAGTGCTTTCCGGCACACCGATCAGCGTTCATCTCGACCTGTTACGTTCCGCCTTCAATGCGAGTTTTGGCATGTGGGCACCTCTGCCACAGGTTCTGGAACAATGTTTACATCGCATCTACGAAGATCGTGGCTGGGATATAGCGAGAAGCACGAATTATCGCCTGGATGCTGGTGCAGACGCTACCGATGCTTTTCCCACGCTGTCTGATCTTGTAGCAAAAGTGGATGAGGTAACGCAGAAACTGGGGTATGAGGATAAGATTACTGCCGATATTCGTGCAGCCCTTCACACCCGCCTCAATGCACTCAGGGCAGGAGGCAAAGGTTTCATGCTCGACGTCCAGCGCTCGCTCCCCATGCGGGAGCTTCTGGAACACCCTACCATTCTGGAGTTAGAACGGATGGGCGACGATGATGACCGTGCGTTTATGATGGGCCTGCTCCTCATTCGTCTGGCGGAATATCGGCGCGTCTCTGGGAAGGCAAACGGGCTGAAACACGTCCTGGTGATCGAAGAAGCACACAGGCTTCTGACGAATGTCGGACAGCGCCAGAGCGAGGAGGAGTCAAACCCACGAGGGAAAGCCGTGGAAGCATTCGCGAACCTGCTCTCGGAGATACGAGCGTATGGGCAGGGAGTGATCGTAGCAGACCAGGTCCCTGTCAAATTGGCACCGGATGTGATTAAAAACACTAACCTGAAAATTGCGCACAGAATCGTCGCTGAAGACGACCGCACAGCACTCGCCGGCTCCATGGTCATGAACGAGCGCCAGAAAAAAATGCTGGCGACGCTAAGTCCGGGCCAGGCCATTATGTTCAGCGAGGGCGATGATGCTCCTATGTTAGTGCAGGTTCCGCCCACAAAGGATGACGCCAAACCCTGGCCCGATAGAAAGCAGATCATGCAGCATATGGCAGCAACGAAGGCCCTTCAAGGCTATCAATCGGTCTTCCTGCAGTTTCCCTCTTGCGCCTCGACCTGCTCAACAAAAGGGCAGGCATGCCAGGTGGCACAGCAGATCGTTGAAGACGCGGCCTTTCAAGCAACGTTTGCTCGCACGATTCTCTCAACAATCGAGGATACAGGAGCCCTCGACCGCATGTGGCATGATCTATGCTCAGTAGTCCAGGCCAGACGTCCACCCAGGAGTGATGAACAGAGTCTGTTGCGATGTGTACTGATACGGGCTTCGTACTGGTTTGCCGATCGGCGTGGTGCGCAGGCAGGCTGGTCCTACGCTCAAACGAGAATGCTGGCCGAGAAGCTCTATCATATGTTACTGGCTCGACTGAACCCTACCGCAAACTCAGATCTGACGCGAAACCAGTTTCAGCACTATGCACGTACCCTTCATGCGCGCCACTATCCCCCCTTTCCTGCTTGTGAGCTTATCTGCCAACAGAAGCCGCCGGTCTGTCTCTACCGGTACGCTGTGGCTGATCTGATAACAACGGGGAAACATAGCGCTATGTGGCGTAACGCCGATGCCAATGATCATAGTTCGCCAGACCAACGACGCAACCAATGCTGGGAGGTTGCGCAGAACGCGGGATATGACCTGATCGAGTTTCCTGAGATTAACTGGACTGATGAAGCCTTGACGCAACGAGTGGGCAATGCGGCACGCCGCGCCTGTCTGTGCTTTGCACAACAGATGTTGAGCGGAGACGAAAGTAAAATTCCCAGAACCAACAGAATCATTCTCATGAAATTACAAAGGGAGGCACAATCATGAGCGATTATAGCTCTTCTGATGCAAGTAGGCAGGTAGATACCCCAAAGGGAGATTCCTCTGGCCAGTCTGTCGAGGTAAGGAGTTCGGCAGAGCGGCCCAATCTGTCGAATAGCACTGCTCATGAGCATTCCCCTGCTGCCAGGAGCGCGGATTCCCAGGAGACTCCTGCCGGTACACATGGACGGTCAGATGACCCTGGAATGGGACAGCATCCCTCTAGCCAGTCAGCAGTAGTAGCGAGACCGGCAGAGCGGCCCAGTCTGTTGTATACCTACACTGAGCGTTCGGGAACAACGATTGCAGCCGATACAAGAAGGAATCAGGGAGTTCAGCAAACATCAAGGGATAATCCCACAGCCAATCAAGGTCATAGCTCCATCAGACATGGTGATGCTGCCCCTTCTTCTAATCAAAGTCTGGGTACACAATGGAGAAGGGAGGCCCGCCAGCCTTCAAATCGACAGTTGGAAACCCGGCAAAGTACAGAAAATCCGATTAAGATAAACACCTCGGCACATGCTATAAGAGAGCAAATTGACGCAGGGGGGAGGGATGATAGGATCGAGGGAACAGTAAGTTTTGAGCCTGGAACGACTGAAGCGCATCAAGCGGGGACAACTATTAGACCAGCTATTGGCATTACGGGAACAATCAGCCCAAATGACTCCAGGAATCTTGTACAACCTACGGTAGAAGGCAAATTGAATATAGCACATAATCGATTGAATAGCGATGGAAGCCAAACATCAGTTGAGATAGGTGTATATGGGAACGCCAATCCTCAATCTCTTGAAGGTGGAGTCAAGGTAGAGATAGGTAGTGCTCCAGCCAGACAACATCATCACAGGGAAGGAGTAGACAAGCAGGCACAAGCATGGCACCAAGTGACTGACAGTATACAGCAGAGCGTGTCAAGACCATCAAGTGGAGAAGTTCCACAAGTCTTGTCTCATTTGGAAAACCCTACTGGTGATCCGATGCAAGAGTCTATAGCAAGAGCATTAACGAGACTGCACCAGCAGCCTCCTGAGGAGCAAAGACCTGTTGAAAAGCCTGATCTGCACGCTGCTGAAGAAGCGCGAGGGGAACACCCAGGCAGTGCTGGACATGGACGAAGAGGGGAACATAGTCATACACCTGGGCAGAGTGGACATGATACAAGGCGAAGGGAGCCAGCTGCTGAACATAGGAGAAACAACGAACACCACATGGAACGGCAAACAGCGACAGGACATACAGAAAGAACCTCTCATAGTCAGGAAACAGAACGGCGAGGGAGGTCTGACAGGCCAGAACAGAACCGATCTGAAGCTAGCCATCAAAATCATCCTCGTGAAGCCCTACAGCATCATCGTTTTCCGACAGAGCGTCGGGACATATATGTTGAGCAGCATGACCCAGAGAGTTATACAGATCATACTCAAGCGACGCTTGAAATGAGAGAAGGCGTTTGGCGGCAGAAAGATCCTGTAGAAATAGTTGGACATGTGACTGATGCCCAACTGATATATGATGGCTGGCGAAGAACAAATGTAAGTTTTCAATGTAAGGATGCTCAAGGTAGATCACTCGATGGATGGATCATTTTTGCTACATTCACTGCTACTACACATCAAGGTGTAGAGACTAAAACAAGATTAAGCGGGATACAAGAGGACGGAGTGGTATCGTTTCCGAGAACGTGGTTACAGAAACATGGCACAGTGACAGTGACTGCTGTACCACAAGCACAGGGGATGAGAGAAGGAGAATCGCTTGCACAATATGCGCTAGAGGGCGATAGGTGGACGGATAGTTTTTTATCAGGTAGTACCGACTATTTCTGAGATGGACTAAGCCTCGATTTCGATGCTACCCAAGAAACTCTCTCTGAGAGCATTCAACAAACAACCACCACTGCAATAACGCATCCCCCTAAGATAAAGCCTACGATCGAATTTGGTATCACTCCTATACGAGTCTTGATGGAGGTCAATGATAATACCGAGCAAAGAAGCATAAGTCAACAGAGTACTCAACATCAACCTACAAACGTCTTAAATATCAAACGAACGAGCCACTAGTTACGAAGGGTGTCTAACAAGGGCTGGTATTGGGAGCTGAGACAACAACTCGCTCCCAATATATACCTGAAATATTACCAACGTCCAAATCCCAAGAGTGGGTAATCGTTCTTGTGGTCTGACTAGCAGGGAGGGATATGGTAAGAGGTCAGGCTCTCTGATAGTTGCTCAGACTAACAGAAACGCTTACCCCTGTCACACTAAAAGGCACAGACCTGGGGGTAAGCGGAACGATGGTAGCTATTACCTGGAAGATACCTCCATATAATATCGGCTCACATTATTGGGATCGATCAGAACAGATACAGTGCTGCCTCGATCCAGGTGTTTCGGCTTGCTGTAGAGAGCCTTACTCTTGAAAATGCGCACCTGCTTTGTCCTGGGGTCGCGATACTGAGCAATGACAGAGTAAACAGTCCAGGTCTGTGTTCGAGGCGGCGGTTGATACCCTTTTGAAGAGTCATACGGCGGATAGTATGTATTTGTCTTCTTTTCCGATCTTATCTCAGTTACTGTTGCGAAAATCCGTACCCCTTGTTGTCTCAGCCAATTAATTTTTTGCCTTTCCTTGATAGAGGTTGTAATAGCTGATACAATAATGATCAGCATGACGCTAGCAAGAATAACCGCAAAGATCTGGAATGTCGTGTCGGGCATCTCGTACTCCTCTCATTGATGATTGTTTTTCCCTTTCACCGGATTCTGACTGATGATTCATCGAGCTGGTCTTATACCTGGTAGACACTATCCAGGAATCTGACAGGAAACGGTAAAGGCTGCCTGGTTTGAACTCACACTGTTGGGGGCCGAAACATCAACTCTTTCCCAGTAACTGCCATTGTGAACTCCGATGGACAGGGTCCAAGTGTTGGTCACCTTAACTGTTGTCTGACCTGCAGGGACGAAGTTGGTGATGGGTGACATGCTGGCACCATCGGAGCGTCGCCAGACATAGGTAATGTTTACGCCGGTCGGGTTAGCACTCAGGTAGATTGTCGAGTTGAAGTTGAAGGTGACTTGGCTCTGGTTGCAATCATAGGATTGTGGCGAGACAGAGGCGCTAATGCTGGTCACTGTTGGAGCCGGGGATTGGCAGACAAAACTGAAATTGGCATGCGCCGAAGTCAGGGAATTGGGAGCACTGACCTGGAGAGCCTCCCAGAACGTCATGCCGTTGCCCCAACGGGAACCAAGTTTCCATGTCGTGGTAACGGTCTGCGTCGTTGTTCCAGGAGGAAAGCTGATGGTTTCTGTAGGACCACTGCTTTCATCAGATCTGAGCCAGGTATAGGTGACCGTGCCACCAGAGGTGCCAGCGGGTGCATTGATCGTTGCTTTGAAGGTGAACGTCATCGGGTCGGTGCACACACCATGAAAGTTGCTGGGATCAACAGAAACGTTTACTCCTATCACGCTGAAAGGTACAGGTGTGGGAGAAACTGTAGATTTAGGAGGGGCAGAGTTGATAATAGGGGTATACGTTTGGCCACCTGATTTGGTGGAAACTAGGCGTTGTCCAGTTATTTTGAACATAAGCATGGTATTGCTACTACCGCGTAGAGTATGGAGCGATGTGAACATGCTTGCCGATACCTGCCGTTCCGCTATGAGGGATCCGCAACTCTGGTATGCGACAAGGAACGTATGAATAGCGCGGTAACCCGTAATAACCTCTTCTTCAGGGGCGAAGAGAAGAGGAAGTACTGCACCAGCGACTCCCTCAACACACTTATACCCTGGATCGTCTGTGGAGAACCTGAACTGGTTTCCTCCTTCAAGAGTCACTTTGACGAAGTTACTCGGAAGAAGGTCAATCGACTTAGGGGGGATGATCGGTTGGAGAGTCAATTTCACCTTTGAAAAACCTGATAAGGCTGGGGTCCAGGTCAATTGATACTGGTGGTTTGAAGCATGAGTAGGAGACTTCCCATCTCCTGTAGGCTCACAAGCGAGGACCGTAACCGCGAGAAACGCGAGAACGAGCAGCAGTATGAGGCGGCGAGGATGACGATAAGCAGCTTGAAACATACGTTTTTCCTTCCTGGGTAGCTGAAGCAACTTTTCTATGGATGGCGATCAACACTGTTACTTCCAGTCTAGTCAGCAATAGTTGAAAAATCATCCCTAGAAGTAGGGAATCCCATAATTTTCTTTTAATGCATCGCAGGCAAGCAGGTCACTTAAATAGGGGATGAGCGTAAGAAATGAACGTAGGAACTACAACATAACGATTATATCTCCACGCAACTGGTGGATGAGACCCTCCGAGTCGTGATAGAGCCAGCGAGCTGTGATTCTCCCCTGCACCACCCGAAAAATGCTATTGCCATGCCAGCAGACTCGCCGCCGGGTGGCTGGATAGCCCAGAAATTCCCCCTGGTGTGTTCCGCTCGCCAGCCAGTGCGTCACCACATACTCTCCTTCAGCGATGATGTGCTTATAAGCAAACGTCAGGTCAGGAAAAGCTGCTTTGAGCAGGTGCCAGAGCGCCTGGAAGTACTCCAGTCCGGTCGTTGCTTCACCGGAAGGAGCGTGATCTACGAAATCGGAAGTGAAAAGCCCTTCCATTTCCTCGATAGTACCGTGGTGCCAGATCTCATCCCAGCGCAGAACAACCGCTTTACTTTCTTCTGTCGAGGCCATTTTCTCCTCCTTCGGACTCACCACTGAGGGGTCAGCACTTCTTCTTCTAGTCTAACCAGCAACACATGAAAACACATCACCAGAATCAGGGAATTCTGTAACTCTGTGGCTATGCACCTGGAGCAGACATACCACCTGATTAAGGGAGCACGAGTGGGAGGAGATGCAGGGCAGAGAGCACACGCATGCGTGATCAGATGAAGAGCATATGAGGCGCGGTACAGGCACCTCATACTAACTTATGTCCCAACGCGAAGCGGGTCGCAGCAGCGCGCGTTGAAACGCCTAGTTTGCTATGAATTGACTTCACATGCGCATCGACTGTATGCCTGGTCACAATTAGCCGCTCGGCGATCTGGCGGTTGGTGAGTCCTTCCACCTCAAGGCGGAGCACTTCCCGTTCGCGTTCAGTCAACTTGACCTGAGAGCCTGAGGATCGGGATGAAGAAGTGCTCGCCTGAATCTGGGAAGGGTCTGGAGCAGATGGCGGGGACGGCAGACTATCTTCTTCTTCAGCCAGGACCTGCTCTGGGGTCATCGTTCGTCCCTTGGCCCAGGCTGAAGCAAACACTGGTTCGCCCAGGTGTGCCCGTACACGAGCGACAGCACGTTCGTAGGCTGGGCGTCCAATGGCTGCAACCAGCCCAAACGTGATTTCCTGGAAGGCTTCTGCCGCTCCCCAAAGCTGTGCCGCCGACTCCAGGTGTCCCTGGGCAGCGACCACCGCTCCTAATCCTTGCAAGCAGGGAGCCAGATACCATTTGGCATCCACCTCTCTGACCGTCAGCAGGCAGTGGTCATACATGCGGCGTGCGGTAGTGGAGTCGCCGCGGTCCAAGGCCAGCTGGGCAAGCAGAATGGACGGATGGATGGCACCCAAGCGGTCGGCCGATGCAGAAAGCAATGCCAGACTCTCTTCAGCTAAGGCGCGCGCTCGGCTGCTCTCCCCACGAGCATGAGCCTCAGCCGCCAAAATAAAGAGTGTATGGGCTATGCCCCACTGATCTCCCAATGCTCTCAGCAGCGCCAAACCCTCATCACAGTAGGACTGGATCTTCTCGTAGTGTTCCTGCATATATGCAACATAGGCCAGGCTAGTGAGTGTCTCTGCCACGGCTGCCCTGTCGTCCACAGCTCGGTACAGCGCCAGGCACTCTTCAGCCATCGTAGCAGACTGCTCATACCTGCCCAGATAGAATGCCACTGCTGCTGCGCTGAAGAGTGCCTTCGCTCGCGCACTCACTGCGGCCGTTTTGAGCATGGGAAGGATCTGCTCCATCCAGTACCATCCCTCATGGACATGCCCTCCCGTAATCCAGTAATACCACATGGCTCTACTCAGCCGTGAGGCCACCTCCACTTCCCTGGTTTCGATCGACCAACGAAAGACGGCGCGCAGGTTATCCATCTCAGATCTCAAGCGGCGAAACCAGCTCATCTGTTCTGCCGTGTGCAGTTTTCGTTCCGCCTCCTCCATGAGAGTGACATAATAGTCCGCGTGTGCCCGGTGAACCAGGTCGGCTTCCCCGCTGCTCTGCAGGCACTCCTGCGCATATTCACGGATCGTCTGCAGCATGACGAGGCGTGGCTCCTTCCCCTCATGCTCCGTGAGTTGCAGCAAGCTCTTGTCAATGAGCGAAGCCACGCCATCCAGGACTTGTCCCGCTCCATGGTCCTCACCAAAGGTAGCCCAGATTGTCTCGACCGCCTTCAAGGTGCAACCGCCGACGAAGACCGACAAGTATCGGAAGCGCCGCTGTTCTTCTTCTTGCAGGAGATCGTAGCTCCACCCGATGGCCTTGCGCAGCGTTCGATGGCGCTCGGGCAGGGTCCAGGCCCCACGCGTGAGGAGTCCGAGGCGAGAGGAGAGGCGGGCGAGTAGCTCCTGCGGAGACAAGATGCTGACACGAGCGGCAGCCAGTTCGATAGCCAGCGGCAGTCCGTCCAGCCACACGCAAATTTCGGCAATGATACACGCGTTGGTCGAGGCAAGCTGGAAGTCTGGTCGAATCGCCTGTGCCCGCTGCACGAAGAGGGCGACCGAAGCCGTGCGGGCCAGGATCTCCAGTTCTGGGAGCCGAGAGAGATTCGGCAACGCCAATGGGGCAACCGGGAACTGGTATTCAGCCTGCAGCCGCAAGGCGTTGCGACTGGTGACGACGATTTTCAGAGATGGACATGCCGCCAGCAGCGCTTCCACCTCAGAGGCTGCCGGGAGCAGGTGTTCGAAGTTGTCGAGCAGCAGAAGCAGATGCTTGGCGTGTAGCGTTGCCTTCACCTGCTGAGCAATGGACTGCTGCCCACCCTCCCTGATTCCAAGAGTTCTGGCGATGGTGGGAACCACCAGATCGGGGTCGCGCAGGGAAGCCAGTTCGACGAAGCAGACCCCATCGTCGAAAGCGGAACGCACAGCCTGCGCCACCTCCAGGCTCAAGCGGGTTTTGCCCACCCCTGCTGCACCAATCAAGGTGAGCAGGCGCATTCGTGTTTGCAGGAGGATACCAGCGATAGCCGTCACCTCGCGCTCGCGTCCAAGCAGCGGTGAGAATATTACCGGCACCTTCCACATGGGTTCTAAGGGCTGAGTATCTACATGATGAGTCACAGTTACGCCTCCTAACTGGCAAAAACATTTATGAATGTTATAGTATACTCGATTACGATTAAACGCTTTACACCATCTTTCCTCCAAAAGGTGCTCAAGTTCTCATCATGTAGAAGAAAAGTTCAAAGCGGAGAATGATAAAGAATCGTGCGCATGAGAGGACTGGGGCAGCCAAAAGACAGTCATCTTTAGCTTCTGGAGTGTAGATCTCTTGAACTTGATGCGTGGTTGTTGGGTGTTTGCGAGGTAGGTGCTATGGTTTCCTGACACATAAGCAGATAGAATCTAGAAGAACATACGCTTATTTTCTCGATCCAAAGGGAGTCCGAAAGGAAAAATAGTTGGCACACCTCACAGGAGAAGGCAACTGGGACTTTGAGATGGGGGATCTGTCGTCGTGGACCGCCGAGGGAGACGCGTTCACAAATCAGCCCATCTGTGGTGATACGGTCACAACGTCCCGTGTCAGACCTGTAACGCTCGGAGGAGACTACTGGGATGTTCCCTATCCCATAGGATACCATGGCAACTACTGGGTAGGGACTGCTGAAAATTCCTTCGGAGACGCCGCAACGGGAACACTCACGTCCCAGGAGTTTCCTCTCAGCAGGCACTACATCCACTTTCTGATCAGTGGAACTCACGATCCCGGCGCGATACGGGTTGAGTTACAAATCAGAAGAGAAGATTATGAACATATTTGCAATCTTGCCAGCAACGTTCAGAGAGAAAGCGAGGAGTTCAAGGTTCTATCGGAGCTTCCTTTGCCAGTTGGCATAGACACCGATTTTGCGGTGGTACGACGAGCGACAGGTCATAATAGTGAGGTGATGCGGCAGGAGTACTGGGATGTCACTGCCCTCTTGCATGCGAGCAGAGCCGCAAATCGACCATTGCGCGCACGTATGAAGATCATCGATGCGTCCGAAAGAGGCCACATCAACGTAGATCACTTTCAATTCCTGGATCACCTTCCCGAGCCAGATCGACCGCGTGTCTGGGGCTTTGCCGACCTGCACTGCCATCCCATGGCACATCTGGCCTTTGGAGGCAAACTCATCTGGGGAAAACCTACGGACCCGGTATATAAGATTCGTCGCTGCGATGGTGGCGGCCATGGTGGCGGCCTCTTGAGCGGTCGTGTCATTCATGCTCTTGAAAATGATGAATTCAGCTCTCATGCAGGCAAGCATGCATCGTGCTGTTGGCCCACCTTCAGGTCTAGAACTCACCAGGAGATGCATATAGACTGGATTCGTCGGGCTTACGAGGGTGGGCTGCGACTGATGTGCGCACTTGCCGTGAATAATCAACTTCTCGAACACTTGATGCGCGCAACACCGTTTCTCTCCATCAGACCAAAGGATGATGTGGAAACCGCCCTACAAGAGGTCGAAGCGATGAAAAAGCTCGCTGACCAGCATGCAGATTGGATAGGCATTGCATACTCATCTTTAGAAGCTCGTCAGATCATCACTCGGGGGAAACTGGCTGTCGTGCTGGGAGTAGAAGTAGATCAATTAGGAGGGTGGAAACACGAAGGAGACTGCACCGATGGACAGGTGAGGAGCCTGTTGCAAATGCTCTATACGCAGGGAATCCGTATTATGATCCCCATCCACCTGGCGGACAACGCCTTTGGGGGCTGTGCTCTTTACGAGAGCTCATTCAACGCGTTGAATTACTACCTCAATGGCGAGTACTATGACGTTGAGGATGCTTATGACTCCGACGTCCATTTTCGGCTTCAAGAGCGACCAGAGAAGGTTGTCTTTGGGCGTTTATTCCCGCACGTTACTCTGGAAGACCAGGCAAACGCAGCATACATCCGCGTTCCTCCTGAACATGGGCATGCCAATAAGAAGGGACTCACGATGAAGGGCCGTTTCCTTCTTCGAGAGATGATGCGTATGGGGATGATCATCGATGTCGATCACATGTCCCAAAAAGCGGCTGATGAGACGCTCACTATCGCAACACAACACAGCTACCCGGTCGTTTCCTCACATACCAGTTTCCGTGAATTGGTTAGGCATGGGGCAAGCGAGACATCGAAAACGCGGGAACAGATAGAAAAGATACGCGGACTTGGCGGAATCATCGCCCCTATCATCAATCAAGGTGATGTTTGCACTATCGGTGAATTGGTGCCCCGGTTAGATGGAAAAGTAGCTAATGACTGCCCGGCGTCCTCGCAATCCTGGGCACAGGCCTATCTGTATGCATTAGAACTGATGGGCGGAAAAGGCGTCGCTATAAGCACTGATGCGAACGGATTGCTGATCAAACCATGTCCCCGATTTGGAAATGGTGGAGGCGAGAGGTGTTCACAGGTTTCTCCTCATCTGCTTACAGAGCAGAAACAGGTCCAGAGAAACGGCGTCAGATATGCTCATTATGAGCATGCGCGACAGATGAGGAAAACATTCACCTCGGACTCTCTTGAGCGACTTCAGGTTCCCCTCATCGCACTTGGGGAGGGAACATATGATATCAATACGATGGGATTTGCACACTATGGCATGCTTCCAGATTTTCTGCAGGATGTCAGAAACATAGGCCTGAACAGCACAGATCTGACTCCCCTCTTCGGCTCAGCTGAAGATTACATTCAGGTGTGGGAGAAGTGTGAACAAAGGAGCAAAGCGCTGGCAGACATGTCGTTTTAAGTCAGGCAAGCAGTGCCATCAGGCGTGACGCTGCACCCATTCACTAAAGAGGGGTGTGGAGATGCGATAAGAATCCTGTTCACGCAGCACAAGATCACGCCGTAGGAGAGTAGTGAGTGCGTCGCGCACCGTTCTCTCCTCAAGCATACTGTGTCGTCTAATCTGTGAAATGGTGGCACATTGGTATTTCTTGAGCGCGAACAAACACAGCTGCTGTTCTGGAGTCGTGCGTTCCCATAAGTCCTGAAAGTAAGTGTCCCACCAGCTCTCCAGCACTTGCTGCATCGCCTCGGCAACATCCGGCAATTCGGCCCAATCACGGTTCTCTATATTTAACAGATCAATAAGCTTTGAACAAACTGCCTGCACCAGAAAAGGGTGGCAGCCCGTTACATTCATGATCTCTTCAACCACTCCCTTGCCGAAGATCTGTTCAGCTGGATAATCAGTCACCGGTTTTGTGATGAGGCGGTGTGCCTCGGCCCGACTGAGAAAACCGACTTTGAGTACCTGAGTGCTGACAAAGTAGCCAGCCCAATCCGGTCCCATATCGCCAAGCCCGCGCACACCACTGAAGAGCAGCGCCAGGCGAGGACGATTCTGGATCACACTGCGAAACCAATCGAGCAGGAGCTTCAGATCAAGATAGTTAGCTTCTTTAGCTTCGCGCAGTTTCTCAAACTCATCAAACGTGAGCAGGATGGTCAGATCCTCCTGAGCGAGGACCTCCTCTAGCTCTTGCAACCATTCATCGAAGATACGATAGGGAGCGGCAGCATTCTCTCTATTAGCTTCGTATAAGAGAGTATACTCCAGTTTGAGAACTCTCAGTCCTCGTTTTTGGAGAACAGCGGAGACTTCTCCCGCAATTGTGCTGAGAAAGGCAGCGGAATTCGATGAGATTCCGCGCAGCTGCAGATCATAGTAGATGGGCAGATAGCGAGCACTGAGCAGCCGTGGCAACTGATTGAGGGTACTGGTCTTACCCATACGGCGCTCTCCTGTCAGGAAGAACGTCGGACGATTCTTCCCTCTACTGAGCGCTCGCTCCAACTGCCGCGCAAGGTCCTGACGACCGACAAAACTGCTCTCACCCAGCTTGAGCGATTGACCGGAGACATAGGGATTGTCAATATTTCCAAGCAAATTGGGCAAGTTCTTCAGCTTTCCCACTTCCTGCAAGGCAACCATCATCCATAGCTCCACAATCGCGTGCAGGCGCTTTTTGAGCTTCACGTCCTCAAATGCGACGTCGGGACGGACATTGTTCAGATTAATGATCATCTCGTCAAGTGCTTTCTGACGTGCCTGGCGACTGATCGGACTGGTACAGAGTGCAGCACTTCTACTCGCATCGCTCAAACTGGTCAAGGAGAGCATCCAGCGAGCATCTGGCTGTCTTATCTCGGGCAGCAACAGTTCGCCAAGCCTCTGGAACGCGTGCGCAATCTCAGGCAGATTCTGACGTCTCTCCAGATCGCTGATAGCAATAGCCAGCACGGTTTCCCTTGCCTCAACGATTTGCTGTGGTCTCTCCGCTACAATGAAGGCAATCTCTTTAAGGGTGCGTTGGATATCCTGATTGGCCGCAATCAGGAGAGTATCCTTTAAGTGAGGAAGCGGCAGGAAAACGCGTTCATCCCAGTAAAGCGAAGAGTGATGCAGATAGCGAAAAACTGCTGCTGGATTGTTTCGGCTGGCTCTGTAGGCGCGTTGTGCAGAGAGGCCGCTCACCGGGTAAAGGGGCAGGCGGTAGTACCCCAGCAAGTAACTGACCAGAAACGTCATGCCTGCTATAAGGCTGAGGGAGATACCAGAGGATACGTTATAGTCAATTCCACTTGCAAGAATACCCCTGCTTAGTGCGAGAATTCCGATGGCTCCCCCTGCCGTCCCCATGAGAACGCCAAAGAGTATACCAATTGATCTGCCCACGACGATAGCTCTCATGAGGTTTCCCGTTGTACCCCTCGCAAGGCTCCTCACAATGCTACCCATGAGGCCAACAGCGGATGCTGCGACGAGAGCTCCAAACGCACCTCCCCAGGTATCTTTGTTCGTTTCTGCTCCCGTAATCCCCCTGCCTCCTACAAAGCCAACAAGCAGCCCTCCGAGAAAGCCAGAGAAGAGGCCAACGAGAGCTCCAACGACAGTCCCGATGAGACCGCCAACGATAGTGCTCATGACAGAACTCATGCTGATACGTTGATCGCTGCTCACCGTCAGACCAAAGAGGAAGCCGCAGGCAATGCCATAGATAATGCCAAACGCAAGTACAGTCGACCTTCCAGCCTCAGGAGTAGTTCCGGTATCGACGAGGATTCCCGCTGCAAGGCTGATAGAAAAACTGAGTGCAATATAAGAGGTAATACTGACGATGATACTACCTACCATCGCTCCTGTAATACCCAATGCACTGCTCCAGGCAGTATCAAAAAGAAAACGCGGTATTCCAGTTGAAAGAGGGAAAACGTAAAAACCGGGAAAGAGAAGATCCAGAATAACCCGTACAATAAACGCAAGAAAGAAACTACAGAGAAACATTGGCAACGCAAGACGTACCAACGTTAAGGAGCGATTTAGAAGATCTTCTGTTTCAAAATCGTCCTTAAACTTTGCAGGTTGGAAGACGTAATAAAAGAGCCAGGTAAAAGGTTCTTTCAGCAGAAACTGCCACAAGCGTTTCATCTGATGCATTTAACCAACCACCCCCCGGTATTTTTCCTCTAACCTGATCTTGAACTCCTGCCAGTAGTTAGGATCAGAGGGAAGATAGGGGTAGAGGGGTTCCCTTTCCGACAAGATTTTATCTTCCTCGATCATTTTTCCTACCAGTTGCAAGCGTAAAGGTGGCCACTGCTGCTTTCCTTCCTCTTCCTGTCCAAATGACAACAGAGAGGCATATTCCTGAGGAGTAAAGCCAGCCTGTTTACTTTTGGCTTGCGCAAATGCTTCGGCCTCCTTTTTTAGAAATGGTTTGAGCGTAAATTGCTCGAACACATTAAAGAATGGGCTGGTTTCGCCACCACTTCCCACTTTTTGAACGATCACGTCTACGAGCGGATTTCTGCTGGCAATCACAAGGCACAGGCCGATATTTGTCATAGCCCGTAGCCTTTCAAGCACGTTCATCTGAAACCTTGGTTTGTCACAAAAGCTCTCGAATTCATCAATGCAAAGAACAAGCGTCTCTTGTTTCTCTGTTGCCTCTTTGAGAGCTTTCTCTAGCGTCGTCAAATGGTCATCGGTAGTAAAGCTATCTGCTGATGAGATGCTCAGTGCTCCCAATATGTTGTACATGAGATCATCTAGAGTATGACAGCTTGGCAAAGTGGCGTCTATGTACCCGATATGGTAACCTGGGCCAAGCTCTGCATGGGCAATAAGCCTGAGATAGCTCAGGAGCCATGTTTTGCCGATTCTGCGTTCGCCGATAAGGGATACCGATGACTGCAGACGGAGACGCCTGAGTAACGGGATCAGTTCTCCCCGTCGCCCATAAAACTCCGTGGCATCAGTCAGGGGTGTATTGAAGCGAAAGACAGAGTTCATTTCAGAACGGCTCTCTTTTCCTTCCTCGATCTTAGCAAGTGTATCAAGCCACCCTTCTGCCCTCCTGCTGGTATCTTGATCTTGTTCGGACAGCGATTCCTGTGAGGTGGGAAGGGGAGTTGCTGCTTCAGAGGAGTATGGGAAAAGCTCTTGCGGACTCCTCTCATACAGTTCACACAATTTTCTGCGAAAGTAGGGAGTAGGGACAGTGTGACCTAATTCCCACCGGCTCACATTTGTAGCAGTGGTGCCTACCTTCTCTGCCACTTCTTCCTGGCTGAAAGAGTGGTTGATCCGTTCACGCCTCAAGCGCCGACCAGAAGTCACCTTATCAAACTTTTCCACCACTTTGGCCCTTTTATACTTTAATCCTCTGTCCTCTATCTCATACTGTATCCGGGAAGCGGCATAGCAGGTCTGCCGGGCCAAGGATACGTCTGGTTTTTCCCATTTGTACCGCACCTCTGCTTATCTTCAATTTCCCTTTGGAAAAGTGCAGAGAGAGTTCTCTTCATTATAATCGCGAAACGGGAGTGGATTCCAGTGTAATATCAAAGATTGTGTTGCAAGAAGTAAGCTGATCTAGTAAAGTGGACGAAAAAGAGCAAGTGAGAACCCATCATGACAGAGCAGAACCCGTTCAAGCGGCGTCATTTTCAAGCCGAGATCATTTTGCTGTGCGTGCGCTGGTACGTGCGTTATTCGGCCCGGCTACCGAGACCTGGAAGAGATGATGCCGAACGCGGCCTGCGTGTTGATCATAGCACGATCTATCGGTGGGTTCAGCGGTATGCCCCTGAACTGGAGAAGCGAAGCAGACCACACCTCAAGGTCCCCGACGACTCTTGGCGCGTGGATGAAACGTACATCGAGGTCAAGAAGAAGTGGATGTAACTCTATCGGGCAGTTGACTGGCATGGGAACGCGCTCGAGTTCCTGCTCAGTCCGACACGCGATGCGTCACCGGGCCAAACACTTCTTCTCAAAAACGCTGACTGCGCCTCATACCACCACCCCTCGTGTGATCACGGTCGATAAAAACGCCGCCTCTCCCAAGGCCTTCAATGAATTGCAAGCGGAAGGAGCCATTACCGACTCCTGTGAACTGCGGCAGGTCAAGTATCTCAACAACATCGTCGAACAAGATCACCGTTTCATCAAACGACGCGTCAAACCAGGGGCAGGCTTCTTCTCACCTGAAACGGCATGGAACACGCTGCAGGGATACGAGGTGATGAACATGGTGAGAAAAGGGCAAATGCGAGGCGTCGAAAAAAGGGACAGTCTGGGGCAGGTTGCGTTCATCGCCCGCCTGTTTGGAGTGGCAGCCTAAGCTGAGCAAGAAGGGTGATTCACATCCATCATGTTCTCCTGAGATTTTTTGCAACACATCTCTCTTGAGCATGATTGCGACAATCCCGTTGCTGACAAATTGCTGTCAACTGGCAAAAATCCGAGGTGTGAAAAGCACCTCGTACCTCTCCTCTGGAGGCTTGAGGCGTAGAGGGGTTCAAGTATTTTACTCGGCATGCCGAAGGGGGGACTCGAGACCCAGATATCCTCTGTAGTCATGAGGCATGAGAGAGATTGACTTCTGTTTCAACCTCTCTCATGCGATTCCTTTCACATACAGATGAGTCTATCTACGCAAGAATATCCTCCTGAGACAAATCTCTGCTGATCCCCTTACTTGTGTTTCCGCGACGCGTTGACCTGAAAGCCCTTGCTTCTGGTCTGACGTGGTCCTGGCATGCGAGTGGGAATGTGATCACCTGGACTGTATTTCCTTTTTTGTTCCTGGAGTACTGTATCATTCATATGGATGTAGTTGAGCACCGTGGTCAGATCTTCATGCCCCAGCAACTCCTGCAAACTAAAGGGATCATTGCTCTTAATAAGGTAGTTCATGGCAAACGTGTGCCGGAAAATGTGAGGACTGATGCGCTTTCCTTGAATGCCTGCACGTTCTTTCAGTCGCTTGAAGAGCATCTCCATGCCATTTTTGGTGAGTGGCTGGCGGGTCTCAGAGAGAAAAACGTGATCTTCACCGGTGCTGCCCCAGTCAGCCAGTTCCTCCGCGTTGGGACGATGTTTGTCCAGGTAGTAGGAGAGATTGCGCAGACAGTTTTGGCCAAGAGCGATACGTCGCTCCTTCGATCCCTTCCCCAACACCGTCACAACCCCTTTTTTGCGATCCAGATCATCCAGGCGGAGATTGATGAGTTCGGAGACACGGATGCCGGTATCATAGAGCAGCCAGAGAATGGCCCGGTTGCGCACCGCAGCGCGCTCAGCAAACGAGCCCGTCTCGTTGGGAGGGGCACACGCCAGCAAGAGCTGTTCAAACTCGTCAGTGGTGATGGTTTGAATGAGGGGCCGACCCACTTTGGGGAAGACAACGCGATCAAAGGGATTGTGCTCAAGGGTTCCACGGCGGATAAGCCAGTGAAAGAAGGCACGTGCAGAACGAGCATAGGTTTGAACAGTGCGCTCCGTGCGCACTTTGTCACGGGCCCCAGGAGTCACGCGCATATGGCTAAACCAGGCACTGATGTCGTCAGCCTCGACCTCATCAATCTGCGTAATGTCCAACTCCTCTTTGAAGAAAAGATGCATGAATCCTAAAGCCGTTCGGTGCCACTCCACCGTTTTGTCACTATGGTTGCCGCCGATATGATCCTGAAGGTAGGCTTCAATGAGCGTTTCGATGAGACGCCTTTTCGTCTGTCCCTCTTGCCGTCCTGTTTTCTTGTTCTGCGTTTTCTGGGTAACCGCTTCTTGCTCTTCTTGTGCATGGCGGGCCTCAGCCTGGGTATCGAGCTTCGCGCGCTGGGCTTTCGCACGTTCTTCTGTCACTCGTGATCCTTTTTTGCCTGCTCGCCTGATGGCCTTCTTTGACGTTTGAGCATTCGCCGCAACGCTGTTGTTGTTGATTGCCTTGAAAACCATGGTGTGTTGTCTCCTTTTGCAGCATCATCTCGACCCTTTCTGGGATCGGGATGCTGCACTCGTGCCATACATCATCATGCGCAAGCAGTGATCCAATGCTATTCGGTGTGCGCTCTCCCTTCGTGTTTGTCAGTTTGCCTGCAACACAACAGGAAGCTCGGCAGGCGGCCTCCAGCCTTATGCGAGGAAGGACGCCGAGAGACAGGTGGTCTCCTTCCCATACAGGCAGGTGTTTCCAACACGGAAAAGGCAGGTGCTCATGTGCCATATGGCTTCTGAACACTTTTGTCAGGCCCGCTCACAGGGACATCGATAGCTGTAAATTGGCCTGATACGCCAATCTATAGCAAGCTATCTACGATAATGAAACCACCTGCCTTCCAAGCAGGCTGTCGCGGGTTCGAGCCCCGTCTCCCGCTCTTTTCCTTCAGTCATCCCTCTTAAAGGAGCTTCTCAGGCCGTTTTATGGCGATATATATAAAGTAGATTTATATATACTATAGCTAACTTTGTAATTTTCGATTCTCGCTTCCACTCTCTCTCCTCATTCGTCTCTCCCCCGGTGCCTGGAAGGCTGCTTCACACGAAGCAAGGAACACCAATACGCGAGAAAGGCGATACGTTCTCTCACCAACCCTTTTCAACGGACACCTGCCTCGTTTTCTGGCAAATCCCTGCCTCAGCTTGCACGGTCCGACAAAAGTGCTCGCAAGCACGAGGAGGCAGGTGCTTCCCACCTCGAAGCGGTGTGAGCTCCTTCGTCAACAGGTGTGGTCGTCCAAGCACGGAGAAAAGGAGCAGGCATGCGTTGGGAGCGGCAGAACGTCAATTCCATGCTGGTGTTGCGCAACGCGGTCTGCAATCGGCGTTGGAGTGAAATATAGACGACAGCGGGATACTACAGCTGCACTTAGAGAGTGTAAGAATAGCGCCTCTCACGGAGAAACAGAAGTGAGGCGCGAGAGCATGCGCCTGCTTGCC